>ERZ795046.875-NODE-875-length-33433-cov-9.717538_pt1 | contig 33433 bp, 36 predicted proteins | sample MGYA00375130_ERZ795046 | MGnify/ENA primary metagenome ERZ795046 (study PRJEB30175, sample SAMN05720202) | activated sludge metagenome | isolation source: anaerobic digester from wastewater treatment plant | place: Japan | collected 2015-05-15 ...
TCCTTGCTATACCCTGAACAATCTCGCTCATCCCTTTATTTTTCATCCTTTCTCCCTTTTATCCTTAAAAGTACTATAACCCCTGTTATGGCAGTAAATATAATAGTTGCTTCTCCTAATGTATCATAACCTCTGAAGTCCAGCACTGTTGCTGTAACTGCATTGGGTGCTTTCAAAAGAACAGGGGATGCTTTAATATATTCGGCCCCCATCTTGATGACCGGCTGTCCAAAAGGTCTTATAATTTCATTCCCGTGGAGCATAAAGACGAACAGGAACAATGCAAAGATAATAAGGGTTATCACGCCGTATAATCCCGAAGAAGACATATCTGCCCTTGTTTCGCGCCTTATGGTTGATAGTAGGACTATTAGAGAAACAATCTCCACGAACACCTGTACTATGGCTATATCCGGGGCTCCCAGGAGTAAGAAAAGAATACTCAATATAAGACCAGCAGTTCCCATAGAAACGACAGAGGATGTTAAACTTCTTGCTGTTATAGATATAACACAACCTGCTGTCATAAGAAGCATCAGTGCAACCAGAAGAGATAAATTGAGCGTCATCTTCTTATAACCTCCATTATAATTATCATACCTGCAAAGAACCACACAAGATACTTTGCAAGTAAACCGTTCTGTAATAATTTTAACCTTTCCACCCAGAAATTCAAGAAACTGCTTCCTCTGTTATACAAAGAGTCCACTGCCCTTACGGCAATATTTATAAAGAACTTCCCTGTGCGCGGAAGAGCCATAAGCGCTGTCTGATATATATCCAGTATTCCACTGCCCTCTGCAGCATAAAACTTCTTTAGTGGTGATATCTCTTTCACGGTACCGTAAAAATGTGTCCCGTCAAAAGCAGTTGCTTCAGCAGAAAGAATCTCTCCCCCCACAAATACATCTGTTTTTCGCGCCTTTCTTATCCATCTTCTCCCTGTAATAAATATAACTGCAATGACTGAAATTGCTAGCCATCCGTAATAACTCGCCATCTTTATCAATTCTATATTGAGAGGCACATATTCTCCAATGGCTGGAAAGAGGAATCTTTCAGTTACGACGCCAGGGAAGAGACCGAAGAGCAAGCATCCGAGGGCAAGCATTATGAGAGGTATATTTATAAAAGGAGATACTTCCAGTTTTGTTCCATCAATCTCCTTCTTCCTTACACCCATAAATGAGTCATTGAGTACCTTAACGAAAGAGGCAAGTGTTAATACGCTGCCCAGAAGTGCTGATACAAGTGCAATGATTGAAATTCCGTTGTTTTTCGTAAGTAGCGCCTGATATATAATCCACTTTGATACAAATCCGTTGAATGGAGGAATCCCTGATATTGAAAGTGCTGCCACCGTCATCACTCCGAATGTTAATGGCAGTTTCCTCGCAAGACCGCCGTAGTCCTCTAAATTTCTTGACCCTGTTGTCTTGATTAATACTCCCGCACCAAGGAAGAGCAGACTTTTGAATATCGCATGGTTTATAGTATGATAGAGCGCACCAACAAGCCCTATACTTGTTCCGCAGGCAATACCAAGAAATATATATCCAATCTGGCTTATGCTGTGGTATGCAAGAAGCCGCTTTATATCATGCTGTATAAGAGCTAATAATACACCACCTAATAGCGTGAAAATACCCAGAATCATCATTACTGCTTCCCATCCTATAGACCAGGATGGCTTGAATATAACAAAGTAAAATCTTATAAGTGTATATATGCCTGTTTTTATCATCACACCTGAAAGCATTGAAGATACAGGAGTTGGCGCAGCAGGGTGTGCATCAGGCAACCATGTATGTAACGGGAAGATACCTGCCTTGATACCTGTTCCGACCAGCACACAGAAGAATAGTATATGTTTCCAGAGGAGATTTTCTTCCAGCAACCATATTCCCAGTATTCCAAAGAGAAGGAATATACTTCCTGCCCCTGTCATAATGATATATTTTAAAGATGCTTTTCTTGCCTCGTCTGTATCTGTGAAAAGAACCAGGAAAAAACTTGCAACACTCATTATCTCCCAGTAGATATAAAGTGCAATGAGTGAATGAGTAAGTACCACACCAAGCATACCACCGAGGAAAAGGAATAAAAGTGCGTCATATACAAAGTTTGCTTCAGGGTTATACCACTGTGAAAAAGATATACTGAAAAGCCCTATGAAAGAGATAAGTGTTGCAAATAAAAGTCCAAGTACCTCTCCACTGGAAAGGCCATTATAATTCACATACATTGAATAGAAACAGGAAAAAAGGACTGCGAGAGCCCCTGTTAGAGATACCCACTTTCTTATATTTCGCCCCGCCTTTTTAATAATTAAATGGACAAAAGCGGTCCCGAAACCTATAGCAACTGGCAGAAACCATATATTTATGTTCAACTTTCCCCTCCTTTACATCACCAGTATAATACCCAGCACCAGAGAAGCAGTTGCCAGAAGAACCACAGATACCATCATAGGAGTAATGCCCTTCCCTTCAGTCTTTACTTCCTTCACTTCTCCCATAAATGCATACCTGAATAATCTGAACATATACATAACAGTTAGCGCTGATGTCAGTATTGCGAGAAGGCCATAGAATATATGCCTTGTTATAAGAATCCCTGTTATCGCTTCAAGTTTTCCATAAAAACCGGGAAGGGGCGGTATTCCTGCGACAGAAAACATACTGAAAAGAAATGCATAGGTAAGAAGCGGGGATTTTTTCATCAGCCCACCCATCTCTCTTATATCCTTGGTTCCGAATATCTTCTCTGTAATCCCTGCACAGAGGAAAAGGCATCCCTTACCCAGTGCGTGTGCTACATAAAATATCACTATACCGCGAGTAGCCACAGGGTTAAATACCATAAGCCCTGCAATCATAAAACCAAGCTGGCTGATTGTTGAGGAGGCAAGAATCCTCTTTATATCCGTCTCCCTCATAGCAATAATACCTGCAGCAAAACTGCTGAAAAGTGCAAGGTAACCAGCCCACATAACATTGCCGGATACATTAAGGGTGGTGCCAAAAAGCCGTGCCAGTCCATATATTCCTATCTTCACGAGGACTGCGGCGTGCAGGAATGATGTTACAGGCGTTGGCGCAACAGACGCATCAGGCAACCATGTCTGGAATGGGAATGTTGCGGATTTGGTTAAGATGCCGAGGAAAATAAGAGCAAAGACAAAAGGTGGCACCTCGTGGTTTATTATCTGTGAGATACTTAAAGAGCCGGTGATGAGATAGATATAAGAAAAACCCAGAAGCATAAATCCCGCACCTGCGCTGGTAAGAAGAAATGCCTTATCCGCTTTTAATAGATGCTCATCTGTCCTGTAAAATCCTATGAGTTTCCAGGAACAGAGACCTGCCAGTTCCCAGAACATATAAAGGGAGATAAGGTTGTCCGAGAAGGCCACCCCCATCATACTTCCAACAAAGACAAGCCCCCAGAAGGAAAATTTCTGCTGTTCCTGGTATTGCTCTTCAGCAAAATAACCTGTTGCAAAAAGATAGATAAATACACCGATAAATACAGACGTTATTCCAAATATGAAACTTAACGGGTCAGCGATAAAGAATATATTTTTTACTACATAGTATACAAACCTTGATGAAAAGACGGTATTTGCAATAAGACCACATAGGGCAAGTTGTACTAAAAGAAATACAAGCCCTGCCCTGATAGAAAAGTTAGGTGGCAATAGTTTTACCAGAACCGCTGATAAAAACGGTAGTACAAGTATCCACATTAAAATATTATTGGGTGTCATAATATTCATCTTTCCTTTTTTTCATCACTTATAAACGCTATCCTTCTGCATTTCGGGCATACGATTTTAAGCATATCTGTCCTCTGTATAGGCGGAACTACCTTCTCTTCAAAATCCGTCTTTATTTTCAGTGTTTCCATAAGTTGTGTGAGAAGCACCGGTTGTGCAAACCCCAGATTTCCGAGCCTTTTCATCACCCACTGCAGGTGTTTTTCTGTTCCTATTACTGTTCCGCAGTGCAGACAGGTAATAAGTTTATGTTCAACTGAGTTTAGAGTATCTTTCTCTTCAAAATAGGCAATGTCAAACTTTGTCGTTAGTTTTATTCCCTCACCTGTTATGCAGTTTCTCTCACACTCACCGCAGAATATACACTGTGAAGGGTGGTGTATAAGGGTTCTCGTTGCACTCCCATTTTCAATCTTATCTATCATCTCAATCGCCTTTGCAGGGCATACCTGAAAACAGGCGCCACAGCCCACACATATATCCTTATTATATTCTGGCTTTCCCCTGTATCTTGCAGGGGGTGTATGCGGTTTATAGGGGAATTCAGTTGTGTATGGTTTTGAAAACAATCCCTTAATCGCTTCTTTCAGTTCCCTTACCTTTGGTTTTTTCACATTCATCTTATATCTCTTTTTTAAGTAATTCTGTCTTCTCTCTGGACTTTTCTACGAGATAATTAAAGTCATACATTTTCTTTTTCTTTTCTGCATCATAGACAGCCACCCTTTCAGTACAGCAGTAGCAGGGGTCAACCCCTGCCAGAATTATTGCAACATCAGAGATGGTCTGGCCTATACAGCTTGCCTTAAATGTCGGTATATTCGTATAACTTGGAGCCCTTATCTTATGCCTTACGGGACTGTTTGCTCCATCGCTTCTGATATAGTGGAAACATTCTCCTCTCGGTGCTTCATGTCTGCCAGTCCCTTCACCCTCAGGGACTTCTCTAACCTCAGCACATATATCCCCTGGCTTTCCTTCTATAGCATCAAGGCACTGGCTTATTATCTTCATTGACTCAAAACATTCAAGTAGCCGGACAACCGCCTTATCAAAGACATCACCGTTTTCTGTTGTTATTACCTTCCATTCAACAAGAGGATATGCAGAATAAGGGTCATCCCTTCTTATGTCTATGTCAACACCGCTTGCTCTTGCAACAGGACCAACAGCACCAAAGTTCTTTATGTGTTCCTTTGTAAGAACACCCACGCCTTTCAGTCGCGCAGCAAGTACAGGGTCATCCAGAACAGCGCCTGTTAACATCTCTATCTGCCCTTTGAGTTCCGAAAGTACCTTCCTGAGGGCAGGAATATCTTCGTTCTCTATATTCCTTCTAACACCGCCTATCTTGAACATTGCATAGTGATTTCTATTACCGGTTATTATCTCAAACATATCAAGCACCGGTTCCCTGTATTTCCATGCCCACATAAATACTGTATTGTATCCAAGAAAATGTCCTGCAAGTCCCACCCATAGTAAATGGCTGTGCAGACGTTCAAGTTCTCCTATAATACTTCTTATATACTTTGCCCTTTCAGGCACTTTTATTCCAAGCAGGTCCTCAACGGCATTACAGTAAGCAAAAGGATGAGATGTGGAACATATACCGCATATCCTTTCAACCAGAAATGGTACCTGGTCCCAGTGCTTGCTCTCTGAAAGTTTCTCTATTCCTCTGTGGTTATAACCTGCCTGCCATTCCACATCCACAACCGTTTCCCCGTCACAGTAAAGAGCAAAAAACTCCGGTTCTTCAAGGAGTGGATGATATGGACCTATTGGCACAACCACTTTTTTCTTTTTGTTATTCTCCATTGTTTCCTTTCCTTAATGGATAGTTTCCTTTTCCCCAGTCATCTCTTAAAAGGAAGTGCTTCATATCAGGATGACCTGTAAAGTTAATTCCGAGAAGTTCCCACATCTCACGCTCAATATAGGAGATGCCAGGTACAATATCTACAAGTGACTCCACCTCAGGTTTTTCTTTATCCAGATACACTCTTAACGCAACGATAACTCCATCCTTATCAAGTCCAAAGTGGTAAAGAATCTCAAAATTATCAAAGTTTTCTATCCCTGTTGCAATAATATATCTTGCGTCAAGGTCTTTGAAAATAATTCTTGCACACTCCTTTATATCTTTTCTGTCAACGGTAATGTAGATTCTTCTGTTGTTATGTACCTTTACCTCTTTAACTTTATCCCCGAGTTTTTCTTTAAGCAATACAGTTGTATCTCTCATTTCAGTTTCTCCAGAACCTTTACTATACCTGCAATCATTGCCTCTGGTTTTGGAGGGCAACCGGGTATGTAAACATCAACAGGAATGATTTTGTCCAGAGGGCCTCCCATCTGATAACCGTCTCTGAACATCCCTCCTGAACATGCACAGGCGCCTATAGCCACGACAACACAGGGTTTTGCTGTCTGTTTATATACCTCTTTAACACGCTCAATACACTTTTTATTTACTATCCCTGTACACAAAAGTACATCTGCATGTCTTGGACTTCCTACAAGAACCATTCCAAATCTTTCAATATCAAATCTCGGCGTCAGACAGTCCAGAATCTCTATATCGCAGTTATTGCAGGAGCCACCTGACATATGATAAACCCATAATGACTTTTTAAGTGCCTTTGTTTTTAAATTCATCTTTCACCATCCTGCTATTGCTAAAATTATTCCGACTATACCTAACAGAGTAAGCCATCCCCAGAATAGCCGTAATGTCTGGTCTATCCTCAATCGGGGATTTGTGTTTTTTATCAGTATAAATAGAACAAGTACAACAAGATATTTCAATATACCGCTTATAATTCCCAGAGGAGAATGTATATTCACCCCACCCATATAAAGGGATATAAGAAAAAGAGGGCCGGTTATAAGTAATATCGCCCTTGTAAGTTTAAATAGTCCTAAAAGTATCCCTGAATACTCAATAAGTGCTCCTCCTGCTAACTCTCCCTCTGCTTCTGCAAGGTCAAATGGAACAAGGCCAAGTTTTCCCTGAAGAGCCAGTATCCCTATGACAAAACCTATAATTCCTGAGAAAGAGCCGAGTATCATTCCGTTTTGCTGCTGGAACTGAAGGATATTTCCCAGAGATGTTGTTGCACCACTCTTTACCGCAGAGATAACAAGTCCACAGGCGAAAGGTAGTTCGTATCCAAGAAGGAGTTTCATCTCCCTGCTTATGCCCACAGATGCCAGAACGTTTCCAGAAGCACTTCCCCCGAGAATAATTGCCAGAGAGGGAATGGTAAGCAGGTAAAGTATAAGAATAGCATCCGCAGGGAAAGAAATTTGTTTTGTAAAGACCAGAAGTATAATAGTTCCTGCTATCGTTGTGGCGATGACTCCAAGGAAAGGTGCGGAGATAAACATAAATGTATTTGCTTTTTCAGGTATTAACACTTCCTTGCCGTAGAGTTTAACAAAGTCAGCAAAGTTCTGGTACCAGGGAGGTCCTATACGGAACTGTAACCGCGCGGTAACCTTCCTGTCCACCCACATAGCAAGCATACCTGATATGCTGAAACTCAGAAATACCAGCACAAAACAGAATAATATGTATAAAGCACTCATTTTTTTATTCCGTATGTATTCAACCAGTTAAATACCTTTACAATTATATGGTCTCCTATAGTATATATACCTGTCTTATCAGTAATCTCTGCTTCTTCTATATAACTTAATGCCCCATTCTTGCAGGTTCTTACACAAAGTGGCTGTTCATTTTCTTTAAGGCGTCCTATGCAAACATCACACCTGCTTACAATGCGGGGTATAAGTTCCTGTAATATTGTGCCAAAGGGACAGGCAAGAGAGCAGGTCTTACAGGATATACATATTACATTTGAACGCCTGACTATCCCGCTTTCTCTTTTCAGTGCCCCTGTAGGGCAGCTATTCACACAGGGATAGTCCTCACATCTCCTGCAGGCAAACAGAAATGCAATATCTTCCCTTAAGGATGTTATTCCGTTATTTTCAGGATGCATCTTATAACTGCACCTGATACCCTCATCCTTTACACTCAAAAACCTGTCATAATCAATAAATAGTTTTTTCATAGTAATAACTCAAAAGTCAAAACTCAAAAGTTAAAACTATAACAAAAATTTAAAAGTTTTTATCTTCTGTTTTGCTTTTCATCGTTAGTACGCATGAAGCAATGATTTTTGTAATTTCTGAAAGTTCTCTCTCTATCTCTTCTATTTCTGTATTATTTATTTTTAGTCCATTTTGAATGAGCCCAATCCAATATTTTGTTTCATTAGCAGATTTTAAAGCAATCTGATAGTATTTTATAAAATCTTTTTTTGAACTTGCAGATTTTGCTTCTGCTATATTTGCCCCTATAGAAGTAGATGCTCTTAATAGTTGAGCTGTTATAGGAGAATATATTCTGTTATATTTATTCATCTCTTTTAACCCCAAAAATTTTATAACCTTTATAGAAAAATTATAAGTTCTTTCCTCCAACGTCTTACTAACATCCTGTTTCTTTTCCACCGCTTTTTTATTACTTATTCTTACTTCTTACTTTTTACTTTTGACTTATTACTTATTAGTTATTACTTTTGCCTTTTAACTTATTACTTTTTACTTTTGAGTTATTACTTATAACTTCTTACTTATTACTTATTATTACGCCCATATATTTGGTTTATCCTTAATCTGTTCGTATGTGAATACAGGGCCATCCTTACATACAAATTTGTCGCCTATGAGGCAGTGCCTGCACTGTCCAATTGCGCAGTACATCTTTCGTTCCATAGATAGATATATCTGATTTTCCGCATATCCAATCTCAAGAAGTTTCAGGGTCGTAAACTTCATCATTATGGGTGGACCGCAGACAACCGCAACAGAGTTTTTTATGTTTATATCAAGCCCGTCCAGTGTCTTTGTTACGACCCCTTCATTATACTTCCATTTTTCGTCCTTCCTATCCACTGTTATCCTGAAGCAGAGTGGATTTTTTTCGCAGAGTTTCTGCCATTTATCAAATATCAAATCTTTGTAGATATAGTCATCAGGGGTTTTTGCTCCACAGCAGAATACAATCCGTTTGTAGTTGCTGATGGTCTCCATTAACGCAAGGAATAGCGCTCTTATCGGAGCAAGTCCCACTCCACCACCTACAAGAAGTATCTCCTTACCGCTATACTTATCCAGTGGATATGGCTGTCCATAAGGACCACGAACGCCCACTATATCCCCACTTTTAAGGTTGTGAATTGCTTCTGTTACCCTTCCTGCCTTCATAACAGTGAACTCTAACTTTTCTTTATCGTATGGTGATGAGGAAGGCGTGAAAGGCGCCTCTCCCACACCTGGGACAGTTAGAGAAGCAAACTGTCCTGCAAGAAAGGAGAACTCCTTTTCGGGTGTCAAAACAACTGTCTTTATCGTAGGAGATTCAGTGATGACCTCCCTTACCTCACACCTTATTGGGTTGTATATGTTTTCCATAAGTCAAAAGTAATAAGTAATAACTCAAAAGTAATAAGTCAAAAGTCAAAAGTAATAAGTCAAAAGGCAAAACTATTATTTTATATTCTCTGGCGCTCTCTTAAAACCTCTGTAAGAACCTTTCTTTTGTCAATCTTTCCCGCACAGCCAGCGATACATCTTCCACAACCTGTGCAACCTGTCCGATTGTAATTTTCTATCATATACCAGTATTTACACAGAAGACGGTTTGCATACCTGTCATAAAGGGTTGGCCTTGGAGAAACACCTGCTGCCATCCGCGCATAACCAGGAAAGAGGCAGCTATCCCACACTTTAACTTTCTTCATTGTTTCCTGTGTTCCTGTATCTTCAAGGAGGAAGCATACACAGGATGGACAGTTATTGGTGCAACTTCCACACTGGACACAGTTTTCTATATCTTTTGGCAACTTCCACAAATCTGTTTGGTATGCACCTTTTAGTTTCCGCGTAATATCGTCCAGTTCAAAATCTCTGTTGTTCTCTTTTATTTTTTCGGATGTCTTCTTTCTATTCTGCTCCCTTTTGTTTATCTGTTCCTTACTTGCCTGAAAAAATTTCTGGTCTTCACCTATAAATGAGCGCCCTTTATCAGAGCCGATATCTACAAGCATCCCATCTTCAAAAAGAGAAATGTTAAGGTCAAAGCCATCTTCAGGGTAAGGGTGTGTCCCGACAAGTTCACAGAAACAGGCAGGATATGGAGAAAGACAGTCAGAACTTATAATAAGGGTTTTTTCTCTTCTGTTAGCATAGTTCGGGTCTTTGTAGTCATCTCCCATAAACACCCTGTCCAGTATTTTCAATCCGTTTATATCACAGGCAGTCACTCCCATAATAACCATTTCCGTTAGTTCCTTAACCTCAGGGACAACCCGTTCTTTGAAAGGGGAGAAAAACAGTTTCACAGGTTCCACTGTCCTTGCTTTGTTATAAACAATGTCTTTTTCAATGTCAGGGGAGACCCTGCTGTAAAACAATTGCCCTTCATATTCAAAAGGGGCAAAGATATTACATATTTCTGCCTTACCCTTTATAAAACTGTCCCAGCCCCTCTTTGTTATATATAATGTCTCCATTTGTGAATTTATTCACAAAGTTCCCTAAAAAAATTTGTAATAGATTAAGACCAATTTTTATATTTGTCAAATTTTTTTGAATGGGTTAATCATACCAGATAAAAAAACCCCTGTCAAAAAAATTTTCTTCTGTTGATTTAAATGGAAGAGATAATATATAATAAGTGAACTATGGAGATAAAGAGTATAGAATCAAAGAGGATAAAGAACCTCCCTGTATATATATTTCAGGATATCAATACAAGAAAACTGAAACTGAGAAGGGAGGGCAGGGATATTATTGATTTAGGTATGGGCAACCCTGATAGACCTGCACCAAAGCCAGTTATTGATAAACTTGTTGAGGTTGCCAGGGACTGCAAGGCACATAGATACAGCGCATCAAAGGGGATACCACACCTACGTAGAGAAATCTGCAACTGGTATGAAAAAAGGTTTGGGGTGAAACTTGACCCTGAAGAAGAAGCGGTTGTATGCATAGGTTCAAAGGAAGGAATAAGCCACCTTGCACTTGCTGTGTTTGACAGAGGAGACGTCGTTCTTGTTCCCAATCCCACATATCCCAGCCATCTTTACAGTGTTATTATTGCCGGTGCGAAGATAAAGGATATGCCAATTACAAAAAGCAATGGATTTATTCCTGAATTAAAAGGTTCTCTTATTAAAGGGGCAAGAAAACCGAAGGCAATGATTGTAAGTTATCCCAATAATCCAACAGCACAGGTTGCCCATCCGGACTTTTTCAGGGAAGTGGTCAGGTTTGCAAAAAGGCATAATATATTTGTTATCCATGACATTGCCTATTCAGAACTGTGTTTTGATGGTTATCAGGCACCCAGTTTCCTTCAGACAGAGGGAGCAAAGGATGTTGGAATTGAGTTTTACTCACTTTCCAAGACATATAATATGGCTGGCTGGCGTGTGGGATTTGCCGTGGGGAATAAAAATATTATTGGTGCACTGGCAAAACTTAAAAGTTATTATGACTATGGTATCTTTACTCCTATACAGGTTGCTGCTATCACTGCGCTGAAACTTGAAAAAAAGTGTATTGATGAGGTTGTTGAAACATACAGGAAGAGAAGGGATGTCCTTGTGGAAGGGCTGAATAGAATTGGATGGCCTGTGGAAAAGCCAAAAGCAACAATGTATGTATGGGCTGAGATACCGGAACGATTTAAAGAGATGGGCTCTGTAAAATTCTCACTGTACCTTTTAGAGAAGGCAGATGTTGCTGTATCCCCAGGAGCTGGTTTTGGTAAGTATGGTGAAGGATTTGTAAGGATTGCCCTTGTGGAGAATGAGCAGAGGATAAGGCAGGCGGTAAGAGGTATAAAACGGCTCTTTAACAACGAATAAAAAATCCCTTGACAGGGGGAATAAAAAAAGGTAATATATAAGTGAAGGAGGAAATTGTTCTTTGACAATTGAAGTAAAGATAAAAGAAATAATAGCCATTCTGATATATCCGCCGTAGAAATAACATTATCGTTTGAGGTATTGTTATTTCGTTGTTTCTATGTCTATTGCTATGGCCTTTTGTTGTCTTTATTCCCATTGCCTGAATAAAACCAATGACCTCACACCATGCAATAGATAAAGAATCAGCCCCCTGCCTTTGAAAAAGATACATCTCTGTTTTCCTCCCCTTTGCCTGTCCGCCTCAGGCGGAAGGGAGAGGATTAAGGTGAGGGGGAAAGATAAATCATATCCTCGCACCTGAGAGAGATACAGAGGAGAGTGCGAGGTAAAGAGTGATGGGTAAAGAAAATAAAATCAAGTCCCCTCACATAGAAAGAAATGTAAGAGAGAGTGATGGGTAAAGGAGGTGATAAAGGTGAGCCATATATATCTGACCTTTTTGAATAATGACATAATAGAAAAGATTTATGAACTCAGGAGAAGAGGGAAGAAGTTGGCTGATTTAGATTATTGCCATAGTGTTGAAGATGATGAGGTTTTACCGATAAATCCCAACGATTATGAAGAACGACTGGATAAGGGATTCAAAATCTTTGAGATGGCACAGAATGGCTATCCTGAAGATGAATGACAGAAGTTCCTTACAGGAGTAAAGTTTAACCACTGGTCGGGATAGTCCATAATAACCTTTTCCAGAATTCCTGCACCTTGAGAGACAAGAAAGTCAATCTTTTCTTCTTCTGTCAGAGAAGAAGGGGATGGTATTCTGTGGAAGAAAAATCTGTAACAACTCCCTTCCCTTACAAGAAAGCCAGCAACAAGTGGAGCGTTTGTCCTGACTGAAAGGGTTGCGGGACCACGGGGAAGGACTGTATCAATACCTAAAAATTTTATCCGCATCCCCTTTTCTGTGAAGACCCTATCTCCAAGGACTGCAAGGACTCTGTTTTCCTTCAGTGTCTTTAAGAGTTTTTTGGGGTTCTCTCCTGTAAGAATTACTTCCAGTCCCCTGGAGTTCCTTATCCTTTTACATATATCTGTAACAGAAGAATTTATGTAAGGTATGGCAACTGCTGTAACCTTATATCCAAGAATGGAAGCCACAACACCTGATAATTCCCAGTTACCTATATGTCCTGTGAGTGCAATCACTCCATTCCCTGCTTGCAGATATTCATCAAGGAGTTCTATATTCTCAATTCGCACCCTCTTTTCAACCATCTCTTTATTCCATCTGGGGATGAAAAAGAAATCGGCTAAATATACTCCAAAATTATAAAAGGCATTTTTGACAAGATTGTCAAGTTCCTTTTCTGTATATGGGATTCCAGTTACTGTTTTTTTATAATCAAGCACAATCCGTAAGTTCTCTTTGACTATCTTTCTTGTGTCTTTCTGTATGATATATCTGAACTCAGCCGTTCTCCTTGCAATCCAGTATAATAAAGGAAGAGGGAGACACCTTCCCATTAACGCCATCAGTGTATACAGGAGTGTGTAGTACATAAGTCAAAAGTAATAAGTTAAAAGTCAAAAGTAAAAAGTTAAAAGTAATAAGTCAAAAGTAATAAGTTAAAAGTTAAAAGTCAAAACTCAAAAGTAATAAGTCAAAATAAGTTAAAAGTCAAAAGTTAAAAGTAAAAAGTCAAAAGTAATAAGTCAAAAGTTAAAAGTAAAAAGTTAAAACTACAGCATTTTTCTATCTTCAATTGCTTTTTTTAATGTCTGGGTACCTACGTATTCTATTTCTGCACCGACAGGCAGTCCATATGCCAGCCGCGAGTGTTTTATTCCCATTCCTTTCAGTATTTCAGAAAGGTAAGACGCAGTATCTTCTCCTTCAGGTGTTGGATTTGTGGCAATAATGACCTCCGTTACAGGTTCTTGCTTGAGACGTTCTATCAACTGTGAAATAGTAAGTCTGTCAGGGGATATCTTTTCAAGGGGGGAGAGTCGCCCTCCGAGTACATGGTACAACCCTTTAAAGCCGGTCTTTTCTATAAGTATAAGGTCCTTTACTTCTTCCACCACACATAAAATACTTTCTCTTTTCTCATCCCTGCATATGCTGCATACTTCACTTTCAGAAAGATTAAAGCACTTTTTACAAAGATGGATGTCTTTTTTCACGGAGATAAGATTTTCTGCAAGGGACAGAATAGCATCTTCTTCTTCACTGAGAATGTAGTGGATAATTCTATCTGCGCTTCTCGGTCCTATCCCCGGAAGTTTTACAAGTTTCTCTATAAGTTTTTCCACCTTTTCCGGATAATAGCCCATTTTAAAACCCCAGTGTTGATTTCATTTCAGAACTTATTATCTTTTCTATCTCTTTCTGTGCTGATGCAAATGTATTCCTGAAAAGTTTCTCAAGATAGCCCTTATTTTCTGGTTTAAGAATATCAGGAGATATGTCAACAGAAATCAGTTCCATCTTTCCATTAACAACAAGTTTAATCTCTCCTTTTGGTGAGGAAACCTCAACTGTCTTTGAACGGAGGAGCCGTTCAAACTGCGCTGCCTGCTGCTTCAACTGTCCAATCTGCTTTAAACTATCAAATATATTTCCCATTATTCCTCCACATTTATTATCTCGCCGCCAAAAAAGTCCACTATCTTTTTAATCTCACCGTTATCCAGCGGTGATTCCTGCTTGCCTTCACTTAATAAACTCACCTTTATATCCTTTATTCCTGTTATCTTTGCCAGGGCGTCCTCAATGGTCTTTATATTATTATGCTGGTTTTCAATGAGGGATTTATGGAATTCGTACTTTTTGCTGAAACTGATAAAGAGGGTGTTGTCCTTAAATTTTATGGGGGTCCCTTCCCTGAGTGCTGCTTCAAGTGTAGGTCTTGCCTTTTTAATCTCTGAGAGGATAACTTTCCAGTGGCTTAATACCTCTTCTTCACTCTTTAATGGAATTTTTTCTCCCTTTGCTTTAACCTCCTTCTCAGAATGTGGCTTTTCTTTCTCTGTCTTCCCCTGAGAGAATATACTTTCTTCCTTTATGGAAGGTTTTTTTTCAGATAATACCTCGTCCCCTCTCTCTATCTTCTTCTGTTGCAGAGTGGTTTTATCCCCGAGCATATGAGCCAGTTTAATGAGAAGTATTTCAGAGAGAACAACAGGTATATTCTCCATATACAATCTGTTTTTATATTCAATCACAGTGGACACAGCATTCAAAAGGGTCTCTGTATCAACCTCATTAAAGGAAAGGTACAACCTTTTGTCTTCTTCACTGATAACGTTTCCCCCATCTTCTATTCTTCCAAGTATGATACCCTTGAATTTTTTTATAATTCCCTCAAGTATAATTGCAGGGTCCTTCCCTTCCGAAAGGAGGGCGTGGAACAGAGACAGTAACTTTTTTACATTCTGTTCCCTTACAAGTGTAAGGAGCTCCCCTATACTTTTTTCTTCAACCAGGCCAAGGAATTCTTTGACACTCTGATAGGAGATGTTATTATTTTCTGCATTTACAATGAGCTGGTCAAGTATGCTCAGTGCATCTCGCATAGAGCCACCTGAAAATTCATATATCTCTTTTAAGACAGGTTCTTCTATTGTAAAGCCCTCCTTTTTGCATATCTCCTTCAACTTTTCCACAAGTTCTTCAATTTTAAACGGTTTGAAGTTGAACCTCTGACATCTGGATATTATGGTAGGTGGTATCTTTTCCGGTGTTGTTGTTGCCAGGAAAAACTTGACATAGTCAGGTGGCTCTTCAAGTGTTTTCAAAAGGGCATTCCATGCAGGTTCGGTGAGCATATGGACCTCATCAATAATGTATATCTTGAACCTTGCATTTGATGGGGTGAGGTTCACATTTTCCCTAAGATTTCTTATCTCGTCTATCCCCCTGTTTGAAGCCGCATCTATCTCAAGGACATCCATAGAACTTCCTGCTGTAATGGTTCTACATATCTCACATCTATCACAGGGCGTTAGAGTGGGTCCTTTCTCACAGTTGAGTGCCCTGGCAAAGACCCTTGCCACAGATGTTTTTCCTGTCCCTCTTGGCCCTGCAAAAAGGTATGCATGGGCAGTCCTTCCTTCTTTTATGGCTTTTTTCAGTGCCTCCGTAATATGTTTCTGCCCCCATACCTCATCAAAATTTTTAGGCCTGTATTTTCTTGCAAGAACAAGATACATAGTATCTCCTGATTCAAACATCAAAAGGCAAAAGTAATGGTTGAATGCTACACTTTTACCTTCTCACTTTTGACTTATTACTTATTATATACTACCCAGGTATCTCAAGAGGTCAAGGAAGAATATTATAATTGCCAGCACACCGGAAACAATGCTCTGAACAATCAATAGCACCTTGATATCCGGTCTATATATCTTATGAGGAACAACAGCATAGTCCAGGACCTGAACAACAGGTGTATCACGTGCCTCATTAATCTTCGCCTCTTCTAATTTTGCTGTAAGGAATTTATAGACCTCTTCCTGTGTCTTCAATTCTCTTAACATTCCTGTCAGTTCATCCTCCGAATAAAGCAATCTCGACAGTGTTGTCTCAAGATTCTGTATCTCTTTTCGTAGAAGTACCATCTCAGGAGAATCGCTCTTCAGTATTTCTCCTTTTTTCTGAAGTTCAAGTTTTTTACTGACAAGCTCTTCCATAAGTTTTCCCGCCATCTGGGTCACCTGGTTCAGTTCTTTATCCGCTACAAGTTTCTCTCTGTTTTTTATACCTGCAAGTTTTTCTTCAAGTGATTTTATAGTGCTTTCTGTTTCTTTCAGGCGGCTCTCTATAAATATCCTGTCCTGCTTTGCGGTGGTAATACTGATTGCCTTTATCGTTTCATCCAGTCGCTGTATAAAGAAATTTGCTATATCTGCAGCCCTTTCGGGATTTCTATCCACAACAGTTATCTCAATCACCTTTTCTTTTGTAAGTGAGATATTGGTAAGTTTATCAAACTTCTCTCTTGCGCGGTCAATATTACTCACACTGTACGCATCTATAAGGTTGAACTTTTCTATAATGGCGTCTTTCATACTTCTGCTGTTAAGGATTGAAAAGAAAAGTTCTGTGTTTGTCCTTAACTGTGATAGCATCTTTTCAGAAATCTCGGAACTACCTGTTTCAATCTTCAATTCTCTTTCCGGTGGCTGCAGGATACTTGCATTTGCTTTATAATACTTGGGATAGACCCAGTATATAAAAGATACCAGTATGAGTGTGATAATATAAAAGGCAAGCACAAATTTAATATGTGGAAGGGGATTTTTTTTCCTTTTGTTATTTATTTTTTCTTTTTCCATTTTCCTCTTCTGCTACATTTCACTTTTCACGCTTTTTCAATATACAGATATCCCTAAACTTAACTGATAGAACATCTGAATTATATCCTTCAGGATAGTCCTTTTTCTTTCTTTTACCTCAAAAGGCACAACAATTGTATCTCCTGGCTCTATCCTTGAGATATCATAACTTGCTGTGCCGTTTATCTTTGCTATGAAAATGCCTTTTCTGTCAGCATTTTTTGTATATCCACCCGCCTTCCGGACATAGTCATCAAGTTTATATCTCCTGTTGAAAAGTATATTAGTAGGGAGATTTACCTCCCCTGTAATCGCTACAGAGACAGGGGCAACAGGTACATATATCACATCACCATCTTCTAATGGTATATCATCCTCACTCCTGCCTTCAAGCAGTGCCTTCTCATCAGTGATATTTAATGGTAGCCGTCCCTTGACTTCCATATTCTTCAATTGCTCAAGGTATATCCGCGCCTGGTCAATAAGTTGTTTATCATATGCACCTTCAGTCCTTTCATATTCTTTCTGCAGTAGTTCTTCCTTCTCTTTTATGAATGATGCTACCTGTTTTTCCTTTTCTGCTCTTATGGTCTCACGGAGAAATACAATACCTGGCAGATAGGCATACTTTGTAAATCCGCCAGACCTTTTCACAAGGTCACTTAAGCGGTCGCCTCTTATAATAACATATTCTCCCGGATATCTTACCTGCCCGTAGATGGTAACCTTTTTCTCCAGCCGTTCCTGTGAATAGACAAGAAGTTTATCCATAGGGGAAAGGGTGATATCATATTCCTTCTCGCCCTTAAAAATCTTTTCAGGATAGATTACTATAACCTTTTTTGAACCATCTTCCTCTGTTCTTACAATCTCTGCTTTTTCTTTAAGTGCATACGGCAGGAATTCCTCTTCCTTCAATATATCACTTACCTTCATACCGCTTTTCCATCCATATTCACCAGGTCGTTTTACAGCCCCTTGAAGAGACACAATATAAAAGAGATTATCAGGAAGCGAAGGCAAAATAATAAGGTCAAGGTTTTCAACTTTGAAAGGTTCTCTATTTACAGGGGCAACATCTATAAGAATCTTTCCTCTTTCTCTATCAATTCTTTTAACCTGTAGCCGTGAAAAATCTGCATTTGGAAGTGCTCCGCCTGCAAGTTTGATAACCTCATCTATTGTTGAACTTCCTGTTAACTCATAGACAGCAGGTCTTTTTACTGCCCCTGTGATACCTGCAAGAGATTCAACCAGAGGTACAAAGATGATATCCCCCTGAGAAAACTGTATCTCCGGGGTTTTTTCTCCGGAAATAAAAAGGGGATACAGGTCGTATTCCTGAATAGAGCCATCCTTCTTTCTTATTGTCTTTATCTTCCTTAGACTTCCTGTCTCTTTTGGGCCTCCTGCCATTGCGAGTACTTCAAGGATGCTGGTCATAGGAGAGATTACATAACTGCCGGGTTTTTTTACCTCTCCCAGAACAAAAACTTCAAGTTTTCTTAGCGCTCCTGTGGTAACAGAGACAGAAACATTTTTATATCTTTCCAATATTTTTCTCTGAATAATCTCCCTTGCCTCACTTAATGTCTTCCCTTCAATATAAATCTTACCTGTGCCAGGAATGAAGATAGCACCATCATTGTCTATCCTTTTCCTGTGTTCTTCTTCAACCGCCCCCCATATATTAACCACTATCTCATCGTCTATCCCCAGGATATAACTCTCCGGCACATAAAACCCTGTCTGTTTAATCTCTCCCTGTATAGAGGAGAAAACTTTAACACCGAAGAAGTCAAGGCCTGTATATTGAGAGATGGAATTCTCCTGACCCTGCAGTATAAAAGATATTAAAAATATATAAAGTAGGAATATAACTCTTTTCATCATTTTCCCTCCGGATACACCATCCTTTTTAATCTATCACTTAAAAAAAATAAGTCAAGGAAATGCCCATAAAAATATTTTTAGTGGGCGCACGTGGATTCGAACCACGAACCCCCGCGTTATCAGCACGGTGCTCTGCCCTTGAGCTATGCGCCCCGGAAGGTTTCCTTGTTATTTTGTGTCGTCTTTTTTCTTCAAAAATGCTTCAAGGTACTCCTTTATGATGTCCTTTGCACCTAAAGCAAAAGCGAGTGCAAGTCCAAAGGCAACTGCCGCAAGAACAATAATAAACACATTACCTATGAATTCTGCAGCTATCCCTATCTGCTGTAGCGCTATTACGGTTCCAAACACAACAATAGCGACCTGCGTAAGTTTTCCTAACACAGATGCCTTCTGGATGCCGATATTACCTGCAGATGTCCGCACAATGCCGCTGAAGAAATTACCAAGGAATATGGAGAAGAGAAATATCAGGAGCCCCAGAATGAATTTAGGGATAAAAGCAAGTAAACCATCCACTACAGAACTCGGGATATTTATACCTGCAAAATTTACCGCAATAAAAATAACCACCAGCATAGTAATCCAGTAGACAGCCATCCCGATAAGTTCTGAGACATCCTTTGTTATATTTCCCTTTTCCAGCATTGTCTTCAGCCCTGCATCTTCTGAAAGTTTATCCACCTGCAGAAACTTGAATAATTTTGTGACAATCAACCGTATAAACTTTGCCACTATCCATCCGATGATGAACACAACAAAAGCGCCCAGCACAAGCGCCAGCCCATTCCAGAATCTCTGTGCCACCTCTGTAACAGGCTCAAATCCACTCCGCATCTCAACCTCCTTTGCTCCCTGAAGGAGCATTGTTTGATTTTATTTTACCACCTTCCATATATAAAAATCAATTTTTCTCTTTATTAAGGTAAGTGAACTGGCGGGCTTCTTTCAGGGGGGAAAATGGTCTGCCGCCGCTTTCAAAAAACTTTGTAAAAAATTCTAAGTACTGAAGGCGGCTTGTATGCACATATCCCCCTAAGAGATTAATTCCCAAGTTTGCAAGATGACCGAAGATAAATAAGATACCGGCGATGATATAGCCAATAAAAGGAATGCCTTTTGACATAAAGACCATCTCATTGACAACAAGAGCTAAGACCGCTGTTGTAAGCCCGAGACCGAAAAGGCGGCTATAACTCAGGACATCCCCCAGGAGGTTGCTTGCTATCACATTGTAGGCACCATAGAATGCCCAGAATACCCTCATAAATCCCTTCTGTGTAAGTCCTTTCAGTATCATAAGGGAGATAAGGGAAAGAAAAAGAAGTGAGGATAAGGGAAATATGAGTTCCTTCCTTGATGTTATAAAAGAGATTATTATCAGAGCAACGAGTACCTGTATGGTAAGAAGTGTAAATGGCTCTCCTGACTTTTTCAAACCGTAATATCTTATAGAGTTTGCAAGGTTAAGGCACAACCCCCACAAAATCTGGATATATCCTAAAGCCAGTGCCCATCCGAGAAACAGGAATGTCTGGTTTCCTCCTTCAAGTGGATTCAGTATAATGAGTTTGTTAAGAGATTTAACCGGTAGAGAACCTGAAGGCAATCGTGAAAGTATATTCCCGAACCAGCTACCTGTAATAGCCCCCATAAATATCGTGGCGATACTGCTGTAAAGGATAAGGCGAAAGAATTTTACAATACCGGGAGTATATCTGAACTTCTTCATAAATACAATAGATAACAACATAAGTATAATGCCGTAGGCAGCATCTGTGATACAGAAAGCGAAGGACAGGATGAAAAAGATAGAGAGGTGTGGCGTGGGGTCCACATTTTTATACACCGGTCTGCCATAAAGGTCTGTTACCACCTCAAATGGCTCTATGATAGATTTGTTTTCAAGTGCTATGGGGATTTCATCTCCTGTTTCAGGGTCGGATATGTAAAGGTAACCATCAGGAAGGTTTTTGCGTAATAATGCTTTCATCCGCGGGATATCATTTTCTTTTATCCATCCCTGGAAGCCCTTTACAAACCTTGATATCCCTGTGGTCTCTGTTGCCCTAAGGTACTGCGAAAATGAATGTACATAGTCATAGAATACAAGGATTCTGTATTTCAGGGAAGATATTTCCTTTAACTGATTTTCTAACCGTTCAATTGCCTTTACATTTTTCTCTTCCAGGGCTTCTATCTTATTCAAAATTTCTGAAGGGAGACGGTTCCATCGTCTTATGTGCAGCACAGTCCCTTTAATTTCTTTTAATCGGTTTATTATCTCCTGCTGCTTATCCAGAGGGAAAATGACCAGAAAGAGTATTCCTTTTTCGTCCTCTCTTATTTTTTCAACCTTAAAGCCAGAGATACTATCCGGTTTTTTTTGTTTTTTAGTGAGTTGGAAAAAGCAAAAAGAAAAATGTTTCATTGAAAAGAGGTCTCGTGGTATAACAGTAAGGTCTTTTATTAAAAACAACTCTTTCTTTATCCCTGAGATTTTCTCACCGATTTTCTTTCTTCTCTCAATCTCTTCTGTTATCTGAAAAAACTTTTCGTATATCTCATCCAGAGGGAAGTTCCTGATTATATCTTCCTCTTCTTTTTCGGTAAGAATAATTTTGCCTGAAAATGTCTTTCCTTCAACCTTCTTTAAGGTGTTTTTGAGAAATTCAACCTTACGGATAATTTCCTCTGTATTTTCACGAGTTAAAAGAGTGTGTCCAAAACCAAACATTTCTGGTAATCTGTTTATCTCTGCACATCCTTCCTTCTGCAGTTCCATCAGGAAGTCAGATGGGTCTCCGGTAAAGAAAAGGTAAAACTTCTTCATCCTTGCTATCACGGGTTCACTCCTTATTTATCCTTACATAATCTTCCGTAAGGTCACATCCCCATGCAGTAGCGGAGAAAGAACCTTTTTTTATGTCCATTTCAACGGTTATTCTGTCAGATTCTTCCATTATTTTATGAAGCTTAACTTCATCATATTCCACAGGGGCTCCATTATAAACCTTTATTCCGCAAAGAGAGACCTCAGTGTTTTTAACATCTATCTTTGCATTCACAGAGCCGGCAGCAGCAAGTATTCTCCCCCAGTTAGGATAGGCGCCATAAACAGCGGACTTAAAGAGATTTGAGCCAGCAACTCTCTTTGCAACCCTTCGTGCGTCTTTGAGAGACCAGCCACCTTTTACCACCACCTCTATAAGTTTCGTTGCACCTTCTCCATCTGAAGCAATCATCTTTGCAAGCTCTATACAGGTGGTCTTAAGTGATAATAAAAACTTCTCATATTCCTCTGAACCCTTCCTTATTCTTCTATTTTTTGCCATACCATTTGCAAGGCATATAACCATATCATTGGTGCTCATATCATTGTCCACATTGACCATATTGAATGACTCTTCGACTGATTCTTTCAGTGCACTCTGCAGTAAATCTCTTTCTATTACGGCATCTGTGGTGATGAAGCACAGCATAGTCGCCATACAGGGATTTATCATCCCTGCCCCTTTGACCATTCCTCCTATGAATACTTCTTTGTGGAGTCCTTTAATCCCTGTGGCAATCTGGAACTCCTTTGGAACCCTGTCAGTTGTCATTATTCCCCTTGCGGCAAGTGTATGGTTTTCAGGGGAGAGGGTATTCACGAGATTAGGTAGCGCGGATAGAATTTTTTCGTAAGGAAGGGGTTTTCCTATAATACCTGTTGAACCAATAAGGATAGAAGAGACATCTATCCCTGTTATTTTAGAAAGTTCCTTCGCCAGCAATTCTGTATATCTGTAATTTTCCATCCCGTTGCAGGTATTGGCATTGCCACTGTTTATAAGTACTGCCTGAACTGGATTTTTTATATTTTTCAGTGTCCAGAGTAAACTGTATGACTTAAACTGATTTGTGGTAAATGTCCCCGCTGCTACACAGGGATGTTTTGAAAAGATAAGTGTAAGGTCTTCCTTTTTCTCTTTTTTTATCCCGCAGTGGACAGCGGATGCAGAAAACCCTTCAGGATAGGTTATACCACCTCTTTCCATTTTTTCAGTATCTCCTTTGCAGTTTCAATATCCAGTGGATAGGTTATCTTTATATTTTCTCTCTCCCCCTTCACAAGATACACCTTCCTTCCCATCCGTTCAACGAGTGCAGCATCATCCGTTGCATAAAATCGCTCTTTATATGCCAGATTGTAAGCCCTTCTGATTATCTCTGCCTTAAATGCCTGAGGTGTCTGGATGCATACAATATCTTTTCTGTCAGGGGTTTTCTTAACAAATTCGCCATCCCTTTCCTTCAGGGTATCCTGTGGTTCTATATAAGGGGCTGCTGCTCCATATCTTACAGCACCCTCTATCACCCGGGCAAGGAGTTCATTGGAAAAGAATGGCCGGGCTATATCATGGATTAATATTATTCCACCTTTTTTTTTAAGTGTGTTTAATCCTGCATTCACAGAGTCCTGTCTGTGTTCTCCTCCGGATATTACCTCTATGTTTTTATATTCTGCTTTTAACCTTTTCTGCCACTCCCTGACATATTCCGGGGGGAGAACAAGAATGATTTCATCCGCTTTATTATAAAATTTTTCAAGGGAATAATAGAGCAGTTGTTTTCTGCCGATTTTTAAAAATGCCTTGGGGGTATTTCCCATCCGAGTGCCTTTTCCCCCACCGGCGAGTATCACCCCTATCATTTTAGTTTGGCAAAGATAATTCTTCCTGTGGATGTCTGGATGGCGCTGTCAATAATAACATCTACTACTCTACCCTGATATTTTGCACCATCTTCCACAACAATCATCGTTCCATCTTCAAGGTATCCAACACCCTGTCCCGCTTCCTTTCCTTCTTTAATTATCTTTAAAGGTATCTCTTCGCCACTCATAAGTTTAGGCCTCATCAATGTTGCAAGTATATTGAGATTTAAAACTTTGATATTCTGGACCTCTGCTACCTTTGCGAGGTTAGAATCGTTGGTAAGGATATTCGCTCCTATATCTGCAGCCAGTTTTACAAGTTTTGCATCAACTGCTTCAACGTCAGCATATTCAGCATCATATATCTTTACATCTATAGTATCGTCCTTTCTGAGTTTCTGTAATACTTCAAGGCCTCTTCTGCCTCGCTGGCGCTTCATATCACTTGAACTATCCGCAAGTCCCTGGAGTTCCTGAATTATAAACTTGGGAATGATGATTATATAGTCAAGGAAACCGCCCTTTACAAGTTCATAGATACGCCCATCAATAAGAACACTTGTGTCAACAACTAAGAGTCGCTCCTGTTCTTTAATTCCTCTTAAAAAAGGAAAGACAAAACCGAGTTCTTCAACCCCTTTCAGTCCAATCATTATTCCCAGATAGGTGAAAGCAAAATAAAGAGCAAATCTTATATAAACTATTGTCCTTGGGTCTTCAACAGGGATAAGGAGAAAGAAACCCGCAAGAAGGATTGCCGTGATAAGTCCGGCTATGAGCCCGCCCAGCGCAAGAAGGAGTTTTCTTAAAGGAATTTTTTCAAGAAGTATCTCAAGTCCCACTATCAGCAGTGAACCTATGAATCCTGCCAAACTTCCGGTAAACCGTGAATCAGGAACGCAATAATACCCTGTCAGTGTACTTAATATTATGAAAAAACCACGAATAATATAGACACCCATCTTCTCACCCCTTTCGTATAAATTATAAAATTTCTAATCTACAATCTATTCTATTTTATCCCAGAAAATAGAAAAGGTAAAGTGAATTTATAAAGAAAGGAAGTTCTTTACTGCATCTTTCAGCCACCTTACAGGATATATCTGGACAGATGAATCCTTTATGTCTTTTATATTTCCTTCAGGGACTATCGCCTTATTGTATCCCAGCCGGGATGCCTCTTTCACCCTCTGGTTTATCTGGCTTACAGGTCTTATCTCTCCTGTTAAGGCAACCTCTCCTATAACCACACACTGTTCCATAGGGGGTTTATCCTTCAGGGATGATATGCAGGATAGTGCAACAGCAATGTCAGCTGCTGGTTCAATGACCTTTAACCCTCCACCTGTATTGAAATATACATCATAGGCATTAAGATTAAACCTCAATTTTTTTTCAATAACAGCGGCAATCATAGAAATTCTGTTATAGTCCAGTCCCGTGACAGACCTTTTGGGGACTCCATAATATGTGGGGGTTACAAGACACTGTATCTCAACAAGTATTGTGCGGGAACCTTCCTGTGATGGAAATATAACAGCACCGGGAAGAGTCTTTTTAGAATCCGGAAGAAAAATAGCAGATGCATCGGGGATCTCCACAAGTCCGTTTTCTTCCATTGAAAAGACACCTATTTCCATAGTGGAACCGAATCTGTTCTTTGTTGCCCTTAAAACTCTCAGGTTTGACTTTATCTCTCCTTCAAAACTCAGGACAACATCAACTATGTGTTCAAGAACCTTTGGTCCTGCTATCATCCCTTCCTTTGTGATATGTCCCACAAGGAAGATAGAGCATCCACTCTCCTTTGCACGGGTAAGAAAAAATCCCGCATTTTCCCTTACCTGACTTACAGAGCCAGGAATGGAAGGGAGTTCCGGGTCAAAGACGGTCTGTATGGAATCCACTATCACAAAGTCCGGCTCAAGTATGTCTATACCATGTTTTATGGAAGGCATATCTGTTGTGGAAAGGAGGTAAAGATTTTCTGATAGTATCCCTAACCTCTGTGCCCGCATTTTCACCTGGTTTTTTGATTCCTCTGCACTGATATAAAGAACCTTCTTTCCTTCCATTGCGGTTCTGCCTGCAATACTTAAAAGCAGTGTGGACTTACCAACTCCTGGTTCTCCTGCGAGAAGTATTAAACTGCCGGTTACAATACCACCACCGGTTACCCTGTCAAATTCATTTATCCCTGTGGGGGTTCTTAAAAACTTCTCTGTTTTTATATCTGTGATTTTTTCCGGAGGAGAGGCTGTGGATGTAATACTTACTTTTTTGCTGCGCGGGATTTCTTCAATAAAAGTATTCCAGCCACCGCAGTCAGGACACCTGCCAAGCCATCTCACTGACTGATATCCACACTCAGAACAGGCAAATATACTTTTTGGCTCTTTCTTCATTACTTCCTTCTTATAAATAGTTTCCAGGGATGTTCTTTTATATCCTTTACAAAATCGTTCAAATTATTATACAGTTCTTCGTCCCTCAGTAATTTTCCTGCGGTGCCTTTTCCTTTTTCTACATCCGAAACTATCCTGTTGAGTTCCACGGAAATCTGGTTTATTCTTTCAGCCGTATCACTGAATTGTGTGGTGGCATTGTGTAAAAGTAACAGCTCATGTTTTATCTGGTCAACGAGTTCTTCTTCCTTCATCAGACGGGCAATCAACCCTTCGTTTTGAATCCTCCAGAGGAAGTCCTGCATATCCGTAGACATTTTATCAAATGATATTGCTGCTTTCTGTATATCTTCAAATGACTCCGCTGCCTTTGTCCCCGCTGATGCAAAACGTTTTATCTCATCCATTGTTTCTTCCATCCTTGTCTTTCCAGAGGAAACCAGCTCGTTGGTATTATTAAGCAGTTCTTCCAGTTTAGGTGCATTGATAGATATTGCGCTGTCCACCTTCTTGCTTGTTTCTCCTATGGTTAATGTAAGTTTCTCTATATCTGCAAAAGTTGTTTCAATTGTGTTAATTGCAGTTGCCGCCTGTCCGATTACTGACTTTATATTCTCCTGAAGTGCCCTGTCACTTGTTATCTTACTGATATCAGAAAGGACATTATTGAGCCCTATAACCATATTCTGCCCTGCCTCCACAAGTTTTTCCACAGAAAGAGGGTTTTCTCCTTCCACTATCTCACCTGGCTGTATATATTTTTTCTCAGGAGAAGGGGTTATTTCAATATACTTTTCTCCGATAAGTCCGAGTGTCTGGATGGTGATTCTGCTTCCTGTACTGATTTTTATATCATGCCTGATTTTCACCCTTGCCAGTACCTTTGGTTGCGCCTCATAAAGTATCTCTATCTCTTTTACTTCACCCGCTCTCACTCCACTTACCCTGACAGGGGAACCGCTTTCAAGCCCTCCAACATAGTCAAATAGTATTCCTATCTCATAGCCCCTGTATTTCCCTGTTGTTGCCTGTGTTACAATAAATACCCCTGCTAAAATGATAGTAATGATGACAAATATTCCCACCCGCAATTCAAGAGAGAGTTTATCCCTTTTCATTGGTTCCCTCCATAACCAAAAAACTTCTTATAAGAGGATTTTTACTTTTCTTTCTTAATTCCTCAAATGTTCCTATCTCCTCTATCGCTCCGTTTTCAATCAGGGCAATCCTGTCGGATATTAGGGATGCAAGTTTTATATCATGTGTAACTGTTATGTCTGTTGTCTTAAACTTTTTGTGCATATCCATCATCAGTTCCGTTATGCTTTCAGCCATAATGGGGTCAAGTCCTGTTGTTGGCTCGTCATAAAAAATAATCTCGGGTTTTGAGATAAGAGCCCTTGCAATGGATACCCTTTTTTTCATACCTCCACTCAGTTGCTCGGGCAGAAAATCCTCAAAGCCATCCATCCCGACATCTTTAAGTATCTCAATGGCTAAAGTCCTTATCTGTTCATCTGTCATATCACTGTGGTTTAAGTAATAAAACCCCACATTTTCCCATACAGTCAGAGAATCAAAAAGAGCAGAACTTTGAAAGACCATACCCACCCTGCTTCTTAATTCCATTATTTTGCTCTTTGGTGCTCCGTTTATCTTTTCTCCAAAAAGGTATATATCTCCACCTGTTATTGGTATAAGCCCCAGAATGGTTTTCAAAAGTACTGTTTTACCGCAACCGGAGCTTCCAACTATAACGAGAGACTCACCCTGTTTTACATCAAGATTTATCCCTTTCAGAACATCATTACTATTCAAACTTACCTTTACATCTCTCAGATTTATGACACTTTCCATCGTATATATTGTAAACCGTGCGCTGGTTCTGTCAATTTTTATTGAGGTGAAATGAAAAGTATTATATAATAGTCAGATATACAGGAGGAAAGGAGAGTAGATGTATACATCTTACGACAGAATAAAGGCAGCGCTTGAACACAGGACGCTTGACCGTATTCCTCTGACTGAGAGTATCTGGCCAGAGACAATCCAGAGATGGCATAGGGAAGGGCTTCCTGAGGATAAGGATGTATTTGAATTTTTTGGGCTTGATGTTGTGTGCGGTATACACCCTTTTGATGACGGACTTTCTGATGCCTTTCCTTATATTGTGTACGAAGAGACAGATGAGTATAAGGTGGACAGGAACTATTACGGGGTTAAGGTAAAGTACTGGAAGAACCGTTATACAACCCATGTGGAACTTGACCATGCGGTTAAGGAAAGAGCTGACTGGGAAAAAGTAAAGTGGGCGCTATATCCTTCGGAAAAACGTATTACAAAAGATATCGTTGAAATTTCCAGAAAGGCGAGAGAGAAGGGACACTTTATAACGCTGAACTGTTCGGAACCATACTGGTTTTCCTTCAAAATGCTCGGTATGGAAAACTTCTGTGTACAACTGAAGATAGACCCTGAGTTTATTGAGGATATATGTCAGAGGTATATGGAGTTTATGAAGGAGATGCTAAGGATGGTCCTTGCTAAAGGAGTGGAGTGGGATGCCATATGGTTTTTTTCAGATATGGCATATAAAAACGGTCCGATGTTTTCCCCTTCTGACTACATAAGGTTTTTCCTGCCCTGCCACAGGGAGATAAGCCGGTTCTGTAAAAAGCAGGGAAAGTTTTTACTGCTGCACTCCGACGGAAATATGAAGGAACTCATACCGCCTGTTATTGAGGCGGGATTTGATGCTATACATCCGCTTGAAGCAAGGGCTGGTAATGATGTCCGTGTTTATAAAAAACAGTTCGGAGAAAAGATGTGTCTCTTTGGAAATATATCATCGGATATACTTGCAACAGGAAACCGCCAGGCAATAGAGGAAGAGATAAGGACAAAGGTTCTTACGGCAAAACAGGGCGGCGGATATATCTATCACAGTGACCATACAATACCCTCTACTGTATCACTGGAAAGTTATATATTCGCTGTGGAATGTGCAAAAAAGTATGGTGGGTATTGATGGTTAAAAAATTTCCCAGGGTATATCATTAGAGCAATAACTTACAGGAATTGTCTTTATCTTTTTCTGCAGGTCCATTACAAAGTTTTTAAGGCCCGTCTCCTCACTTATCTCATGACCAACCTCTACAATCCCTGTATGCATATCTTTCAGAGCCCTCATTGTATATTCATCAACCTCTCCAGCGACTACTGTATCAACATTGTATCTGAGTATATCATCTATAAAACCTGCATTTATGCTTAATCCCAGCCCTCCCCACAGTACACCTATCCTTTTCACCTTCCATGATGGACTTCCACTTATTCGCACCTTTTCAAGATTAAGGTACTTCTTAACATTACCGGAAAACCTTTTAAGGGACATTTCTTTTATCTCATAGACCCTGTGAAATCCTTTTTTAACAATGGGCTCGCCGAGAGAAAGAGTCCTTGCGAAGTCATCAAGCACACAATATCTATCAACAAGATAGTGGATTCTTATAACAGAAATTTTGTGTTTCTCAAGAAGTTTTTTTCTTTTTCTTGAAACCAGTCCTTCCCTTTTTACTGAGGTATAATCAGGCGGGAAAAGAAGGTCTTCATGAGAGATAATAAGGTTATTTCTTTTTTTTACAGAAAATTCAATAACCTTTTCTGTTACCATCCAGCAGACGGTTATCCCTGTTATACTTGTTCTTTTATCTCCGTATAACAGACCTTCCTCCTGATGAAACTTTCCCAGCCACCTGTTAAGCAAAGTGATGAGGTCTTTTACTATCATATAAAGTAAAAGAAGCCGGTAAGGATAAGATTACAGAGTATTATGAGAAAAAATGAGACAACCACAGATATTGTTGCTGCCCTGCCTACACCTGAAGCACCGCCGCTTGCTCTTAATCCCTCATAAGAGGATACGGCTATTACCACAACAGCAAAGACAACTGATTTTACAAGACCGACAAAAAGGTCTCTCACTCCTATGAACCTGAATGTCTGGTATAAAAACATTCCTGACGGGATATTTACCAGGAAGACCCCTATGATGAACGCACCTGCAATAGCAAGGAAAAAACTCATAAGGAAAAGGGAAGGAAGAGATATCACACCGGCGAGAAGGCGCGGGCTTACAAGGTAAGCAACAGGGTCAACCGCAAGGATTTCCATTGCATCTATCTGCTCTGTTATCTTCATAGTCCCTATCTCAGCCGCTATCGCTCCACCAACCCTGCCAGCCATAATAATTGCTACAAAGACAGGTCCGAGTTCCCTTATCATTGATATTGAGACAATACCCCCGGAGTAAATCTCCGCCCCGAATTTTTTGAGTGTATATGCGGTCTCCATTACCAGCACCATACCTGTGAAGACAGAGATAATTGCTACGAGGGGAAAAGAACTGATACCTATTATGTTTATATGCTTGAATATGTTTTCACTCTTTTTTGCGGAGAATATCTTCCTGAACGCATCAGCGGTAAGTATTGCAAGAGAGCCAAAATAGGATATATAACCTAAAATAGCACGGCCTGTTTTTCTTGCCAGTGTGAGCATCTCTATTCTCTCGGACTGTAGTTTTCAAACCTGGTAAATCCTTCCCTGAAGGTAAGAAGGACCCTATCCACAGGGCCATTTCTCTGTTTTGCTATTATTACCTCAGTAACATTTGAGAGTTTTCTATCTTCCTCATCTCTATCCCTGTGAAGAAGGATAACAAGGTCTGCGTCCTGTTCAAGAGACCCGCTCTCTCTCAGGTCAGAAAGTTCAGGTTTCTTATTTCCCCTCTGCTCGGGTGACCTGTTCAACTGTGACAGGGCAACCACCGGTACATTTAATTCTTTTGCAAGCGCCTTCAGGGATGCAGATATCTCACTTATCTCCTGCTGTCTGTTTTCTGCCCTTCTGGTCCCTCTCATAAGTTGAAGGTAGTCCACTATGATTAACTGGATGTTCTCTTTTGCCTTCATACGTCTTGCACGTGCCCGCAGTTCAAAGGTGGTTAAAGATGGTGTATCATCTATAAATATGGGTGATTGTTCCAGCCGTCCTGCAGAAAGGAGTAATCTTCCCATATCTTCATCGGAAAGCATCCCCTGCCTCAATTTTTGCTGGTCAATCTTTGCCTCGCAGCATAGCATCCTCTGTACAATCTGTTCATTACTCATCTCTAAACTGAATATAAGTATCGGGAACCGTGTTGTTCCTGCGTTAAGGTTGAGGGCTATATTACAGGCAAAGGCGGTCTTGCCTATGGATGGCCTTGATGCAATGATAATAAACTCAGAGGGATGAAAACCGGTTGTTAACTTATCAAGGTCTGTGAAACCTGTGGGAATTCCTGTTACAAATCCCTGTCTTCCATGTATCTTTTCTATCAGTTCAATGTTTTCCTTGACAAGTTCTTTCATAGGAAAGATGGTTCTTTTTGTTTTTTTCTCACCGATATCAAATATCGTTGATTCTACCTTATCAAGAAAAGAATCCACTTCTTCCGGTTCAGAAAATGCCTCGGATATAATTGAACTCGCATTTTCAATAATGGTCCTCAGAAGATATTTGTCTCTTATTATCTTTATATACTCATCAATATTGGCTGCTGTCGGGACAAGTTCAACAATTTCACTGAGATATTCAACACCGCCAACATCATCAAGTATGCCCTGCTGGGTCAACTGGTTTGTTACGGTGATAAGGTCGCACTTTTCATTTTTCTCAAAGAGTGTGCGGATTGCAGAAAATATCTTACGGTGGGACTCGCTATAAAAAAACTCCTCCTTAAGTACCTCAAATGCCTCCATCCTTGCCGCCTCACTGAGCAGCATACAGCCGAGTGCTGCCTTTTCAGATTCAATACTTTGAGGAGGCACTTTACTGCTCAGAATGGTCTGCTGGTTATTCTTTCTGGGCATATTACTTTTCTCTTACAACCCATATCTTAACTTCTGCTGTTATATTTTCTCCTGTCCGTATGGATACCTTATAGATTCCTAATTTTTTAATGGGTTGTTCAAGTAAAATCTGGTGTTTGTCAATTTCAATGTTTTTCTGCTGGAGAATTGCTTCTGCTATATCTTCAGGAGTGATGGCTCCAAAAAGTTTCTCATCCTGTCCTGCCTTCGCAGATATTGTTATTGAACCTTCCTGTAATGCCTTTTTAATCTCTTTCGCCCTTGTTAATTCCTTATTTTTCCTTGTGGCAAGGATTTGTTCCTGCCGTTCCATCTGTCTGATATTTTCAGGGGTGGCTTCTATTGCTATACCTTCTGGTATAAGATAATTCCTTGCATATCCTGGTTTTACCTCTTTTATCTCACCCTTCTTTCCTGTCCCCTGTAAGTCCTTTATAAATATGACCTTCATAGGAATAAGTCCGTTCAGACCTTTACAAAAGGTAGAAGTCCAACATATCGTGCCCTTTTTATTGCCCTTGCAAGAGCCCTCTGGTGTTTGGCGCATACCCCTGTGATTTTGGGAGGTAATATCTTCCCCCTCGGGCTGGTATATCTTTTAATCATACCGGTGTCTTTATAATCAATCTCGGTAGCACCTATCTTACAGAACTGGCATACTTTAGCTTTCCTCTTTACCGCCATCTCCTGTTTCCTCCTTTTCAATATCTCCTGTTTCTTTTTCTTCTATTCCGGCGGGTGGTCTATCCAGAAACTGGAAATCCTCCACCACCACCTCAAGTGTTGACCTTTTTTCATTATCCTGTGTTTCCCACTGTCGGTACTGTAGCCGCCCCTCAACAAATATCAAACTTCCTTTTTTCAGGTATTCAGCCCATACCTCAGCCCTTTTTCCCCAGATGACAAGGTTTATAAAACAGGTATCCTCCCTTTTTTCTTCCTTTGATACATACTCCCTGTTGACAGCCATCCTCACTGATGCAACTGCCTGTCCTCCAGGAGTATATCTCAGTTCAGGGTCCCTTGTTAACCTGCCTATAAGAAAAACCTTGTTAAGCGTTGGTCCTGGCATCTATGGGCTCTCCTTTTTGTTCTTCTTTCTCTAACTCGGGAAATCTCTTTCTCTGGAGAAAAAGATAACGGATTATATTCTCCCTTCTTCTGAGCCCTTCAGATATTGAAGGGAGAGAGCCTGGTAAGGCTCTGAAGTATACGATGTAATAAAATGCCTCTCTCTCCTTTTTAATAGGGTAGGCAAGATACTTCTTCCCCCAGATGTCTCTCTTAACTATCTGTCCTCCATTGCCTGATATCTGTCCTTCTATAAAAGATATTTCCTTCTCTCGCGCGTCATCCTCCATATCAGGTCTTAAAAGAAAACACCCTTCATATTTCCTTTCCATAAGCACCTCTATTTTTCTTTTTGTTGTATATTATTTTTCCTCTACTAT
>ERZ795046.879-NODE-879-length-33303-cov-10.825343_pt1 | contig 33303 bp, 38 predicted proteins | sample MGYA00375130_ERZ795046 | MGnify/ENA primary metagenome ERZ795046 (study PRJEB30175, sample SAMN05720202) | activated sludge metagenome | isolation source: anaerobic digester from wastewater treatment plant | place: Japan | collected 2015-05-15 ...
CTTCTTGTGCTTCAGGATAAATTGCAAACATTTGTGTCATACGTTGTGTTGAAGCTAAAGTATCATTTAACATTACAAACACAATGCTTAACAAAAATAAACTAGCAAGAACCATAATTAAAGCAAATGCTTTTTGTTTACTTACTGTATTTTGTTTTCTCACAATTACATTATAACACAAAAAAGGCGGAGGACCTCCCCCGCCTAGTGAAAACTAACTAGTTGTTACAGCGACATTTCCTCTTCTTGCTGTTGTACTCGCTTGGGACTAAGGAATTCTACGCTGTCTGCTATAATATCAAGTTTTTTACGATTCTGTCCATCTTTGTCTACCCATTTGTCAACTGATAGATGACCTTCCACAAGTACTTTACTACCCTTATTAAGGTGGTCGCCCATAGCTTGTGCAAGTTTATCAAACGCTGTGCAATCGATAAACTCAGTTCCATTATAAGTGTCTACTGCGACGGTGAATTTAAGCACTTTCTTCCCAGATTTATCTTGAACCTCTGGGTCTGCAGTTAAATTTCCTACTAAGATTACTTTGTTCATTTGAACACCTCCTAGGTATATTATACCATATACACCAAATATAGTATTTACCGTTATGGTATAATGTATCCATGATCGAGATAGTCGTAGATTTAGAGAGCGCGTTAGAGGAAAAGCGAGAAAAATCGCTATATAATGACATAATAACGTTTATTACTAATTTAAACAACGTATATGACCAACAAGCGTGGTTAAATACATCTGAAGACCAATCGCATCCAGTACTTGGCTCTATAGTTTCTATACTAGATTTACCAGCTATTGAACGTATAGCTATGTTAATACAATATTTGAAGCTGGGCATGTTATCGGCATATAGTGTAATAATAAATATACTTGTTGGTTATAGCAAGCTAGCTGGAAAGGAAGAATTAGTAGACGTTATATTACAAACAGCCAAATATATGTGATATAATTAACAAAGAGGTGATGCAAAATGGGCATCTGGAAGTTAAAACCAATTTCTTATACTGTTGATTTTGTAGATGAAGATAATGTTAAATATGCTACTATGGATTGTTCTTTTGACGACCATTTAAACTGGTCAGGCACGATCTGGGCTACTAATGATGGTATATCTGCAATAGGCAGTGTAATTTCACGTTTGGAACCTATTATCGGTCCCATAGATGCAGAAGATGAAGCTACCTTGTTATCACAACCTATAGCATATATCAAAGGTAGTAACGATAATATAAGCGTAGAATTTACACAGTCTATTAAGAGCGCTGCAGGACAGTTACTATTAGAGACGTTGAAAAAAGAATTGTTGACTAATAAAGAGTTAGGAGGATAATAAATGTTTGTTGTTATAGAAGGAATAGACGGCAGTGGTAAAACATATAGTGCACGTAAGCTTGTGCAATTACTAAGGGAGTATGGCGAAGAAGCCATGTTCACTTATGAGCCATATAAAGCGAAGCAACTAAATAACTATGGATTAGAACACAATCTGCCTCAAGAATACTTCTTAGGTTTAATGGTAGCCGATCGTGCTTATCATGTGCAAACTGTAATTGAACCTGCACTGCAAGCTGGAGTTCATGTAATTTGCGACAGATTTGTATACAGCAATATTGCATATCAAGGCTATGGGGGTGGGTTAGATATAGATACTATTGTGGAGCTAAACAAAATAGCTACGCGAGGACTAGAACCAGATATTGTGTTTTATCTTAATATACCACCTAAGCGTGCGTTAAAGAACATAATTGAACGTGACGGAACACCTTCTATGGATCTAGATTTTATAGAACGTGTGGCTAACGGGTACAAACAATTAGCTAAACAGTATAATAACTGGGTAATTATAGACGCTGTAGATAACTGGGATCAGAAAGAAGATATAATGGCTGACTACATTATAAGAGCATTAAATAAACTATAATGGATTATTTACATCCTTACGGTTTTGAAGGTAGCATTAATATTAAGTATTTTATAACAGATGAAGGCAATCTTAAGCTATATATCAACGATAAAGAACAAATAGATATGCCCGTTGATTATCTGCCATCAATGATAAACGACATCAAATATATAGCGTTAGAACAACAGCCAGATGATTTATTACGGCCGTTTAAGTTTAGATCAAAAGCTAACATAGTATATAAACTGACGGAAACTGCGCTTACTATAAGCGAATGGGAACAAACTAATTACATACAAATTAAGTTACCTGTTGTTATTCAGTTTATAAACGAACTTGAAAAATTATATCAAGCTATTACTGATATTACAGACGGAAAAACTCCGAAGTTAAATTATCTTAGTATATATGCATTTGTTGGAGTTACAGGTAATCGTTATTATATAAGCAATGGCAAACTAACAATTATAGATTCGTTAGGAAATAATTTTGAAATATCTACAGATCTTGTACATTTAATGTTGGAAGAATGTAGTACTGTTCTACCACAATATTTGTCTAACGCTGTGTCGTTAGATTTGCAACCTATAGGCTATATTGACAAAATAGGCTTATCTTTTGAACTTCAACCAATGGGTATAGCGATAAATACTCCAAACAACGACACAATTATAATAGATCCTTCTTTATCAATAGCCTTTATTATGGAATTAAAGGAAATCACGGATATTATTCCACCATCGCCCACATAAACGACTTATGATATATACATTATATGGACATAGAACAAGCGGCTAGAAAATATGCGGAAACTGGGCGTACTGATAGACATTTAAAAGAACAGATATTCTGGGGTTCATTACAAATGGTTAATTATGTAGTACAAAAAATAGGAGATTATAACAATAATGAAGATTTAGTGCAAGAAGGCCGCCGTGTTCTATGGGACTTAATAGATAAATATGACCCTAATCGTTCAACTAAATATTCTACGTTTATCATTACTTATGTGTTTTATAATCTGAAGAAGTATTTAAGATCGACCAAATGGGCTGTTCACACACCTACTTATATATCAGATATATTAGTTAAAGAATCATCAGATAACATAATGGAACAAACAGTTGAACAGATAGCTGAAACTCACAAGATATCTATTGCAGCAGCCGAAAATGTTAAAACAGCTGCCATGCGCAATTCTCAATCTAGTCTAGATGTTGATTGGCTAGATGATATTATATCCTCTAATGGCGATTTTGACGAAGAAGTGTTCCTTGAATTAGCTCTATCCAATCTACCAAGAGATCAATACACTGTATTTCAATTATACATAGATGGGTATCAACAACAGGAGATCGCGGAGCAACTGGAGTGTAGCACAGCGCAAGTGGAACAGTTATTAGCTGAAGCTATAAATAAGTTACGTGAACAATTAGCTTAATACCCTACCTTCTACTCTGTGGGTATCAGTGTAGTATGTCCAATCATTAGCTATTTGTTGAAATAGTTCCGCTTCAGGTAACTGCTGTATATAATCCTTGAAGTCCAAGTGCTTTGTAGTTGCTAACCGCCATGCAATCTTAGAGATGTATTCTTCTATAGATTGTGCTAGTTGCTTGTTTACCAGTGAAGTGACATCCCAATGTTCGTCCAAAGCTACTGTATTAGCACGGAGTATCGGTATTTCGTTATTCACCCATTCAACTTTTAGTGGGTATGTGTAGTTACGTACCATATGGACTTGTTTACTGTATATATCCTGGTTCCAAGCTATCCATTTTTCTAACCAATTATTGTCAATAGCCGTTGTTAGTTTAAACAATTCAAAATATACACTTGGGTGCATAGATACAGCAAACATCGGTGTTTTCATTGAATCATCAGCTATGGTGCGTATAATATCATCTATAGTATCTATATCTTTAGCGAAACTAACATCTTTAGTTGGGGTTATATTAACAAGTACTATAGGAACACCAGGCAGTAAGTTTACTATATCCAATTGTTGTTGTGTTTCTCCGTTTGTTACTGTTAATGTAGCTTTGAATGGGTCATTAATTTCTTTTATTAGAGTGTACATGTGTGTTTTAAGCGTTGCTTTAAATTCATCAAATGTTTGAGCATTCACATAGATATTGTCTAACGGCTCTAATACCAGCCGTTGTATTCTATAATTAAGTCCATTATATTTTATATTAGTGCCTATCAAATATTTGAATTGTTGTGTTTCTAATTCTATAGGTTTCATCATATCACCTCATTTATATGCTACCACATTATGTGTTATACTATATTCAAGGAGGTAGGATAATGACGCGAAAATTTGTTTCCCTTTTTATGTTATTGTGTATGTTAATGGGTGCAGTTCCAACAATAGCGGCTCCTTTTTACGCTATGCGCATCACTGATACAACATGGATCAAGGAATCAACATTAGGCACAGATTTAAATCACAACAATGTAGATGACAAACTGCTGAAAATTGATGGTGAAATGTTTAACACGGTACCTGATGGGTCTAAGTTTACTATTACGTCTTCTGTGGGCACAATACAGCCATTTTGGTCAATGATGCCATTCTCGCAATTTAGGTTGTATGCGTTTGCTGATGATTTGGCGCAACTTACAAGTTCTACAGACGCTATATTGACACTAAAATACACTGCCACAGATATAGATTTGGAATCCCCGCTACCTATCAAATGGTGGAATTTAAGTATACCAGCTACAGTCAATGTAACATCAGGAGCTAATGTTACCTTAACTGGCACTATTAGCGGTGATTTACCAATAGGCAATAATAAAATTGTAGTTTGGGACGCTAATACAAAAATAGCAACTGCTACGATTACTAATAACGCGTATAGTGTATCTTTTGTCGCTAGAGGGCCTGTTGGTACTACTTATCAAGTCACTGTACAACCCGATACAGTTCCATTTAATGGTGTAGTATACACAACAGTCAAAATTACAGATAAAGCACAAATAAGTGTGACAACAATACCTGACACTATATTAGCCGATGTGAATCAAGATGTTAGGTTAGTGTTTATGCATAACGCTACTATTGTACCAAATGCGAATGTAACAGGCACAATTACATTAGGTAATACTAAATTGCAATTCACTGGTACTACAGATGAAAATGGAGTACTTATCGTACACAATGTTAATTTACCTACAAATGGTGTAGCTCATATAGCCGCTGAAGTAGTGGGCGCATTGGTAGGAACTGCTCAAGGCTCATTTACTGTTACTACAAACGAACAATACAGTATTAATGTGGTATGGCCGCAACAATGGGTTATTGGTCAACCGAACCAAGTACAAGTTGTGTTGTTGGGACAACAACAAACAGTTACAGTTACTGTACAAGGTAACGTAGTTGAGGCAGGTAAGGTATTGCATACTGCAACGTTCAATCTCACACCTTTAGGGTATGGCACAGTTACATTAGTGGTAGAAGCTGGTAATGTAAAACGTACATTGCAAACACAGATACCAGGTATGGTTATGCAAGTTACACCAACGAATATAGAACATTCATCTACTACAACTATTAGTGCACAATTGCAGGATAAATATGGGGATTATATAAACAACGCAATTGTGCAATTTGTTAGTCCTGCAAATGGTGGAATTATTACAGAAGTAAACGGTCGTATTACAAATGTAAACAATGGCAAATACAATCTAACTATAAGTGGCACGGCTATACCAAATCCTGATCCTAACGCATATGTTGTAGCTTTATATGACCAAAAGGTAGTAGCTTATCAACCTGTAGCTGTGACCAAACAGCATGCATTGAGTGTAAAAATTGCTAATCCTGATATGTGGACAGGTGTAACTACTACTATGCATGTTATAGTTAGTGCATCTACAAGCTTAGGCGATATAGATTGTTATATACAAACAGCGAGTGGCGTAACAGTAGATTGGCCTCATTATATGTATCACACTTCATCTACAACAGCTACGCTTGACATACCAATATTGTGGACAGCTACTGGTAATTATAAGTTAGTGGTAGAAACTAATACGAGTAAAGGATCTGCTGACATTGTAGTACGAGATCCGCAGTTTGTTATAACTCCGTCAGTACTATATGCTAACAATACAGCAACAATTAGCATTACGTCGTCTGATATAGATATTGCCAACGTGACACAAGTTAGCGCAACAGGTTTGACATTAACTGATATTCGCAAGTTAGATAATATTATTTACTGTTTGGTTACTACCGGTACTAATACAAGTGCGACCATTACTCTAACAGGACAAGGAAATGTTAAATGGGCACTACCTGTGATTATTCAACTACCCCCATTAGATATACAAACAGTCACTATTAATACAACAGATAAGTTACTAGAGTTTAAAGCTACTGTTAATGGACAGCCGTTACCTACAGGCACTCAACTAACGATCAATCTATTAGGTGTTACATACACAGCAGTTGTAGAAGCTGAAGGTGTAGTACGTGTAAGTCTTCCAACACCTCTGCCAGCTGGAAATTACGCGTTTGTTGTATCAAGCACAGGGTATGGGGCTACGGCAATGCCATTACATGTGGTATCTCCGGTACTATCTGTTAATGTAGTTAATGTAACGCCTAGTGTAGTCACATTAACTACTAATGCTCCAATAGGTGCGCGGGGAATACTGCAAGTGGGAACGATGACCTGGCAATTTATTGTTGGAGCTAATGGTACTACACAAGTACAAGTGCAACTACAGCAAACTGGTACTATTGACGCTATAGTGATAGTCGAGAACTATCAACCTGCTAATGTGCAATTATACATAGAGGAACACGAAGAGGAACAACCACAAGTAGTAATAGAACTAACAACTAATCTTGAAATTTATACTATAAATGGACAAGTAAGATTTTGGGATGCTACACCATTTGTTAAAGATGGACGCACTATGGTGCCTATTAGAGCTTTAGGTGAAGCTATAGGTTTTAGGTTTGATTGGGATTTCTCAGATCCAGCTAACCAAATGGTATTTGTATATAAGAAGGATAACACCAGTAAGGTACCAGATATAATACTTGTTATAGGACACCCCATAGCTATGGTCAATGGTGTAATGGTGCCGTTGGATACTGCTCCTGTACTATCTCATGGACGTACAATGGTTCCGTTACGTTTTGTAGCTGAAACACTAGGATATGAGGTACAGTGGATACCACCTACTACAGTTAGATTAATTAAATAAAAATGATACACAAAACAGCCGGTAGATATCTACCGGCTGTTTTTAAATGTGCTATATATACAGCATAAGGGAGGTGAAACATTTTGAACAAAACCAAACATGGTTTTACACTAGTAGAATTAATGATCGTGATGATCTTGCTAGGTATCTTGATGTTAGCTGGATGGGTAGGTTATGGCAATATGCGACAAAGTGCGTTAAAGAGTTCATATTGCAACAATATTCGCACAATAGAAACTGCAATACAGGCATGGTTCAATGATAATAGCGTATTTGCACTAACAACTGATAAAATGCAAGAAGCTATTACTGCCGTTACAGCTGCAGATAGTACTTATATTAGTGACACTGTTAAGAAAAATGTATTTACAGGAGCACCCATCAAAGCTATTAGTGTAAGTGGTGGACCAACACAACAACCACCTACTAACACTTTTGATTCCAATATTCCTGCAGGCGACTTTAGTGTTGTTATTTGGCATGGCTCTACAGACCCAGCTGGTATAGCTACTCAGTTTACAATGATTACTAACCCATCCTGCACAGCTACTACAACATCTCCATAGTCATGTTACACTTAGGATTGGTAACAAGCAACCCGTCCTACGAAAGGATGTTTCGTAATCATTTGGCTGTACAAAACATTACTGACGTAATCGTAGAGCGGGTTGCTCCCGAAGTGCTCGCTGGGGTAGACTTTCCAGAATATGACGCGTATATTATAAGATATGATGATGGTTTTCAAAGGCTTGATGAACATATACATAGGCTACAGTTCACTACCCATAATAAGTATGGTAAACGATCAGCAGTTATTGTAATAGCTGATAATACTGTGCCACCTCCTGCATTTGTAGCACAGTGTAATGCTGCATGGAACCCTATTGTAAAAACAAGTGATATAACACAAGAGGTATTACAAGCCATACCGTTGTTACGAGCATACGAACCACAGACCAAAATTAACCAGCGATTTTATAATGAACAAGAAGTATTAGCTAAGCAGTATCGTGCTGCTGATAGGTTTGATATTGTGTCTAAAATTTGTCTGTGGATTATTATACTTGGCGGAGTTAGGTTAGTATTCATGTTGTAAAACAGGCAGGTGTTAACACCTGCCTGTTTTGTTATAACCCTATGGCATTTGCGTGCGGCTTCCACTTAAACACACTACGTGGAATACGAACTACTTTAACTTCTTTTTGTAGATCTTCATTACCCACCGTTAGTGTGTAATATGTACTGTTATTATGCATCTCGATAATGTGTTTTTGGGCTAACATTTTAAACAGTGCTGATTTAGACAATGGGAAATGACTTTGCATACGTCTTTCTGATGCAGTAATAGCGCTCCATAGTTCTTGCGGGTAAAAATAGTAGTATTTGCTATCAAAGTATCCTATAAATCGTCCGTTAAAATCACCTACAATTTGTCCTGCGCAATCTCCTACTCCTTCGAGCCTAAAATACTTGTTGTTGTAATTAATTTCCATTAGTTCACGAAAAGCTTCTACTGGGTCATCCTGGAACAACAAATCCTGCAGCGTATCTATATATGTATCTATAATATCCATCAAGTAAAACCAATCTTCTTCTTCATCACTTGCTTCATCCAATATAGCACAGTCGTAAGCTTCATCTAACATACCGACATCTGTTATAAACCGTCTAAACAGTACATATACAGCAGCGAAGTAGCCAAACGATTCTACAACACGGCTAATTGTTTCTTGTACATTACGGTATTTACCGTTTCTTAAGTAGAATTGTCGTGCTTTATTCTTAAGATCATTTAGTTCTGCTGGGAACATATCGTTTTGCTGCCACTGGTCCTGTATCCAACGTATCCACATAGCTAATCCATAAGACAACAAATCTTGGTTATCCTGTATTGTTGTTAGTAAATCTAGGTCTATTTCTGTGCTAATAAAACTGGTAATGAACAACCTAGATATACTAGATTGTATGTTGATTAAGTTTTCACCAGTAATCAGTATAGTAGCTCGTGGCACGTACCTAGCTAGTGTTTCACCCTTACTAGACAATCTACCACGACCACCTACATTTGTAGAACTACGTATTAAACGCTGTAGTATATATTCCATTTGTCGTTGTTCTGACTCTACAGGTGATGGATGAAAATCATCTATGACCATAAGTACATCTTTCATAAATGCCGCTAATTTTTCTATATAATTGGCTGTATCTGTGAATTGGAATAGTAAATCAGTTGGGTTACCGTTAGTAAAGTGGTTAAGGAGCAGCTTCGCGACAGTGGTTTTATAGCTACTACTTGGGCCGTGGAAAAAGAATATGAATGGAGGTTTATCTACCCAGAATTCGCGTAATACACTGAAATATGGAATCATAAACACAGGCACAAAGTAATTGTCACCTTTGTGCAACTTTGCAATCTGCATGCTGTAATACAACCCCTGTTTAGCTTTGGCTTCATCATAAAATTGGTCACTAACAGGCACAAATATTTTACTCACCATGGCCGCAGCTTCATCTACATTTGCTGCATCCATGCGTTCAGCTGTAATATACTCTTTGTTTGGAGTCCATCCTGTGTGTAAATAATACGTCTTACGCTCAACGCTGTCAAAATCTGTAAACAACAGTATAGCTTCACGTATCTTTTGCAAAGCTTGTGGTACAGTTGCACTATATGACTGTCCCCAACGGTCCCATTCCGCTACCCATTTCATGTCTTCATATTCATCTACAGGTACTTGAACAGTTGGTAATGGTGTGCCATCAGCGGCTGTACCTTCTATTGTGTAATATGATCGTTTGACAAATCCGTCATCATATGTAACAATACGTGTTATACGTGCAATCCATGGACATAATCTCTCTAACTTTTCAGGGCTTTTTACATAGTAAAAACAATTATCTTTTATTGTATATCTGCTATCAGTATCTACTTTCCACCCTCTAAAAGCATCGCGTAACTGCGCTAGTACTAATGGATCATCTATTATAGTAGACAATCCACTTAACCCCAATAAAGTGTCTGGATCAACAGTAGGGCTGTATGAACGTTGTAACACAGTTATACGCTGTTCTCGTTCTTCATCCCCGAATTTGTCTAATAATTGTTCTATAAACTCTTGTGCTTGATCTAAAGGAACGCGGTTTTTTCGTAAAAACCCAGATAAAGCAAACACTATAGCGTCTCTGTTACCCTTTACATAATAAGGTTCTAATAAAGACATTATTTGTTCAAATTGCATATTCAATTTATGCATTGTTTCTATAGCCAGTTTAGCCGCATTATCTTGTTCTTGAGCTATAGCCAGTAGCTCTTTGGGTAACTCCATAGGCATAGCTACATTTTCCCAAGTATACCAAGCTTGTGTAGTGCCGCTAGGCGGAAGTATAATTAAACCTTGTGCTCGTATGTCAAAACCATATATTCCAGCGAACAGCTTATCCTTTAAAATAACACCATCTGGTTTGCGAAAATAATAATGCAATCCTCCGTTAATTGAACGAACTACCATTGTTTGTTGTCTACATGATTGTAGTATAGCTGCTAGTTCCGGTGTGCGTTGTTGCATCAATTCTTCGTTGTCTACATCTATACAAATGTAAGACGACAATCCCATAATTGATGCCAATCCATAACCATCGGCGTGATTAAATTGACGCTGTTTAGTGAGATAAGCTTCGTCATATAGTTGTTTTACATCATCAAAAGATTTTACTTGCTTCCATGGCGCGCGTATTATTTTTTCCCACGAAGTACCAGCCGCAGCACGTTTAATAAACATAGGAATGGTTACTATCCCTAGCACTTCGTTATAAAGTACAGCTATATTATACAATTGCCCAGCGCTTGTAACAGGAGACAGCGTCGCTTTATATAATTCTTCTATTTTTTTGTTAGATTTACGATTCATATCTATATTATAACACGACAACTTGATATGTGTTATATACTAAATATGAAACGACAAGGCTATAGTTTGCTGGAGATTATATTATCGTTAACTATATTTAGTTTAATAATAGTATCTATGCTTCCTGGTATGGTGTCATTACGTAACCATAGCGCGGTTGGAACAGCGATCATAGAACAAACACTACAAAAATGGTCTGATCCAATTTCTCCTATGATTAATACATACTGGAGTGACGGTGTAAACCAATTATTGACATATAGTACGGAAAATTGGGGATATTTAGAGTTTGTTAGTCCTTAACTTTGACTGATACACAATAAGGATTATCGGAACTACCTACATATTGCATTTGAAACGTGCCAGTCAAGTTGCCGTATTTCCATGTTCCTTCTATTATCCAATATGAATAGTCTGTTATATAGTCATGTGATTGTACTAAAACAGTAGCATCGTATTGCATATCACCAAGTGTAATATGTTCTGTTAAATCTCCAGCTTGTATCATTTTGTAACCTAATGATACTAGAGAACGTTTAGCATACATATTGGTTAATCCATATTGCAATCCGCTAGTAATCTGCTGTTGTGTTTTTACTCCATTTGTTATGGTTACAAGTACAGCACTAACCAATATAAAAAATATCATTACAAATAAGAAGCTATAACCACGCCGTTTCAATACTGTAACACCTCTATATAACCAGGCTGCCATGCAGAGATAGTAGCTGTATGGGGTTGTCCATCTAATGAATACAATTGGATATAATAACTACTAGTAGCAGTAGGTACAGTTAGTGAGATTTGGTAGCAAGCGTCTATACCTGAAATTTCTACACGTCCTGTACAAATAACTGTCCCTGCTGGAGCTATAGATAACATGTTGAGCGCTGGATACAATAATGTAATAGTAGCTGTATTTGTGCCAACATCCATAGATCGTACAAAAGGCATTGGTTTAACTAATGGTTTAATTGTCCATTTTTCACCTGTTGTTGTCTGTATAATAACTGATTTGTCAGGTAGTAATTGTGTGCTTACTTGTCCATATTCTTTATTTATATAATGCAAACTTACACTTGAAGTAGAAGAATCCCAAACCCAAGCAACTATCTGATGTGTATTTTCGCTAACAGCTATTGCCTGTTCAATTGCCATAGCTTCGCTTAATGTGTCTAATAAAGGCATGTAATCTGACATATCAAATGGCGCTTCAAACATAAGATAATGCGTTATACCAACAGAACCAGCCAACATTACGCTGGTAATTAACACAGCTACTACTACTTCTATCAAACTTATTCCTTTTATCTGTTTTCCCCATCGCATAGACTTATTCCCTTCATCTATTTTCCCAATCGCATATAGGATTACTTAATACACAGCCTGTTTCAGTATAGAACCATTGGCCTGTGTCTGTTAACGTTCCATTAGTAAGATCATCCATATATATGTAATTATGAGTATATGGGTTAATAAAATCCATCTGCATATTGTATAACACATTACGTAGTTCATCATGCGTTGGTAATCTACCATGTTTTAAATGATAATTTTGTATTGTGGTTTGTATTAGTTGTAATTGGCTGCAAAATTGTATATAATTACTAGTTGATTCATAACCTGCTAAAGATGTCCACCCCATCAGTAATGTAGCAGAAATAACAACTAATACTACCATCAGTTCAACTAGCGTGAATGTACGTTTCATAATTTATATATAGCATATTATGTTGTGCTATATATGTGCTATATATGTGAGTAGGAGGTGTATCCATGAAACAAAAACAGCGTAAAACAAACAAGCGTAGGTTTGGTTTCACGCTTATAGAGCTATTGGTTGTGCTACTTATCCTTGGTGTATTAACAGGTTTGGGTGTACCACGTTATATGGAAGCACAGAAGTATGCTAAGGCTAGAACATTCGCTATCAACGTTAGAGAGATTATTACAGCATTGGAACAGTATAGTGCACAAGGAGCGCTAGCTAGCCCATCGACTCCAAGTTATCCTACAAATTTAGCTGATCTTAGCTCAATGTTCACGCAGGCGCCAATCAACCCATATACAGGCACTAGTATGCTAACAGATAGTGCAAGTGCTGGAATAACTTATACAGCATCAGATGGTGTATGGACTATCACAATTACCCAGAAAAATGTCGATGGTTTAAATGGTAAAGAAGCAACTGCCCCACTCTACGAAGCAGTTCCAGAACTTTTCGGCGGTATTAGTTCAGATGGAAAATTTACTAGCACGCCAACTACTGGCGGCAGCGGTTAGTAAAACGCTTAGGTAAATTTGAGCACGGATTGTGTTGTTCAGGCGGTAGGTTATCTACCGCCTTTTTTTGTGGTATAATGTACTCGAGGTGAAGTCATGACATTAGAGGAATATATAGCGCAGCGTACAGCAGCTACTGTACGCAATAAATACGCTAATGATTTTATTAAACACGGTAGACAGTTATTTGAACAGTTTAAAGAACCAATAGCACAACACATATTAGATACATCCCCAAATGAGGTAGAGGGTATAGAAAAAATAGGACTGTTTTTGCGCATTAATGAAACTACAGCATACAACATAGATCCTGCTACTGTTATGGTATTAAAAGCTGAATTACTATCTATTTTACACACATCGGATCTTGATACTATATCTACTGCGCATGTACACATTTATAAGGATGATAAAGCGCAAGAATATGTAGTTGCATTGATATCTCCTAAAAATGATTACTATAATCTAAGAGAACCCATATACGATGTGTGGTTTATACAAGTAGCACACAGTAATGGACAAACACATTTAGTTATAAATGCAAATAATATGGATGTTATGTTAGCTTCTATGGCGCTTATATTACCTACAGCTTTACCTATACATTGGAATGAATGTCAGCAACAAGATGTGGAAGATCTTACGCTTGATGTTTAATTACACCCAGGACAGTACCACCATCGCATAGATGTTGGGTCGTACATAACTTGTCCATACTGACCACATGTGCTAGTATCAGACCAAGGTTGTATTATCAGAGGGGCGGATTTCCAAGGGTTAGTTAGTGTTCCTATATAAGTGGGGATTATAATGTTATTAATTTCATCTACTGTAGGTGCGTGTCCTTGATGCTGTGACCATTGTATAACAGCATCTTGCAATATTAATATATTAGAACAAAACATTGCGCGGTTTGCGTCTGTAGCTGCGCTACCTGTGATTTTAACCGTAACTGTCAGCATAATAGCTATCATAGCTAATACTATCATTAACTCTAATAATGTAAAACCTTTACTATGTTGTCCCATAAGTTAGTTATAGCATATGTGTATATGCTATTTTTATTTTATGCTATAATACAATTATGAGTGCAAAATCAAAACAAACGAATGAACGTAAATTGGTACAAGGATATCCTTTACGAGAAGTGTACGACTATGAAGGACGAGGTATAGCAGTTACTGAGTTTATAGACGGGCGTAAAGTGATACGGCGTAAGATTATGGTTGTGGAGATAGAACCTCTCTCTTTTTCTTTATTTAGCGACGCAGAAAAACGTGCTGCAGTTGAAAAATTCTATACATTAGTAAATTCTTTAAAGGACCGTGACGCATTGCAAATACATTCCTTTGTACGTAATAAAGATCTAAGCGGATATATTGCATATTTGGAAGATAAAGCGCAGCATGCTTTTAGTGGTACGATTAATCCCAAATCAGAAGATTTTAGACGGCAATATGTTGCTGAGTATACGGCGTGGCTCAAAGAACAACGCAGCAGTGAACGTAGATATTACATAGTATTGTCTAGTCCTGCTGATGTATCAGCTGATGTTAATTTACGCGACTTAGCATATAAAGTTGTAGGTACGTTAGAAACAGGGAAGATACTTAATTTAACTGAACTTATGCAGTTTTTGTATTACGTGGGACATCCTGGCTATGATGGGCTTAAATTTGGACCATTTGTTAAGTACGAAGAATTGGTATTATAAGGAGGTATACTATGCGCTTAGGTAAATCAATAGCACATCAAACTGCGACAAAAAAGCAGCAATCTACATTGCCGCCAGAATTATTAGATCTAGTTCCGTCTCAGATGTCCACGCGTTCTCCATATTTATATGAATATGACGATCTTATAGGATCTATTTATTATTTAAAAGATCTTAATGAAAATCAGGAACTTGGTTGGTTAGAATCTATTAACTCTTTGCCATTATCATGGACTTTATGGATTATACCAGTGCAGGATCAGTCAGCAATGTTAAAACGTCTGCAATCATATGATAAACAAATAGAAAGCGCACTGTCCCAACGTAAAAACCAAATATATGCGTCATCATTACAAGCAAAACAACGCGCGATACGAGAAGTAGTAAATCGCATGCTTAATAATGAACGTGTGTTCAGTGTAGCATTGTTGTTTCAGTTGGCTTATCCTATGAAATTCAATGATCCCAACTATAAAGAAGAACTAAAAAATATGATGAACGAACTTACATCTAAGTTAAGGCTCAATGGGTTTGTATTAGATAAGTTGAATTTTACGCAAGACAAAATGCTGCTTAGTTATCTACCACTTGGTTATATGATGCCATCAGCGCAACGTATATCAGAAAAGTATAAGACTAGTTGGCACATAGCTACCAGTTTCCCGTTTACTAAAAAATCACTATTCCATCCAGAGGGTATAGTTGTTGGGCGTACTGTAGAAATACAAGAGGATTTAGAAGAACTAGTAGTTGTTGACCGCTGGAATAGCGGTGATCCTAGTATAATGAACCCTAACATGGTAATATTAGGACGTTCTGGATCTGGTAAATCTTATTCTACCAAATTGTACCTGTTGCGTGAATGGATGCAAGGAGCGCGTGTGATTATTATAGACCCTGAACGTGAATACAATAACATTGCAAAACAAATAGGTGGCAAAGTAATAAACGCAGGATCAGGTGAATACGCTATCAACCCATTTGAAGTGCGAGATTTGCGTAGTTACCTAGATAAAGATGATCAAAATGTTGATCCTCTTTCATTAGCTAAATCACGATCTCAAACAATAATAAAAACACTGTTACCTAACTTGTTTTATACAAGCTACAACTTTGTTGATGCGCAAATAAACAGACTATATGCTGAGCGTAATATCAAACCTGGGCTTAAAAACTATGATATATATACTCCGCAAGATTATCCTAACATATATGATTTTATTAACTTAGTCGAATCTACACCTGAGACAGATCGCAACTATGACAAGGATCTTGCAGTTGCTGTAGCAGGTCTATCTGGTATGGAACAGTTTTTTGTAGCGTCTGAAGATATAGAAAAACGCCTAGATCTCAAGAACGATAATTTTATAGTGTTTGATATACACGACCTTAAAGAACAAAAACTAGAGTTACAGCGTGCTGTGTACTTTAACATACTTACATGGATCTGGGATTATATACGCAAGGAACGTAAAGAAAAAACGATACTAGTAGTGGACGAAGCGTGGATTTTGTTAGATCCAAATAGCCCAGAAACATTACAGTTTCTTGTAGAAATGGCTAAACGTATACGAAAGTACACGGGGTCTATGTGGATAATTACGCAGAACGTTAATGACTTTTTCCAAGGTAGGCTTGCGGAAAGCGGAAAAGCTGTATTAGGAAACGCCTCATTCAAGTTGTTGTTTAAACAAGCTGAAACAGACATACCACGCATATTGCAGTTATACACACTAACAGAAAAAGAACAAGAGCTGTTGTCCACATTGCCAATTGGACGTGCAATTATGATAGCTGGTGATAACCACTTATATATTAATGTAAACGCCTCACCATTTGAAGATAAAATAATAAACATGAAGAAATGATGTATAATATACAGACTATTTGGGTATTTACATAAGATAGCGTATGGCACAGTCTAATATGGTGGAATTAGAGACAATTAGACGTGCTCAACAAGGCGACCAAAAAGCAATGGCAATTATTATTCGTGAAAACATGCCGTTAGTGCGCCGTATTGTTGGGCACATATTAAAAAATAAGTACTTGAATACACTAGAATGGGACGATCTTATACAGGAAGGACAATATGGATTAATGGAGGCTGTACGTAAGTTTAATCCTAAAAAACAAGCCAAATTCCAAACTTATGCTTCATACTGGATAAAACAGTGCGTGATTAGGCATATTGTGTATGAAGATAATTATCTTAAGCGTCCAGCATGGACTTGGCAATTTTTTAATCAAATTAATAGTTGGATAAATGAATATGAACAGACAAATGGTACAAAACCTACTATACATGATATAGCAGAACATTTTAATGTAACGGAGACAAAGGTTAATGACATACTATCGATTTATAAATCATCTTTCGGATCTTTAGATTCACCATTGGGAGACGGTGATGATTCTACAGCAGTTGATTTTATAGGTGATGAGTATGATACAGATATAGATGATGAAATGCTATTATATGATATACAGTGTCTATTAACACCTGATGAATACAATATATTCGAGATGTATTATTTACATCCCAATTCTACGCAGGAAGAGATAGCAGATATACTGCAACAACCTATAGAAGATATAAGTAATACTTTGGAAGTGATAAAAACTAAATTGTCCTCATTGCTTAATAGCGAATAACTACAGCAAATATATTATCTATATTTACAGGTCCAAATGCACTGCTGTCTAGGCTAACAGGTCTATTATCGCCCATTATCCAGTATTGATTTGGCCCAAGATACACAGTAGCTGTATATGTAACAGTGTCTTGGTGGGTTATATAAGGTTCAGGTAATAGTTCACCATTAATATATACTTTACCTTTGCGTATCGCTATTGTCTCACCTGGTAATCCTATAACACGTTTAACTATATCAAGATGCACAATACGCGTAGGATCTCCATCATCATATATCCAATCTTCTGGAATTGCAGCATGCACGCCTACAATGTCTCCACGCTCTATTTTATGTAATCTTCTGTTTTCTAGCAGTATAAACTGTCCATCTTTTAAAGTAGGATCCATGGAATCCCCCACATTTTTTCCAAGAGAATAAAGGAATAAATCGGTATGCATAGTGAAAGCAAAAACGGCGGCACCTAATATAACCACAAACAACCATGTAGGTACTTTACGATTAATCATACTGCTTCCTTGACAACACAATTAAATTTTGTTTGCAAATAATCTTTAACCCAGTCGATAATAAATAACCCATTAGTAACTATAATAGAACCAACAATAGGCCAAATCTTGTAGTATTCATTTTTACTTTGTGGAAATAATACGCCATTGAATACAGTCGGTGTTGTTATAATAATTTCTGCATTCCATGAATGTGCTCTGCCATCATCTATGGTAATTTGCTTAGTTTGTCTTAATTCTGTTAGTATTGGTACGAGATATATGATGCGTGGCAAATAGCTTGTAGTTTGTGCTTGTTGCTGCCTGATATTGCACAATTTAACCAAAAACATATCATCTATAGTGATGTCGTCAACACGTGACGGTATATGTTTACGATGGTTAGCATCTAAAGAATCACTTTGGATTAGTATACTGAATAGTAGCTTTGGAATGAAATTAACATCCCAATATTCTAACGTAGCGCTATCAACAAAACGCTTAAGTGATGTAGCGAGCATAGCATTGTGTATATCTCGCTGTATTTTATCTACCCATAAATCTAACGTATTAACATCAAGTGGTATTGGTAATTGTAAGCTATCGTTCAGCATACCTAGTTCTACTGGATCTATATCTTGTAACTGATAACGCATCATCATTATTTCATCGTAACTATATTCCCAATCGTATTCTAAACGCATTAACCCCTGGTGATGCTTACGAACTATCATAGCGGATATATACGCTAATGCTTGTTTGGCTTCCATATCCGTAGTATCAATACATGCCAAAGTTTCATAAAATGCAATTATAGATGACAACTGAGTATGGTACGTGTTTTCTGCGGGGAGGTTAGCAAGTGATCGCTGGAAATAGTTAGTACATTTACCAATATCGTGCGTTAGCGCTATGATGTCAGAAACGGTTTGTAATTGTTGTTTGGTAAATTTTCCGCGACCCATAAATGTTCCAGTGATATTTAATTGTTCCCAGATCTCGTCTGTTTTAACACGTGTCTGTAATAAATGATCAATCAATGTTTGACCTGGTCTAGCTAATAATGACATTATAATTCTCCTAATACTTGTATACTTATAACACTTGTATCATCAATACAATTGTGTTGTAGTACACCATCGGAACATATATAGAGTCTGTCGCCTTGCATTAATCTAAACTTCCGTGTATGAACATGTAATTTGTCTTCATTACCACCAATTGTTTTTAGGTTTTTCATATTAGCTTGCATAATAGTATTGTTGTGTTCATACAAGATCAAACTATCCCCTACACTAAAAGTGTGAACTACATCATTGACAATTAAACAACCGGCTAATGTTGTGCGCATACCAAATTGTTTAATATCCATATGTGTTTGTTGTATGCATTCTAATATGTTATTTATACTATAGGTATCTCTTATAGCATTAACTATTGTCAAACTAGCTATGTTACCAGCTGGACGGTTAGTAACACCATCTGCTATTGCATACAACAAAGGCGTATAATGTATGCATATATTGCTATATTGTTCAGATTGTACAACTATTTTATCCACTAAAAGCGCATCTTGATTACATCCTACATGTTTAGAACCTTTATAAGTATAGTACAAACAACTTATAACAAGCACTTATACGCCACCTTTAGTATTAGTATAGCACAAAGGTATTATATTAATAATGGAGGCTTGTATAATGGATGATATGTTAAAACAGTTGCGAGAAATCAATAAACAAATAAAAGAATATGAAGAATCTATAAAACTAAGTAAAAAAGCTTTACATTCCTTAATGGCTGATGGATACGATAGCGAAATCGACGCTATTTACAAAAGAATACAAACAAAAACAAAACAATTAGAACAACTTAAAGAAACTAGAGACTGTTTAAGCAGAAAACTAAATAGAGATTACGATCGCTAAGGTGTAATTACAACTCCTGCTATGTTTTTATATTCTATAGGACCAAATACACGACTGTCTACACTATGTTCCATGTTATCACCTAATACATAATACAAATTGTTATCTAATATAGTAATGGTTCCTGTTTGATTACATGGTTCATTTACATACACTACATTTTGTTGAACACATATTGTATCACCTGGTATGCCTACTACACGTTTGATTAAATATTCGCCGTCACTGTGCTGTAAAACTACAATATCTCCACGTTTAATTGGTATTAACCCAGTACGAATAACCATGACAATTTGCCCATCGTGTAATGTCGGTAACATTGAGTTACCAGTTACTATGGCAGGGGCAACCAAATATATACCTAATTGTGCAAACCACCCAGATAGTATAAACGCGATTACAATTGCTATTAATACCAATGTCACGCGTTTCACCATATACTCAATATAGCATAGTTTGCATCACTTGTGCTATACTATAACTATGATAATGATGATAGGTGGGGTTTATGGCTAGAAAACTCGGAGAGATATTGGTAGATAATGGATTAATTACACAACAACAGTTACAAGATTTATTGGAACAACAAGAAATTAGCGGGAAACCACTAGGACAACTTTTATTAGACACAGCGGCCATAACCAGTGAAGATTTACATAAAGCTGTAGTACAACAGTTTCAAGAAAAATATGCTAACACAATTAGCAAATATAACATTTTAGTATTGTTCGACACAATAGATAATTTAGCTAATACTATGTTAGATAACAAAACTACGCAATCTTTATGGAATGATTGGCTAGAATCTAAAAAAAATGTTAAAGTAATTAACCGTAAAACTGAACGTGCATTTACAGCTACGCTACAGGCGCTTAAGCAGCCAGAAATAGGACAACCTGGTGGTGAATTTATACCTATAGCTTTTAACGTTAGAGAACTGTTTATAGCAACTAAACCTTCTTCTTCCTTAGATATTATATTTAACGACAATGTGTTCACATTCCTTGACCTATCTTCTACATCTATAGCTGTATATGTAGTAACTGATGAAGAATACAGTTTGTTAGTGGATATGTACCATAATATTAGTCAACACAGTGGCGTATACAATGGAGCTATAGGTGGCAGTGAAGCTGTAAGTCGTGAAAAACAAGCCATAGAAATAAGCGAGGCAATGAAAGTAGACTTACCGCGTCAAGGTATTGAACAGCCAACACGTGACGCTAGACAGATAGCGTTCGCTATGTTAGCTTACGTACTATCAATTCCCAATGTTACTGACCTACATTTATTCCATACTAGCGAAGGTGTATTCTTTGAATACAGAACAGACGGTGAATTAGTAATAGAATATAACCGTGGATTTAGCGCTGAACTTGGTAAACAGATAGCTAATGTTATAATGCAGCTATCTGGTATGAACTACACTAAAAAGGTTCCACAAGATGGGCAGTTTGAAATTAATTATAGACCAGCAGGTCGTGAACCACAGCATTATTTTGTTCGTGTAGCATCTGCGCACTCAGTACATAGTATGGATGCTACAGACCTATATCTGCGTTTCTTATCAAGTAAGAACTTTGACACTTCGTTAGAAGAACTAGGTTATCTACCGTGGCAAGTAGATATGTTACATGCTGCTATCAACAAACCATACGGCATCATACTGATAACAGGACCTACTGGTAGTGGTAAATCAACTACGCTATATGCTATGATATCACATCTACTGAAACGTGACGATAAACTCAATATATTAACTGTCGAAGATCCTGTAGAATACAGACTGGACGGTGTAAAACAGTATCAAATAGATGAAAAAGCACTATCTGAAGCTGATCGTATTACGTTCCCATCAATGCTACGTGCTGCTATGCGTATGGATCCAGATGTTATACTAATCGGAGAAATCAGGGATCGTGAAACATTAGATATAGCTTTGAACGCAGCTCTTACAGGACACTTAGTGTTTGCGACACTTCACGCTAATACAGCCATACTTGCTATATCACGTATGATCAACATGAAAGCTCCTCCAGATATATTAGCCGCTACACTTAATGTAATTATAGGACAGCGACTTTTACGTAAAGCGGGTGTACGTGGTCGGCAAGCTATAGCTGAAATCCTAGATGTAAGTTTTGCGTTAAAAGATGATATAGCAAAGGGCAAAGAAGAAATCGAACTATATCATACAGCTTGGTTAGAAGGATTCAAAACAATGGAAGAAAATGCGCAGTACTATATAGAGCGTGGTATAGTAACAGCTGAAGAAGTACAACGTACTATAGGAGATGAATACAAACAACTAAGACAACAGTTTTTACAACAGTCAGGAGCGTTACAACAACCAATTATAACGCAGCCCATTATTCAACCGCGGCCTGTAATAGAGCAACAACCGATAACACAACAAACAGACCAACAATTAACACAACCTACAGTACAAACGAAATCATCACAAACAAATAATAATGAAGGGGCAGACGATGAGAATCCTTTCGAATTTTAATCAATCAGAACAAAACGCATTAGAATTGTTTTTAGTAGAACCAGCATTGGTAGGAGATGTAGTACAAACTATTGATGATAACTACTTATACGAAGGTACTTTATGCACATTAGCGACTGTTGCGCGCATTTATATTGGTGTTAATACAGGTTCTACTATGATTATATATTTACCAGACGGAGGTGGGATATTTGGGACTGCTCAATAATCGTGAATTACGAAATACAATAATTGGTGATTACATAGAATACGCGCAAAGTAATTATCCACAGTATACTGATATACACTTAACTGCTGGTAAACCACCTACACTTAGAGCAAATAGTACACTTATGGAAATGCCATTCAAGCGTTTAGATGATATAGATATAATGGGTATCGTTACGATTCTACTTAGCAGTGAACAACGTGAACGATTAGATAACGTTAAGAATTTGGATTTTTCATTTAGTTGTGAATATGGTAGATATAGGGGCAACATATATATACAACGTGGAAGTTATAGCATAGCATTACGTAAACTAAGCGATTATATACCAACTATTGAAGAGTTGGGACTGCCACAAACCGTGTATGATTTAATAGGTAAAAAACGTGGATTATTATTGGTAACAGGCCCAACAGGAAGTGGTAAATCAACTACATTAGCTGCAATGATCAATTATATTACACAAACACAACCTGCTAAGATTATTACAGTAGAAGATCCAATAGAATACTTGTTCAAACATAATATGGCGATAGTAGATCAGAGAGAAGTAGGTACTGATGTGTTATCATTTGCTGACGCTTTAAAGTATGCACTGCGTGAAGATCCAGATATTGTGATGGTAGGTGAAATGCGGGATCTAGAAAGTATATCAACCGCGTTGACACTCGCTGAAACAGGTCATTTGGTTATGGCGACACTACACACAAAATCTGCTGGTGAATCAGTAGACCGTATTATTGATGTGTTTCCTGATGAACAACAGAAACAAATACGGTTACAGTTGTCTATGGTGCTTGAGGGTATAATATCACAGCGGTTATTACCACGAGCTACAGGCGATGGAGTAGTGTTGGCTTATGAATTGATGGTTAGCACACCTGCAATACGTAACATTATACGAGAAGGAAAAACACAACAAATCGCTAACATATTGTATACGGGATCTAAGGAAGGTATGACAACATTTGACCAAACACTTGTTAGATTATATAAATCGCATAATATTACTAAGGAAACTGCATTAGAGTACGCGTTTGATGTTGAATCTGTACAAAGGAGTTTGACATAATGCAACCTACTGTGTTATTAATATCAGGTAGAGCTGGGTCTGGCAAAACTACGTTTGCTAATATGTTATGTGAACAACTAGGGCAGAAAGCAATTATACAACCTATAGCACAACGAATTAAGCAAATTGCGCGAATGATGGGTTGGGACGGACGTAAAGACCGACGCGGACGTGCATTACTTATAGCATTAGGTCAGATCGGTCGAGAATATGATCCTGATGTATGGATAAAACAAACTGTTGAAGTAATAGATAACGATAAAACACACAATGTGTTCATCATAGATGATTGGAGATTTAGAAATGAATACCAGTATGTGTGTACTAACAGACCTAAATGGAAAATAATTACAGTACATATGCAAAGGAATTGGACAGATCCAACAGCGCCGCCAGACGATCCAACAGAAAAAGATTTAAGCGAATGGACAAATTATGATTGGGTAATAGACAATAATGGCACATTAAAAGAGTTAGCAACACGTGCCAAGGAGGTAGCTACTTGGCTGATTACCAGAGAGCGTTAACACTGTATAAAAATGGTGATATACCAGGCGCATTAGCTCTTTTAGAAGACGCACAAACATTACCTGAGCTTGGTTTTAAGATTAGACTATTAGTTCACATGGAACAATATAAAGAAGCTAGAGTAATATATGAACACAATATTAAGCCAGTATTAGCAAGTTACACGTCAGGTAGTGTGCCACATAAAGAAGCGGTAGAGTTGTTAGATACACTTAACAATATGTCATTCTACTTTAGTATAATCGGAAAACCTATAGAATATATTAATTACGCACAAGAACTTTTGCAAGACATGAATTATGATCATGATGTAGAACAAGTGGGCACTACACTATACAATATAGGAGAATTGGAATACTTAGTACAAAAATTTGATCCTAGCGTTGAATATTTACAGATGGCTGAAGATTATATATTGGCTCATCCGGAATATGAAATGTGGGATACACTGTTTAGAACATATGTAAAATTGTCACAAAATTATACACAAATCAATATAAATAAAGCATTTTTTTACATAGAACGCGCTAAAGATATATTGCGAGCACATGGCAATAGTATATCACAGACACATAGGTTATTGTTCAAGTGGCAAATGATGGAAATAGAACTAGAAAAACACCTATTTGACAAAATGCCATCAATAGCGCATCAGCTTGTAGATGAATTGCAAGCTACCACATCCTTGTATTTACGCAAACTTATACTTGAGTATATATTGTTTGTTTATGCAATTACAGGATATCGTGATTTAGCGATGCTAACATGGATGCAAATTATGGATCAACTACAACCTAATGATAAATGGTGGGGTGTATTCAACATTGACAAACTTTTTCTATCTGACACGATAGATTGGGAACAACTGTTCACTATAATAGGTACAACTGTACATTATCGTAATACAACAGATTTGTTTACACAACGTTTTATAGAATGGACTCTCACACGTAACATAGACAAATATGAATTACGAATACAAATACAAAAATACTTGGACACTAAGTTAACACAACGAACTGTATTATTTGATGAATTGCCTAAGGTTTTAGCTTATTTAGACAGTATAGGTAATGTACCTACATTGGACGCTTACTTTTCCATACTACAGGCTATGTTCACAGACACTGTCTCAAGAGCTGAATTACGAGACCAAATATTTGAGTTGTTGTTTGGTCAGACATGCGGTACTTTAACTATTTATAGATTGGCTAAAGTTTTAGAAAAACACTGGGATCAGTTGCTGGATAATGATTCTGTGCGGGAAAATATAAAATCTATACTGACTAGGTTTTTATCTGAGCGAGCAGGCAAAAAGGTAGAAGATCCGCCGGACTATTGGTATATGTTGTTTAACAATATAGTACATAACTTCAACACTGTTTATGAGTTTGATGATATTTTGGCAAGTATATATGATTTTCTAGAAATGTTAGGATACCCATTTTGTTTTACCATAGCACCTATTACTGAAGGCGCTACAGTATTCGTTGGCGGTAACACTTTATTTATGAACAATCATTTGGTGCCAGCAATTACAGTAGATGAACTATACAGATTTACATTGTATATTAAATTACCTGATGACAATATAACAACTATGATGTTAAAACAATTTTATATTAAACTTTTAGCGCATTCTGTATCTAAAGCTTTTACACATATTTATGGTACTATCGATGGTTTAACTGGCGCATATAATCAATCAACAGGTCGTGATATTTTACAAAGGCTGCTGTATGCCAAATTATCAGGCCGTACAGACGCGAGCACCATATCTCTTGTTTTTATCGATATAGATAACTTTAAACGTATAAATGATACATTAGGCCATAATACTGGTGATAAAATACTTATAGATTTGTCACGACATTCGATAAACACATTACGTAAAACAGATTATGTTATACGTTGGGGTGGTGATGAATTCATATTGGTGTTAACAAATGACCCACAGCATAAAATACGATCTGCAAAACAGATAGAGAATATAGTGCAACGTATAAAAATAGAGTTCAAATCTAAATCATCTGTAGCTTCACTTGTTGATTTTTCGTATGGATTCATACTAGACAAACAAATAGAACGTATTTTGGAAGAAGCGTCAGCACAAGTACTGGACGGTGATCAAACAGCAATAGTTAATATTGCATTACGTAATATTATACAATACGCTGATAAGCGTATGTTTAAACAAAAACGTTCAAAGAAGGTGAAATAATGGAAGAACAATTAATGATGTCTATAGTCAATGACTTATTAAACATCAGTGGTTTGGGACCAGCGGCTGTACAATTAGTACACACTATTGGAAATAAAAACATAACACTACAAGCAGAAATTACCAAAAACAAACGTGTAAGCCGTGTAGACGTATTATCACGTGAATACCAAGCTGTGCTTCAATTAGATTACCCATCATTTAAATACAATATAATACCTGGCACATTAACTGTACGTGTTATGCTTTTATCAGAACGCGCATTATCCAATAACCGCGAACGTTTGACTAACACTATAAAACACGTTATAGATATAGTTACACAGTTAATAGATGACACAGTAGAAAATACACTAGATGTGCTATTAATGGCTATCGATCTGAAAGATAAACACACAGCTGAACATTCTCAAGGTGTTGCTAATTTAGCTAGGGATTTTACGCAATGGTTACAGCAGACAGATGCTGGACATTTTTTGCAATTATACGATAAACAATGGGGACCGGCCATCCAAAATAACAGACTACCTGAAGTGTTTTATATCGCTGGACTATTGCATGACATAGGTAAACTAGGTATACCTGAATATATACTAGACAAGCCAGGAACACTGAACAAAGATGAATTTAGGGTTATTAAAATGCATCCTGTTTATTCACAAAATATTGTGGCACGCAACCCTATATTTAGTGAATTAGCAGAAGTAGTAGGTTCTCATCATGAAAACTGGAATGGTACTGGCTATCCGAACGGAATTATGGGATTAGATATACCATTGGGAGGAAGAGTACTGGCTATTGTAGATAGGTTTGATGCTATTATGCGCCCACGTATATATAAACGCGCTGCTAACGTAGAAAATGCCTTGCATATACTTAACCTTGACATAGAAACATTTGGAAAGTCAGATATAGTGTTAGATCCTTATATAGGTATTGAATTTCTTATGTATATTATGTTGGATAGTCCATTGTTTGCAAAACAACGGGCTACGTTGGGCGAAGATATAAAAACAATTAAGGCAACACTACTTAGTAAGCGTGAGTCACTGTTGCATATGTGAAATATGTAATTCTAGTATCTTGTAATGTGTTTCTAATAATCGCTGTAGTGTAATATGTTTTCCTCGTATAGTCCAAACAGGAAAACTAACTAGAGCCCAAGCTGGAGTATTATCTGATAATGTCCCACTTATTTTGTACAGTGTTTTGGATTTACGCTCCACTTGTTTAATAAACAATGGTTCTCCGTTATCCAAAATAAGCACATTATCTTCCATTAAATACCACCACCTTGGAGCACCGTAGGTACTAAGTTAAACATAGGCATATACAGGGCTATAACAATTATGCCAACTACCCCCCCAATAGTTAGTAGCATAACAGGTTCAATTTTAGCCGCGAAATTGTCTATAGCATGAAAATAATCCATACGCACAACGCTAATGTATCTATGCAGCACATCACTTAATGCACCAGAACGCTCTCCAAGTGTTATACTTTTTACAAATATTGGATCTAGACTGGTTTTTTCAAACGCTTGTGCAATAGTTGAACCACGATCTATGCGTTGCGCCACGTTTCGTATAGTTGTCTTCATTGTTTGTGTAGTTACTACATCTTTCGCAAGTGTTAATATGTCTATGATGTTTAATCCAGATTCATACCCGTTTAATATAATTGTCCCTAAGCGTAAATATTCAGGATAAATAAACATGCTGCCAAACACAGGTAAGTGGAACAAAAACTGTTCTATAGCAAAAGTTGTAGGTACAGGATGACGCATTGTACGTCGTAAAAGCCATATGCCACCACCAAGTGCTAACAACAGAAGCCACCACCAGTTAGCTAAAAACGTGCCAAAACCTATTACAGCTCGCGTAATCCATGGCAAACCTACCCCTACTTGTCCGTACACATCAGCTAAACTAGGTACAACATAGAAAACATATAAAAAGATAATACCTAGTGCAATAACCGATAATAGCATAGGATAAGTCATAGCATTTCTGAACTTAGAATTAACTTCTATTTGGGTTTCATAGAAAAACGCCACATTCGATAGCGCTTCATCTAAACGTCCCGTATTTTCTCCAGCTTGTATAAAAGCTACAAATAGTTTAGGAAAACAACCTGTAGCTTGCATAGCTTCAGATATAGATAAACCGTTGTTAATTCCCTCTATGGTATCTAATATAATCTGTTCGAAATTACGGTTTAATGACTTACTACTAAGTAGTTCTAATGCTTCTGTAATAGGAAAGCCAGTTTGTATGAAATTAGCCAAGTTATATGCAAAAAAGTATAGCTCGTTAGGTTTTAACATGTGCAGTTTACTAACTTTTGTTTGTTTTATACTTGTAACAATTAGTCCGCGCGCTTCCAAATGAGTTATAGCGTCTTGTTCGCTGATCGCTTGTATTGTACCAGTTACCTGTTTGTTACGCCTATTGTAGGCTATGTATCTATAAAGTTGTCGTTGTTGGTTTCTTTTGTTTTTCTTTGCTTTTTGTCTAGCCATGTGCTACACGCCCCAATACACGTTCTATTTCAGCTTGTGTTGTAATTCCTTGATCAACATATAGTTGTGCTACTTTATCAAACGGTAACATACCGTTATCTAGCATTGCATTGTGTAAAGTAAATTCACTTTCATAACGTGCTATAGCTTCTCTAATTTTATCGTTAACAACGGCTATCTCAAATAAACCAGTACGTCCGTCATATGTGTTTTCGGGTGCGTTCCAACGTCTAATAAGTCGTTGGGCAATAACAAGGTTAAGTGCAGATGCTAATAGTTTTGAGTCTGCCCCCATATTTAAAAAACGTGCAATTGTTGCCGCTGCAGTATTTGCATGTAGTGTAGATAAAACCAAGTGGCCTGATAAAGCAGCATCTAGTGCTGTGTGCATAGTTTCTTGGTCCCTAATTTCTCCTAATAGAATTATGTCTGGGTCCATACGTAGTATGGAGCGCAATATATTGGTAAATGTGAGCTCTGCCTTGGGATTTGTTTGCACTTGTATAATTCCTGGAAAATTATACTCTACTGGGTCTTCTATGGTTACTATGTTACGCCCACCCATATTATATAATTCTTGTAATAGTGTATACAGTGTTGTAGTTTTACCTGCACCTGTAGGGCCACTGGTAATGATAATACCGAATGGCTTCACTATAGCATCGCGCACAACATCAATTTGTTCAGGTATCATTCCCAAACCTGTTAATGTTATATCAAGATTACGTCTGTTCAACAAACGTGTTTCTAATATTTCGTGATCATATATAGTACCTATTGTGGCTACACGTACAGCAAATGTATTACCTTCAAATCGTATAAACATTTGTCCATCCTGTGGCCTACGGCGTTCTGCTATATCCATTTCTGCTATAACTTTAACTTTGTTTATACACTCTTCTACAACACTGATTGGTAAACGTCCTATAGGCAAATCCAATAAGATACCCTGATATCTTATACGTACTACATAATAATATGGGAAAGGCACAAAGTGTATATCACTAACATCCCTAAACCCATATTGTGTTTGTATGGTGGAAAATATAGAAGATAACATGCCGTTGTATGTGTTGACATCTAGTTTATCACTGTATCGCAGTGATAATACTTTATTCTCATTGATAGCATTTACAGTAGCTATCTCCACAAATTCTGGTTTGGATAAAGCATCTATAACACGATTAAATTCCTCGTCTATAATCCCAAAAACAGTAACAGTTGTATTGTTAAATCTACGTTTTATTGTGTCTACAACTAAATTATCAATAGGTGGCACAATAGCTATGCTAATATGTCGTTTGCGTGCTTCTTCTTGCACATCACATATTACAAACTTGTAGCGTATCATTAATTCTCGCAATAGATCGCTATCCAACCTAACAAGAGTTGCTAATTGTTCTAATGTTTCTATATTGTTGTTATTGTAAAATTGAAGCACTGTTATTGCATCTACAAACTGTACACCTGTAGTTTCTTCAAGAAACTGCCGTATAACTTCGGATGTTATTATCCCCTGGTCAATTAATATTTGGCCTAAAGAACGTCCTTTAAATATAGATTGTTGCAACTCCAAAGCCGTTTGTATATCTTCTTCAGTGCAATATCCATTTTGTACTAGCCAATCACCGATACGCATTATAGTTCTATCTCCTCTAAAGGTTCTATGTTCGTAATGAAAACAGGGGCTATCTTTTCTGGCACAAGGGATAGATATTCTTCATCTGACATTTGATCTAACACATCAACTAACTTATATGATAATCGTTGGTTCATTACATATGTAATAATAGGTTTTATTACATCACGCATACGCAACGGGTTACGCCCTGGATATTCACTATGATACACGTAAACAAATGCATCAATAGCAGCCAAATATGCTAACCCATATATGCCAAACCAACTTACCCACGTGCTCCACATCATAATTGATGCGCCAACAAACAAAGAAAACCATAACAGTCCCCATATATCAAGGGACCATAATATGTTTTCACTAAATCTTACATCTTTTGGTATGTATACTGTATTTTCCATATTATCCCACCTGGAATATATTGGTTAATAATCCAGTTAAATACTGGTTGGCTGATTGTACTAGCGTTTTAAACGCTTCTAACAGTCCTAGATAGATCATAAATAATGGAATACGTTCTTGCCATGTTTTAATGTTGCCACTAGTTATAATATCGGATATATTGACATGGACTATAGCATTACCGAGTCCTATTATTACTCCACATAAGATTAGCGCATTAATTAAGACAAGAGCTACTCTACCTGGATTTGCAATACGTCCTAATAATGACATAGCAATGTGAATAGGTAGCATAATAACACCCATTACAATTCCTACTAGCGCGACTACAAAATTACCTAACAGTTGACTGGCGCAATTTATCATGCCAAATACCATACCAAATGCCATTAGCATTATTAGTAGTTCTGCACCAATTCCTTGCATACCTGTTAATGTTATTTTGCTAGATATAGCGCTAGCAGTGTCAGCTACAGAATCGACCAAAACAGTAGCTGCGCCACCGCTTAACGCCGCTGCTTCTTTAACTACAGCAGTAGCAGCATTCCAACCTGGCGCTGCTTTACTAAAAAATAACCCCATAAAAATGACTATAACAGCCCCGACAGATGCAGTTTCGCGTATAACGCGTACAAACCCTATTTCTTCTGGACTTATACGGACTTCAGCTAAATAGCGTATAATTTCTTGTACAACATTAATAGCTATAAAAAAGGCAAACAAAGACCATACTAAACTTCCCAGCCCATATTGTTCTTTGACAGTCGTAAAAGCTCCATTTAGATTACCCATCAATTGAACAAATAGTGGGTCAGCTCCTGGAGTTCCTACAAATATCCCTAGTATTTGTACTAATAGAGATAGTAGAGAGATTAACCCACCGTTTATACTACTAATAATGCTAGCTAATAGTCCCATTTATTGCCTCGTATTAACCGCCTGCTCCTGTACCAAATATAGCAGTTAAAATAGCAGGACCTGCGTATAATACAAGCGCAGCGCCGCCAACAACTAACAACACTGTACGAAGTGTTCTTGTTAGTTCGTTAGGATCATCGCTTGATAACACACGCCAGATAAGTGATATAGCAGCTACAGCTACAATAGCTAACATCAAGGGGTTACGTATATTAGTCAAGGTGTTTGCAATTTCATTAATAATGATCTTTAAATTATTTTTTAGTTCCGTTCCAGCATCTGGATCCGTTGCTGTCACTGTCCACATAAGTTGTGCTAATTTGTTCACATATATCATCCTCCTTGTCTCTGTATAGCTACTATATAGCACAAGACAAAATGTAATAGTCTTACTAATCACTAGGCGTTAGTATTCAGGCATTCGTATAATAAATTCAATATCTCTGTCTGTTAGATCTACTTCTCCTCCATAATTATATCCGTTTGCATAGACACCAATAACAACGTGTTGTCTTACTAGACCATTAAATGTAGCATATCCTTGAGAATTTGTATATCCTGATGCAAATTCTTCCGCATAAAAATCGTCTTTAAGATAAACGTATGCTCCTGAAATAGGAGATCCATTAGGAGCAAGTACTTTTACTTTAAGAGTAAGATAAACTTTAACAAGTGATGTTGTAAAAGTTGTATTACTAGAGTTAACAGTTATGTTAACTTCATATATACCATAATTATTTACATATACACCTAAAGTATAAGTACCATAAGGTACATTATTAAATACAACTTTCCCGTTGCTATCTGAATATTTAGTTCCTACACCATCTAAAACAACCTTAGCATTACTAATAATTGTTCCGTAATTATCTTTAACAAATATTGTAACTTGACTTACCGGGTTCCATTTGGCATACAGCGTAATATCGGATGTTACTACGTCTGTAGAGAAATTCCAAGGTATTGTAAGCCCACTGTCTTTGTACCAACCTGCAAATGTATAACCTGTCTTTGTCGGATCTACTGGTTTTGTTATCTTGCTACCATAATTTACGGTTTGGGCAGGTACAGAGGACCCACCGTTGGTATTGAATGATACTGTGTATTGGCTAATAGCAAAATTGGCATTTATTGTATGGTCACCTGTCACATTAACGAAC
>ERZ795046.894-NODE-894-length-33051-cov-10.424779_pt1 | contig 33051 bp, 26 predicted proteins | sample MGYA00375130_ERZ795046 | MGnify/ENA primary metagenome ERZ795046 (study PRJEB30175, sample SAMN05720202) | activated sludge metagenome | isolation source: anaerobic digester from wastewater treatment plant | place: Japan | collected 2015-05-15 ...
CATCATTTGCAGTGGAGAAAAATCGTTTTTTAGGGGAGCAGGGATGCTCCCACTACTTTGGTATAATGAGTAGGGGTAAACCCATGCGTTTGTTCATATAATATTATTGTAAAGGTTGTATAGAACAAGGTAATGTTAGCATTTCTGCTGACCTATCTACTACATTCTTTATTACACAATCTATGAATTCTGTTGGTTTAAATGAGGTATTTGTTCAATATGTTTTATCTATTGATTTGTCTTGTTTGAATTATTCTGACCGTATTATTATCTATCCTGATTGTCTAATTATAATTGTGAGGTGTGGTTATGCTCTTTGTGCCATAGGTAAGAGTGTCTATAAAATGTGTATAATTATTTAGTTTGTTTTTATCGATTATTATTTGTAATTAGGAATATAGGTTTTAACGGTTATGGAGAAGTTGTTGTTGTTTGATTTTGATGGTGTGATTGCAAATTCGTTTGAAGTGTTTTTTAATGAGTTTACGAGTGCATGTTTTGAGATGGGTTTTGACCGATTGAATTCGAAGAAGGCATTTTTAGATTTGTTTGAGGGTAATCTTGTTTTTAATGTTATCAAAGCGGGATTTCCTCCATGGAAATTAAAGGAGTTATTTCATCGGTTTCAACCACGTATCTCTTCTGCGAATGAGCGTGTATCGGCGTTTGATGGGGTATGTGAAGTTATTACGAATCTTTCTTCTGTTTATCCAGTGTATATTATTAGTTCTAATCTGACAGAGGCGGTTCAACGGTTTATTTTGCGAGAAGGGTTGGAAGGTGTGCGTGGTGTGTTGGGTGCGGATGTAGAAACGAGTAAGGTTAGGAAGATAAAGAGGATATGGAAACAACATCCGAAAATGAAGGCTTATTATATAGGTGATACCAGTGGTGATGTGTATGAAGGCAAAGAAGCAGGTGCTATAACTATCGCTGTTACATGGGGTTGGCATGAACAGGAACGGTTAATTAAAGCAGGACCACATTTTCTTGTTCATACTCCGAAAGAGTTAGAACATTTGTTGTTGTCAGAAAGAAGCACTTAGGTAGATATTTTTTCTACAAAAATTTGTTGATTCGTTGTTCGATTTCTGAAGCGAATTTAAGGATGTATTTTTGGACATAGGAGAATGGGTTGAGGGAGGTATCCTCAATCAGTGGTGTTAGGTCCATTCCGAATATAAGGGAAGTGGCGGTATCAACTCCGTGAGATGCAAAGTAAGTAGCGTGTGCTTTTCGTCTGCCCATAGTAGCGAGGTCGTATCTTTTTCCCCCTGCAATTTGTGAGTCGAAAACACCTAAGAGGGATGCCTGTAGATTTTCGTGAGGTGAGACATCAAACGGGACTTTGTCTTCATCTGGTAGCCAGTCTAAATCTCGCCATACTTCGCACCCGTAGAGTTTTTCGGGTTGATATTGTCCCTTTATCTCGCGTAGTGCCTGGATAAGTCGAAGAGCCACTCCGACATGAGTATCGTGTTTGTCTGCCAGGTTATGTGTATAAATGATTTTTGGTTTGGTTGCGGATAGTATTTGTTTTAAGTCTTCAATAATAGAGTGATTATTTTTATCCTTGATAGCACTGCTTGGATAGTCTAATAGGAATTGAACAGAATACTCGCCGATAATGGCTGATTTTTTCTGCTCTTTGCGTCGGACAGCCATCATTTCGTCGTCGGTGTAGTTTGCATATAAGTCGGTTCGGGGTGAACCACTACCGTTTGTGACCGTAACGGCAGAAAACCATAAATTGGGGTTCTGAAAACAAGCTAAAATTCCATCGTATGCCATAATTTCAATATCATCTTGATGAGCACCTACTGCAAGATGTGTGGTTCGAGATAGTGCGGTTTCCAGAGGTGTCCCGTCGGGGATAAATATTTCTGAATGGGGTTGAAATAGTTTCATACTCCATACTCCTTCTTTGTGTGATTATTTTATAATGGGCGGATACGCAAATTTCGGAATTCCAATCGTGTTCCATGATTCTGAAGTCCGATGAAACCGCTTGTGCGTTTTAAGCCTGGGTGGTCTTTTATTTTATCGAGATGGTTGTTCAAATCTGCATCAATAATCTGCACACCGTTTAATAAGACTTTTACTTTTGAACCGACACAGGAGATATGGTATTTTTGCCATTCACCAGCAGGGCGTGATACTCTGCGAGATGGTGCTACAGTTGCATAGACACTACCGCAATATTGCCATGGTTTTAGGTCTTTATATTGGTCGGAATAATCATCGAGAATTTGAATTTCACTTCCTTCGAAAGCGGGATTTCCTTCTTTCGGGGCACGGATAAAAACACCACTGTTTCCACCTGGTGGTAAACGGAATTCCAATTCTAATTCAAAATCAGCATATTCTTCCGCAGTAGCAAGCCAGCCACAGCCTTCTCCGCCTTCGGTTACGAGCATTCCATTTTCTGCTTTCCAGCAGTCTATATTCCCGCCAAATGCTTGCCAGCCTGTCAGGTCTTTACCATTAAAAAGTTTTTTCCATCCGTCACCTCTTGGGATTTCGCGTATGAAAATATTGCGGAACCATAAGGGGGAGTGATGATGCTGTAGTTCGATAGAACCGCTGGTAAACAAGGGCTGAGAGCGGTCCCAATAATTCTCCATGACGGTTTTATTTACTACTAATTTGTCGTTTAAATACACTGTTACACGGTCGCCTATAATGCGAATAAAGAAGCGGTTCCATTCACCGACGGGGTTATCTGCAAAAACGAGTGGTTTACTTGGATTTTTCTCATTATTATATAGTCCTCCAGAACCGATACCATCTTTATTATCCCAGATTTGCACTTGAGGTGTTCCGCGTAGATAGATACCGCTATCGCCATTTGCTTCAATTTTCCAGTCTACCAGAAGTTCATAGTCTTCATAATCTCTGGCTGTGCAAAGGCTGTTTCCCTGTCCATCATAAGCCAATACGCCGTCAACAACTTTCCAATGGGCTCGCATCTCTTCGTCTGCTTTTTGTTGTGCGGATGCTAATTCTTCGGGTGACATTTGTGCCCGTTTTATTGGGTCTGCTACCAATCCTTTCCAGCCAGTTAAATCTATGCCGTTAAATAAAGGAACAAAGCCTACGGGTGGGTTTTCAGGGGTATATTCTCCTAATAATTCTGCAATTTTAGGTTCGACGGCTCTTGCCCAGATTTCGTATCCTTTTGCGTTTGGATGGAGTAAATCGGGCATGATAGTTTTGGGAAGGTTTCCGTTTTCATCCAGAAATTCCGCACCTATGTCATAAAAATGCACAAAGGGTTTGCTTTTCGGTATCTCTGCAATTCGCTTATTGGCATCAGCAATATTGTTTAGTTTATCCTGTGGTACATCTGCCCGTGGGAAAATTGCGAGTAGAAGAATTTTCATATCGGGGAAAAGGGTGTGAAGTTTATCAATAATCTTTTCAATTCCTAAGGCAATTTGTTCGCCTGTATGCCGATGGCAATTGTTTGTACCAATCATAATCATGGACAGTTTCGGCTGAACATTACCCCATTTTAAGTTTTCCAGTCGCCATAGAACATGCTGGGTCTGGTCACCGGAAAAACCCATATTCACTACATTTCTATCTGCGTAGTATTCATCCCATGTGTTTTTACCGACATTATCCCACCCGTGAGTAATGGAATCGCCTATAAATAGGACATCCACATTCCCTTGTTGAATACGTTCTTGATTGCTCTGGAATCGTTCTTGCCACCATTTATCGGGGCGTGGTATGGGGGTTATTGAATCTTCTTGAGCATAGATAATGGAGGTAAGCAATGCAAGTGCAATTAGCACTGTTAGGAAGAAAAAGCGATTTTTTAGATTCATGGTAAACATCTAAGGTCTCCTTATGTGTTAAATTGATTTGTATATTACCTGGTGAATTTGTCTATTGATTTTAATCTAATTATAAAAACTAAGACAAGCTACATTTTTTTAGGGAAATGAAGGAGCATACTATTTTAGATTTTTTAATTATATAGAAACTCAGTTTATAAAATGCTTATTATTTTTTTGAAATAGGAAAATTATGATTTGTTTGTTAATATGGGGTCTTATTGCTATAATATTTTTTGATTTGATATAATCTATCTTCTGTAAAATGAAATAAAAGGAAACTATAACTGTGAATCGGAATGGAGAATAGCAATGTCAGGACATTCGAAATGGGCAACGATTAAACATAAGAAGAGTGCAATCGATGCGAAGCGTGGGAAGATTTTCTCGAAGTTAGCAAAGGAAATTACAGTGGCAGTAAAGATGGGTGGTTCTGATCCAGAATCGAATTCGCGACTTCGTACGGTGTTAATCGCATGCCGAAATGCAAATATGCCTAAGGATAATATTGAGAGGGCAATAAAACGTGGGACAGGAGAAGGTGGAGAAACCTATGAGGAGGTGCGTTATGAATGTTACGGTCCAGCAGGAGTTGCCATTGTGGTAGATGTTTTGACTGATAATAAACGACGGACTGTTGCGGATGTGAGGCATATTGTAACTAAGCATGGTGGTAATATGGCAGAAGCAGGGGCAGTTTTATGGAACTTTGACCCGAAGGGTTTAATTACAGTAAAGAAAGAGAATCTTTCTGAAGATGATATTATGGAAAAGGCGTTGGAAGCGGGTGCAGAGGATGTTGATACGGAAGGCGAGATGTACGAAGTTTATACGGCTCCGAATGACTTACATACTGTTTTACAAAACTTTGAGAAGATGGGGATTGCGGTTGGTGAAGCGAAGCTTACTTTGAAACCGAAAAATTTGATTTCCGTTGATAATAAATCTGCCGCTTCGGTTCTTAAATTGATGGAAGCATTAGAAGATATGGATGATGTTCAAGATGTGTATACAAATCTTGACATTACAGACGAGGCGATGGCAGAGGCGATGTCGGAATAATTTAACCAATGATAGCCCTTGGATTTGACCCTGGCTTAGCAACTACAGGTTATGGATTAGTAGAAAAGAAAAGTTCAAGATATTATCATGTTGCACATGGGGTTATTCGTACTGGTTCAACAAAATCTCTTCCCGAACGGCTTGCTATAATTTATGAGGGTGCTCAAGAATTAATCAAGACTTACAAGCCGAATATTGTGGCTGTTGAACGGATTTACTTTGAGAAGAACGTTACAAATGGTATTTTCGTGGCTCAAGCTCGGGGAGTTTTGCTTCTTGCCTGTGCACATGAGCATGTTTCTGTTACTGAATTTAGCCCTACAGAAATAAAAATAGCATTGGTTGGGTATGGTAGAGCGGAGAAACATCAGGTTCAGTGTATGATACAACGGTTACTTTTATTGGATGAGATACCAAAACCTGATGATGCTGGGGATGCCCTTGCTATTGCCTTATGTGCCTTACATGTTCAGCCTCTTCCAGAGGCATTCCATTGAGTTAATACCTATTTGTGCTGTTGAAGAAGGAGAGGATTGCGGAACGGGTTTCCTCAATGGTGTGAAGTTTATTTATATTCTTTTTGAAAAAGTCGAGGCATTGGTTAAAATGGGTTTCATCTGAGATGTAAGTTCTAATCATGTTGATATTTTTACCTACATCGTAAATTAAAATATGTTTTTGGTCTCCTGTTGAAAAATATACCTTTTCGATTCGTCTTTGATAGCCTTTTAATATGCGGAGGTAAAACATTAAATTTATCTTGTAAAAATATTGTTCTGGAATTCTATTCTCGATACAAATTTGATAGTGTGCTTCGTCAATATCATCTGCATGGAGATTTGTGGCAAGAATATTTCCATAATCTAAAAGTTGGAAATACTTTTTTAAGTTATTACCCCAAAGGTATGCAAACCAATGTCCAGAGCCTATTTCATGACATATATAGCATTTTTTGCTATCAGGGTTTTGTTTTAACCCATGTGTAATTTCTTGCTCCGTTGCTGGAAGGAGTTGAACATTGGCAGGTACAAGGTTTAATAAGGCACCCATTACGGTTGTTTTTCCTGCACCTCCAGGATTGGCACCCACCATAAAAGATGCTCCATGGCTGATGTGGTAAAGTGCAAATGCGGATAAGTCCAACGTAATAGTTTCTCGCTCTAATAAGTCAAACATTGAGAGCATTCTCCCGCCACGTTGGTTACAGCGGTTAATTTCATTACAATGTAAAATAATGTCTTTGCTGAGCATACCGATATTAGAATCTTTGGGAATTATGTTATTGGCTGAAATAGTTGTTTCCAACTGTTGATTATAATACATTTTTTTTGTTTGTTGTTTCAGGGGAATTTAATGATGATTTTTTGTATCGTTATTTATTTTTATTTTATTTCTTTTGTGTGTATCATATAGTAGCGTATATTTTATATAGATTGAGGCTATGATGCAAGTAGGTATGTTATAAAAAGGGACTGTTATGGGATTTGGTAAGATTGCAGATTATTATTATCTTTTATTTGATGAAGTAAGTCGATTAAAAAGGGAAGAGCCATTTTTATCTGAAATAGTAATGAGGTTTGCTCCGTTGCCTAAGGTTTTAGACCTTGCTTGTGGGACTGGATTGCATGCACGGTTTTTAGCAAATAAGGGAGCAAATGTAACTGCAGTGGATATAAGTGAAGAGATGTTGAACTTTGCGAGAAAACAATATTTGCCGAAGAATATTTATTTTGTTTTAGGAGATTTGGAACATTTGCCAATTACGGGGGGTTGGGATGTTATTTTATGCCTTGGCAATTCTCTTTGCCTGCTTTCTTCTCGGGACACGATAAGGGCATTATTTCAGCATGTGTCTAAATTGCTTGTATCGGGGGGAATGTTTTTGATTCAGATATTGAATTATGAACATCCAGAAATGAGGCAAATACATACTCGTTGTGTTAATAAAAGTATAGGAGATAAAAACGTAACGGTGGTGAAGACGCTAACGCCATCAGAACGACACATATTCTTATCCATTAGTTATTTTATTACGTCCGAAAAGATGCATGAAGCAGTGAGTGAGGCAAATGTGTTACAAAAAATTGTTAAGGAGGAGCTTATTCGGTATGCGGATGAGGTAGAATTGTCTGTCCAAAATGTTTTTGGTGATTTTCAGAAAAATGAATTTGACCCTGAAACGAGTAGGGATTTGATAATTCTATTTTTTAAGGGATAGGAGTGATTTTATGAGATATTTCATATTTACTTTGATGATTTTTGTTTTCATTACATTTTTTTCAGTAAGGGGAGAAGAATGGCTTGTTTCTGTATCACCAGAATTAAGGAAGGAACCTTCTATTACCTTTGCATTAGGTGATTTGAAGATGATAGGGGAAAGGTATGATTTAACATTTAAATGGGTATCGGACCACCAATTACTGAGGAATAAGAATACACTTATTATTGGGAATGTGGATAGGAACAAATATACAAAAACATTAGTGGAAGGGAACAAAATTCATATTACAAAAGAGATTCCAAAGGAAGGATTTGGAATCCAGACAATTAAGGCAGACACTGGGAATACTTTGATTATTATTGCAGGGAGCACAGTTATCGGTGAAGCGTATGGTATCTATTGGTTAATTGACCGATTACAGGTTTATCAAGGTATTCCAGAAATGAATGAAATAAGAGCACCTGCTTTTTCTGTTCGTATTGCTTCAGCATGGGGTAGACATTTATCAGGTGGTGGTAATGAGGAACAGTTAAAGAATTCGCTACGGTATAGTTTTAATTGGGTTTCAGGAATGAATATGCTGGACTTAATTCCATGGAATTCGGAACCTGAAAATGAAGTAAACCTTGAAAATTGTAAAAACATGCAGAGGTGGATTGATTTGGCTCATGATTTGGGGATGCGGTATTTTGCTTTTAGTAATGAGGTGGTATATCATCCATCACTCTTTAATTATAATCCTAATCTATTAAATCCATGTAACCCTGAGTTTTGGGATACATTTCAGGATAAGTATCGCCTTTTATTTAGGGCACTTCCGAGTTTAGATGGGATTGAGATTTGTTTAGATGATATTTCAGGTTTTTGGGATAACTATAAGCCGTTGGATGTGCTTCACGATGTTTCGCAATGTACATTGAGTTATGAGGAGCGGTATCACACATTGGTTAAAAAGGTGTATGAGGTTGTTGTGGGAGAATTTGGTAAGACGTACTTTCATAAAAATTGGGGGTTACGAGACCAAGAGATACATTGTCAACCAGAAGTATATAAAGAGGTGTTCACGGAGGATATTCCTAAAGATAATCTATTTGTAATGATAAAAATTACACGTGGAGACCGTTGGTGGTTTCAGCAGTATAACCCGACATTTAATCTAACGCCACACAAAACCATTGTTATTTTTGAGACAATGAATTATTATGAAGCGGGGAATGAGAATTTATTTCCAACATTTTCTGGCGAATATTTTCAACGGGGTTTGCAATATTTCTTATCCCATGAGAATAGTAATGTTGTTGGATTTTCTTATTTAGGAGGTTGCTCTGGTGATGAATGGTCTACAAGAGGAGCCTATATATATGTGTTGTATCGTCTTCTTTGGGAGCCAGATGTGTCAATTAAAGAAGTGGCAAAGGATTATTGTTCCAAGTATGTCGGGGCAGAGGTAGCAAATGAGATGGCGGAGATACTTATGAGTTCGGCGGAGGCATATAAGTACGGATTGTTTATTGAACCCATTGCTTATGGGCAATTTAATTCACTCCTTCATATGCGTGTTGGCATTTTTACTGCTGAGGGGTATCCACTTATTGATTTAGGGAAAGGACACATCGGCTTTTTAAGGACTGTGTTTATGAAGTGTGACCCATGGAGAAAAGCCACATTTAATCAGTTGCAATACGGGTTAAATGTTGCGGAATCCATGTTAGCAAAATATCGGGAAATAAAGGATAAAATAAATCCGCCTATGTGGAAGGACAAAATAGAATTGCAGTTGAACATGACTAATGCTTTGATACAAACCAATGTGCAATATGTTAAAACCATGTTTCATTTTTTTGATTATCTGGATAAACCGAATGAGGAGACACGAAATAGTCTTTTGATGTCGTATCAGGGTCTTGTTGATAGTTGTGATTACTTTAAGAAATTGCCTGGGTTTTCGTATAAGTTAGATGGAGTTCATGTTCTTATTGAACATTGTCAACGGGCACTTTCAGATATAGAACTGGAACGTTCCATTTTAAGAGAAGTGCCTTCTCAGCCAGAATTAGATAGGATTATTACTCAACAGCAAGGGTTGTATCGTGACATGTTTGAAAAATATAAAGGAGTCGCAAAAAAGATAGGTCATTTTGAAATACTTGTAGATGGTCAGGATTTGTTACATATAAAAGGGAATCGATATCGGATAGAGCATCTTCGTTGGGATGCTCCGTATGTGGGAAGAGCGGAGTTCTATGCTTCGTTGCCAGAAAAAGAACAAATTGTGATTCCTGTACCGATAGATACACGTCCATTACATCCTTTTGTTTTATATCAGCCATCTAATGAAAATGGATATGAGGCGGTAATATATCTCGATGACCGTCCTGGAGGTATGGGTTGGTTTCTTTTTGATGTGTATTCCATAGATGTTCCAAAAGATGAAGATAACATAATCCGAAATTGGGCTGAATACTTTACCAAAAAGCAATAAATTAATAAGAAGCATTTTTGGGAAAGTATGAATCTGTATCTTAGAGTTTGTTAAAATATAGCATTTAATTTTTGGTGTGACCAAATTGAAGGACAGGATATATGAGAAAAATAGAAAAAAATTGGAAAAATGTTCAATTGACAGATAATGTTATCTCTATCCTGAGTAAGGCGAAGAAAGTTTCTTTTGCCACAAGTATTAATGAACTGATAGAGATTGCATGTAATTCATCGGCGCCTGATGCACAGTTTCATGTGGAATATGATGTCCCGAATAAAGGTTTATATCGTGAGGCGACGGTATCTCGTGTTCGTAATGGTGTGAGTGTAAATTATACAGAACCTTATATGAGGCGACGTGACCCTGATTGTATGTTTATTGGTGATGATGAACCTACTGACAAGCCGTATTTTAAGGATGTTTTTGGATTTTCGTTTGATAAAATGGCGGAGGAGACGTTTGATTGGTTGAAACAGCAAGAACTTATTTTATTTGGATTTGTAGCTGGTGGGGATTACCTTGGCAAACATGCTTTGGCTATTGCCCCGTCGAATGCGGGATTTTTCGCACTGGGTTTAGCGTTGTTGCAGGGAATCTTGTCTTGGGATGTGTTATCGAAGAAATTTGACCCAAGGCTTATTATGTATGTAGCACCTGTATTTCGTCATACACATTTTAACGGTAAGCAGGTTGTAGTTCATCGTCGGGGTAAAGATATATATGAAATATTTTCTTATAATTTGTATCCTGGACCGAGTGCAAAGAAGGGGGTTTATGGTTATTTGCTTCATTTAGGGGAGAGGGAAGGTTGGATAACGACGCATAGTTCGACAGTTCAGGTAATAACACCTTATGACAATGTGGTGACGATTATGCACGAGGGAGCCAGTGGTGGTGGTAAGAGTGAAATGTTGGAGTCGATACATCGTGAGGATGATGGGCGAATCCTTGTGGGGACAAATATAGTGACAGAGGAGCAATTGTTTCTGGAGTTGCCGAGAGCGTGTTCATTAAGACCTGTAAGTGATGATATGGCGTTGTGCCATCCTTCATTTCAAAAAGGGGATGGAAAAATTACTATTACAGATGCGGAGAAAGGTTGGTTTATTCGGGTAAATCATATAGGCAAATATGGTATGGATATTACCTTTGAGGCGTTAACTGCTCAACCTCCAGAGCCTTTGTTGTTTCTCAATATTAATGCGGTGCCTAATTCACGGGCAATGATATGGGAGCACATTGAGGATGAGCCGGGGGTCCCTTGTCCTAATCCACGTGTTATTGTGCCACGTCATATTATGCCAAATGTAGCAAGTAAGCCTGTTTCTGTTGATATTCGAAGTTTTGGGGTACGAACACCGCCATGCACAAAAGAAAAACCGACCTATGGCATAATTGGGATGTTCCATCTCTTGCCTTCTGCTTTAGGATGGTTATGGCGTTTAGTTGCGCCGAGGGGACATGAGAACCCGTCTATTATTAATACAGAGGGAATGAGTTCTGAGGGGGTAGGTTCTTATTGGCCCTTTGCTACAGGAAGGTATGTTCAACATGCGAATCTTTTGTTAGACCAGATATTAGCAAGCCCACGAGTGTATCACATTCTTTGTCCTAATCAGCATGTAGGTGCGTGGAAGGTAAGTTTTATGCCACAATGGTTGGCACGTGAATATTTAGCCCGACGTGGAATAGCCAAATTTAAGACAAGTCAGCTAATAAGTTCGCGGTGTGTGTTGTTGGGGCATACCTTAAAATCAGTTCGAATTGAAGGTGAAATTTTACCTGTTTCTCTTTTCCAAACTTATTTACAACCTGAAGTTGGGGAAGAGGCTTATGATGAAGGTGCTGAGATTTTATATACCTTTTTCCAAAGGGAACTAAAAAAGTTTATGACGTCGGAATTACATCCTCTTGGGAAAACGATTATTGAATGTTTTATGGACCGTGGTTTTCTGGGTGATTATATGGCATTGCTACCTACACCTTACATTGATTCCTCTCAGGAATAAAAGTGTATTGTTCTTTATAAGAATATGGCGTGGTCATCACGGATGCGTTTAAACAGGAAGACACCTACTTTGCGGAGTAATTTATCCAGGCGAACAATAGGCAATCCTAATACGTTGTAGTAACAACCATCATATCGAGATACTAAAAGACTTCCAGGACCATCTACAGTATAGGCACCTGCACGGTCAATAGGGTTTACGACACGGATAAAGGTATTTATTTCCTCTTCTGTTAATGTTCGGAATGTTACATCGGTAGTTTCACTTCCACATGCTTTTCGTCCATCTGCAGTGTTTGCAACTGCGATTCCAGTAATTACTTGATGTGTATTGCCGGAGAGTCGTTGAAGCATACTTCGTGCTTCGTCGAGGTTGCAAGGTTTGCTCAGAACTTCCCCGTCACAGAAGACTAATGTATCTGCTGAAATAACAACCGCAGGATATGATAACCGTGAGATAACTTCATTACATTTGTTAGTAGCGTTTTCTTCGACTAATGTTGTAGGTGTCGCTCCTATGTCTACTTCTTTAACGTTGCTGATTATGACTTCAAATTCAATACCCATCGAGGCGAGAAGTGCTTTCCGTCGTGGTGATGCTGACGCTAATACAAGTGGAAGTCCGCAATCTTCCATAAATGTCTCCATATTTGAGAGTTTTTTATTTGTTTGGGGGTTCTAAATCTTTTACTTCAATATCGACTAAATTGGATGGTTTTTTTGTTTCCTTGTTTTTATCTCCTGTAGATAAAATGGGATTGATAGAATTGTCGATATATTTTGGGTCTACTGAGGCAGGCTCGGGGATTCGCTTTCCATCTTCGGGGACTATTTCTTTTTGTTTGTCATTTTCAATGATATTGGTTCCCTGAGGTACAAAAATTTGGGTGTCTTCACGTCTGATTTTTCCATTTATTTCTATTTTTTCAAAATCGATGATAGTTTGAATATTATCTTCATTTATAATGCGTAGGCGATATGGTAGATAATCTTCATCTCGGAGATAAAGGATAATTTCCTCAAATTGTGTTTCTTGCTCTTTATCTATATAAGGGCGGATGGAGATGCCATGTTTTCCACGTTCTTCGGATAGTTGAATGGGGGTAACATGGTATTTTTTACGGAGTTCATCTAAATTCTGGGCAAATGCAAAGAAAAACAGTTCTGTTTCCACTTGGTCTTTCAAGTCGTAGATGGTCATTTGTTTGATTTCGGGTTCATATTCATAGATTTTTGTGTTTTCAACCAACGTATATTTTTCAGGTTCATCTGTATGAAAGACTATACGGCGAGGCTTAATAAAAACCAAGGTTCCTTTGGTGATGTAGGATTCATCGGGATAGATACTTTTCTGAATAAAGTCAGCGACAAGGATTTGGATTTTATCTCTGGATTCAGTGTATTTTTGGAAAAAGTTGTCAATGTCTTTGTTCTCTACTGAATATTGAGCGTACATCCAGGTCTGAATGGTGATAAGGGAAAGAAGATAAAATATGTGTTTATAAGGTTTATCCGTTGTTTTCTTCATCATGTTTTTCTTTCTCATCGTTGAGGGATAAGGAGTCGATATTGAAATCAGTGGATAAAGCATTATCCAAAGATTTCCTAATTTCAGTGAGCATGTTATCACGATTTTCCTGAGAAAATCCTTTGATTTGGGTAGATTCGTATTCTGATAAGATGGATTGAAAAGACAGTAACAAGGTTTTTACTTCTTGATGGAAACGGTCTCGTAAATGAATGAGGTGCTGAATTTCTTGTTCTAACCTCAAGGGTATTTGCTGAGCACGGGTTTGTGCTTCTGAGATAATAGATTCTGCTTGTCTTTGGGCTGATTCCAGGATGTCTTCATTTAATTTTTGAGCAGTATTTAATGCACTACGTAAAACAGATTCTTCCTGTCGGTAAAATTCGATGAGTTTGGTTTGTTCATCCACTTTCTCTTTTAATTCTTGAATGCGGTCGATTAGCATTTCGATAGTGTCGGCGATTCGATGTAAAAAATTGTCAACGGCTTCTGTGGAATAACCGCCAATCATTTTTCGTGGAAATCGTTGAGCGTAAATTTCGCTCGGTGTAATTATTGATTCTGCTCCTAACACTTCGGAAATAACACGGTCGCGTCTCATATAGTATCCTTAAAAGATTTATAGTAAGAATTGTATCATTAGAAGTATTTATTTTTCTTGTTTTTGTTATTTTCCTAATTCCTGTGCCCGTTTATATGCGGAATAAATGGCTTTATTTACAATAGATTTAAAGTTTTCAGTTTCAAATATGTTGACAGCAGATTCTGTTGTTCCACCTTTTGAGGTAACTCGTGCTCGGAGTTGTTGTGGTAATTCTTTTTCTTTCATAAGAAGTACTGCGGAGCCATAAAAGGTTTGTTCTACCAAAGATAGGGTTGTTTCTTCAGATAAGCCTAATGATTTGCCTGCATCGATAATTGCCTCGCAAAGGTAATAGAAATATGCAGGACCACTCCCACTAACTGCGGTGATAATGTTTATTTGTTCTTCTGGTACGAAAACTATTTTCCCAATGGATTCAAATATTTTTTGTGCTAACGTTTTGTCGTTTTCATTACATTCAGGACTAAGGCTTATTGCAGTAATTCCTTCACCAACCAGGGCTGGTGTATTAGGCATGGTTCGTATAATTCGGAGATTAGGCTGGTTTAATATTGTTTTGTAAAAATTAATAGAGATTCCTGCGGCGATAGAGATAATACGTACATCATTTTGTATTTGAGATTTAATGGGTTCTAATGCGGATTGAATTATTTGAGGTTTAACTGCAATAAGTAGATATTTTGTTTTTTCCATTAAAGTGGTTATTTCTTGAACAATTTGGATATTTAATTCTTTTGCGGTTTGTTGTTTTTCTATATCAGGGTCGTATATAAAGATTTGTTCTGGCGTTAATATTTGTTTCCGTAGTAATCCTTTGATAATTGCCTGTCCCATATTGCCGAAGCCTAACACTGCGAGATTTGGGTTGTTTTGTAACATAGTCTTGTAACCTTTATTTTTTTAGGGGTTATTTATAGTTTGTATTCGTTTTAAGGGTTAAGACCATTGGGATTTCGTCACAGGATTCGTTATGTTTTGGACAGCGGGCACAATCCTTTCTGATTTTGTATGGCAGAGTATCCAATGTTGTTTCTTTAAATCCTCTTTTTTTGAAAAATTCGGGATTGCGAGTTAAGACATATACCATTGGTATGTTTAAGTCTTTTGCCTCTTCTAAAACTGCATTTAGTAATTTTGTTCCTATTCCTTGATTTTGTAAATCTTCACGGACAATTAATGTTCGTACTTCTGCAAGAGTTTCGGTGTCGATATGTAATGCGGCACAGCCTGCGACGCCTTTTTCATCAGCAAAGACGTAGAAATCACGAACATTTTCGTAGAGTTCTTCAAGTGTTCGTGGCAAAACAAAGCCTTTGTTATAGGCGTTGTCAATAAGGGCTTTTAATTGTGGAACTTCTGATAGTTTGGGTTTTCGGACTTTATACATAGATTTTTTTGTCAGCCTATTTTTTGTTTTTTTGGAAGTAGTATACTCTTTGTTAAGAACGTTAGAAAAATTTAAAAGGTGTCGAATGTGGTTTTTACATTTTTACGTAGTGTTTATTTAATTCGTCTAATATGTTTTGGAAGTAATCAGGTAGTGGTGCTGAACATTCGAGAAATGTATGAGTTATAGGATGCGTAAAACCTAATGTTTGAGCATGCAAGGCTTGACCTGGTAATTTTTGTAAAGCATTTACAATAGACGGACTTAACTTTAGAGAGGCGTAATCGGTGAATCCGTATACAGGGTCTCCAATAACGGGATGACCTATGAACCGAAGATGAACCCGTATTTGGTGTGTTCTGCCTGTATTGAGTTTGAGTTCAAGCAGACTTAGTACTGAGTAATCTTTTAGGAGTTGGAAATGTGTAATTGCATCTCGGGCAGATACGCCAGTTACAGACATCCGTTTAGGGTCAGCAAGGCTTCTGCCAATGCTTGCATCAATAGTTCCTTTTTTTGATTTTGGTATTCCTTTTACTAACGCAATATATTTGCGAGAGAATTCTCGATTTTCGACCTGCTGGCGAAGATGAAAATAAGCTTCTGGATTCTTTGCAATAACGAGTACACCTGATGTGTTCATGTCTAAACGATGCACAATTCCTGGCCGTAATGGGTCACCTGAGATAATAAAATCTTTGCAATGATGTAATATGGCATTTACTAACGTTCCGTGAGTGTGTCCTGTTGCGGGATGCACGACCATACCAGCAGGCTTATTAATAACAATGATGTGTTTATCTTCGTATAGTATATCGAGTGGAATATTTTCAGGAATCAATTCGCTGGTTTCTTCTTCAGGTTGTGAGATTGTAACATGGTCTCCTGAATTGATTAGATACGCAGGTTTTGTAATTGTTTTTTGGTTTACTGTGGTTTTTCCATTTTTAATAAGGTTTTGGATTTGTGAGCGTGATATTCCTTCCATCTGGTCGTAGAGAAATAGGTCTAAACGGAGTGGTTGTGTTATTTCTGGAACAATGAATGATTGTGTTGTTTCCATTTTAGGAGAAATATCCCTTTATACCGAACAGACATATAAATAGAAATATTATTCGTATTTAACTTTTTTATTTTTGGCTATTGAACGTAGAAGCAGATATAGGGTAATAAAAATAATAATTGACAACAATGTTTTGGGATAAACAATGGCTATTTTGCTAAGAATGATAATGGGGGTTAAGATACATCGTGTTAGCCATGCAAAGAAAGGATGTGTCGCAATCCAATGGGCAATAGGTGGACTGATGTTGTAGTATACATCCACGAAGGCGGAACCGAAAGCGTTGGTTAGCATATATTGGTCACGGAATGCACGTAATACATTTATTTCTTCTGCCATAGGTGTGCCGTAAGCGGCTGTAGCGATGAAACAAGGACTTTCATCATCACCTATACCTATGATGCCGTAGACAGAGATTATCAAACCTAAGGGTATGAGTATCCATGAATCCAAAATGATAGGTGTTTTTTGATATTCAATTACATTATCTAAGACAATTGCGGGGACATTGGGTTGGCTCTTCAAGTAGATTAAGACATCTACGATAGCAGATTTTTTTATTGCAGGGGTTTTGAATTTAAGTAGTCCTTCCGTTTCTCCCGGGTCACTTTCGGGCTTTGTTGTTACAGATATTTGTTTTTCATCGTTTCTTAATTCAATGTGGTCTATATATGCCAAGCCTCCTTTAGGCGAAACTACTTGTATTTCAGATTTTCCGACTGTTTTTGATGTGGTAACACCATTTTTAGTAGAGAGCCGAGCCAGTGCAGATACTTCAAATGGTAATAATGATTGGTAGCGAAGTCCGAACCCGTTGAGGGAATAGACACGCATTGTCACTTTGTTTGTATTGCCGAAACTATTCTCGGTCATTATAGGGTCGATGTCGGTAGATAAGATTTGTGATTGGTATGCAGTTTTGGTTCCAGGTGTTACCCGATTTTTGATGTAATCATAGGTGGACGACTGGCTAAAAACGGTGATTCCGCTTTTGAAGTAGCTATAATCCAAACCATCGGAAGGGAGGGTAATCTTAATGACAGGGATGTCTTGTTTCTCTGTTCCATCGAGGTTATATGGGAATACGGGATTGTGGAATAATAGACGTCCTGAGCCATCTTTGGGAGGGGAATAAGTGGCGGTACCAGGCTCGGGTGGTGATGTGAATGTTTCAGGTTGATAAAGGTAATAAGTTATTTCGTAGGCATTTTCTATGGGGTTACCAAACATACCACCATGAATGGATGTATTGCCAATGATATTTGCCATTGCACTCAGAGTTGGGTTGTTTGAGAGTTTAATAGCACGGAAAATGCCATATACAGGCGTCGGTTGAGTACTTAATGCTGGGAGTTCAAATGTCCCTTGTTTTCCATTGTCGAGAAAAACAGTGGTTTTTTCTGATTTGCTAAAGTCGGAAATGAAAGCGGTTGTATGTATTCCAAATTCATCAGTGGAATAATGGTAATATCGAAAAGCAGGGATTATTGAGTCGTTGGTTTTTAGGTCAACGTCCACATATTCTGGCATTGAGTCGGAATATAATGGGTATGGTGGGACAATAAAGTCCAGATATTTTTTATCATCGGCTGAATGAATTCCGTTGAAGGGACTGCCAATATCCTTGCCTGTTTTAGCATCTACTAACTGTAATGTTGTTTCTAAATCTAAGTTTAAGCCTTCGATACGTCGAACTACACCACCGATTGCCCATACTACCAGCCGTTCTTTGCCATCACTATCCTTCTCAAAATGGTCTCCATCGAGTTTTGCAATTCCGAAAAATATCGGTGGCCCGACTTCGAACACGGCTTTAATTTGATAATCTTGATTGATAGTTATGGTCAGAGGGTTTTCTTCAGAGGTGTTACCATTGGGTAAGAGCCAGTGTTTGAACTTAAAACCTTGTTCAGGCTGGGCTTTCACCTCGACCTCTGTTTCTGGAGCATAAATGCCTCCCTCGGGGTTGAGGGTTACAATTCCTGTTTCTGGCGGGTCGATAGTAATTGTAAGTGAATATTGCCTCTTGACGATACGAGCTTTGATGTTTAAGTTTGAATTTACACGAGTTATAAATTCTGGTAGGCGTGATAATAAGGTACCATCGGATGAATACCACCCTTCGAATTGGTCTTGCTCATCGACATTGTTTAATGAGATAGAGATGGTTTCCCCTTCAAAGAACGTACCATCTTCAGGGAGAGTTGGACTTTTACTTGGTGTAATTTTCAGTTCGGCGTTTTCAGAGAGGGCGTTAGGTCCACGTTCAATTGTTGCGGTTACTTTATAGGTGTTGGCTACTGTAATTGCATTGGGGAAGACAAAAGATAGATTGTTTACATTCTTTTGGATGATTTCTAAATCCACAATGCCAGTTTCATTAATAGATGGGGATTTAATAAACATCTGATTGTTTTTTGAATTTTTGTAGGCTGTAATGGCAATCCCTTTATAATCAGGTGAGCCTTCTCTAAATAATGCAGATTGTCCACCTATTTTGACTTCGTATAATTCTGTGGCTTGTTCTACATTTAAAGCAGTTGATACGGGAATAATTCCTTTAAGAATTAAATCTATAGATATACCTTTGGGGATAATGTTTGGAGAAATCTCGTTGATTGTTATTCCAACATCGAACAAGGCGATAATGGAACTCTCTTGAATTTGAAAAGTGATTTCGTTATCGGAAGAAACGGAATTAACATTTGTCCAAATAAGTTCTCGGTCTGGGTCGTTAGTTAAATAGGTTTCTGTGATTGATACGGGGTAAGAAAATACTTCGGATTTACCTACTACTGGTTTTTGGATATTTTTTAATTTGATTTTAACCCCTGTTTGTTGTGGGTTAAGGCGAATTAGTTGGATTTGTTGGTTTTCGTCGATAGCGATTAAGGTTATTCCTAAAAACACATTTTGTGGATTTAAATTTCCTGGGGCATTGTTTATTGCGGTTTCTACCCATGAAGATACTGAGTTTGTTTTTGAATTGTCGGTAACAGTATCGATTAATGCGGAAATTTCATTCGATACTGTAATGATAGCGTATGCGTAATTGGTACCTGGGTCAATGTTATTTTCCGATTTTAATTTTTCCAACGTTGGCACTTCTATCTCAACAGAGTTTGTAGGAATGATAAGAACTGAGTCTCCAGGGATGTTTAAATTCATAATATTTACGGTTCGTATTGCATTATTTATAAATTGGTTAGCTACCCAAAATTCGCCTGATAATATTGATGTTTGTAGGTTATCAGGTATACCGTTCAAATCATTATCAATATCTGATGGCAATTCGGCGAGGGTAATATTAATAGGTTTGTCAAGTGAAGTTGTATCCTCATAAGAGAAGGAGGTTATCGGTTCTGAGGGGTTAATTTCTGCATTGATGAGCCCGTAGATAGATACATTTTGTGTGGAATTTGAGCCAGTAATAAAAGGGGATATATTTATACTACTTTGTCCAGGAATAGATGTTGTGTCTGAAAATACATCGCCTATCCATAATTCGTTGTTGAAGCATATACTGCTTTCATTACATGCAACGAAGGTAATTGTGTCTGTTGTCGGTTCTGGATACTCTGCTGTTAAAGGAATATTGATTTCTAATTGAGTTGGGTCATAGTTATTGTTTGTGGACTTAACCTTTCTATTATCCAATGGAGAACTTATTGTTACGTTATTTAGTGAAAGTTCTTTGTTGATAAGAGGTGATAAGTGATGTGGTTCTATTTCTGCTCCAGAATTGGGTATAGTTGGAATTGAGGCGGTTAAGAGTAGATAAGAGAAAAGGACGATGTTGATTAAGATTCCAAAAGAAGAAATATTCTTTACAGGCATAGCATTATTCCTAATTTAGTTTATATATGGTACATGATTATATTAATTAAATGTAATATTGTTTTATTTTGGTTCAATAAATTTTTAAAACATTATACAAAAGAGTGGGGTTGGAATGTGGGATTTTTGTTTGTCGGACGAGGGGGACACATCGGACGAGTCGGACACATCGGACGAGGGGGACACATCGGACAAGTCGGACACGTCGGACGGGGTGGACAGAGGTTGTTGGGTTATTCTGTAGAGATAGGAGATTCTTCTTGGGGTAAGAGGGTTTGACAGGGGTTCTCTTTTTTTCGGGATATAAGAAGATAAAGAAAGAAGATAATCAATCCACTAAGGATACATACGGTTAATGCAATAGTTTGGGAGGCTGTCATTCCGAAAATTTCATGGGAACTGTCACCACGGAAGTTTTCATCAAAGAATCTCCACGCTCCATAAAGGCAGAAATACCATAATAATACCTGACCGTTGTAACTCTTATTTTTGTAAATCATACGTAAAAGGAAAAATATCATAATTAAGCCTATTACCTCATATATTGGGGTTGCGTGTATCGGGATGGGTACTTGGGCACCATTAGGGAGTAGTCGTAAAAATTTATGATGATCCAGTATTCCACTATCAGCGGGATATATAATACCCCATGGGGTATTACATAAATCGCCAAAACAACAGCCGTTGAGGAAACAACCTAATCTGCCAATAGCATGTCCTAAACAAAGAAATGGCACGGAGATATCGGCAGAGGGCAAAAAGGGAATTTTGTTTTTTTTCAAATATAACCACACACCAATAGTGCCACCAATAAAAGCACCAAAAAAGACATATCCTCCAGTCCAGAAGATGAGCATTTCATACCAATGAGATAGTCCTTCGTATTGGACAACATAGTATGTTTTTGCCCCTATTAAGCCTCCAATTAGTCCCCAAATGCCAACTTTGCCTGTTGCTGGGTAGGGTTGTGGTAAACGACTGTTTTCTTTTAATGCTAAGGAAACTCCGACCAGCAAACCGAGGGCAAGACACACTACATAGGAGTGCAGTTCAAATATACCTATACTTATTAAAACAGGACGCATCTTTCCCTTTCCTAATAGATTTGGGATTTTTTATATTTTTCTTAGTAAAACAAGAAGTGTGAGCATTATACCAAAATTTATGTTTAATGGGTATAGAGACAGTTTGGTTTTTATGTTTTTGTTGGTTTCACTTTTTTGACAACCACAAAGCACTTTGACGGTATGGGAGTTATCACCTTCTTTCGAGCCTTCTTCCTTACGTCCCTCAATGATACTCCCTTCAGTATTTGTTCCTTCTCCATCTCCTTCTATTGCTCCATCGTTGGTGTTTCCTTCTGGATATTGCCCTTCTGGAGTGCATTCATGTGTTCCTTCCTGGTTTGCCCCTTCCTGAATATTTTCACCCTCTATTTTTAGGGTTCCTTCATTTAAGGGTACTACACAAATTGCACCTGGGATAGTTGTTACCTCTATAGGCAAGGCTTCTATATTTGAGAGTGAGCAGTAAAAAAGTTGTTGTTCTACATGATTGTCGGGAAATACACGTTCTAATGTAATGGGTGTTTGTTGTGTAGGTAGTATGAGAAGCAATGTCTCACCTGGTTTGGCGGGGCTTAGTATTTTGCATGGAACGGAAAAAATGGTTCCTGACGGAATTTTTTGTGTACTTCCCCAAAGAGCAATAACAAATAAGCCTTCGGGGTATATAGCGATGCGATATTTAATATTATTGTTTTTAAGTTCATCTGTTATGTTTATAGGAGGCTCAGTATTTTTAGTTTCATTAGGCGATATATTTGAATAATCATAGATAATGGGTTCGCTTAAAGAAGTAACGATATTCTCGGTATTACATCCAATTTGAATTTTTTGAGGATCAAATGTAAAAGCAATGACTGCGGTTGTGATTTCTTCATCAGATGTTATTATCTCAACATCTATTGATATGCAGTCATTAAGGTTTGCATATACACCTGGAATTTTAATAGTAGCCGAGAAGGAATTAAATCCTACCAATAATAAAAAAGTAACTATTTTGAATATGGTTATATATTTATATTTTTTTCTTTCATTCATAATAATCATTTTGTTATTAGACAAACGTCGTTTATTTATAGGATAATAAGGTTAGATTAATTATACACAAAATTGGCTGAGAAATGTTTAGAATAGGTAATATTTTAAGGAGTGATGGGAAGGAATGCAACCTATAGTTTCAGTGATATGCAAAAATTGTGGTTTGAAGATATGGGTTCCTGCAGTGGTACAGGGTAGAAAGAGTTATTGTTTTAATTGCCATCAACCAATAGTCGTTCCAAATCTGACAGGAGATACTTCGTTCCATATTGAGTTTAAACAGGGGGATAGAATTGATGACCGATATATTATAGAGGGGTTAATAGGTAAAGGTGGGATGGGATATGTTTATCGGGCGAAGGATGAATTGTTGGATGAGGCAGTTGCACTTAAATTTTTGCATCCAAGTTTACTCAAAGCACCGAAAGCGGCACAGTTATTTATTAAAGAGGCTCAGTTGGCACGTCGGTTACGGCATGAGAATATCATTGCTGTTCATGATGTAGATTGGACTAATGAAGGCTTTTTATTTTTAAGTATGGAGTACTTAGAAGGTCAATCATTGAGGAGTCTTTTACGAAAATATCGAATTGAGAAAAAATATATCCCTGTCCGTATAGGGATTCAATTTACTTTGCAGATATTACAGGCGTTGGAGTATGCACATCGTTGGGTTACACATCGGGACTTAAAACCTGAGAATGTTATGGTTTTACCAGGCGAGAAGATCAAAGTTTTGGATTTTGGATTGGCTTTAGCGGTAGAAGAGTCTATATCACAGTCGGCGAGTAGCGAAACGAAATTACAAAAAAGTATTGTTGGTACATATGCCTATGCATCTCCCGAGCAGAAGAAAAGGTGGGCTATTGATACGCGGGCAGATTTGTATTCTGTCGGGTTAATTTTATATGAACTGTTAACTCTACGGTCGCCTATTGATGAATATGTTCCTTTATTACAATTACGTAGTGATGTATCACCTTCTATAAACGATGTATTACAACGTGCACTTAAAGAAGAACGTGAAGACCGCTGGCAAACCGCATTGGAATTCCGTGAGGCATTACAGGAAAGTTTTGAGAAATCGTATACGGAAAAGAAAATCCATGTTATTACAAAGATACAGAAGGAAAAAAATGTATCAACGGAGAAAATGGTATTTTTAGAAGGGGGTTATTTTTTAATGGGTAATGATGAGGTAGTGGAGGAGTCCCCAGAGGAGGAAGTTTTTGTTGAGCCATTCTGGATGGATATTTATCCTGTGACTGTTGCGGAGTATCAGAAATATATAGAGGCAATAGGGGCACCATTACCTCGTTATTGGCATGACCCTGTTTTAAACGGACCAGACCAACCTATTGTTGGTATTTCGTGGTTTGAGGCAAATGAATATGCTCAATGGGCAGGAAAAATGCTTCCTTCTGAAAAAGAATGGGAGTTTGCTGCACGTGGAAAGGAAAATCGTAAGTATCCGTGGGGAAACACACCTCCAGACACGATTCATTGCAATTATAATAATTATTTAGGCATACCTTCTATTGTTACAATGCATGAAGAGGGGCGAACGCCAGATGGAATCTGTGATTTGGCTGGTAATGTAATGGAGTGGACTCGGGATTATTACTTGCCGTATTCGGTTGCCCGTTCACAGCCTGATAAAATACCGAATCCTCCACTGCGGGTGGTTCGAGGTGGTTGCTGGAGTTCCAGTAGTAATGAAATTACCTGTACAGCACGAAAGGGGTTATTCCCCGAAACAAGAACAAATACGGTTGGTTTTCGGTGTATTCTCCCTTTGAAAAAATAAAAACATTTTGAAACTCAGAATTTTGGACCTTCAACATCAAAGAACATACCTTCGATAGGAATATATTCGAAGCGAACAATATTTTTGAATGGAATAATATCTACGACGCGAATATTGTCAAATTCGTCCCCGACTCGTGCTGCAACCCTTTTTGATTCCCCTGTTTGGCGATTAATTACTTCAACAAAGATAGTTGTATTCCCTGTTTCTTTGTCGTCGAGGAACCCGCGAACCATTATTTTAGGAGTTGTGATTAGCAATTGGCCTCGTTCTTTTAGCCTTTGTAAAGCCTCACTTCTTGCCCCAAGTAGTTCAAACACATCAATACACGCTAATGCTAAAACCCAACGATTTTGTTCTTTGGCTATTTTTGCCCATTGAGCCACTTCTTGGGATACTTCTTTACATGCTTCTTGAGCAGTAGGATTTCCTGAATTTTTTTGTACGAACTCAAATAGTGCATTTAATACTTGTATACGAACTTCTTCTTTTAAGCCAGGTGTAGGTGTTTCAGGAGACGTAGGGATAAAAGCACGGAGTGGATTGAGTATTTCGTGAAGCTGTTTTATATACTGTTCTTTTGTTTGGGGCTGTTCTTCGATAGGTTTAACTTCTTTGGGTTTACAGGATAGGAAGAGGAATAGAATGACCAGTATGGAAATTAATAAATTGTTTAATTGTCGAATATTTAAAATCATATCTTTACCTTTTTTCTAAGTTCATTAACATTGTATCATTTTATCTATGGCAATTCATTTTGGTATTTATTTGAATAAACGAATTATAATTAACTTTCTCAAAATAAAACGTTGGTTAATGACAAAGGTATTATGATTGTGTCTGAACAGATTTCTGAGATAACGGAACAACATATATGGACTGTGTCCGAACTGAATCGTAAAATCCGTTTTTTATTGGAGGAAGAGATCGGTTACATCTGGCTTACAGGTGAAATTTCTAATTGGAGGGTTGCCTCATCAAAGCATGCATATTTCACATTAAAGGATTCAGAAAGCGAGATTAGTGCTGTGATGTTTGGGGGTGACTTGCAGTTGTTAAAATTTACCCCAGAGAATGGTATTGAGGTTATTGTATCAGGGCAGGTTACAGTTTATGAACGTCGCGGGACGCATCAGATTGTAGTTCGACAAATGGAGCCCAAGGGACTGGGTGCGTTACAGCTTGCTTTTGAACAGTTGAAAAAGAAATTAGAGTTGGAAGGATTGTTTGACCCAGCACATAAGAAAAAATTGCCTATGCTCCCGCGTAAAATTGGTATAGTTACGTCTCCAACAGGTGCGGCAATCCGTGATATTTTGAAAGTTTTAACTCGTCGGTTTGCTAATATTCATGTAATTTTATATCCTGCACGAGTACAGGGAGAAGAAGCGAGTAGTGAAATTGTAGAGGGGATTCGGTTCCTGGATAGATATGGTGTGGATGTTATTATTGTTGGTAGAGGCGGAGGTTCATTAGAGGACCTCTGGCCATTTAATGAGGAGAGGGTAGTGCGTGCTATATATGAAGCCCAAACACCGATTATCTCTGCGGTAGGTCATGAGATTGATTTTACTCTGGCAGATTTTGTAGCAGATGTGCGTGCTCCTACACCATCAGCAGCGGCAGAGATGGTTATTCAGGACCAAACAGTACTGTGGGATATGATTCAGACCAAAAAGCAGAAGGTGCTACATCTCTTATCCCAAAAGATACAGGTATTTCGGCATCGTCTTCAATTGGCTCTTCGGCATCGTGGATTTCAAAGTGTTGAAGCGATGTTTCGTGAATATAGACTCCAGGTGGCGGACTATCGTAAACAACTTGAAGATTGGTGGAATTGGAAACGAACCTTACTAAGCCAGAGGCTTCAGAAGGTAAAATATGCTTTACAAATTATGTCACCTCAAATGCGTATTAAAACGCAGACAGAGAGACTTATATTTCTTGCAAGTCAGTTAGAACAAGTAATGTCAAATATTGTGCAGAATAAAAGGTCGTTATTTTTGCCGTGTATTGCGAAGCTTGAAATGTTAAGTCCGTTAAATGTGTTAAATCGTGGTTATTCACTGACCTGGCTTGAGCCTCAACATGACCTGGTTCGTTCATCTGTTCAACTAAAACCTGGAGATTGTGTTAAAATTCAATTTTCAAAAGGAAATGTCCATGCAACTGTAAAAAATATTGAGGAAGATAAGGAATGGAAACAATGAAGGAAAAAAATCCAGAGAAGGAACGTCCTGGAAATTTTGAGAAGGACTTGCAAAAATTAGAACAAATTGTTCAAGACCTTGAGAAAGGAGAACTTTCTTTAGAAGAATCGTTAAAACGTTTTGAAGAAGGGATACATTTAGCACGACGATGTGAGAAAGCCCTAACAGAAGCAGAACGACGGATTGAAATACTTTTGCAGAATGAGGAAGGTGAGATTGAACCACAACCTTTTGATGTATCAGAAGCGGAATCTGCTTCTCGTGAAGAAACTGCAGATGATTCTCAAAAGGTGCATCATAAAAAGACTTCTACCAAACCGAAAAAATCAACATTGGAGAATAATGAGGGCAACCTCTATTTAACAGATAATGAGGATTTACCGTTTTGATGAATTCTGATTTTCCATTGATAAAGCATTTTAATCCGAGCCAAGTAGACCAGTTTTTAAGTGAGAAAGGTGCACAAACAGAAAAAGCACTGCGGTCGTATATCCAGCGATTACAATGTCCAATATCGGGGTTAATTGATGCGATGGAATATAGTTTATTCTCTGGAGGAAAACGGCTACGTCCAGCTTTAGTATTAGGTGCATCGGACCTGGTGGGCGGGGAAACTGATAGAGTTTTGCCAATTGCATGTGCTATCGAAATGATTCATACCTACTCACTGATTCATGATGATTTGCCAGCATTGGACAATGATGATTTTCGTCGTGGTAAGCCAACGTTACATAAAGTTTATGGTGAAGCGGTGGCTTTACTTGCAGGTGATGGACTGCTTACTTTAGCATTTGAGTTGTTAGCTGGAACAGGTAAGGCAGAGGTTGTGGCTGAGGTGGCTCATTCTGCAGGTGTGAATGGTATGGTAGGGGGGCAGTTTTTAGATATGGATGCAGAAGGACATCTGGTTTCTTTGGAAACATTACAGCAAATTCATAAGAAAAAAACAGGTGCTTTGATATGTACCTCTTTGCGATGTGGGGCTATCCTATCTAATGCTACACCTGAACAGATTCAAGCGTTGACCGATTACGGAGAGCATTTAGGACTTGCCTTTCAGATAACAGATGATATTTTGAATGTAGTTGGTGATGAGAAAACCTTGGGAAAACCAGTCGGAACAGACAAGAAACATAAAAAATCAACGTATCCTGCATTACTTGGGCTCGAACAAGCCCGACAATTTGCATACGAGCATGTACGGGAGGCGATTATAGCGTTAGAATCTTTTGGAGATAAAGCGGAAATGTTTCGACAATTAGCCCTATACGTTTTTTGTCGTGACCATTGATTTATTTAAGGAATAAAAATATAGGTAATAGAATATATTAAAAACATATTATGATTTTTGAGACAAAAGAAAGCAAGTTACTAATTCAAGGAGGAAATTCTCAAGAAGATTATGGTTCCAGCCTATCGGACAAACTAATAGTATCGATACTGTGTCTTGTCTTTTTAAGTTTTGCTCTGGCGGTAGGAATTATAAGTTCAAAGCCTTTTACTTGGCCATTTAATTGGGACTCCTTGAGGGATATTGGGATTGCTCAAACAATATTAGATGGCACTTATCCTATGGACCCTATTTTATCTGGAGAGGTTAATTGGTATAATCCATTAACAGGGGCTATTATTGCATTGTGGAGTTATATCCTGCAATTACCTCTTCCAGAAACATGTATCCGTATAGGTCCTTTTTTGCAATTGTTATTACCTATTACTATGGTATTACTTGCATGGAATCGATTTGGTCCGTGGAGTGGTTTTTTTATACTCACATACAGTTTATTTGCACGACACCCTTTACTTCTTCCTGAATGGTTTTATTCTTGTTATTCTCCATGGCTTTTGGCACCTCAATGGGGAAAATCATTTCTATTTTTGATGATGCTAACATTTCTTATATTTATAGAGAAGAGAAGGACTCGGTATGCCTTGTTCACGGGTGTGCTTTTAGGAATTGGTTTTTTAGTTCATACCGCTGTATTAATAGAGGGAAGTTTGTTTATCCTCGTCTATTCGTTCGTTATTATCTGGCAGAATTATAAAAACTCGGACATTAAAACATGGTATGTTTTTGCTTTTCGGATTTTTTGGATTTTTCTTCTGGCTTTAATTGTTAGCTCACCATATTGGATCCCTATTTTTTTTAGGTATCAATTTATTATTCGCAATCCATATCCTTCTTTGTATGTAACTTCTGCATTGGAGTGGAAACATCTGCCAATTACTTTGCAGAGAAATCTTAATGGTTTTACAGTAATAGGGGTTGTTTCCATTATATTTCTTTTTATACATTGGAGGGATGAGAAAATACGTTGGTTGAAGATATGGACGGGTGTTGTCTTATTGCTTGTTCTCCAGCAATTTGCTTGTCATTTTTTGTTTTATTATGGCTATACTTTCCCTTCTTTTATTCCACCACATCATACGTTTATGTCGATTCATGCTCTTATTGGTTTCTGGTTTATATATGGAGTGGCTCAGATAGCAAATAGGATTGTGAATCTTTTTAAGTATGTGAGTAATAATCGTTGGCTTTATAAAGGTGTCTATATTTTTTCTTTGTCCTTGATATTTCTTATTTGCATAAATACTGTTCCTAAACCCATCCCACCTCTTCATGAAATTTATCGTGGTAGAGAGGCAAATCGATTAATTTATGAGGTATCCAAGTACGACGGAGCTTATCGTTGGATATTGCATCATACCTCAACTTATGATACGTTTTTGAGTGATGAAAGAACAGCAGTATGGGTTCTTTTACCATCGGCTCGTAAGTTATTTTATATTATGATGTTTTATATGAATCCGTATGTTGATATGCAGTTAGAATATTCGCTTTATGATTTGATGTGGAAGGCATTATCAGAGGAGCGGTTTAGCGATTTTATCTCACTTTGTATTGAAAATCATGTAAAGTATGTTTTGGTCCCAATTAAAGATGAGAAAAAGAGGCTTCTTGACCGATTAACACGGTTGTCTACTTGTTATCACGATAATGAAGTTGTGATATATAAGTTAAATTATTCGAGATGAAGGGTCACGAGATAGTATCTAATTTTAAATGGTCTGTGATGATATTGAGTTTTTGAGAACGTATTAATAAACGATTAAATTCCTGTTTGTTCCATGTAATTACTACTGGTTTGTAAATAATATGCCAACCAATAGGCAAAATAGGATATAGACGAAATAGTTCTTGCCAACAGAAATCGGCACGTTCTGTTAGATTCGTATTATCATAAGTTTGGGCTAATAACCACCAAAATAGGGGTTCATTGGGATAATCTTTAATCAGCATTTCGAAGATAGTAGTGGCTCCGTCAAAATCGTTTTCATTCAGACATTTAATTCCTTCCCAAAAAGTATTATATAGAGATGTATTTATATCGGGAACACTATTATTGATGCTGTTTTCATGAAGTTCTGAAAACCATTCATAGCATTGGAGAATTAGGTTTGGATTTCGTTCCCAGCCTGTTTTTATGAGATAGTCGGCTGAGTCAAATTGCTTATGTTTCATTAATTCTAATGCAGAACGGATAAAGTGGAATTCAGTTCGGTCATGGTCATATCGATGTTTTTCTACAAAGGTTTCATATAATTTTATTTTCCTCTCGAATAAATTTTTAGTAATACTTTCTCCAGTTATGTTTATTGATTGTTGACATTCTTCTGTTGCCGACTTGTCTGTTATTTTGTATAGCCATATTTTTTGCTCACCAAAGAAACAATGTGTTGAAAAGGAAAGTCCCTGTTTTAAGAGAATTGGAGAGAAAATAGAAGTCCCTACTGTATGGACATCGGGCTCAACAACCCATATATTACACTTTGTGATTCTTTGTTTATGTAAGAAGAGCAGATATGTGCTTGCTAAATTCGCCAAGCCTTCTTCCGTAAATGCATCGGAAACAGGTAATTGTAAATGACTATTGTTTAAATTAAAGATGGTTGTCCAAAATGGGTCATGAATAAGTATCAAATCATGAGGGGTGGCGTCTTTCTGAATTGCTTTTCCTACGCCTTTCCAGTCCATTCGCATAGGTCCAGGAATTGTTAGACCAAATTGATATAAAAGAACGCAACTCATAATAATTAGAAGAACATATTGTATGCTTGTCCTTGCCTTTGATGCGATAAGTCCTAATCCTAAGAAGTGTAATGGCATGATATAGATGATATATCTGGTGGTAAAGACAGGTGGACCTATCTGGGCTAATGTAAATAGTAATATTGGGGGTATTATAAAGTAAAGAAGAATAAGGGTGATTAATAGATGTTTTTTTCTATCTTTTTTAAGGAGAGTAGAAAAAGACGTATAACATAAGCCAACAAAACCTATAATGGCAAATATAATGAGTATGTAGGAGAAACTGGGCTTAGCATAATTCATTGCTTGAGCAATGAAAGGAGGTAGTATTTGCCATGGATGGACTACTCCCGAAGGACATATTCCGCCGATGTTAACAAGGTTAAAAATAAATGGGAAACGGAGCACGTCCCAGAAATCAGGGCGTAAATAATATTGGTGTAGTTCTTTTGGTTGTGGTGGAATAGTTAGAATCCATACAAACCATGGTAAAAGGAGTATTAGGTGCAATAGAATATATCGAAATACTATTTTTAATTTTTCTTTGTCTTTCCATAGGAATAAAAGTGCAATAGCGAATTCTGTTGCCCAGAGAATAATCCCTGTATGATGGGTCCATAATAAGGCTTGATTTGCGAGAAGCCATAAAAGTAATGTTTGATTTTTGAGATTATCTGTTATAATTTTTAAGAACAGTAGAAAAGAGCACCATGCAAAGAAGATATATGCCATGTACATTCGGGCTTCTTGACTTAGAAAAATAAGGGAAGGTGCAAAAACGATACCCGTGCATGTAAACAGTGTAATCCCAGAGGGTAATTGTTGTTTGTGTTCTAACCGTTTTAATGAAAAGAATAAAAGGAAGTAGAATAGTACCCAAAATATCAAACTAAATATACGTAATGAAACAATATTTGTCCCGAAAATTTGACTCCATATAAATTGCAATATTGGGAAGAGGATGCCTCCATAAGGGTATGTCTCCCTCTGTTTCCCTATAAATTCCAGAAATGAATTTAGATTTAGATTTGCAATGCACGCATATTCTTCAAGAGATATAGACTCACGAGGTAGGTGGTAAAACCTTATAATAATGCCGATTAATAATAAAATCGTATAAAAGAAGAAGACTTTTATAGATAGTGTTTCTTGTCTTTTGTTATCTATTATATTTGGATTAATCTTGAATTCCATATCGTCCTAATTTCTTAATATTTTTATGAACATTGAAAGGATTCCATGGTATGGTCCAACGTTTATATTTTTGAGCGACCTCACAATTATTTGTTGTAACAACAGTTGTAAGTAAGGGGACACTTTCCGTGTTTTCAGAACGAAATAGACCTTGGAATGTTTTAATGTATTGTTTAGGTATCTCAATGCCTAACCAGTGCGACCTTACCCATTCAATAGGTTCTTGATTATTGAAAATAAGTTCGTTTCGGGGTTTGATAGTTGAGGCAGGATAGACTGGAAAAAAGATACTTATCCTGTTTATGCTTTTTGTATCGACTATACATTGGTGCATCAAGGGTTCGAAGGGTTCTGAAAAGTCAATAGCTGGATAAGTATGTTCATACCTCGAATTGATAGGGATGGGTTTGTCTAATGCAAAGTCTGCTCGTAAAAATTCAAAAGGTGTTTCCATAGGTGGTAAATGGGGAGCTTTTTCAAAGGCAGGTAAAGGATTATCTGGAGTGAATGTGGATAAGGTGCCATTATCTATTACTGTTGTATCTATTTTTTCCCAGTTTAGTTTGTGATAAGAGCAAAATAATTCTCGTGTTTGTGTGTTTTGCCAAAGTAATAACATTCCGTATAAAGCTGAGCAAGATATAACAACGAGTAGTACGGTAATGATACCATTTTTAATTCCTTTTGCGATATCTCCTTTCTGATTAATGTTTTTATCTCTATTTATAAGTAGAAGGAAAGGGATTTTAAAAATGTCTAACAAAGTTAGTATCACTATTGCATATAAGACTGGTGTTAAATGAACAATATGACGATATTCAAATAGTAGAGATGGATAACTTAACAAGTAGCCTAAAAATAAAGCAGTTAAAATACCTCGCCATATATTTTTATAGCCTGCTATGAAAATTATTCCTAAAAGTGTCCAAGGTCCGATATATGCAATAAGTTTATCCCAGAGATATAAGTAATCACTGATTGTAAACATGTAGGAACCTATATTGAATTCAGGGTAATTTTGTTTTTGTACTTTGACAAAGCAGTACAAAGTAGTGAAGCAATTACCGCATGAAGATAAAGTGCGTCCCCATAAGTCAGCAGGGAAATACCAGAGAACAGATTTGAAATATAATCTTCCTGCTTCTCCATAAGCAGGTGAAAGATACATATCAAAGGGTTCATCGTAACCAAGTCTACGGGCATGGCTAACCACTGTTGAATGGACAAGCATATCGTTAGGCTCATAAACGAGCCGATATGATGATTCACCCCCAAGAACTGTGTTCTCCACAGTTGTAGAGAGTCCCTGTACAATAGAGTGGCTTGATACTGCCCCTTTTTCTTGAGCTACTGCTGTTAGTATGGGTAAACCTGAAATAAAGAATGCAATAAAGTATAAGATGATAGAAGTAAGAACAACGAATTTATGTTCTTTGTAAAATCGATAAATAGCGATAGCAATCACGGCGATAAATCCTGGTAAGAATAGGATTAACATATCCTGCCGAAAGCCAATCCCAAATCCGATAACCAATCCCAGTAGAGATGAAAATAATAATAATTTAAATGTGTTTTTTTGTGTGCCATACAATAACTCGGCTAACACTGCCAGAA
>ERZ795046.898-NODE-898-length-32956-cov-5.574481_pt1 | contig 32956 bp, 28 predicted proteins | sample MGYA00375130_ERZ795046 | MGnify/ENA primary metagenome ERZ795046 (study PRJEB30175, sample SAMN05720202) | activated sludge metagenome | isolation source: anaerobic digester from wastewater treatment plant | place: Japan | collected 2015-05-15 ...
ATACGTTCTCGGGCCTTGTACACACCGCCCGTCACGCCAACTGAGTCGGGGGTACTTGAAATTCCTTATCCCAACCCGCAAGGGAGGGAGGGAATGAGAGTACACTCGGCAAGGAGGGCGAAGTCGTAACAAGGCAGCCGTACGGGAACGTGCGGCTGGATCACCTCCTTTCTAAGGAGTTGAAAAAAATCCGGATACCCCAATTTCTTACTTAAAAAGCAAGGGTTTCCCTTGCTTTTTTTATTTATATGACTAAAATATAAAATATGGGAGAAAAAAAAGATTATTATGAAGTTCTTGGTGTTTCAAAAGACGCTTCAATAGATGAAATAAAGAAAGCATATAGAGACCTTGCTTTAAAATATCATCCAGACAGAAATCCCGGTAATAAAGAAGCAGAAGAAAAATTTAAAGAAATTACAGAGGCATATGAAGTTTTATCTGATCCTGAAAAAAGAAAAATATATGATACATATGGGCATGCTGGTTTTGGACCAACTGGATTTGACTGGACACAGGATTTTTCAAGGGTAAGGATGGATTTTTCAGATATTTTTGGTGATATATTCAGTGATTTTTTTGGTGATATTTTTGGTTCAGATTTTGCATCAAAAACAACTCAAAAAAGAAAAACAAGAGGTTCTGACCTTGAATATAGAATTTATATAACATTAAAAGAAGCAGCAACAGGTACAGAAAAATATATAAATGTTTCAAGATTTGATGAGTGTTCGGTTTGCAATGGTACTGGAAGTAAGACAAAAAAAGGGAAAGTCACATGTCCTACCTGTCAGGGAAGGGGTCAAGTTATTAAAAGTTCTGGATTTATAACAATTGCACAAACATGTCCGAAATGTAGAGGGGAGGGAGAAATTCTGTCAGACCCATGTCCAAATTGTAGAGGAACAGGAAGAATAAGAAATATGCATAAAATACTTGTTAAAATTCCAGCAGGTATTGAATCAGGGATGAGTTTAAGATTGAAAGGACAGGGAGATATTGGTTTAAATAAAGGCGAAAGGGGTGACTTATATGTTACAGTTTTTATTGAAAAGGATCCTCTTTTTGAAAGAAAAGAAGAAAATATATATTTAGAAGTTCCGATTACAGTTACTCAGGCAGTTTTAGGAGATGAAATTGAAGTACCTACTTTAGCAGGGAAAGCAAAATTGAAAATTCCTCCGGGTACACAGAATGGAGAAATTTTAAGATTGAGAAATATGGGTATGCCTAAATTAAATGGGCACGGTAAAGGAGATATGTTTGTTAAAATTAAGGTTTTGATACCAAAAAGATTATCAAGGCAACAGATTTCTTTATTTCAACAACTCAAAGAGATTGAAAATGAAAATGATTATCCAGAAATAAAAAATTTTAAAGAAAAATTATGAAATTTATTCAAATAATTACAACCTCTCCGGATAAAAAAAATTGTGAGAAAATTGTTAAAGAGTTACTTGAAGAAAAAGTTGTTTCCTGCTGTCAGATTATAGGTCCAGTTGAAAGTCATTACTGGTGGGAAAAAAGAATAGAAAAAAGCAAAGAATGGCTGATTTTTATTAAATGCAAGAAGAAAAATTATAAAAAGGTTGAGAAAAAAATAAAAGAAATTCATCCGTATAAAGTTCCTGAAATAATATCTTTTGAAATTTCTGATTTGAGTGAAGAATATATGGATTATTTATCTGAAATGTAAAAAGGGAGAAAATATGAAATTCTTGAGGTTTTTTAAAGATGGGAAAGAATTTTATGGTATTTTTAAAAAAAACAGAATTTATGCTATAAACTGGGAGGGATTTACTAAAGAATTTAAAGAAACCGGTCAAATTTTTTCACCTGAAGAAATTAAATTTTTACCACCATGCAATCCTCCCAATATTATTGCACTTGGATTAAATTATAAAGAACACGCAGAAGAAGGATGGGAAAAGGTACTTTCAGAACCGGTCATATTTTTGAAAGCAACTACTTCTTTAACTGGACATCTATCTCCGATAATTTTACCAGAACAAGCGCCTGATGAGGTTGATTATGAATGCGAACTTGTTATTGTTATTGGTAAAAAATGTAAAAATATAGAAGAGAAAGAAGCAAAAGATTATATATTCGGGTACACCTGTGGAAATGATGTAAGTGCAAGGGACTGTCAGTTAAAAAAAGATAAACAGTGGGCAAGAGCAAAGTCATTTGATACTTTCTGCCCGATTGGTCCATGGATAGAAACAGAAATTGAGCCAACAAATTTAAGTATAAAAACGATTTTAAATGGAAAAATAATGCAGAATTCAAATACTTCAAAAATGATTTTCAATCCTTATAAAATTGTGAGTTATCTATCAAAACAGATGACACTTTTACCAGGAACAATTATTTTAACAGGAACTCCTTCAGGAGTGGGATTTGCAAGGAAACCGCCTGTATTTTTAAAAGAAGGAGATATTGTTGAAGTTGAAATAGAAGGAATTGGAACTTTAAAAAATTTTGTTATCAAAGAAAAATGAAAATATTTAATATTGGAATTATCGGGTTTGGTTTTATTGGCAAAGTACACGCTTATGCATATGAAAACTTAAAGTATTATTATCCGGAAGCGCCTTTCAAAGCAAAAGTTTCCGGTGTCTGTACATCAAGGGAAGAGACAGCAAAAGAAGCAAAAGAAAAATATGGTATTGAATTTATAACAACTGATTACAAAGAATTGATTGAAAACCACAAGATTGAAATTATTGATATATCAAGCCCAAACATTTATCATTTTGAGCAACTTATTTATGCAATTGAAAAGAAAAAACATATTTATTGTGAAAAACCTATTGTAGCAACTGTAAAAGAAGCAGAAGAACTTGAGAGATATCTTAAAAATTTTGATAAAATCCATCAGGTAACATTCCATAATAGATTTATTCCTGCAACAATAAGGACAAAGGAATTGATAGAGAATGGATTTATTGGGAAACCAACTATTTTTAAGATTTCATATTATCATTCAGGAAGTGTTGAGAAAGAAAAGCCAATTGGATGGAAACAGGAAAAAGGTGCTGGTGTATTACTTGATTTAGGAAGCCATATTATTGATTTAATTTATTGGTTTTTAGGTGAATTTGATGAGGTGATTGGAAATGATTTGATTTTATATCCTGAAAGACCAACAAAAAATGGGAAAATAGTAAAAGTTGAAGTTGAGGATCACATAAATATAAATGTAAAGATGAAAAATGGTTCAATTGGAATAATTGAGGCATCAAAGATAGCAACAGGGACACAGGATGAACTTAAGTATGAAATATATGGAACAAAAGGTAGTATAAGATTTAATTCTGAAAATCCAAATTATTTAAATGTCTTTTCTATTAAAGAAGAGGGCTTTAAAAAAATATTTACTGGTGGGAATTATAGGGAAAGCAATTTCCCAGGGCCTAAATTTACGACTGGATGGATAAGGGCACATATCCATTCAATTTATAATTTTTTAAAGTGTGTATATGAAAATAAAAATGCAAGTCCTTCACTTTATGATGGAATTTACAATATGAAAGTCATTGATAAAATAAAAAAGTCAATTGAAACAAAAAGATGGGAAAAAATATAAAATTTTAAGTTGTTTTAAAATCAATTCTTAAATTTGATAAAATCTCCTCTTTAATTTTATTGAGATTTATTTTATCAAGAATATAAACTTTTGTATCCTTTCTCATCTTAATAATATCACAGAATGGATGTGATTTTAACATTATAGTTGCAAGAATTTTATTCTGACTTTCAAAAGCAGAGAGTATAACTTTTTTAAATTTTTCTGAAAACAATTCCATTTTGCCAATTTCATCAATTACAATCAAACAATTTCTTTCTAAAAGTCCTCTTTCAATCTCACAAACAGCAATATTTTCTAAATTTTCAACAGAAACATAATATTTTGAAACTTTATAAGGAGTGTTAAAACTTATATGTGCTAAAATACCTTCTTTTCCTGATAAAGTAAAAATTTTAAACCCAATTCTTCTGCCTTTTTCCTTAATTTCCTCTGTATAGAATCCAAATTTTTTAACATTTACACAATTTAAAATCTCTTTAATTAAAGTTGTTTTTCCGCACCCGGGTATACCTGTAATCAAAATGTTTTTTACCAAATTACAAGTTTAAATCCCTTTTTTAATTACATAATTTACAAGGTCAACAACCCTGCAACTATAAGCCCATTCATTATCATACCATCCAAAAACTTTTACAAAATTATTATCAACTATATATGTTGAAGGAGCATCAAATATACAGGAATGTGGATTTTTTGTAAAGTCCTTTGAAACAAGTTGTTCTTCACAGTACTGTAAAATCCCCTTTAAATTTGTTTCTGCTGCTTTCTTGAATGCAGAATTTATTTCATCAACAGAGGTATTTTTTTCAAGAAGAACAGTTAAATCCACAATGGAAACAGTTGGAGTTGGTACTCTTAAAGCAATTCCATGCATCTTCCCATTTAAAGCAGGAATTACTTTTCCAATCGCCTTTGCCGCTCCTGTTGTTGTAGGTATAATTGATAGTGCAGCTGCTCTTGCTCTCCTTAAATCCTTATGTGGAAGGTCAAGAATTCTCTGGTCATTTGTATAAGCATGTATTGTTGTCATAAGTCCTTTAATTATTCCAAAATTGTCATTTAAAACTTTTGCAATTGGAGCAAGACAGTTAGTTGTACATGAAGCATTTGAAAGAATTACATGTTTTTTAGGGTCGTACATATCCTCATTAACACCCATAACTATTGTAACATCCTCTCCCTTGGCAGGTGCAGTAATAACAACTTTTTTTGCTCCACCTTCAATATGTGCACGTGCTTTTTCCGCTTCTGTAAAAAGGCCTGTTGACTCAATTACTATATCAACACCTAAATCCTTCCATGGTAAATTTTTTGGGTCCTTTTCACTTAAAACCTTTATTTCCTTTCCATTTATAACTATACTTTTTTCTTTTGCTTCAACAGTTCCATTAAATATTCCATAATTTGAGTCATATTTGAAAAGATGAGCAAGTGTTTTTGCATCAGTTATATCATTAACAGCAACAAATTCAAATCCGTCATAATTTAATTCAATAGCACTTCTTAAAACCAATCTACCAATTCTTCCAAATCCATTAATTCCAATTTTCACCATTTTTTCCTCCTTTTTTAATTTTTTATTATACCAGATTTTTTTTATTTAAGTCAATAAAATTTCAATAATGTAATATTTTGACAAAAAATCACTTTACATATTTTCAGTTCAATGATATTATTTTTCTAATGAAAAATTGAAAAAACTATGATAAGAAAAATTGGTTTTGATAACGAAAAATATCTTGAGGAACAGAGTAAAGCAATTCTTGAAAGGATTAATCTTTTTAAAGGTAAATTGTATCTGGAGTTTGGAGGAAAACTTCTATATGATTATCATGCAGCAAGGGTTCTTCCCGGTTATGATTGTAACATAAAGATAAAACTTCTGCAGGAATTGAAAGATAAAATTGATATTATTCTCTGTATATATTCAGGAGATATAGCAAAAGGCCGTATTAGAGGAGATTTTTGGAATTACTTATGATGCAGATGCACTAAAACTTATTGATGGGTTAAGAGAATATGGTCTTGATATTAGAGCGGTAGTTATAACAAGGTTTGAAAATCAGCCCAATGTTGTTGCCTTTAAAAATAAATTAGAATATAGAGGTATAAAAGTATATCTTCATACAGCAACAAAAGGTTATCCAACTGATGTAAATACTATTGTTAGTGAAGAAGGTTATGGAAGAAATTCATATATTGAAACAGAAAAGCCAATTGTAGTGGTGACAGGACCTGGAAGTGGAAAACTCGCAACCTGTTTATCTCAACCTTATCATGATTACAAAAGAGGAATAAAATCTGGCTATGCAAAATTTGAAACATTCCCTGTCTGGAATTTACCACTAAAACATCCAGTAAATATTGCTTATGAAGCAGCAACTGCTGACCTCGGTAATGTTAATATGATTGACCCTTATCACCTGAATGCTTATAAGGAAAGTGCTGTAAATTATAATAGAGATATAGAACTTTTTCCTGTATTGGAGAGAATATTAAAGAAAATTATGGGAAATAATCTTGTATACCGTTCTCCCACAGATATGGGAGTAAACCGTATTGGTTTTGCTATAGTGGATGATGAAGTGGTAAGAGAAGCAGCAAAACAGGAAATAATAAGAAGGTATTTCAGATATAACTATGAATTTGTTCTTGGGATTGAATCACATAAAACTCTTGAAAGAGTTATACTTTTAATGGAAGAACTCAATTTAAAACCTGAAGACAGGTCTGTTGTTAAACCAGCAAGAATGTCGGCAGAAAGAGCAAAGGAGAAGATAGGTAATTATTCCAGTGTATATTGTGGTGCTGCTATTGAAGTACCGGATGGGACAATAATTACAGGACATAATTCAGAACTCATGACTGCTGCTTCAAGTATGATTCTTAATGCTATAAAATATATGGCAGAAATACCGGATAAAATTCATCTCCTTTCAACAAATATCATAGAGCATATTAAAAAACTTAAAGGAGAATTTCTTGGACTTAAAAATGAAATTTTAGACCTTGAAGAAATATTGATTGCACTTAGTATATCAGCAACAAATAATCCCACTGCAGAGCTGGCAATGGAGAAGTTAAAGGATTTAAAAGGGTGTGAAGTACACCTTACTCATATACCAACCCCGGGTGATGAAATTGGATTGAGGCGATTGAAAGTAAATTTGACAGCAGATGCCAATTTTCCTACAAGAGAACTTTTTTTAGGATAATAATTTTTAAGAATGACTTTCTTTAATTTTTTAAATTAAGTAAATTAGGTTATATTTAAAAAGGGTAAATACTTACAGAACCAAAGGTACAAAACACTGGAATTTGAAAAATTCCAGTTGTTTTTTCTGGCGTTTTTTGCCCAGAACAAGTTATAATTACCTTAAACCCTCAAAGATTGAGGGGGTGCTGGTGCGACGAATAAGGAGCACCGATTAGCACGGGTGGCGAGATGGTGAGCCACCTATTTAGGGGAGTTGATACCTCTTGGGGATTTTAAAGGGGTTTAAACCCCTTTAAGAAAGAACCGGAGTTGACAGGAAAAACAAAATATAACAAAATAAAAAAGGAAACGGGGTTCATAAATATTTATAAAAAAGGAGTGAAAATGAAACTGAAAATTTTTCTTTTTGTTTTTCTATTCTTTATATCAATCTTTTTACCTGCCCAGAATATAAAAATCCCAGAAAATGTTGAGATTATTAAAGATGTTGTTTATGGAGAAGTTGACGGAAAAAAATTACTTCTGGATATAGTAAAACCTGAAAAAAATGAAGGAAAAATGCCTGTTATTGTTTTTGTTCATGGAGGTGCCTGGAGAGGTGGAGATAAACAGGGTGGTATTTACAGATTAATTCAATTTGCAGAAAAAGGTTATTTTTGTGTAACTATAAATTATAGATTGAGTCAGGAAGCAAAATTTCCTGCCCAGATTGAAGATTGTAAATGTGCTATAAGGTTTTTAAGAGGAAATTCAGAAAAGTATAATATTGACCAGGACAAAATTGGTGTCTGGGGTCCATCTGCTGGTGGACATCTTGTTGCTTTACTTGGAACAACAGGTGATATAAAAGAATTTGAAGGAAATGGTGGCTGGAAAGAATATTCAAGCAGAGTAAATGCTGTCTGTGACTGGTTTGGCCCTTCTGATTTTTTAACAGGTTTTGAAAAATCAAATAAGGAGGGTTCACCTTATAAAGTAATATCAGAACTTATAGGTGGTGAAATTGAACTGTTAAAAGAAAAAGCAAAAAAAGCAAGCCCTGTTTATTATGTTAATAAAGATTGTCCACCATTTTTAATTATGCATGGAGATAAGGATAATGTTGTTCCTTATGTTCAGAGTGTAATCCTTTATAATAAGTTAAAGGAGAATAATGTTCCTGTAACTCTTGTTAAGATAAAAGATGGAGGACATGGGACAGGATTTAAAAAGAAGGCAATGGATTTTGTTGAAAGTTTTTTTGACTTTTATCTTAAGGGTGAAAAAGAAAAATGGCAGAGTTTAAGAGGAAATAATGATTTTATTGAGATACCTGCTGAATAAATTTTACTGAGATATTTTTTAAGTTTAAAAAGGGGGAAAAATGAAAATATTTATAATAGGGGGTACTGGACATATAGGTAAAAATCTTGTAAAAATGCTGGAAGAGGAAAAATTTGACCTTTTTATTTTAACAAGAGGAGTTAAACCCCTGCCTGAGAATAACAGAATAAAGTTTTTTAAAAAAAATTATGATTCAAATAAAGAGGAATGGAAAAATATATTTGATGAAGTCAAGCCAGATGTGGTTGTTGATATACTCGGGACATTTGCTCCCTGTATTTATGAAGTATGTAAGATTTATATTAAACACTTTATTCTCTGCGGTTCAATATGGATGTTTGGAGAGCCAAAGAAAGTTCCAACTCCTGAAGAAACTCAATCACCTTGTATTTTTTCCGGTTATGCTAAAAGATATCTTGAAATGCAAGAGATTAAAATCCAGACAAAAAAAGATGGAGTGAACTTTACTGCTATTATGCCACCAAATATATGTGGACCTGGTAAAATTCCTCTTGATTGTTATGGAGAAAGAAGTATTGAAAACCATAAAAAGCATAAAAAGGGAGAAATTGTTTTTCTTCCCGAACCTGGACAGACACTTATCGGTCCATGTGATGCTGAAGATGTTGCAAAAGGTTTTTTCCTTTCAATTATTCAACCTTCAAATTCAGAAGATGAAATTTTTAATGTTGGTTCAGAATATGCCATTACAGTGAAAAATTTTGTTGAAACCTATGGGAAAATCTATAATGTAAATATTCCTGTTGAATGGGTAAGTTGGAGAGAATATTCAGAAAAAATAAATCCACAACCAGGGGCAAATACTCATTTTAAATGGCATATGTGTCCTGATATTTCAAAAATTTCAAAAAAACTTGGATATAAACCCAGATATACACCGGAAGAAACAATGGAAAGAGCGGTTAGATGGATGGAAGAACAAAATCTGATTTAAAAAGGAGAAAGTTATGAAAATTATTATTATAACAGACCTTGAAGGAGTTGCTGGAGTTGTGGATTTTGAGACACAGGCACTATCCGGGAGTAAATATTATGAAACTGCAAAAGAACTCGCAACTGAAGAAGTAAATGCAACCTGTGAAGCATGTATTGAAAAGGACGTAGATGAGATTCTCGTAATAGATGGTCATGGTCCGGGAGGAATAATTCCTGAAAAAATACATAAAGAAGTTAAACTATTACACGGAAGGCCGGTACCGACTTTTTGGGAACTTGATAAAAAATGGGATGGTTTAATTCTTCTTGGATACCACTCAATGAATGGAACTGAAAAAGGGAATTTAAATCATACATATACACTTGAAATAGTTAATATGTGGTTGAATGGAGAAAAGATAGGAGAAATTGGAATGAAGATATATCTTGCTGGCTGGTTTGGAATACCCACAATTTTAATATCAGGAGATGAAGCAGCAGTAAAAGAAGCAGAAAAATATGTCAGTAATATTGAAAAGTGTATTGTAAAGTGGGGAATAACAAAAACAAGTGCAATTTCTCTTTCACCTTTAAAAGCAAGGGAGATAATAAAGGATAAAACAAAAAGAGCATTAGAAAGAATAAAAGAAATAAAACCTGTAAAATTGGAAGGAAAATGTGAAATTGTTATTGAGTACTTATCCACTGCAGATGCATTTAATAGAGGCGAAAAATCTGATGCTGAATTAATTGAACCAACAAAAGTAAGAATAAAAGGTGAAAATTTTATTGATGTATGGAAGAAATTTTATAGAGGATGAAAAATTTCCCTAAAAAATGACACACATATTCAGTACAAATTGAAGCAAACTTTTAAAATTTCTCCCACATAAACTATTCATGAGTTAATTTAAATCTTGACAGGAATTTTTAAAATGTGTATAATAGTGTATACAAATTAAACTTTTTTTTGAAATTCAGGTCTAAATTATAAAATGGAGGTGGAGAGTGCTTAAAAAATTTGAAAGGATTTTTAAAATTGTAATTATTTTTTCTTGTTTATATTTGTTAAATCTTTTTTCATCTGATTCTGTCAGTGTTATTTTCAGTGTTCCGATTGTTAAAAATGGAATTGAGGTAAAAGTTGGTCCAAATTCTGGAGCGGAAAGTATTAAAAATTATGCAGGAAAAACAGGACTGGAAACAAATATTTTAAAAGAAGCAGGTGTAATTTATTGTGATATTGATGATAAATTCATTTATGATGGCATAAATAAAGTTTTAATAAAAGTTGAATACTGGGATAAAAAAGTTAATAGTGATGAAGGATTTTATATTGCGTATGATTCAGTTGGAGAACCAAGGGTTTATTTACCGAAGATATATTTTGAAGGAACAAATACATGGAAAAAAATTGAATATTATGTTGACAATGCTAAATTTGCAAACAGACAGAATGGAGCAGATTTAAGAGTTTTTTCACCGGAAACAGATATATGTATAAGGAATATAACTATTGAAAAAGTCCCTGAAAAAGTCCCAATTAAAAATGTTGAGATTGTCCCTTCTTCAATTGTTCTTATTGAGGGAAAAAGTTTTAGGCCTTCTTTAATTATAAATCCATACTATGCAACAGATAAAATTTTTAAATGGAGTTCAGATAATCCAAAAGTTGCTACTGTTAATTCTGATGGTGTTATTGTTGCTGTTACAGGTGGAAATACAATCGTAAGAGCAGTAAGCAGGGATGGAAAATTTAAGGCAGAATGTAATGTAAAAGTAATTTCTGTAAAAGGTAAAGGAATCCTTGCTGAAAGAGTTAATGATTTTCTTGATAGTATTGGAATAAATACAAGTATATCAACAAGAGGAGAAATTTTTGAAAAAACAATTGAGTGTATTAAGTATACAGGGATAAGATGGATAAGAGGAATGGCAAGTTTAGATGAAATGAAAAAATTAAATAAAGAAACAGGTGTTAAATTTACTTTACCTTTAATACAGGATATAAATAAACTTATTAAAGTTGGAAGAGAACTTGCGAAAGACGGGATTTTACTTGGTTTTGAAGGACCGAATGAGCCGAATAACTGGGGATTTACATATAGAGGGGAAAAAGGTGGAGGACATGGAGCAAATACATGGGTTCCTATTGCTAAATTTCAAAGAGATTCTTATGGTTTTATAAAATCAGACCCTGAGTTAAAGAGATATCCTGTATGGAATTTAAGCGAAGGAGGAGCAGAGGTAGATAATGTAGGATTGCAGTTTTTAACGATACCAGAAGGAGTGGATACCATAATGTCAGCGGGTACACAGTATGCTGATTATGCGAACTGTCATAATTATGCCTGTCATCCGACATTACCTGCATTAATAGACAATCAGGCGTGGTATGCAGCAGACCCTGTAATAAAAGCAGTACCTGAGTATGAGGAAAGGGGAGGACATTTTGATGGACTTTTTAAGAATTATGGAGAGACATGGTTAAAGAAATATAAAGGATATAAAGAGGAAGAGTTAAAAGTATTACCGAGGGTGACAACAGAGACAGGGATAACGATAGATGAGAGCAGAGGTATAACAGAGGAGATACAAGGTCTTTTATATTTACACATCTATTTATCCCAGTATAAGAGGGGCTGGAGATATACATCAATCTACATATTAAGGGACAGGAGTGATGAGACAGGTAATCAGACATTTGGGTTTTACAGGCCGGATTACAGTCCGAGGAAGGCTGCTCATTATCTGCACAATTTAACGAGTATATTAAAAGATGAGGGAAAGGAGTTTATACCTGGGGGGATGGGATATGAGATAGAAGGTCAGAATGAATATGTACATGATTTATTATTGCAGAAGAGTGATGGGAGATTTTATTTGATTATATGGAATGAGAGATTTGGAAGTAAAAAAGAAGATGAAGTTGTGGTTAAATTGAGCAAAAGATATAAAGAAATAAAGATATATGATGTTGTGAAAGGGATAGAACCTGTTGAAAAATTAAAAGAAACAGACACAATAAAACTCAAACTTAAAAACAGTCCTTTAATTGTTGAAATTTAAAAAATGAAGAAAGGAGGTGAAAATATGAAAAAGTTAATTCTGGTTCTGACGATTGTTTTTGGTCTGGCTTCTTTGTGCAGTGCAGAGGTTATTTTTAAAACTGACTTTTCAAAAGGTGATTTTGCTGACCTTGGATGGATAGTTAAAGGCGACTGGGATATTTTTAAATATGGAGTAAAAAATGACCCTGGACCTGTTGCAAGATATCCTACTAACAAACCTGATGGAGGAACTCTAACAAAAAAGTTTGAAGAAGTGAAGGACCCACAGAAACTTATTCTTTCATTTGATTATGGATGGGGATGGGGTGCAGAGGACCAGGGTGCTGATTCTGTGAGTATAATGCTTCTTGATTCAAATGGAGATGGATATATTTTTTCAATTGGAAGATGGAAGGCAAAATGGTGTTTTCAATGGGGAATTGTGAAAAATGGAGTTCCACCAAAAGAAAAAAAGTGGGCACCTGAGGATATGGATTTTACACTTAAGTCAATAAGAGACCCGAATTTTGAAAAACTTGGACATGTGATTATTACAAGAGAAAAAGGTGGAAACTGGATAATTACAGGTGAGAACTGGAACAAAGGGAAAGGTGGTACAATTAAATTTACAGATAATACAGTGAGTTCTTTCAGTCAGGTTGTTCTCTACGGAACTAAAAACTTTGATGAACAGGTATTCAATAATATTATGCTTGATGTGACAAAGTAATTTTTATTTCCTGGCCCTGAATAAAATTTCAGGGCCAGGTTTTTTAAGAAAGGAAAAAAATGATTAAAGCTAATGTAATGGGTCTTTTAATTTCATTAATTTCTTTTACTGGTTGTACGCAAAAATTTCTTAATAAAGAAAGCAATAAAGAAAATGAAACAAAAGTATTACCGGCAAAAGTTGTTCCACAAAGAGTTCCTCAGGGTAGTTCATTTAAGGTTTATTTTAACTGGGAATCAGATGGACCTTTAAGTAAACCATATAAAATTTTTGTTCATTTTCTTGATGATAATGATAAAATTGTATTTCAAGGAGACCATGAACCACCTTTAATGCATACAAATCTTCCTCAATGGAAAGGGAAAATAAGTTATGAAATGAAATTTAAAGTTCCTGAAAATCTTGCTGATGGTTCTTATAGAATTATTGTTGGACTTTATGATAAAGAAGGAAGATTGAAATTGAAAGCAGGGAAAGGTGTAATTGAAGAAACAGATTTAAGATACAGAGTTGGCATTTTAAATGTAGATTCAAAGGCAAAACCTGTTCCACCTGATACTGCTGGAAGAAAAACACTTGATTTAAGTAACTATGAACTTGTTTTTAATGAGGATTTTGAAAACCATTTAGATGTTTCTCCCTGGGGACCTGGGACAAGATGGATTGCTCATACTCCATGGCATGGCGATTTTGGAGATGCGATATTTATGGACCCAGGCGTTTATCCTGAATTTCCATTTAAGGTAGAAAATGGGATTCTGATAATTGAGGCAAGGAAGGATAAAAAGTTTGCAGAGAAAGACCCCTGGAAGAGAGAATGGGCATCCGGACTTTTATGTTCAAATGACCCCAAGGGTAATGGTTTCTCCCTTCAATACGGTTATTTTGAAATGAGAGCAAAATTACCCGGAGGGCAAGGTGTATGGCCTGCTTTCTGGCTTGTTTCAAGTTATGATAGAACTGATAAAAATGCGGGTAAGGATGGAGCAATAGAAATAGATATTATTGAATATTATGGAGTTCCTGATGCATACAGTTCTGTAATTCACATATGGGAACCAAAACCACATAGAGGGGTTGGAACAAGAGTAACAACCAGGAAAAATGAAATAACAGAGGATTTTCATAATTATGGTTGTATGGTGACGCCTGAGTGGATTATAATGTATTTTGATGGTGTTGAGGTTTGGAGAGTAAAAACACCACCAGAACATAATAAGCCCTTAATGATTCTTCTTAATTTCGCACTTGGCTCTGGCTGGCCTATTGATAAGGTTCCAAATTCTTCTTTTATGTATGTGGACTGGGTAAGGGCTTATGCACCAAAAAAGAAAAAATGACAAAAAAAGAAAGAGTTAAAAGAACAATTTTACATCAAGAGGTAGATATAGTTCCTTTTAAAATTGATTTTACAATACCTGCATGGGAAAAACTTATTTCATTTCTGGGAAGGGAACCATCAATTGATGAAATTGGTAATCATATTGTAGAAATTGAACCGGTAACCTCTGACGCATGGATTGAGATAAAACCAAATTTCTGGAAGGATGAATGGGGAATAATATGGAATAGAACAGTTGACCCTGATATAGGAAATCCAATACCAGTACTTAAAGAACCATCCTTAAAAAATTATAAATTTCCAGACCCTGAAAGAAAAGAAAGATATGAAAAATTTCCTGAATTTATAGAAAAAAACAGGGACAAATTCATTCTTGCAAATATTGGTTTTTCTCTTTTTGAAAGAGCGTGGACTTTAAGAGGTATGGAAAACTTACTTGTTGATATGATTGAAAACCCTGATTTTGTTCATGAACTTATTGAAGCAATTACTGATTTCAATTTAAGAATCATAAAAAATGTTTCAAAATATGAAATAGATGGGGTGAGATTTGGAGATGACTGGGGTCAACAGAGAGGACTTATAATGGGTATAAAATACTGGAGAGAATTTATAAAACCATACTTAAAAATTATGTATGATGAGGTTCATAAAAATGGATTATTTGTTTTTATTCATTCATGTGGAGATATAAAGGAAATTATTCCTGAACTTATTGAAATAGGAGTTGATGTTTTCAATCCATTTCAGCCGGAAGTGGTGGATATATATGAGATGAAGGAAAAATATGGTAATAAACTTACTTTTTATGGTGGTATAAGTATTCAGAAATTACTTCCTTTCGGAACACCAGCAGAGATAAAAAAAGAGGTAAATAAAATTCTTGAAATTATTGGTAAAGGTGGTGGTTATATTGCATCTCCTTCCCATAGTATCCCGAAAGATGTACCTGTTGAAAATATAGTTGCTTTAATTGAAACTCTGAATAATCAAAAAGAAAAAAATAAAATGGTTGAAATAAATGTTTTATAAATTGACTTGACAAAATAAAATGAATGTGTATAATAATGTATACAAAGTTTACATAAGAGATTTTAGAAAGGATGAGAGATGGAAAGAAATAATATACCATTTTACAAGCAGATAAAAGAGGAAATTTTAAAAAAGATAGAAAAAGGTGAATATAAAGTTGGAGATAAAATTCCTTCAATTTCAGAACTTTCAAAAATTTATAATGTAAGTAATATTGTTGTCAGACAGGCACTTGGAGAACTTGTAAAAGAAGGATACCTTGAGGGTATTCCGGGTAAAGGTACTTTTGTAAAAGAAAAAAGAGAAGAGATAAAAAGAGATGAAAAACTTGTTGGACTTATATTTACTGAAATGGTTGGGAATCCATTTTTTGCAGAAATTTTCACAGGAATAGAAAGTGTATTATCAAGTTATGGTTATCATATGGTTATTTCTGTAAGCTATAACATTGTAGAAAGAGAAAAAAGATTTCTTAAAGAATATATGGAAAGAGGTGTCAGAGGAATAATTATCACTCCGACAGAAGTAAATAGAACTGTAATTGATAATGAAATATTTTCTGAACTTCAAAGACAGAATATTCCTGTTATATTTGTTGATAGAAAAATAGAGGGAATTGATTTTGATTATATTTCTTCTGATAATGTAGAAGGTGGTTATATTGCCACGAAATATTTAATTTCACTTGGACATAAAAGAATAGGGATAATTCTTGGAATAAATGCAAATACGGTAAGAGATAGATTAGAGGGATATAAAAAGGCACTTCAAGAGTATGATATTATCTTTGATCCATTACTTGTAAGAAGAAGTTTTGCAGAATTACAGTATGAAGAAGCAGGATATAACAATACGATGGATTTATTACATTTAAAAGAACCACCAACAGCAATATTTGCATGTAACGAAGCAATAGCAATTGGTATATATAGAGCATGTTTTGAACTCGGACTGAATATTCCAGATGATTTATCTGTTATTGGATATGATAATTTACCTTTCACCTCTTCTTTAAATCCACCTTTAACAACTATTAATCAGAAAAAAAGAGAAATGGGAGAGGAGGCAGCAAGAATATTGATTTCAAGGATAAACGGAGATAAAAGCGGACCTAAAAAAATTATATTTAAAACAGAACTTATAGAGAGAAATTCCTGTAAACAATTAAAAGAGGAGGAACAAAATGAAAAAGTTAGAGTTAAGAAAAAAGAGAATTCAAAATGAAAAAAGGAGGTGCAAAATGAAAAAGAAAGGATTTACATTAATTGAGTTGTTAGTAGTAGTTGCGATAATAGCGATTCTTGCTGCTATGCTTATGCCTGCTTTGAGTAAAGCAAGAGAAAAAGCAAGACAAGCGGTCTGTATGAGTAATTTAAAGGAAATTGCTCTTGCTTTTCATATGTATGCACAGGACTGGGATGATTATTTGCCACCTTATGGAGATAGTTATACAGGTGACTGGTGGACTGTTTGGCCAAATGTTCAACTCTGGGCGCATAAAATAGCAAAATATACAGGTACAAAAACATTCCAGACATATAATATGCCAAAGAGTAAACAGGGTGTATGGAGATGCCCTTCTGTTCTTGATAGTAAAATTGGATGGGGTGGAACTTATGGTTATGGCGTTCTAACTGGTTCTATATCAGGAAGTAATATTCATTATGGATTTTACTGGAGTTCAAACAGAATATTTATAAAACTATCAAGAATTCCGAATAAGTATCATGCTAAACTTATGCTTGTTGCAGATGCCTGTTGTTTTCCACCACATGGGAACACATCAAACAGAGATAGTGGAGTCCCAATTTACTGGGCCACAGTGAAACAACTTTCCCAAACACCTGAAACTACTGCTGCTTCTACTATATGGTGTCCGATATGTACTTACTGGAACGATAACAATAACCCCACAAGATATATTTCAAACAGACATAATGGTGGTGGGAATGTAGCATTTTTAGATGGTCATGTTGAATGGATGTCTTTATTTGATGCTGTTAGAATAAGAAATGATAACCCATACGGATGCTGGAGGGCTGGTTATTCAGACCTTAAAATGCCACGACAATAGTTAAAAAATTTTTAAGGAAAAAAGATATAATGAAAGCATAGTGCACCGGCAGTAAAATATAGTAAAAAAAGAGGTGCGTTATCCTTTTAAAGGAGGAATGATGAAAAAATGGTTGATAATATTTATTTTTTGTACTTTTTTGTTTTCCGCTGAAAAGATTGATTTATTTGAAAAAGACAAGGAACTTTATGGATGGAAAATTGGACTTGGTCTTGAATTTAAAGGAGCAAAAGGTCAACTTATTATTGATGATAATGTTAAGTACAATGGAAAACCATCTTTAAAATTAACAGGAGATTTTACAGAAGGTGGAAAATATGTTGAAGTAAGTAAAAATCTTGATAATCTTGATATAGAAAGTTTTTCCTTTTATGTTAAATATCCAAAAGATGTTTTGACTTTCAGAATTATAGATAGTTCAGGTCAGTGCCATCAAATAAGGATTAAAATTAAAAAGACAGATGACTGGCAATTAGTAGAATTCCCATTAAAGAAATTTTTTGAGAAGATGGGAACATCTGATGCAGTAAGTGGAATAATGGGATACGAAAAATGGAGTGGGAAAAATGATGGTAGATGGTATGGACCTGCAAAATTCATCTCTATTCTTTTAAGTCCTGATAAGAATACAGGCAATATGGTTACAATGTGGTTTAATGAATTTACTGCAGTTGTTTCAGAGAAAAAAGAGAAAAAAGAGATAATAAAAACAATTCCTCTTGATGATTTATTAAAACTTGGACAGAAGGACTGGGATTTATTTCTTGGAACAGAATTTAAGGGAGCGAAAGGTAATCTTGATATTGTCAGGGATGGAGAAGAATACTGTTTAAAACTTGCTGCTGATTTTACAGAAGGAGGGGCTTATATAGATACTGGAAAGTCACTTGGATTTTTAAATGTAGATGCAATAAAATCAATTTCTCTTAAATTAAAATCAGATAATGTTAAATCATTTGGAATAAGGATTATAGATAGTTCAGGTCAGGTTTTACAGAAAAAAGGATTTAAATTTACGCCTGACAACAAATGGCATGATGTTGTTATAAATATTGATGATTTTAACGGAGCAGAACACTGGTCAGGAGCAAATGATGGGAAAGTTCATCAGCCAGTAAAAAATATCAGGATTGTTTTAACTACCTACTCTTCAGAAGATAAAAAACCTGTTCTATTTATAAAAGATATAAAAGCAGGGATTTTATTTCAAGGAGAGGTGTCAGGAACAGTTTTAGAAGAAAATTTTGAAGATGTTGTAAATATTTCTGAAAATTGGGAAATAAAAGGAAATATCAATGTTATTGAAGGAGATAGTTTCAGCGGTAAAAAAAGTTTAGTACTTGAAAGAAGTGAAAAAAATGTCAATGTTGAAACAAGTGCTTTAAGTAAGATATTTAATGTTAAACCCGGTATTTTGAGAATTCAGGGTGTTGGAAAATCAGAACTTTATTCTCCCGATAATTCTTACTGTGGAAAAGTATCTGTTGAATTTCTTGATAGTAATAAAAAAGTTATTGAAAGACAGGAAGTTATTATTTTTACTGGAAAAACAAACTGGCAAACATTTTCAAAAGAGATAGAGATAAATAATAATGCCAATTCTGCCAGAGTAAAAATTGATTTACAGAAAACATACGGAAAATTGAATATAGATGATTTAAAAATTTCCTATATATCTCCATCTTCTTCCATAGTTAAAAAAGTTCAGAGGATTGAGATTTCTTCGGAAAGATTGGGAAATTTGTTTTATCCAGAAGACGAAGTTTCTCTCAATATTAATGTTAAAACAACTTTACCTTTATCTGATAGTGAAAAAACATTGAAATGCGAAATAAAAGATTACTGGGGAGCAAATCAGACAAATTCATTGCAATTAAAACTTGACAGATTTGAAATTGATAAAGGAGTACTTATTTATAGTACTAAACTTAAAATTAAAGAAAAACTTGAAATAGGAAAATACTATGAAATTCACATTACTGTTCCTCAGGAAGGAGAACCATTTAAAGAATTTTCAACCTTTGCGATTTTACCTGAAGCAATAACAAAAAAATATAAACCTGAAGAAATACCCTTTACACAGAGAAACTGGGATAATCGCATAAGAGAATACTTTTTACTTTCTGACCGTCTTGGAATAAGGATATGCGGAATATGGAGTGGATTTGATTTTAAACCTCCTTATAATTCACATGCTCCTGGTCTTGAACTTGTAAATGAACTTGGAATGAAATGGGTTGCAGGAACTCCTGGAGCAGGTGTTGAACATAAAAGAGGTAACTGGGAACAATTTACAGAAGAAGTTTTGAAAGAAGGGATGAAAAAATTTGTGGAAAAATATAAAAATAATGGACTTTATTATATTTGTCTTGGAAATGAACCACCAACGGATTATGAAAATGCAGTAAGAAATACTAAAGCATATAAAGCAATGTATGAAGGTGTAAAAGAAGTTGCACCTGAATTGATTGTACTCGGGACATCTGTTGGACCTGCTGAAAATTATTTTAAAGCAGGTTTTCAGAAATATCTTGATATGTATGACTTCCATACATATGGGGACTATAGAGAAATCCCGAGGATTTTTAAAAAATATAAAGAGTTGTTTTCAAAATATGGAGGTGAAAAACCAATCTGCTCAACAGAACTCGGAATTAACAGTCAGGGTATGACAAGATATGATGTGGCAAAAGGTCTTATTAAATCCATAACTCTATTTTTTGCCTGTGGTGGTGCTCATTGTTCCTGGTTTGACCTTTTATATCCTGATCCTCAAGGAAAAGCAGAAACATCAGCCGCACAGGCACACAATGTTTTCTATTGCAAATATAACCTTTATGCTCCAAAACTTGATGCAATTGCTTATTATAACATTGTAAATGGTATATGTGTTAAGAAATTTGTTGAAAGTAAAGTTTATCCTGATGGAACAGAAGTATATCTTTTCAGAGATAAGGAAGGTAATACACTTTTAGTCCTTTGGAATGACAAATCAAATAGTGAATTTTTCTTTCCTCTACCAGAAGTTGATGATGTTGAAGTTATAAGAATTGATGGTTCAAGAAGAAAATTAAATGCTGGAAAGAATGGAATAAACTTAAATTTAATACAGGAAGAACCTGTTTTGATTTTATACAGACAGAATGGTAAAAATATTCCTGAAGCATTTACACAGCCAAAAGTAAGGATAATTTCAAAACCTGATTATATTATTGAAGGAGACAGTTTTAAAATTGTTTTTGAAGGAGAAAATATATCTGTTGATGAGATGGAAATTTCATGTCCTTCAGAATTTAGCATTAGAAAGATACAAGATGGAAAAAAAAGAGTAATTATTGAAGTAAGTATTCCTGAAAATTTTATCGCAAGAGAAGGTAGATTTAGAATTTCAATGTATAAAGAGGGGATAGATTTTTTCCTTAATTTACCAGTTGTAAGCAAAATTGAAGGGATTATTTTACCATATCCTTCATGTTTAAAAAATGGTCCAGGAGTAAGATTGATTTTGAAGAATAATGGAGAAAAAACACAGAAAGTAAACTGGGTTGTTTCTATTGAAAAAGAGTTTCCGATGAAAAACGGAACATTTAATCTTCTTGAAGGACAGATTCCAAATGCATATTTTAAGGATATGACAAATGGAACAGAAGAATTGAAAAGCAAAGAGGGAAAAGAAATTTTATTAAGTATGGAAAAAGTAGACCCTTTAACAATTTATCAGATAAAATGTGTTGTGAAAGATGAATTTGGAAGAGGATTTGAATTTAAAAGATATATAAGTGGATTTCTTGGTGCTCCTTACAGAAAAGAAGAAATAAAAATTGATGGAGACCTTTCAGAAAGTGACTGGAATTCAGCACCAACAGCATTTCTGGATAAAGAACAGCAGGTGTATTATCTGAAGAAACTTGAGACAGAAATGTGGAAAGGTATTGAAGATTTATCGGGGAAACTTAAATTTCTTTGGGATGAAAAATATCTTTATATTGGAGTTGAGGTTATAGATGATGTGCATTCAACACCTTATGCAGATGGTTCAATATGGAATCAGGATGGACTTCAGTTTTTATTTGACCCTAAAAGAGGAGAAAAAGAGAAAAAGGGTAAGTATGATATTTCAATTGCTTCTGGACAGAAAGGTCTTCAATGCTGGTCTCATCTTACTGCAGACCCTGCAAAATCACCAACAGGAGAAATAAAGGATGTAAAAATAGGATTTAAAAGAATAGATAATAAAACAATTTATGAAATAGCAATACCTTGGGATAAACTTTCTCCTTTTTACCCTTTTCCTGGAGCAGACCTTGGAGTTGCAATGATTATAAATGAAGATGATGGAAAAGGAAGGGTAAGTTTTATTGGCTGGTTTGGTTGTGTTCATTCCAAACAAATGGATATGGTTGGAGATTTGATATTACTTGAAAAAGAAAAGTGACAAAGAGAGCATTTATTTTAGGAGTTATTTTTTCTATATTTGTTGGAGTTGGTGAAATTATTTGGGTTGCATGGACAAGTGGTTCTCCTATGACAAATGACCATTCTGCAGGTGCCTCTATTTTCTTTTTATTTATTCTCTGTTTATTCGTAAATCCAGTTCTAAAGAAAATCAGAAAAAATTCAGCACTTTCTTCATCAGAACTTACTCTTATCTTTATAATGATGCTTGTTGCCTGTGCAATTCCATCCTGGGGACTTGTGATGAATTTGATATATTTAATTGCAGGTGTTCATTATTTTGCAACTCCGGAGAATAATTGGTTTGAAATAATTATTCCAAAAATTCCAAAATACCTGACACCAAATGATCAACAAGCAATTAAGTTTTTTTATGAAGGATTACCTGCGGGTGTTTCTATTCCATGGAATGCATGGGTTCAACCTCTTATTGCATGGACATTATTCATTTTGGTACTCTCTTTTATGATGATTTCAATTTCAGTTATTTTCAGAAAACAGTGGGAAGAAAATGAAGCGCTTTTATATCCATTAATGATACTTCCTTCTGAGATGATAAAAGAAGGTAAAGGTATAATTTCTCCATTTTTTAAAGATAGATTGATGTGGCTTGGTTTTTCAATATCATTCATACTTAATTCTCTCATTGTTTTACGTTTTTATTTCCCATTGGTTCCTAAAATTGTACTTGGTAAATGGATTGGTTTTGGACCTGGAGGAGCACTTGGCTGGTTGAGTATAGGACTTCGTTTTGAAATACTCGGGATTGCTTTTCTCTTAAGTTCTGATATATCTTTAAGTATCTGGTTATTTACTTTATTTTATTTTGTGGAGGAAGTGATTTTTAATAGAATTGGATTGAATATAGGTTCTCCTGATGCTTATTCTCTTGCTGTACCTATTGCCTATCAAATGGAAGGAGCTTTTTTGGTATTTATTTTATTTAGTTTATGGATAAGTCGTTCTCATTTAAAAAAAGTATTTAACAGAATTTTTAAAAATGATACTTCAATAGATGATTCAGGAGAAGCACTTACATATAAACAGGCATTTATCGGACTTATTCTTGGATTTTTGTTTACAGTTTTATGGGCAAAAATGACAGGTTTTAACCTTTTATCCTCTGTTTACTTTTCAGTAGTTTTAATTCTTACATTTATTGGAATAACTAAAATTGTTGTTCAGACAGGGACAGCATATTGCAGACCTCCAATCAATCCAGGTGTTTTCACACTTCATTCTTTTGGAAGTAGCAGGTTAGGTTCTGGTAGTGCTGTAAGTTGTGCATTTACATTTCCTTATGCAGGTGATATCAGGACCTCTGTAATGACAACATCTTCAAATGGATTGAAAATTGCTAAAAATTTTAATTTGAGAGGAAGATTTTTATTCTGGGCTATTTTTACAGGAGTTCTGGTAAGTTTTATTTCATCTGTAATAACTGTTATAGTAATAAGTTATAAAATAGGAGGGATAAACTGCTGGGGATGGCAACCAGTTGGAATGCCACCATATACCTTTAACTGGGCAAAGGAAATGATTTTACACTATCAGAATGTTGATATAAGAAGAATAGGATTTTTACTTTTAGGTGGATTTTTAATGTTTTTATTATATTTTTTAAGAATAAGGTTTGTTAATTTTCCGGTACATCCAATTGGTATGGCATTTACATATAATGTTCCAACTCAATGGGTATGGTTTTCATTCTTTCTTGGATGGCTTTTTAAAAGTATGATTTTGAAATATGGAGGAGTTTCTGTTTACAGAAAACTTCTTCCATTCTTTTTTGGTCTGATTATAGGTGCTTTCTTTTCAGCAGGATTGTGGAATATCATAAACTTTTTCACACATCAACAGGGAATACATCTAACCGTTACTTAAAAAGGAGAATAAAATGAAAAGAGTGACAATTGGAGCACCATGGCATGTTTTGTATTACTATGACAGGAAGTATCATAATTATTTGAGAAAGATAAAGGCAACAGGAATTGAGACATATGTAAAATGGTCAGATATAGAGAAAGAACCCGGACAGATTGATTTTTCAAACTTTGATAGACAACTTGAGATTATGAAAAAATATGGAGTTAAATGGCAACCATTTCTTATTTGTGGACCATGGTATTCCCTTCCTTACTGGTTTCATAAATCAAGTGACTGTTATTATTTTAAATGTCTTGAACACAGTATTGAAAGTGGAATTCAATCAATCTGGAATCCCTATTTTAAGAAATATGTTGTGAGATTTTTGAATTTATTTTATCAAAACTATAAATCAAAGATGGATTTAATAGATTCTCTTCTTCTGGGGATAAGTGGTGACTATGGAGAAGCAATTTATCCTGTTGTTGGAAACTGGGATGGTATGTATCATACCCATAAAGGATTCTGGTGTGGAGACGATTTTGCTATAATTGATTTCAGGGATTATCTTAAAGAAAAATTTGAAAAAATAGAAAATCTGAATAAAAGATGGAATACTTCATATAGAAGTTTTGATGAAATAAAACCATTTTTAAAGGAAAATTCACCTTCAAGGCCCGCAATGATAGATATGGTTTACTGGTATCGTACTTCAATGATAAAATGGGTTGAATTCTGGGTGAAAGAGGCAAGAAAATTGTGGAAGGAAAAAGATATTTATCTTGTTATGGGTGGAGATAGTTCTGCAAAAGAAGGACAGCATTATTTCAAAGCAGCGGAAATCTGTTCAAAATATAATGTTGGAATAAGAGATACAAACGCAAGAGATAATTTCCCATATCTTCATACATATCAGGCAAAAACATCAGTTGCAACAAATTTTTATGGAAACTATTGCAGTTATGAATCTTCTTCTGGCTCAAATGAAAAATTAATAGTTGCAAGAATTTTTACTTTTATTATTACAAATGCAAGAGAGTTTCATGAGTATTCTTTTCATTCAAATGAAAAAGTTATTAATAATTTTAAAAAATACAGAAAACTTATGGAAATAAATTTTAAAAGAAAAGTTGATATTGCAGTATTTTATCCAGAACCTTATGTAAACTGGATACATGAATATGCAATTTCATGGGAAATAAAAAATCTTCCATGGGGTCTTCCACCTGAATTACACAATTCCTTTTATAATTTAAGATACTATTTTGATTTTGATATTGTTGATGATTCTTTAATCAGAAATGGAATTCTTGAAAAATATAGGGTACTGATAATCCCTTCTTTTTCAATTATTGAAGATGACATAAAGGAATTAATAGAAAACAGGATAAAAAATAAAGAAAAAATAATAGTTTTTGGAAAAGAAACGCCAGAGGATGTTTATGGAAATAAAATAAATTTTGGAGAAGAAAACCATATTGTATCGTTGAGAAAACTTTTGAAGATTTTGAAGAATATGGGAATTAATGTAAAAGAAAGAAAAGATGGAATTTTTGAAGTTTTTGATGAAGACGGTAGGATAATCTGTTATGATGAAATAAAAAATAAAATTTTCTGGAAAAGGAGATAAAATAAATGAAAGAAAGTAGAAAAGTTGTTGATTTTCTTAACTCTCTTGGTGCAAATAGTGCTGTTTCAAGGAGAGATGAAATTTTATCAAAAACAATTGAATGTGTTAAATATCTTGGAATAAGATGGATTCGTTCAGGCTATGAAAGTAATGTCCCTGTTGAAGACCTACTTGAATTACACAGACAAACTGGTGTGGTTTTCAGTTATGGATTACTCAGTGGAGGAAATGATATAAACAGATTACTTGAAGGAGGGAGGGCTCTGGCAAGGAATAGGGCTTTACTTGCTTTTGAAGGACCGAATGAGCCGAATAACTGGGCAGTAAAATACAGAGGGAAAATTGGTGGAAGAGATTATTCATGGATACCTGTTGCGGAATTACAGAGAGATTTATATATGTCTGTAAAAAATGACCCTGAGTTAAAGAGATATCCTGTATGGAATTTAAGCGAAGGAGGAGCAGAGGTAGATAATGTAGGATTGCAGTTTTTAACGATACCAGAAGGAGTGGATACCATAATGTCAGCGGGTACACAGTATGCTGATTATGCGAACTGTCATAATTATGCCTGTCATCCGACATTACCTGCATTAATAGACAATCAGGCGTGGTATGCAGCAGACCCTGTAATAAAAGCAGTACCTGAGTATGAGGAAAGGGGAGGACATTTTGATGGACTTTTTAAGAATTATGGAGAGACATGGTTAAAGAAATATAAAGGATATAAAGAGGAAGAGTTAAAAGTATTACCGAGGGTGACAACAGAGACAGGGATAACGATAGATGAGAGCAGAGGTATAACAGAGGAGATACAAGGTCTTTTATATTTACACATCTATTTATCCCAGTATAAGAGGGGCTGGAGATATACATCAATCTACATATTAAGGGACAGGAGTGATGAGACAGGTAATCAGACATTTGGGTTTTACAGGCCGGATTACAGTCCGAGGAAGGCTGCTCATTATCTGCACAATTTAACGAGTATATTAAAAGATGAGGGAAAGGAGTTTATACCTGGGGGGATGGGATATGAGATAGAAGGTCAGAATGAATATGTACATGATTTATTATTGCAGAAGAGTGATGGGAGATTTTATTTGATTATATGGAATGAGAGATTTGGAAGTAAAAAAGAAGATGAAGTTGTGGTTAAATTGAGCAAAAGATATAAAGAAATAAAGATATATGATGTTGTGAAAGGGATAGAACCTGTTGAAAAATTAAAAGAAACAGACACAATAAAACTCAAACTTAAAAACAGTCCTTTAATTATTGAAATTTTTTAATCCCTTTTTATACCTATTTTTTCAAGGTTTTCTTTCAAGCAATTCCCAATCCAGAGTTCAAGTCCTTCTACAAGATAATTTTTCTGAAAATCCATGCTTATATTATCAAGTTTCTCTATTATCTCCTCGGGTAAATTTTTTCCAAATGCTTTTATATTTTCCTCAAAATGTTTTGCTTTTCTCATCCCTACAAGTGCAGAGGCAATATAATTTTTTGATATACACCAGTTTATAGAAATCTGAGCAATAGTCATATCAAGTTCTTTTGCAATTTTTTCTATTTCCTCAACCACTTTTAATGCTTTTGAATAAACAGGTTCATTAAACAATACATTGGCTTTTCTCACATTTTCAACTATTTCACTTCTATCTTTAAATCTTCCTGTCAAAAGTCCTTCAGCGAGTGGACTGTAAGCAAGAAAATCAATTTTATTTTTTATACAAAAATTTGTTGTTCCATCAATATCATAACATCTCCATAATAAAGAATATGGAACCTGATTTGATACAATAACAGAAGAGAAAATTTCTTCAGGAAAATTTAAAAGATGCTTTTTCCTGAAATTACTTACTCCTGCGTATCTTATCAAACCTTCTTTCTGTAATTTTGTCATTGAGTCAGCAATATCATAGTAATCTTTTTCATTCATATCTTCTTTATGCCATAAATGTTTCATTTTAGGCCAGTGAACCTGATATAAATCAACAAAATCAGTTTTCAATCTTTTTAAACTCCCTGTTAAATGTTCTTTTACAGTTTTATAATCAAAATGGTTTCCTCCAATTTTTGTTGCTATTACAAACTTATCTCTTTTCCCTTTAAGAATCTCTCCAAGAACAGATTCACTTTCTCCATACGCCTCCGCTGTATCAATAAAATTAACTCCATTTTCTATTGCACTATCTATTATTTTTTCAACTTCTTTTTTATCATAATTTCCCCACTGACCACCTATCTGCCATGCTCCTATTGCCATTGCACTAACCTTTATATCACTTTTCCCAATAGTTTTATATATCATTTTTTCCTCCCTTATTTACCTATACAGAAATTTGAAAAAATTTCATCAAGTATTTTATCACTAATTTTATTTCCCATCAATTCATCAATCTGGTTTATACAACTTTTCAAATTTTCGGCAATAATTTCTGGATAGGTCTCCTTTAATGCTTCTTCTAAATATTGATTTACTGTGTTTATTTTTCTTTCCTGCCTTAAATTCAGATATATTTCATCACCTTTTATTTCTCCATATCCCTCATTTATGAGTTGATACAATTTATTTTCTATTTCCTCTATACCTGTATTATTTTTAACCGATACTTTCACAATTCTATCTCTATCAAACTCTCTCAAAATTTTATCCATTTCAACTTTTTGAGGAAGGTCAATTTTATTTATTATAATCAGATATGGTTTATTTTTTATGTGTTCCAGAAGTTGGTAATCATATTCACTCAATTTTCTACTTCCATCAATCATAAGCAAGTTTATTTCTGCCTTTTTCATCCATTCAATTGATTTTTCAACTCCCATCTTTTCTATTTTATTTTTTGCCTTTCTTATTCCTGCAGTATCAATTATATTTATCGGTATTCCTTTAATGTTAACTATTTCTGTAATCACATCTCTTGTTGTTCCAGGAATTTCTGTTACTATTGCTCTTTCTTCTTTTAATAAAGCATTCAATAAACTTGATTTTCCAACATTTGGACTTCCTATAATTGCAACTTTTACCCCTGTTTGTATCAATTTACCTTTATTGCACTTTAATAAAAATTTTTCAATTTCCTGATAAATTTCTTTTATTTCTTTTTCAATATTTAACCTGTATTCTTCAACATCTTCTTCTTCTGGAAAGTTAATTTTTGCTTCTATATTCACAAGAAGATTAAATATTTTTTCCCTTATTTCAGAAATAAAATTACTTAAAGACCCTTTTAATTTTTTTATTCCAATTTCAAGTCCAGTTTCAGTTTTGCTGTAAATAATATCAAGTATACTTTCTGCTTGAGTTAAATCAATTCTTCCATTAAGAAATGCCCTTTTTGTAAATTCTCCTGGCTGGGCAAGCCTTGCTCCCTTTTTAATACATAAATTTAAAACTTCTTTTAAAGGAATAAGCCCGCCGTGACATCCGATTTCAGCCATATCTTCTCTTGTATAACTCTTTGGACTTTTCATAATAACAACTATAACTTCATCAATAATTTTTCCATTATCAACAATATGTCCGTAGTGAACTGTATGTGAGGGTATTTTTTCAATTTTAAATTTTTTCTTTAAAGGGGCTTTCCCAGGAACAAAAATCTCCTCTATTATCCTGTATGTTTCATTTCCACTTAATCTTACAATACCTATCCCGCTTATACCAAGTGGAGTTGAAATTGCACAAATTGTATCTTTTTCCATATCTTATATTTTACCCTATTTTGTGTTTAAAGATTATTGAGTAAAAAAATACTTCTTAAAAGTTGGAAGGGAAGAACTGGAAAAACAAGGTAGGAATCAATTGAAAAATCAATGATGAAATTTTGAATTTTATCATTTATTTCTGGAATAAGAATTAAAAATTTACAATCCTTAAATTTTTCTTTCAATTTTTTTACAACCTTTTTTATTTCTATACCGCATTCATCTACTTCAATTATCACTATATTTACATTTTCCAGTTTATCTATTTTTTCCATCAATTTCTTATCATGCAGAAGAAATCCAGTCGTTTCATATTCGTAATTTTTCATAAGAAAAAGATACTTCTCAAGCAAATTCTTTTCTTTCATTAAAAATAAAATCTTTTTCATATCAGAAATATTATACAAAAAAAATAACCAAAAGTCAATAAAAAATTATATAACTTTTAGTTTGTTTAAAATAAGTGATTTTAACTGTATAATTAGAAAATGGAAGATTTCTATAAAAAAATCGGAAGAAAAATAAGAGAAGTAAGAAAATCAAAAAAGATAACACAGGAAGAACTTGCTTACAGGATTGGGGTAACTCCTAATTTTATCGGTCTTATTGAAAGAGGTAAAAAAAGGCCGAGTATAGAAACATTAAGAAAAATATCAGATGCTCTTGAAGTCCCAGTTTCTTATTTTTTTGATAAAATTACTTACAAATTACCTGAAGAAGACATAATAACAAAAAAGATAAGTGCAATATTAAAAGATACAACAGAGGAAGAAAAGAAGGGAATATATAAATTTTTAAAGTCAATTGTCAGAAAGAAAAAATAAGTTTATATTTAACCTCTCCTTTCTTGTAAAGTTGTAAAAATATCACAATTGATTTAAAATTCAAAATATGGGAGAAATAAAAAAAATCCATCCTGTTAAAATTTTCTGTGGTTTAATTTATAAGGAGGAGGAAATTCTGGAAAAAACAAAAATAAAACTTGCAGAAAAATGGGGAAAAATTGATATTGAAGAAGGGCCATTTAACTTTGATTTTACAGATTATTATGAAGAAGAGATGGGGATAAATTTAAAGAGAAAATTTGTATCATTTGAAAATCTTTATATCCCTGAAGATGTTTATGAGTGGAAAATCTTTACAAATGAAGTAGAAAAAGAATTTTCTGAAGAAAATAAAAGAAAAATAAATATTGACCCAGGATATATTGACAGTTCAAAAGTAATTTTATTATCTACAAAGGACTACTATCATAGAATTTACATAGGAAAGGGGATTTATGCAGAACTTACACTTTATTATTCAAAAGGGAAATATAATTTTTTAAACTGGACATATCCTGATTACAGAACAGAAAACTATATTTCATTTTTTTTAAAGATGAAGCAAAAATATACAAAACAGGTAAGAGAATTTTTGAAAAATGAAAAAAATGTGGGTGAGAATACTTGTTGATTTTTTTATAATTGTATTTATTTTGAGTTTAATCACAGGAATTAGAGCGGTTATGCCACCAAGAATGGGAATTTTTATCACACCTAAAGATTTAGGACTTCCTTATGAAAATATAATACTTCAAACAGAGGATGGAAAAAGATTGAAAGGATGGTTTATTTATTCAGAAAAAGCAAAATGTGTAATTATATGTCTTCATGGTTATCCTGCAAATAAATCAGATATTCTACCTGTTGTTGAGTTCTTATATCCAGAATTTTCACTTTTACTTTTTGACTTCAGGGCACATGGAGAAAGTGAAGGGAAGGTATGCTATTTTGGATTGAAGGAATTTCTTGATGTAAAAAGTGCGATTGTTTTTATAAGAAACAACGAGAAAATTAAGGATTTACCGATTGGAATATGGGGATACTCTTTTGGAGGTGCTATTGGGATTATTTCTGCTTCAAAGTATAATGATATAAAATGTATTGTAAGTGATTCTGCTTTTGCTAATTTCCCTGATATGGTAAAAAGTTATTATAAAAATTTAGGTCCATTAAAGTATATCTTCTCTTCTTTTTCAATTTTCCTCGGTAGATATGTTTTTAGAAGTGATTTTAAATTGAACAGTCCTGAAAATTTTATAGGAAGTGTGAAATGTCCTATTTTAATAATACATTCAAGAAATGATGAGTTTGTTCCATTTACACATGCAAAAAAATTATATGAAAAAGCAAAATCCGAAAAAGAAATGTATGTTGTTGAAGGTTCTCATACAGGTCTTGATAGAGCATATACAAATGAATACAGGGAAAAAGTAAAAAGTTTTTTTGAAAAAAATCTTATTTCTGAAAAAATTGAAAAAAGGAGGCACAATGAATGAAATTTTTAAAAGGCATCCTGAAAATCCTATTCTTACACCAGAAAAATGGAAATATCCATGTAATGCAGTTTTTAATCCTGGTGTCATAGAATTTGAAGGTTATGTTTATCTTTTATGCAGAGTAGAAACATTTGATGGATATTCTCATTTCACCCTTGTTAAAAGTAAAAATGGAGTAAATAACTGGGAAATCCCTGAGAAACCCACTTTAGTTCCTGATGAGAGATATGATGAGGAAAAATGGGGAATAGAAGACCCGAGAATTGTATATTTAAAAGAAATAGAAAAATATGCAATAACTTATGTTTCTTTTTCTCCTGGTGGTCCATTAATCTCTTTAATTTTAACCGATGATTTTATAAAATTTGAAAGAAAAGGACCTCTTGTTCCACCAGAAGATAAGGATGGTTCTTTATTTCCCAGAAAAATAAAAGATAAGTTTGCTTTAATTCACAGACCAATTATAAGAGGAGAAGGACATATCTGGATTTCATATTCTCCTGACCTTATTCACTGGGGAAACCATAAAATTCTTTTGCCTGTAAGAGCAGGGATGTGGGACTGTCACAGGATAGGTCTTGGTTGTCCACCGATTGAAACAGATGAAGGATGGTTGATAATTTACCATGGAATAAGATATACTGCCTCTATCCCGATATACAGAGTTGGACTTGCTTTACTTGATAAAGAAAGTCCTGAAAAAGTTATTTCAAGAACAAAAAGGTGGGTTTTTGCTCCTGAAAAAGAATATGAAAGGATAGGAAATGCTATGAATGTTGTTTTTCCAACAGGATATATAATTAAAGATAAAGAAATCTTCATTTATTATGGATGTACAGATAAATGTATTTCTCTTGCTTTTGCTTCAATTTCAGACATTTTAACCATACTACTTAAAGAAAAAGAATAAGTGGAATAGATTTTTATCTTAACAATTCCTTTTTAATTTTTCCACTTCCTGTTTTGGGCAATTCATTTCTGAATTCAATTATTGATGGAACTTTATATGTAGCAAGATGTTCTCTGCAGTAATTTTTTATTTCAGATTCAGTAAGTTCTTCTCCTTCTTTTGGAACAATAACTGCTTTAATCGCTTCCCCTCTTATTTTATCTGGAACTCCCACCACTGCCACTTCTTTAACCTTTGGATGTTTGTAAATAACTCCTTCAACTTCAGTAGCATAAACATTAAGTCCTCCAACAATAATAACATCCTTTTTTCTTCCAACTATATAAAGGTACCCATCATTATCAAATTTCCCAAGGTCTCCTGTATAAAGCCATCCATCTCTAATTACCTGAGCGGTCAAATCTGGTTGATTATAATAACCTGGTGTAACAGGCCATCCTTTCATAATAATTTCTCCAACCTCACCTTTGGGAACTTCTACTCCATCCTCATCAACTATTTTTACTTCAATCCATGGAACAGGTTTTCCAACAGAACCAAATCTAACATCTTCTAATGGCGGTAAAACATTTGGAGCCGCTGTCTCTGTAAGTCCATAACCAGAAAGTAATTTTGCTTGTGGGCATACCTTATTAAATTTTTTTATTACATCAGGAGAATATGGAGCACCGAAAACAGCAGCCCATCTTAATTTAGGTAAATGAAATTTCTCAAAAACTTCAAGATTTAACATACCGATAAACATTGTTGGGACAAGAAAAGTTCCTGCAA
>ERZ795046.910-NODE-910-length-32788-cov-4.382458_pt1 | contig 32788 bp, 25 predicted proteins | sample MGYA00375130_ERZ795046 | MGnify/ENA primary metagenome ERZ795046 (study PRJEB30175, sample SAMN05720202) | activated sludge metagenome | isolation source: anaerobic digester from wastewater treatment plant | place: Japan | collected 2015-05-15 ...
TTCAGCAATACTTTTACTGCATATTTCTCATCGTCATAAATTCTCATCATCCCTTTAGTTCCGTAAATGACAGTACTATTATCTTCTGGTCCGTAGTAAGTCCAACTTGAGGTCATAGTTCCAACACAACCTTTTTTTGTCTTATATATGCATATTGCGTTATCCTCAACTAATATTGGTTCACCAGTTTTATATTTTTTGTCCAGAGTGGATAAAACAGCGGTAGCCTCAATTATTTCATCATCTAACAAATAATTGATTAAATCAGTCTTGTGAATGCCTAAATCAGCTAAAACCCCCATTGAAGCTACATCTTTATTGAAAAACCAAACATTCAATCCTGGATTTATGCTCCAGGTTTCAGGACCAGAATGACCAAATGTAGTTCTAAAACTTAAGCAGTCTCCTATCAAATGGTTTTCAATTAACTTTTTCGCATAAATATGTGCTTTTGTTAATCTCTGGTTATGACCTATTAATAGCTTTCTTTTGTTTTCCTTGGCCGTTTTAATCATTTCCAAACAATCTTCTAGATTTGTAGCCATTGGTTTTTCACATAATACATGTTTTCCTTTTTTTAAAGCCTCTATTGTAACTTTAGCATGCATATTATTAGCTAAACATATGCTAACTGCATCAATATTATCATCATTAAGCATATCATGATAATCTTCATACTGTATTACATTGTACTTATGGGCTAATTCTTTAGATCTTTCGGTAGTTCTATCATATAGTCCTATTAATTGAGCGTTTTTATTGTCTAAATACTCTGGAATATGTCTTATTTGAGCAATTTTCCCACAACCGATTATTCCAACTCTAATCATTGCATGCCTCCTAACTCTCTAAACGTTTTCTTTCTTTTGCAATAAAACTGCAGTGACAACTATGACTCCTTTAAAAGCTTCTCTTAAAAATGGGGGCACCCCAAATAAATTGAGAAGATTATTCATAACAGCAATAATTAAGACCCCAATCACCGTGCCCAATATTTGTCCTTTCCCGCCACTCATGCTAGTTCCACCAACTACTACTGCAGCTATTGCATCCATTTCGCTTCCACTTCCTGCATTTGCAAAGTCCATTGACCCTATCCTGGATACCTGTACAATTGAAGCAATCGCTACTAACAAACCAGATAAAGTATATACAAGTGTCTTTACTCTTTCAACCTTTACACCTGATAGTCTGGCTGATTTTTCATTTGATCCAACTGCTATGACTTGCCTGCCAAATACAGTTTTCTTAGATATAATATAAAAGATGACTGATAAAATTATCCAATAAACAATAGGCATGATCATAAATTTCCCTAATTTCAAATTTGAAATAGCAAGAAATTCCCTTGGCACTGTAGGATTATATCCTTGCATAAAATGTTGAGTTACACTTCTGAAAATCTTCATCGCTCCAAGAGTTGCAATAAATGGTGGGATTTTCCCCTTTGTTATCAATAACCCTATTAAACTTCCTAGAGCACTTCCCATCAGTAATATAATAAATATAGCTATTATGAAAGCTGGTATGCCTGTAATCCCTAATCTTAAAAGGATTCCGTTTGGTCCAACATCTATGAGCATCATAAGTACAGCACCTGTTGCAACTAATGTAGAGCCAACTGCTAAATCTATCCCTCCAGATATGATAACGAGTGTCATCCCCAATGCAATTATTCCTATGCTGGCATTATTTCTCAATATGTTTATCCAGTTATTTAGCCAAGAGCTAAACCAGCTACCAATAGAATCAAAATCAAATCCTAAAACTAAAGTTTGTACAATAATCATAATCACCAATGCTACAGCGGTGCTAAAAAGTGGTTGATTTAACCATTTATATTTTATTCTAGAAATTATGCTATTTCCCTTTCTCGATATTTCTGCCATATATTAACCCACCTCACTTTTTATGTTTCCGCCAGTGGCTAGTTTCATGATGTTGTGTTCATTTAAACTATCTTTAAATACCTCTCCTTGTATCTTCCCGTGATACATTACAATTGCTCTATCACAAATTCTTACAATTTCCTGAGCTTCACTAGATAAAATAATTATTCCCATACCATGATCAGCGAGATTTTTAATGATTTCGTATATATCTTCTTTAGCACCAACATCAACTCCTTGAGTTGGATTGTCAAGAATCATAACTTTAGGATTAGTTGCTAACCACTTAGCTAAAATTACTTTTTGCTGATTTCCACCAGATAAATTGTTGATGTTCTCAGTCTCATCGATTAGTTTAATTCTCAAAGATTTTACTTGTTCTCTAAATATTTTCTTATGTAATTTTATATCTATAAATCCATATTTTGCGTATTTTGGCCAAACTACGATTGTAGCATTTTCAAGTATATTCATGTCTTTAATTATTCCATTTTCTTTTCTGTTCTTAGGTAAATAGCCGATACCCTTATCAATTGCATCAACAACATTGTCAATATTGATTTGATGTTTATCCATAAAAATACTTCCAAGATCGGCTTTGTCTATCCCGAATATACTTCGAAACAATTCACTCCTGCCATCTCCCAACAGTCCAGTAAAACCCAGAATTTCTCCTTTGTGAAGCTTAAAAGATATATCATTAAAAATATTTGATTTAGAATAGTTTTCAACTCTAAATATTTCTTCTCCCTTAACAAAGTCTTTTTTGCTTTCTTTAATATTAAATTCATGTCCCACCATAAATGTAGCTAAATCATCAGTGCTCACATCACTTACAAGACCCTTACTTACCAAATTGCCATCTCTTAAGCAATAATATCTATCACATATTTCTTTGATTTCATTTAATTTATGAGAGATATAAATTATGCTTACATTGCGTTTTTTAAGATGCAACATCATTTCAAACACTCGTTTGATTTCCTTTTCAGTTAAAGATGTAGTTGGTTCATCCATTATTATTGTCCTTGCATTCATCATCATAGCTCTTGCAATTTCTACAATCTGTTTATATGACACATCTAAATCATTAACCATTGTTTTGGGATTTAAATTGATATTCATATCTTCAAATATTTTCTTTGTTTGATCTAACATTTCCTTGTGGTTCAACAGCCTATTTCTATTTTTTATCTCCCTGCCTATAAACATATTTTCATATATGGGCAAGTCATTAATTAAGTTTAATTCTTGATGTATAAATGCTATCCCACAATCTATAGCTTCGATTGGTTTATTAAAATCAACTTTTTTTCCATCAATGAATATATCCCCTGAATCTTTTTTTATTACTCCTCCCAATATATTCATCAGTGTAGATTTTCCGGCTCCATTTTCACCAATCAATGCACATATTTCACCATCTTCTACTGTGAAACTCACACCTTTTAATACTTGATTAGTGCCAAATGACTTATATATATCTTTAAACTCTATGCTCACTAAATCACCACCATAATTCTAAATAAATTTAAGAGAGGGTATTACAATAACCTCTCTTAAATTTTCAATCTTCTAATATGGAGAATTTTCATCAAGAAAATCTTGATAATTTGTCCTATCAACGACTGTTGTAGGTATTATTGTTACTTCTTCAACTTTTTCACCTTTCAATAGCTTCATGGCTACATCAATTGCATCTTTCACCATAGCTGGACTATACAATGCTGATTCAAGCCAAATATTATCGTATTCAGGCATAAGTTTAAAGTACTCTTGCATACCTCCACATCCAGTCAAAACTTTTATATCGGTTCTACCAGCCTCATTTATCGCTTGTAAAACTCCTATGGAAGTTTCATCATCCATTGAATAGACAGCATCTATTTTGGGATTACTAGTTAAAATATCTGCAAAATCCTTTAATCCATCTTCCCTGGTAAATTTTGTTGCATAAGTTAAAAGATTTAAATTCGGTGCTATCTTTTCAACTGTATCTAAAAACCCTTGCTTTCTCAATTCTGAGACTGATCCAGAAGTAGGGACTTCAAGAATTACAACATTGCCTTCTGTTCCAATTTTATCTACTATATACTCAGCTCCAGCTACTCCTATCCCATAGTTATCCCCAGAAACTCTATAAACTCCATCTGCATTGATTTCAATATCAAAGTTAACTACTTTTATGCCCTCATCTATAGCTCTTTGAATTGGCACTTCCATGCCTTCCCACTGTGGAAAAGCTACTATTGCATCTGCTCCCCATGTCATTAAGTCATCAAGTTGAGTAGTCATTTCTTCGGCATTTGAGCTTGTGTAGATTTGATATTCAATTTCGTTTGATAATTCTTTAGCTCTTGCCTCTGCATGATATGCTACTGCAGCTACCCAGCCATGGGTTACAGCAGGAGCAAGTATGCCAAGTTTATACTTCTGTCCGTTTTCCTCTCCAGTGTTATTATTGTTAGTATCATCTGGACTAGTGCATCCAGTTAGTAGAAGTGAAAATATTAATACAAACGATAAGATAATACTTCCTGCCCTTTTCATAATTAATCCCCCTTACAAATTATATAGTTATTGTGAAGACAACTCACAATTAACTTTCATCTTTACAATAAAGCTCTCGTGGTCTCTCTTACAATAAGTTCATATGGAATTATTCTTTTTTCTATTGAATTTAATCCATTTTTAAATAAATTATTTAGTAATCTAAAAGATTCCGTTCCCAACCTATAGCATGGCTGAGCGACTGTGGTAAGATAGGGATGAAACATAGTTGTGTAGTCAACATCGTCAAACCCAACGACGCTTATATCATTAGGTATATCTAGCTTTGACTCTTTAATAGCTGCAATAGCACCTAAAGCTATCGTGTCAGAAATACAGAATATAGCAGTTGGTTTCTCCTTTAGACCTAGTAATTTAATGGTAGCCTCCTTCCCGCTTTTAAAAGAATATACCTCGTCTGCATATTGTATATACTCCGCTTCATATTCAATTGATTTTATTTCTAAAAAATCCTTATAAGCTTTAAGTCTTAAATATGTAGAGATATAATTGTTAGTACTTGAAATCATGGCAATTTTTTTATGCCCAAGGCTATGTATATATTGCATTACATTGTATGCAGCATCGTAGTTATCAATGGACACTCTTGAAATATCTAAATCAATTGGATATTCTGAAGATAATACAATAGGAAACTGCGAAGAATAATCCTCTATCCAATTTGAATCCATATCACTAGCTAGTATAATTGCACCATCTGCTCTTTTTTTTCTTAACATATCAAGAGCCTTCTTTTGCTCACTTTGTTTCCCATATGTATTATAAATAAGTGAACTATATCCATGCTTTTGTGCCATATCTCCAATACCTGCGAGAATATGAGCATAATATGGATTTGTTATATTGGGAGTAACAATAAGCACAACTCTAGTTTCATTTTTTCTTAAATTTCTTGCAGACATATTAGGTTCATACGAAAGTTTTTCTATAGCTTCGTAAACTCGCTGTTTGGTTTGTTCTTTAACAATTTCTGGGTTATTTATGACTCTTGAAACAGTTGCTACAGATACATTAGCTTCTTTAGCTACATCTTCAATTGTTGACATATTTCACCTCCTATGTAATCCTTTACATATAGAAATAAACGTTTTCATGTATAATGTGAGTATATCCATATAAATATAAAATGTCAACTGAAACAAATAAATATTTCAATAATTTAAAATATTTTCAAGTATTTCTATTGTGCTTAATACCTCCGTTTGTTTTACAGGGACATCCTCATCATTCTCTATACATGAAATGAAATTTTTTAATTCCTTGTAGAACATAGATGATGCCGGTAAATTAATATCTGTTTTCACCATTCTGTCATTATCAGCTTGAAAGACTACAGGTTCCATGTTTGGCTTAAACAAGATAAGTTCTTGATTGTAATATTCTAATATCCCATCTTCAAATACTACTCTCCAATTTGCTTTAAATGGATAGAATGATTTATACCAAGAAGCAGTTGCCAATATATCAAAACCTTCAAAATGGTAATTGATTCTATATTGCTCTTTAAAAGATAAATCATTTCTCCCACAAGTCATCACATCATATGATAAGGGGTTTCCAAATATGCTTATTATCAAATCAAGATCATGTATGTGAAGATCAAAAGGTATATGCCCACTTTTCTCTTTATCAAGAAACCAACTATTAGTTGACCATTTTGGGGCTGAGGATAATCTTTCAAAATATGCGTCTAGCACTTTTCCCAATTTATTATTTACACAAATATCTTTTAAAATTTCAGATTCATATGAAAATCGAACAACTTGAGCAACTAAGAGCTTGAGATTTTTATTCTTTGCAAAATTAAACATCTCAAGAGCATCTGATTTATTTAAAGCTATTGGTTTTTCCACAATTACATTTTTATTTAAAGATAAAGCCTTTAATACATGTTCTTTATGCATAAAGGTTGGAGTTAGCACATCTATTACATCTATTTCCTCATTCTCTACCAACTCTTCTATTGAACTAAATGTTTTTAAACCATTTGTTTGAGCTTTTAATTTGCTTAACTCAGAATTAACTACTACTCCTTTAACTTGCGCATTGTCTAGTAATAAATAATTGTCTAAATGAACTTTTGCTATTCCACCAAATCCAACTAGTCCTACATTTATCATCATTGATCTCCTCTATTCAATAAAAATGTTAATCTCCCTTAAGTAATTTAAAGAATCTTTCACTGCATTATTTACTTCATCAAGGTTCTTAGCTCCTTGTTTAGTAAATTCAATTTCAATGCTCATCGGACATTCATTATCATGTTTTTCCAGTATATCGAATATCTTAGAAAAATCAATGTACCCTTTTCCTAAAGCAGGAAAATTCCACTCATCTGACAAACCATTTTTATCTTTGATATGCATAAATCCAATTTTATTTACACTTTTTTCGATATCCTCATATATGTCTGTATTGCCATAAAATATAGCATTTGCAGTGTCATAATTTATCATTACATAAGGCGTATTCAGCATATTAATTATTGGCATGATAGTTTCTCCAGTGCCATGTTTACCGTGGTTTTCTAAGCATAGTTTTATATTGTGTTTATGTAATATAGGCAATAAGCTAAATATATTGTTTGCTACAATTTCATCTGATGATTCTTTTTTATCTCGTATATGAGCTTCACCTATAGAGCTTATTATATATTTGCATCCAAAAAATGCTGCTAATTCGATATTTAATTTAAAATCTTCTATTCTATTTTTGTCCATTAAGTTGCAATGCCCACTTAATGCAAATGGGTTCAAATCAGCTTTCTTAAGTTCCTCTTTTATTGAAACTAACTCTTTAAAGCTCATATCTGAAAACACATGCTCTGTCCAGCCTTTTGTTGCTGTCAATTCTATATATTTAAACCCTGCATTTTTAATACCATCTATCGCTTTATCAATTGAAAAACCATGATACGAATTTGAATTAACTCCTATTATCCTATTCATCAGATTCTCTCCTTATATTATTTCAATTGTTGCTAACCTTACAAAATATCACTTTTTTGTAGCAGGACCACAATTTCTATTTCTGTAGTGTGTGGAAACATGTCTACCGGCTTTATTTTTTTTACTTCAAATCCATTTTCTGTTAATATTTTTAAATCCCTTGCAAGAGTCGCACTGTCACATGATACATAGACTACAATTTCCGGATTTAAATCTGCAATTTCAAGTAAAGTTTTTTTATCAGCTCCTGACCTTGGTGGATCGAGAATTATTTTATTTGGTTGACCTTCCTTTTTATGTAGCTCAGGTAACAAATCTTCTACCTTGCCATGGTAAAAAGAAACATTTCCAATATTATTTTCTACTGCATTTCTCTTAGCATCCTTTACAGCTGATTTTATATATTCTATCCCTATCACTTTATTAACGTCGTTTGCTATAAATAAAGCTATGCTTCCTATTCCTGAATATAAATCAAATACCAAATCATTTTCCTTAGGGTCTAAATATTTTTTTACTATGTTAAATAATTTTTCAGTTTGATAGGAATTCGTTTGAAAGAAAGATTCAGGTGAGATATTAAATTTTATATCTCCAATATAGTCGATAAGGTATTCTTTACCAAATATATGGATAAATTCTTTTCCGTATTTCACTTTATCATCGTTATTGATATTTTGATAAATGCTAACAACACTGCCTGTGTCTCTGATCAATTTGTGAACCAATTCATTTTTATATGGTAGTTCTCGAGTGTGTGTAACTAAAATAACCATTGCTAAAGAATCTTGATTGGTCCTTATTCCGATATGTTTTAAGTTACCTTTTTTATTAGTTCTGTCAAAAACTTCTATATTGTATTCATTTATCCACTCTTTAATTGATTTAATTATTCTATCTCCTATCTCTTTTTGAAGAATGTCTTCTTCTATCGGCACTATTTCATTAGATTTTCTTTTATAATAACCAATCACTTTCTCTCCATTGCTTATGCCTACGGGAATTTGCGTATTGTTTCTATATCTAAATGGATGAGTCATACCTAATATAGGTTCAATGTCATATTCTACTTTGCATGTCTTATATAAGTCATTTTTTATTTTTTTCTCTTTCCATTTTAATTGCTCTTCGTATTTAAAATTTATTAAAGGGACTCCCCCTCCTAATTTGCTCGTATCAAATGCGTATTTTTCCCTTAAGTTAGAGTAATATACAATATTTGCCATTTTCCCAACACAGTAATTTCTTTTTTTTTCGATAACTTCAAACTCAACTATATCTCCTATAACGCAGTTATCCACAAATATCACTTGATTCTCAAGCTTAACTACGCCTAAACCTTCCGAATTAAAATCTATAACTTCTCCATTATACTTTTTACCAATCTCCATGTTGACCCTCCAAATTATTTTATATTCTAATTTTATCACATATATAATAAATATTAACTAGATTATTATTTAATATTTATTTCCATTGGTATAATTTTCATATTTACATTATATATCCAGATAATCAGAATTTTTTAATTACTCCAATAAATTTCCTTGACTTATAGTGATTTGGGGTTTATATTTATATATGATTGATATTTTTTTATCAGTAGTTTACTAATTTACAGGGGGTTAAGTAATGAATGTAGTAGTAGCAATTTTTAAGTTTACACCAGTATTTTTAATGGCAGGACTTATGATATCAGGTATGGATGCTTTACTAGCAGCTCCATTAGCTGCTGTTTGGGCAGCAATTGTAGCTTTTATAACTGATAAATTGTCGTTCAACGAAATAGTTGAAACAGCCATTGATAATGTAAAAGAAATGCAGTTAGTATTCTTCATTTTGATGGCAGCATATGCTATGGCTGAGATATTTATGTCTGCAGGAGTTGCTGCATCAATCATCAATGTTTCATTAAAATTAGGTTTAAGTGCTAAAACAGTAGCTGTTACCGGATTTTTAGTTACATGCGTTTTGTCAGTGGCTACTGGAACTTCATGGGGAACGTTTGCTGCAGCTGCCCCGATATTTCTTTGGCTAAACCACATAGTTGGAGGAGATATTGTTCTAACGACGGCGTCAATAGCAGGAGGTGCATGCTTTGGCGATAATATCGGACTTATTTCAGATACAACAGTAGTTAGTTCTGGTATACAAAAAGTTGAAGTCATACATAGAATCAAGCATCAAGGTGTATGGTCGCTGCTGTGTTTAACTATTTCTGCGATAATTATATTTGTCGTTAGTATGCATTTGCCAGGTGTTACTGCAAATGCCAATGAAGCAATCGCAGCAATACCACAAGAAGTTTGGGATAATCTAAATCAAGAAAGGCCTGCTGCTGTTACTTTGCTAAATCAAGTGCAAGAAGGTGTTTCACCTATTATGATTATTCCACTTATTATTGTAATCATAACAGCCGTTAAAGGTTTGCCAACTTTAGCTTGCCTATTTTTAGGTATAATAACATCCTTGATATTTGGGCTATTTACAGGGACAGTAACCTCTATATCAGCATTTTTGGATTCAATCCTGACAGGTTTTTCTGATGCTGGTTCTTGGGTTATTGTTATGATGATGTGGGTTGGAGCATTTGGTGGTATAATGGGTAAAATAAATGCATTTGCACCACTTTCAAATTTAATTTCTAAAATTTCAAAGAATGTTAGACAGCTTATGTTCTATAATGGAGTTTTATCAATAGTTGGAAATGCAGCTCTATCAGATGAAATGGCACAAATAGTTACGATAGGTCCAATTATTAAAACTTTAACTGAAGATAATGTTGAGGGTAGCGAGGAAGATTTATATAAGCTGAGATTAAGGAATGCAACTTTCTCTGACGCATTAGGCGTATTTGGTTCTCAACTTATACCATGGCATGTTTATATGACTTTCTACATCGGCATTGCTAGTGCAGTTTATCCTCTTTATAAATTCAACGTATTTGAAATAATTTCACATAATTATTTAGCAATAATCGCAGTTGTTTCTATTCTTCTATTAACTTTAACTGGCTTAGATAGATTCATTCCTCTATTTAAGCTGCCTTCTGAACCAGATGTAAAATTAAAGAACAAATAAACATAAGGTGAGCTTAAGCTCACCTATGTTATATTTTGTATCCATTTCTTTGATTTTATTATCGGAAATCCCAATATAGCCTTAACTATCTCCTCTGTTGTTATCAATAGGAATAAATATTGTACGGGTAATTTTAAAACCATGGATCCCATAAAAGCTAAAGGAACACCTATTAGCCAAACTGAAGATAAATCTATTCTCATAGCAACTTTAGTATTTCCGCCAGATCTAAGTACCCCGACGATTGAAATATTATTATATACTCTTACTACAAATGTCAGCCCCATAATAATAATTATAGATCTTGCTGAACTATATACTAGAGGCTCTAGGTTGTTGAATAATTTCAATATCAAATCTGCAGATAAAGTTAAACTTAACCCTAGTATTACACCTGACACTGTGGATAATACAATAAAGCTCATAGCATAATCATAAGCTTCTTCATACTCTTCCGCCCCAATTTTACTCCCAACCATAATACTACAAGCACTTGCTAATCCTTTTACAACGACAAAGAACATATTTTGAATCGTATTTGTCAGTTGAATACTAGCTGTAGCAGTTTTCCCTAGTTGGGCATAAGCGATTGTGTACATAATTTGGCCTAAAGCCCAGAAACCTTCTGTTAATATTACTGGATATGTTACGCTAATGTATTTTTTTATGAATTCCTTATCCCACCCAAACAATTCTTTTAAATTTGCATTTAAATGTTCATTTCGTCTATATACTACGTATAATAGTAGAACGAATTCCACAATTCTCGCTATAACAGTTGCAATTGCTGCTCCTCTAACGCCTAAAGCTGGTGCTCCAAATTTTCCAAATATCAAAATATAATTTAACAATGTATTCGTCCCAAGAGATATTATTGAAATTATAAGAGGCACATGAGGTTTTCCTGTAGTTCTTAATGCAATGGAATAACTAAAGCTTATTGCAGTTATAATATAAGATAACGATACAATTCTCAAATACTTAACGCCAACATCTATAACGTCAGCTTCTTTAGTAAAAATTCCCAGAATTAATTTTGGAGATATTAAAGCTGCAAGAGTAAATACTATGCCTATAATCAAGGAACTCATTATAGCAAATCCCATACTCTTATTCACATTTTTTACATCTTCTTTTCCCCAGTATTGGGCGATAAATATAGCTCCTCCACTGTTTATTCCAAAAGTAAGCAAAATATAAAGAAAAAAAACTTGATTTGCCAACCCTACTCCAGCTATACTGGCACTTCCTAAATTGCTTATCATCAATGTGTCAACCATATTTAATGATGATGATACTAAGTTTTGAATGGCTACTGGTAAAGCTATAGTTAACATCGTTTTTAAAAATACTTTGTCTTTTAATGCCTTCATATCCGTCTCCTTCATAAAATAAATGTGCGATTAAAGTATAATAGCACATTTATCCTAATTTGTGAAGGCATTAAATTATATTTACTTAAGTCTATTAAATATTTTATTTTAACTTGATTCCATCATCCACTAATTCAATTATTTTCTTCTTGTATAAATTACCAATAGCTTTCTTAAACCCGGATTTACTCATTCCTAAAGTTTTCCTTATAAGCTCAGGGTCGGATTTGTCATTTAAAGCTAAAAATCCATTGTTTTCCTTTAGTTTTTTTAATATTACTTGGCTGTCTCCTTCTATTTGAATATGAGCCATTTCTCTTGGTGTTAGATCCAATTTGCCATCTTCCAAAACTTTATTTATTCTTATTTCTATTTCATCGCCAATCTCATAAATCCCAAAAACATTTTTCTTGTTTATAAGCCCATCATATTTGTTTTCAACTGCTACAAATACACCTATGTCTTTGTTGATTCCATAAACTGTGCCCTTAACTTTGTCATTTTCTCTGAAAGGAGAATCTGTGCTTAAATAGTCTTTTATTCTCATGGTTGCAGCTATTCTATCACTTTTATCAATGTAAATTGCTACTAAGTAATCATTAAAAACTTCGATTTTCCCTAGAGTTTCACTAAATGGCATAAATAAGTCTTTTTCTAAACCCCAATCTAAAAAATACCCTATTTTAGACTCACTCACAACTGTAAGTTTTGCTATCTGTCCAACTTGAGCTTTTGGTGTATTTGTTGTGGCTATTGGTCTATCTTGCGAATCCTTATAGACAAACACTTCAATACTATCACCTGCTTTGACGTTCTCAGGTATTTGTGATATCGGCAATAGAACATCTTTATCATCGTCTTCTGTCCCTAAATATGCACCTACTTTTGTAAATCTCTTTATCATTAAATTTTGTTTTTTTCCTAAATAATACATATTACACCTACTTTTCTTTATTATTATCTATATCATATCACAAAAATAAATAGTTGCATCTAAAAAATGCACTGCTAAAATTAGCAGTGCATTTTTCTATAATTGTGATCTCATCTTATTTAATTGTACTTCTAAGTCTTCTAGTTCTTTTAATGCTTCTTCTGGTAATTTGTCTCTTCCTTCTTTTTCAATATCAACTTTTTTAACAAAATCTTTTCTGTAATTAATTGATCCTTGCCACATATCAAGATAGTCTTTGTCAAAGCTCACTTCAAAACCTTCTACATCTATATACTCTATGTCCTTAAATTCTCCAAGTTTTTTAAACTCTGCTTTTCTTGTGACTATTTGCTCGAGAATATTTAATGTGACTTCTTTAGGTATTTTTTTGTCTTTATATGATCCAGTATTGAAAATATAACAGTCTACATTTCTCTTTTCAAATAAAAGTTTAAATTTATTGTAGTCTTCTTCTAGAGGGTATGTCCTAAAGGGATTTGCATAAGGCTCTATTACAAGTGCGTTCATGTCTGCACCCTTAGCAAGCCTTTCTGCTGTAGTTCTTTTTGTCGCCAATGTGGCTCCCATAACTGATGCTAATACAGGATTATTTATTTTTAATACTGGAGGTAAAGTAGCATCTTTCATTAACCAAATAATTGAATCTACAGGTTCATCGATTTTGTTCACCCTGTTATCTGCCCACAAAATTGATTTAACAGCCCTGCCATTTCCATTTCTAATATCTTCAGTAACTAAAACTTTGTTATTATTACTATCTAATGTCACTCCACAATTTTGTACAGTTAATAAAAATTTATTAGCAGGATGCGTGGTTGGATAGTCTTGAGTTTTATCAAAATATGAAGGTTCAAGTGCTACAGAATAACCATCATCGACTGAAATGACATAAGCGTCATCATGTAATATAGTTATATTGTATTTACCGTCGTGTTTTTCATGGGTAATAGTTGACTTACCAGAACCAGATAGTCCAAATACGCCTACTGTATATTTGCTTCCATCATCAAAATTATATCTTTTCATGCCTCCATGGCAAGATGCAAAGCCATTCCTGTTTGCTATACTCCATGCTAGTGTAAGAGTTCCTTTTTTGTATTCTCCAAAATATCTCATTCCTAGTAATAGTGCACAATTGTGTTCAGGATCAAATAAAGCTAATCCATCCTTATGTATTTCTGGAACATAATCAGGATCTGCTACTACATAAATATCCCCTTCGGGATATTCTTTCGAGCCATCATACATTTTCATAATATCTTGTGTTATGTATTGAAAATTTAATAGCCATGAATACATTATGTTCTCATATTTTTCTGGTAGAAGCAAGTGAGCACGCACCATAAAATCAGGATCTAATCCTATAATTACTTGTGCATGGTACATTTTTTTGTACCTAGTTAGGTATACAGCTTCTCTTGCTATAGTTGAATACTCATCAAGAGAAACATTCGGTTCCCCGATTATGACTCTCGCCCCAGCAAATCTACCTGTGACAGCTCCGTCATTAAAAAGCAAAACCTTTGCATCTTCTGGAAGCCCAATGAGCTCAGGTTTGTAAACAGGCATATCCGTTACTATAGTTCCTGGAGAATTATAAGCTAATTTATAGGCTTCACTAGCAGAAGTAACATTTACCACATTGTTCCCATAAAAAGCTGTTTCTAAAGTTGTTCTAAGTGAGTTGAAAATTTTGTTGCTTTTTTTTATATCTTCTAATTTAAAATTTGAAATTGTAGACATGTTTTCCCTCCATTCATATCCTTGTACTTTGATTATAGCACAGGCATATGATTTAACAAGTTTATTTGTAAAAAAACTATAATTTTATTCAATTATGAATTTTATGTTTTTTGAATTAAAAAAATAAAACTGCAAGAATTATTACTTAATAAGCAATTTTTCTTGCAGTATCATTTTATCATAATATTTTTGCGTGGCCTTTATATATCTGACCTGTGGCACTCTCGACAGTTACTATTTCGTTATCCTCTAGTATTTGAGTAGCGTTTTTTGCTCCTACTATGGTAGGTATGCCTAAATCAAGCCCAGTAATTGCAGCATGAGAAGAAAGTCCTTCTTCTTCGCAGACAATAGCAGATGCTCTTTTCATAAAACTTTCAATCGACTCAAATGACTTCTTGCATACAATTATATCTCCATCAACAAATTTTGCTAAAAGTTCTTCTTTTGTATTTGCAATCACAACTCTACCTGTCCCTACTTTTGTTCCTACACCAGTCCCTTGCAATAGGACTTTCCCTATGGTATGCACTTTTATCATATTTGTTGTTCCTGCCACTCCTACTGGAATACCAGCGGTTATGACCACTAGATCACCTTCTTTAACTAATCCAGCATCTAGTGCAGTTTTCACGGATAATTCTATCACTTCATCAGTGGAGTCTGACTGTCTAGTTAACATCGGAATGACTCCCCAAACTAAAGATAATTTTCTAAGCACTGATTCATTTGTAGTTACCGCTATTATTGGTGCTCTCGGTCTAAACTTAGATATAGCTTTTGAAGTATAACCTGAAGAAGTAGCTGTTATTATAGCTTTAGCTCCTAAGTCTTGAGCAGTAGTAACTGTAGCTTTGCTTATTGCATTTGTAGTCGTTATTTTGCTATCCAGAGATCTCAATTTAGCAATTTCTTCAAAGTTTAATGCGTTTTCAGTGGTAACAGCTATGTTATACATGGTTTTAACCGCTTCAATAGGATATTGTCCTGCTGCCGTCTCTCCAGAAAGCATCACAGCACTTGAGCCATCAATTATTGCGTTTGCAACATCAGTGACCTCTGCTCTAGTTGGTCTAGGATTTCTTATCATAGAATCTAACATCTGTGTCGCTGTGATTACTGGCTTGCCTATAATATTGCATTTTCTTATTAGTTCTTTCTGAATTAAAGGTATTTCTTCAGTAGGGACTTCTACTCCTAAATCCCCTCTTGCTACCATGATGCCATCAGCAGCTACTAAAATCTCATCTATGTTATCTAACCCCTGTTGGTTTTCAATCTTTGCTATTATGTCTATATTTGCCCCATTGTTATCTTCCAATACTTTTCTAATTGCACTTACATCAGAAGCTCTCCTAACAAAAGATGCTGCAATATAATCAACACCATTCTCTATGCCAAATATAATGTCTTCTACATCCCTTTCAGTTAATGCTGGCAGATTTATATTTACATTTGGGATGTTTACGCCTTTATGGTCTTTTAATACACCGCTATTTAATGCTTTCATAATTATATCAGTATCTTTTATTTCAACCACTCTAAATTCTATTAACCCATCATCTATAAGAATTATATCCCCTACTGATACATCATTAGGCATGCCTTTATAACTTACACTTACTATGTGTTCGTCTCCTTCAAGTTCTCTAGTGGTAAGTGTAAATTCTTGGTCTTTGTGAATCTCAACCTGGTCTTTTTTGAATTTACCTAATCTTATTTCAGGCCCTTTTGTGTCGAGCATTATTGCAATTGGCAAATTCATTTCATGCCTTAGTTTTTTTATAGTGTCAATTCTTGCCTTGTGCTCCGCATGATCCCCATGTGAAAAATTTAGTCTACATACATTTACGCCATATTCAAAAAGTTTTCTCATTATACTCTCAGATTCAGATGCAGGTCCAATGGTAGCAACTATCTTGGTTCTTTTCATAAAAACCCTCCTATCGGGATAGAATATTTGCAGTATCGTACATTTCTCTATTAAGCTTTTTTTTCATGTTGAGCGCTTCTCTAATCTCAAGGTCTATAATTTCATTGCATTTAGTTCCTAAAACTCTTCCTGACTTGTTCTGAAGTAATAGTTCTACACTCCTCTTTCCCATTTGGCTTGCTAAGATTCTGTCAAATGCACTAGGAGATCCACCTCTTTGAACATGCCCTAATACTGTAACTTTTGTCTCTACCCCAGTTTTATCTTCTATTGCTTCAGCCAATTCAAATGAGTTCCCTACTCCTTCTGCAAGGACTATTATGTGATGCAATTTCCCCATGTTTTTCCCTGTCAAAACTTTCCTGCATATAGCATCTTCGTCATACCCTATTTCTGGTATTATTATGCTTTCTGCTCCTCCAGCAAGTCCAGCATAAAGTGCAATATCTCCACAATTTCTACCCATAACCTCTACAACATTTGCTCTTCCATGGGAAGATGAAGTGTCTCTTAATTTTCCAATAGCTTCTATTACAGTCTCTACAGCTGTCATAAAACCAATTGTGTAATCTGTATATGGCAAATCATTATCAATAGTGCATGGTATGCCAATAGTAGGTATTCCAGCATCTGAAAGCTTTTGTGCTCCTCTAAAAGTTCCATCTCCGCCAAGTACTATCAACCCATCCATATTGTAGACATCAATTACATTTAGAGCCTTTTTAAACCCTTCCGGATTCATAAAATCTTCACTTCTCGCAATCCTTAATACAGTCCCTCCTCTATGGATTATATCCGCAACGGATTCGCTGTCCATATCATCAAGTGCTCCATTTATAAGTCCATCATAGCCTCTTTGAATCCCTAATATTCTTAAATTATTATATAGTCCAGTCCTTACCACAGCTCTGATAGCTGCATTCATGCCTGGAGCATCTCCTCCACTTGTTAGTACGCCTATTGTTTTCATAATTGCCTCCTAAAATTAATTTAATAAATAATTTTTACATTATCATAGCCTAAAAGCTCTTTTAATTTGTCAATTGCTTCAACTGAATTGCCGTCAATCCACAAGCTTCTATCTGCCATTATAGTCTTTTTGTTGCTAGTAAAATAAATATAAACAGGAACATTCCCAGGATACGAATATAAAATTTCCTTAACTTTCTCTAAGATGTCCATTTTCGTTATATCGTCAATTTTTAGATATATTTTATCATAATTCATTTTTTTTACTGGTGAAATTTTTTCTACAATTATCTTTGGATCTTCAACTTCTGATATTGATAGCTTACCTTCAACTAGTACAATATTATCTTCAAAAATTTGATCAAAATACTTCTCAAAGACAGTAGGAAAAACTATACATTCTATTGTACTATACAGGTCTTCCAATGTGAAGAATGCCATCATATTGTTATTTTTAGTGACTTTATTTTTTTTGTCTGTGATTAGTCCAACTATATAAACTTGTTTCCCATCTTCAATATTATCATTCTTAATTTCTGTGTCAAATTGTTCTGCGATTATATCAGTCGTATGAAAATTTGAGAGCAATTTGATTTCTCTTTCATATGGCTGCAAAGGATGCCCTGATACATAGATACCCAACATTTCCTTTTCCATTTGAAGTAATATATTAGTGGGAAACTCTGATAATTTCGGAAGTTCTTCTTCAAAATTTGTTTTTGCAGCTTCAAATAATGAAAATTGGCCATCAATATTTTTTTTAATATCATTGCTTATTCCATCTATTGTCTTTTCAAATATTGCAAGATATTGTGCTCTGTTCCCACCTAATGAATTTAAAGCTCCAGCTTTTATCAAGCTTTCCACAGCTCTTTTATTTATTGAAGTCTTATCTACTTTATAAATTCTTTCAATAAAATCATTGAGATTAAGAAACCTGCCGTTCTCTCTAGATTTAACAATGGCATCAATGATGTTTTCCCCAACATTTTTAACAGCTGAAAGCCCATATCTTATGGCTTTGCCTTCTACGGAAAATTTACCAAAAGAATAATTTATATCTGGTGGTTTTATTTCTATTCCTAGCCTTTTACACTCTTCAATATACAGACTCACTTGTGATGTATTACTCATTACAGATGATATAAGTGCTGCCATGTATTCAACCGGATAATATGTTTTTAGCCAAGCTGTTCTATATGCAATAACAGCATATGCAGCAGAATGAGATTTATTAAAAGCATAGTTTGCAAAGTCTACCATCAGATCAAATATCTTTGATGCAGTCTTTTCATCTACTCCATTCCTGATAGCTCCCTTAACAATTATATTTCCTTCCTCATCTGCTTGTCCATATATAAAATTTTGTCTTTCTTTCTCCATTACATCCATTTTTTTCTTTCCCATAGCTCTGCGCACCAAATCAGCTCTCCCGAAAGAGTATCCTCCGAGCTTTTGAACAATTTCCATAACTTGTTCCTGATAGACAATACATCCATATGTCACATTTAATATTGATTCTAAGCTTGGATGAATGTATTGAATCAAAGATGGATCGTGTTTACAAGCAATGAATGTTGGAATTTGGCTCATTGGTCCCGGCCTGAAAAGAGAATTTGCAGCTATGAGATCTTCAAATACATTTGCTTTTAACTCTTTTAAAAATGCTCTCATCCCCGGACTTTCAAATTGAAATATTCCCAAGGTTTCTGCATTTGCAAACATATCTAATACTTTTTTATCGTTAAAATCAATATTTGCAATGTCTATATCCACCCCATGATTTACCTTAATTAATTCTATGGCATCTCTTATCACAGTGAGTGTCCTTAACCCAAGAAAATCCATTTTTAAAAGCCCTAATTCTTCTAATTCTGTCATTGTAAATTGTGTAGCTATTGATTCATTATTTCTGACTAATGGGGCATATTCGGTTATTGGGTCTTTAGATATGACAACACCAGCTGCGTGAGTAGATGTGTGCCTGGGCAGGCCTTCTACTGCTATTGCTAAATCAATCAACTCTCTAACTTCTGTGTTGTTATCATACTCTTTTCTTAAATTTTTATTGATCTCTAAAGCTCTATTTATTGTTATACCCAATTCATTTGGAATTTGCTTAGCTATGTAGTCTACTTCTCCATAAGGCATATCTATCGCTCTTCCAACATCTCTTATAGCGCCTCTTGCTGCCATGGTACCAAATGTAACTATCTGAGCAACTTTATCAGCTCCATATTTTTTTATAACGTATTCTATTACTTCCTCTCGCCTTTCGTAGCAAAAATCAATGTCTATATCTGGCATAGTGATTCTTTCTGGATTTAAAAATCGCTCAAATATAAGTCCGTATTTGAGCGGATCAATGTCAATTATACCTAATGCGTAAGAAACTATGCTTCCTGCTGCTGAACCTCTCCCTGGGCCTACCATGATTTGATTGTCTTTCGCAAATTTAATAAAATCCCAAACGATTAGGAAATAATCGACATAACCCATTTGAGTTATTACACTAAATTCATAATCAAATCGATTTTTGATTTCTTCAGTTATTGTTTTATATCTTTCTTTAAGTCCTTTTCTGCTTAATTCCATCAAATAAGATTCATTTGTATACCCTTTTGGTACTTCATATTTAGGCAAATGCAATGTGTTGAAATCCAATTCAACATTGCACCTATTTGCGATGATATTTGTATTGTTTATTGCCTCAAGATCATTTGGAAATAAGTTTATCATTTCTTTGGAGGATTTAAAATAGAACTCTTCTGTTGGAAATTTCATTCTGTCGACATCAGAGATGGTTTTTCCTGTTTGAATGCACAGCAGTACATCATGAACATGAGCGTCTTTCTTTTCCAAATAGTGAACATCATTTGTAACCACTAGAGGTACATTTAATTGTTCGCTAAATTCTCTTAGCTTTTTATTCACTTCTAATTGCTCTTTTAATCCATGATATTGAAGTTCTAAAAAAAAGTTGTTTTCACCAAATATACTTTTATATCTCATAGTGGCATCTTTTGCTTTTTCAAAATTGCCATCTAATAATAAACTTTGTATCTCCCCACCTAAACATGCTGATAGAGCTATTATGCCTTCGTGATATTTTTCAAGAATTTCATAATCAGCTCTAGGTTTATAATAAAATCCATTTATATAGGCTTCTGAAACGATTTTCATTAAATTTTTGTATCCTTCATTGGTTTCAGCTAAAAGTATCAAGTGATAAGGCTTTTTATCTTTAGGGTTTCTATCTGTGTATTTACCATTAGTTACATAAATCTCTGATCCAATTATCGGTTTAATGTTATTTTTTTTTGCTTCCTTATAAAAATTAACAGCTCCGAACATAGCTCCATGATCAGTAATAGCAACCGATTCCATGCCTAATTCTTTTGCTTTAGAAACTAATTCTTTTATTCGAATGCTACCGTCAAGAAGGCTAAATTCAGTATGCACGTGTAAATGTGTAAACTTTACTGTATCCATCATACCACCTTAATCAAATATCTCAGTGAATTCTACATTTTTTAAAGTATTCTCTATCAGAGATAAATCCACTACCATAAAGTCATATAAAACTTGTTCATTCCAATCCGGAATTTTGCTTATGTTTTGAAATTTTTCATATGTAGAAATGCTGTTTTCAATTAAATTGAGCCCATTTATATCTATTTTGCCTTTTTTTTCAGAAATCAATATACTTTTATATGGCGTTTCATTGGGCTTAACACTTCCTGAAAGCGGATGTGATAAAAGCTTATGACCCATATGTATCTTATCTCTTGTATATTTTAAAACATCAAAATGGCTTTTGTTCTCCATATATTCTATCTTTATGCTGCCTTCGTATTTTTCGTATACTTTTGGGTTATTAGTAATAATTATCAATTTCATCTTATCAAACCTCTCTAAAGCCACTTTCGATTACTGTGGTTAACTTATCAATTAATTCTTTTTCGTCTTTTCCCTTAGCTATAAGTGTTATCTTTTCTCCTTTAAATGCTCCTAGTGACATTATCCCAATAATGCTTTTCCCATTTACTCTTTTATTTGCAGTTTCTACTTCAAGATCACTTTCAAATTTATTAGCTATTTTTACAAATATTGCAGCTGGCCTTAATTGCAATCCTTCATCATTCATAAGAATTATATCCTTTTTTATCACAAAATCACTCCTTAAGTTCATCTGCTATTTCCTGTATTTTTTTGAACCTGTGATTGACCCCAGATTTTCCAATAGGCGGGTTTAATTTCTCACCTATTTCCTTTAAAGTTGCATCAGGATGAGATAATCTAATCTCAGCTATCTCCCTAAGTTGTTTGGGTAAATAGTTCAATCCTTTTTTTTGCTTTATTATATTTATCGCTTCAACTTGCCTCATAGATGCTTCTACAGTTTTTTCTAAATTTGCTGTTTCACAATTGACAATTCTGTTAATATTGTTTCTGACATCTTTTAATACTCTAATCTCTTCAAATTTCAGAAGTGCTTGATGGGCACCAATGATATTTAAAATGTCTGATATTCGTTCAGCTTCTTTTAGGTATAAAATATATGATTCTTTTCGTTTTATAATTTTGGAGTTCAAACCAAAAGAGTTTATCAATTTTTGAAGATCTTTTGCATGTAAATAATCAGTATTTACAAACTCCAAATGGTATGTCTTTTCAGGATTGCTCATCGAGCCTGCTCCTAAAAAAGCTCCTCGAATATAACTTCTTTTGCAGCATCTCTTTTCAATTATATTCTTTGGAATTCCATAATTTGGTTTAAATATATTAATTTCTTTTTCGTCTATAAACCCAGTGTCAATTAAAATATTCGTAACAGCTTTAGAGTTGTTCACAGCAACCAAATAATTGTTGTTCTTCTTTAACTGCTTATTCTTTCTTACAGAGACTTCAACATCTACATTGTATATTCTTTTTAATACAGAAAATATCCTTCTTGCAATAGCTGCATTTTCTGTTGAAAAAATAATGCTAAGATTATGATGCCCACTTATTTTTATTGATCCACTCATCCTAATTAGCGAAGCTAATTCTGACAAAGCACAACAGTCGTTTTCTACAGGCAGATGTGAAATTTCATTTTTAACATCTGATGAAAATGACATTACATCACCTCATGTTATTTATATACTCAATGCTTTTTCTAATTACTTTTAATTCATCTTCATATTTGACAATTTTTACTGCTTTATCCATGTGCACGAAGCTTGCATCAATAAATCCTTCTTCTCTTTGTGGTTGACAATGAGTATTGTTTGCTTTCATTAAAAACCAATGCACAGTTTTGTAAACTTGCTCATTGTGTCTTAAATTTCTAAACTCATACTGTGCTTGTCCAATATAAGAAACAATCTCACCCCTTACTCCAGCTTCTTCATATACTTCACGCAATGCTGCCTGTTCTTTTGTCTCGCCTTGTTCTATTCTACCTTTTGGAAGCACCCAATCACCGTTGTATTTTTTTAATAATAAAATGCTGTTTCCAAAAAAAACAATACCTCCACTGCTTACTTCATACATAAATTCACCTCAAATCTAAACATTTAATACTTTAATTATACACTATAAGCTCATCAAGTTGTAAAAATGTTTAGTTTAAAGCAAAACTATATTAAGTTAATGATTACTTCCGATAGTTTTATAGCATCATGCCTTATGAGCTCATCTTTTATATTGATAAAATCATCTGATATTACTTTTATTCCTTTAGATTCTAGATAATTCATATCTGCATCATGTAAGTAAATAGGTTTAGCATTATCATGAATATATTTTGATAATATATCTGTTGGAATTTCTTTATTGTTTATGATGCAGTAATCAATGAATCCATCAATTGTATGATTTAAAATTGCTTCTACATGATCTTTAATACCCATATCATCAGTTTCCCCTGGTTGAGTCATGATATTGCATACATATACGACTTTTGCTTTTGAACTATTTATTATATTTACCATATCCTTTACAAGCAAATTAGGTATGATCGAAGTATATAGGCTTCCTGGCCCTAAAACGATGATATCTGCATTTAAAATTGCATCTATTACATCTTTTAGAGGGTATGATATTTCTGGATTCGTTCTTATTCTTTTTATCTTACTTTTCTTTTTAGTTGAATATAAAGGTATTTTAGATTCTCCTTCGATTATCGATCCATCTTCTAATTCGGCGATTAGCGTTACGTCATCCAATGTTACTGGTAATACTTTACCGGTAATTTTTAATACACTGCTTGTTTCTTCTACAGCTTTTTCAAAACTTCCATGAATTTCATTCATTGCTGCAAGAAACAAGTTCCCAAAGCTCTGGCCTTTTAAGCTGCCTTCCTTAAATCTATATTGTAATAATTTCTCCATGGTAGGCTCGGTATTTGCTAAAGCAACTAAGCAAGACCTTATATCCCCTGGAGGTAGCATACCTAAATCTTCCCTAAGGCGTCCACTGCCTCCACCATCATCAGCTACTGTGACAATTGCGGTTATGTTTTGTGTTTTTTTCTTAAGTCCTCTTAAAAGCACGGATAGTCCCGTGCCTCCTCCTAAAACAACTATATTTTTCCCATCTGGTTTTATAGTTTCCAACATGTTCTTTCCCCTTTATTTAAAATCCCTATGATATAGCATAGTACTGTGCCCCTTTTCAGATAATTTATTCGCTAATTCTTCAGCTATTGCAACGGAACGGTGCTTTCCTCCTGTACAGCCTATGCCAATCACAAGTTGACTTTTCCCTTCTTCAATATAATAAGGTATTAAAAATTCTATTAAATCTAGTATCTTTAGTAAAAATGTATTTGTCTGTGGCCATTTAAACACATAATCTTTTACTATTTTTTCTTTTCCTGAGTGCTCTTTTAATTCTGGAATATAGTATGGATTAGGTATAAATCTTACATCAAATACCATATCAGCATCAAGTAATATCCCATTTTTAAATCCAAAAGATGAGATTAAAATTGTTATTTTCTCTCGTTTCTCCCCTTTTAAAAATATCTTGGTCATTTCAGCTTTTAACATTCCTAAATTGAGCTTAGATGTATCAATTATATAATCTGCTTTCGATTTTATATCCTTTAATATTTCTCTCTCCTCTTTTATTCCATCAATAATGCTTCCATTAGCATTAAGGGGATGAGGTCGCCTAAGCTCTTTAAATCTCTTTATTAAAACTTCATCAGATGCATCTAAAAAAACAACTTTGTAATCAATTTGCATATTTGAAAGTTTCTCTAGTTCTTCATATAAGCTTTTAAAAAATTCTCCTCCTCTTATATCTACAACAACACATGCTTTATCGATGTGTTTAGTAGACTTATATGTCAGTTCTGCAAATTTTGATAGTAATTGAGGTGGTAAATTATCCATACAATAATAGCCCATATCTTCCATAACTTTCATTGCTTGTGATTTCCCTGCGCCTGACATTCCTGTTATCACTACTATTTCCATAAAACTCACCTCTATATAGCATTAACTACCCTATTTACGTCTAATCCTGCAGATAAAAAAATTTCAAGCCCTAATTTAAAATTCCCAACCTCTTTAGCACTGTGAGCATCACTATTTATATAAAATTTAACATTTGAGTTTATTAATGATTTCAAATCTTCTAAATTAAGATTCCCATGCCTTGAATTTATCTCCAGTGCCACGTCTCTTTTCTCAGCTTCTTGTGCTAATTTTAAAATATCTAACTTCACTTTAGCACCAGGATGAGTAATTATATCAATAGGATAATTTCTCATAGCACTGATATAAGATTGAGTTATGACCTCTGTTATTTCATCAAGTCTATATCCTGTTATTTTAGCTATTTGGCTCTTAAGGTATAAATTCATACCCTCTCTTATGCTCTTTGGAGTTGAACCATAGTGGAAGCCCATTAGCAAGATGTCAATCATATCTATAATATTTTCATCTACATCTATTTGCCCATTCAAGCCAACAAGATTAGATTCTAATCCCATGAGAACTGTTAACCCTTTCGGGAAATAAATTTCATTTAACCTGTTTACTTCGTCTCTAATTAGTTTGAGATTTTTCTTTCTTACTCCATATAAATAATGTGATGGCCCATGCTCGCTAATTACAATAGTTTGAAGGCCTTTTTCATAAGCAGATTTAACATTCTCCTCTATTGTTGATTTTGCATGCATTCCCTTGATTAAAAACCCACTACTATATATTGTGTGAGTATGGAAATCACCCGTTATTTTCATTCTAAATCTTCTCCAACAACTTTAATTTCTAATTCTAAATCCACTCCATGTACATCTTTGACAGTTTTTTGAACTACCTTAATAAGTGTTGAAATATCCTTATAAGTTGCATTACCTAAGTTCACAATAAACCCACAATGTTTTTGTGAAACTTGAGCATCCTTATACCTCAAACCCCTTAATCCCGCTTTGTCTATAAGTTGGCCTGCGAAATGTCCTTCTGGCCTTTTAAAAGTACTGCCAGCACTTGGTAATTCTAAAGGTTGTTTTGAAGTTCTTTTCTCATTTAAATCTTGCATTCTATAAAAAATGTCTTCGTATTCTCCTCTTTTTAGAGAAAACTCTACTTCCAATACGACTAATTCTTCTTCAATAACTCTGCTTTTTCTATATCCAAAATTCATTTCTTCATTTGTATAAGTGACTATCTCATTGTCTTTAGTCAAGACAGTTACCTTTGATACAATGTCTTTCATCTCCCCGTTGTAAGCTCCTGCATTCATCATAACTGCACCGCCAACAGTGCCTGGAATACCAGATGCGAATTCCATGCCTGTTAGGTTATTTTCTAATGCGAATTTTGATGTGTTTGACAATAAAGCTCCAGCTTGTGCTGTGATTTTCTCCCCTTCAACGGTCAATTTGTCTATATTGCTGTTGACTTTAATAACAACTCCCCTTATTCCACCATCTTTAACTAACAAATTGGTGCCATTTCCCATTATAAAATATGGAATTTTCGCTTCTCTTGCAATCTTTATCGCATTTATAAGTTCTTCCATCGAATTTGGAATTATAAATATATCTGCAGGCCCACCAATTTTAAAAGATGTGTGATTTTTCATCAACTCATTGTATCTTATATCAAAAAAAGAATATTTACTAAATAAGCTAATATAGTCTACCATCTTTCCCCACCTTATGATTTTAAATTATATATCCCTAGTATTATAACATATTTATATTTATTTATTAAATTAATTAAAAAAACATGGTAAGAACTCTTACCATGTTTTTTTAATTAATCCCTTGCCATTTTTTTATAGATTTCTAATCTATCTTTAGCAGCTTCTTCGGCAGCTTTATATAAAATTTCTGCTTCTTCAGGGAATGTTAACTTCAATGAAGTATATCTTACTTCTGAGTCAAGGAATTCTCTAAATGGCTTTGTTGGCTCCTTAGAATCAAGAACAAATGGATTTTTCCCTTCTTCTTTCAATCTAGGGTCAAATCTATACAAATGCCAATAGCCTGTTTCTACAGCCAATTTTTCTTGTCTAATTGATGTACCCATGCCTGTTTTTATTCCATGGTTTATGCAAGGAGCATAAGCAATTATCAATGATGGTCCATCATAGCTTTCAGCTTCCTTAATAGCTTTTAATGCTTGATTCATATTAGCACCTAAAGCTATCTGAGCCACATAAACATAACCATATGTTGCGGCTATCATTCCTAAGTCTTTCTTTCTAATCTTTTTACCTGATGCGGCAAATTTCGCTACTGCTGCTATTGGTGTTGATTTAGATGATTGACCTCCAGTGTTAGAATATACCTCTGTATCAAATACTAACACATTTACATTTTCGCCTGAAGCCAATACATGATCTAGTCCACCAAACCCAATGTCATAAGCCCAACCGTCTCCGCCAAATATCCAAACAGATTTCTTAATCAGATAGTCTTTTAGTTCTTTTATAGTATTTAAAAGCTCATTTGCTCTTTCGTTGTTGAATTTAGCATCTAATCTTGGTATAATCATACCAGTAGCTGCTTTAGATGCTTTTGCATCTTCCATTCCTTCTAACCAAGCTCTAAAATGTTCATTTAAATCAGTATCTAAATTAAGTTCAAGGAATTCTTCCATTGCTAATTTTATTTTTTCTCTGATCTTTCTATTTGCAACAGCCATTCCATAACCGTATTCGGCATTATCTTCAAACAATGAGTTAGCCCATGAAGGACCTTTCCCTTGTTGATTTGTGCAGTATGGAGTTGATGGAGCACTTGCACCCCAAATAGATGAGCATCCTGTTGCATTTGCTATCATCATTCTATCTCCAAACAATTGTGTAACTAATTTTGCATAAGGTGTTTCTCCACATCCAGCACATGCCCCAGAGAATTCTAACAATGGTCTTTGGAATTGGGAATTCTTTAGTGAATTAGTGTCAAATAATTCTCCTTTTTCTTTTACAGTCATTGCAAAATCCCAATTCTTAGATTGTACTTCGTATTCTTCTTCAAATGGTGTCATAACTAAAGCTTTTTCTTTTGCAGGACATACATCCGCACAGTTTCCACAACCTGTACAATCTAGAACAGATACTTGTACTCTGTACTCAAGTCCGTCAAAGCCCTTCCCAATAGGTTTAATAGTTTCAAAAGTTTCAGGTGCTCTGCCTTTTTCTGTTTCATCAACTAAAATTGGTCTAATGACAGCATGAGGGCATACATATGAGCATTGATTGCATTGGATACAATTTTCTTTAATCCAATGAGGTACTTCTACTGCTATTGCTCTTTTTTCATATGCTGCAGTCCCATTTGGGAATGTCCCGTCTTCTCTGCCTACAAATGTGCTTACAGATAAATCGTCACCAGCTTGTCTGTTCATTGGTATTACAACATTTTTAATGAAATCTGGTATATCTTTCTTGCCTTCATTTTCATCAAAGGCATCTTTCCAAGATTCAGGAACTTCAATTTTTTCTAGTGCGGATATTCCTCTATCTACTGCTTCAAAATTCATTTGTACAATCTTTTCGCCTTTTTTGCCATACTCTTCTACAATAGATTCTTTCAATTTTTCAACTGCTACATCTATTGGCAAAACATTTGAAAGTTTAAAGAATGCTGATTGCATAATCATGTTTATTCTTCCGCCTAAACCGATTTCAGAAGCTATCTTAGTAGCATTGATCGTGTAAAAGTTAATGTTGTTTTGAGCTATATATCTCTTCATAGATGCAGGTAGATTTTCCTCTAATGCTTCCCTATCCCAAAGGGTATTTAATAGGAATGTGCCTCCCTTTTTCAAACCTCTTAGCAAATCATAGCTGTGTACATATGATTGTTTTGAGCATGACACGAAATCTGCATCAGTAATTAAGTATGTTGATCTAATAGGTTTGTTTCCAAATCTCAAATGAGATATTGTAACTCCACCGGATTTTTTACTGTCATATGAGAAATAACCTTGGGCATACATGTCAGTGCCATCACCTATGATTTTTATAGCACTCTTATTTGCACCAACAGTACCGTCAGACCCGAATCCCCAGAATTTACATTGGATTGTTCCTTCAGCAACAGTTTGTATATTTTCATCAATATCTAATGACAAATTAGTAACATCATCTACTATGCCTATAGTGAATCCATTTTTTGGATTATCGCTTTTTAAATTTTTATATACTGCTAGTAATTGAGATGGAGTAGTATCTTTTGATCCAAGCCCATATCTTCCACCGATAATAATTGGTTTATTTTCTTTATTGTAGAATAATGATTTTACATCTAAATACAATGGTTCTCCAAGTGAACCCTTCTCTTTAGTTCTGTCTAAAACTGCGATTCTCTTAACTGTTTTTGGACATACGTCAAAGAAATATTTCTCTGAGAATGGTCTATATAGATGTACTTCTATTAAGCCTACTTTTTCACCTTTGCTTCTTAAATAATCTATGGTTTCTTCACAAGCTTTTGTTACTGAACCCATTGCGACGATAATATCAGTAGCTTCTGGATCACCATAGTAATTAAATGGCTTATAATCTCTTCCTGTTAATTTGTTAATCTCTTGCATATATGAATTTACTACATCTGGAATAGCTAGATAATAAGGATTTGACGCTTCAACTGATTGGAAATATATATCAGGATTTTGTGCTGTCCCTCTAGTTACTGGATGTTCTGGATTTAATGCTCTATTTCTAAATTCTCTTAGTGCGTCATAGTCTATTAACTTAGCTAATTCGTCATAATCAAGAACTTCTATTTTTTGAATCTCATGGCTAGTCCTAAATCCATCGAAGAAATGGACAAATGGAACTCTGCCCTTGATAGCTGATAAATGAGCAATGCTTGCAAGATCCATTACTTCTTGAACAGAGCCTGAAGCTAATAATGCAAAACCTGTTTGTCTAGCTGCCATGACATCTTGATGATCTCCAAAAATACTTAACGCATGAGAAGCGATGGCTCTGGCTGATACATGAAATACTGCTGGCAACAATTCTCCAGCCATTTTATACATATTAGGTATCATCAACAATAGCCCTTGAGATGCTGTATATGTAGTGGTCAATGCACCAGCTTGTAATGATCCATGTACTGCTCCTGCTGCACCTGCTTCTGATTGCATTTCTGTTACTAATACTTTCTGTCCAAATATGTTCTTTTTACCATTAGCTGCCCATTCATCCACATGTTCAGCCATAGTTGAAGATGGAGTTATAGGATAAATTGCTGCAACATCAGTGAATGCATATGATATATATGCAGCAGCTTCATTGCCATCCATCGTCTTCATAATTCTACCCATCTATATTTACCTCCTTGATATTATTTATATATTTGTTAATAAAAATTATTATCGTCATATTCAGTATAGTAAAATAATGTATTAATGTCAACTTTTTGCCGAATTGATAAATCCCTTTCTCATTCCTTATAGAAAATTTTTCTCTCTTCGATTTTCTTTTTTACTCTTTCATTTAAAGCTTCGGCTGCATTGTATCCTAATCTCTTCTGTCTATTGTTTTTTGCAGCAACTTCAACTATCATCGCTATATTTCTACCGGTTTTAACTGGAATCACGACTCTTGGCACTTCAATACCGAGTATCTCTATTTTTTCTTCTTCTAATCCAACTCTATCGTATTCTTTTTCTTCATCCCACGCTTCTAGGTGGACTACTAAGTCTATATAATCAAATTGTTTAACAGCCCCAATGCCATATATCCTCTCTATAATGCCATATATCCTCTCTATGTCGATAATTCCAATTCCTCTAATTTCAAGGAAATATCTTATTATCTCTGGGCAACTTCCTCTCAAAGTGTCATCGACTCTTTTTATTTCTACTAAATCATCAGCGATAAGCCTTGAACCTCTTGTTATTAGATCAAGTGCAGTTTCTGATTTCCCTACTCCTGATTTACCAGTTATCAACACTCCAATACCATATACTTCCATCATTACACCATGTAATGTAATTGTAGGCGCAAGTTTTAAACTAATTAGGTTTACTAAATCGTTGATAATGCTCGATGTAGCTTTGCTCCCAGCGACAAGATTGCGATCATGTTTTTCTGACAATTCAATAAGCTCATCAAACACAGGTAGATTCCTAGAAATGATGAGCACTGGAATTGGATAACTTAAAAATTTATCTAAAACTTGATATCTCTTCTCAGCTCCCAAGTCCGATAAATATTGCCATTCAGCACTGCCAATTATCTGTACTCTCTCTGGAACAAATTTTTCATAATACCCTGTCATTTGTAAACCAGGTCTGCTTATCTCAGTAGTGCTGATCTTTATTTTCTCAAAGTCTTTTGATGCATGGAGGACTTTTAAGTTTAGTTCCTTTATTATATCCATTAGAGTTACGTATTCCAACAACTACTCCTCCTTAGGTGTTTCATCTTCCCAATATGTCTGTTCGATAGGTCGATGAGGTATAATTAGTGCAGCAATGATATAAGCAATAATCCCTGAAAAAAATGCTGTGAATATAGTGAGCAATACCCATACTAACCTGATTAATGTGGAATCTACCTCAAAATATTCAGCTATGCCCCCACAAACTCCGGCTATCTTCTTGTCTGTGTCAGATAAATACAATTTCTTTTTCATTGCTTCCCCTCCTTGTTAAAATGGTTATATAGACTTTCACTAGCTTTTTGTGTCATTCCTGGAACATTTTTCAGTTCTTCAATGGAAGCTGCTTTTATTTTTGAGATACTTCCAAAGTACTTCATCAAGTTAATCTTTCGTTTCTCCCCTATTAAATTAATTCCATCTAATTCTGATTTAAACATATCTTTAGATCTTAAACTTCTATGATAGCTTATAGCAAATCTATGTGCCTCTTCCTGTATTCTATATATCAATTTAAATGCTAGACTATCTTTATCTAAATGAATTTCACGGTTTTTATATATGATGCCCCTTGTCTTATGAAAGTCATCTTTGACTAATCCGCAGACTACAATATTTATTCCTAGTTCTCTAAGCAAGGACTGAGCCATATTTACATGTCCTTTTCCTCCATCCACCATGATTAAATCAGGAAATATTGAAAAAGAATTAGATTTATTTTCATCGTTACTAGACTCTATGCCTCTGAGAAATCTTCTCCTTAAAACTTCCTCCATGCTTTTATAGTCATCCTGATAATTGATAGTCTTTATTTTAAATCTCCTATAGTCGGTCTTCTTTGCTTCTCCTTTTTCAAAGACAACCATGGATCCAACATTTCCAACTCCGCTGATATTTGAAATATCATAGGCTTCTATTCGATTTGGCACATCTTCTAATCCTAAAATATATTGGAGTTCTTCTATAGCTTTCATGTTTTCACGATGTTTTCTTAAAAATTTGTCGCCGTATTTATCCAACATATCAATTGCATTTTTCTTTGCCATTTCAACTAGTTCTAATTTATCTCCCCGTTTAGGCACAGTTATTTTTACTCTATTGCCCTTTAAATCTGTAAGATATTCTTCTATTAAAGCTTGATCAGAAATTTCTTCTTCCACAATTATTTCCTTAGGGATGAAATTTGCTCCTAAATAAAATTGTTTTATAAATGAAGAAATTATCTCAGGTCTATCAGTCGACAGATTGTCTTCTAGAATATAATGCTCGCGACCAATTATTTTCCCTTCTCTAACAAAAAAGACTTGTACCAATACTTCTTCGATTCCCCTTGCAATTGCTATTATATCTTCTTCTGTCAAATCAGGATTTGACATATTCTGTTTTTCAATAAGCACCGAAAGAGCTTGTATCCTATCTCTGTATATACTTGCTAATTCGAAGTTTAAACTATCCGATGCATTTTTCATTTCATATTCTA
>ERZ795046.911-NODE-911-length-32787-cov-12.569932_pt1 | contig 32787 bp, 30 predicted proteins | sample MGYA00375130_ERZ795046 | MGnify/ENA primary metagenome ERZ795046 (study PRJEB30175, sample SAMN05720202) | activated sludge metagenome | isolation source: anaerobic digester from wastewater treatment plant | place: Japan | collected 2015-05-15 ...
TGCACATAAGATTTTGCGCACGAAATTATAGCATTTTCAGTGACTTTTTCAAAATGACAGATCTTCATGGAATTGTAACAGAGGTGGAAGCTCAATGAGATTTACCTTGAAAAGGAGAGTAAGGCAAAGAAATACTACGAATTTCACAGCTAAGTGGCATAGCCCCCATTGTGTTAGCAATATCTGCCAAAGAAGATTGTCAATGAGTCTTGACGAAAAGACAGAACAAGTGTAATGTCAAATCGCAGTTATCCCGGTAACGTTACCGGGAATGTTGGGAGGTGTACTCATGAAGAAGTTTCTGGTCATCTGCTTTGCCATCATGACAGTCTTCACAGCCTTAGCCAAAGAAAAGATCGTCGTGAACAGTTATATGTCGGACCCGGCGCCAAGAAAGGCCTTTGCAGATCTGGTAAAAATCTTCGAAGAGAAATACCCAGATTACGAAGTCGTCATAAATACTTTTGCCCATGAAGATTTTAAGACCCTTCTGAGAACGTGGCTTGCGGCACCAAAGGGGACTGCAGATGTCGTGACTTGGTTTGCGGGTGAACGAATGAGATATTTCGCAGAAATGGGACTGATTGCGCCACTGGAAGAAGTATTTGAGGGATCAAGATGGGAAAATTACTTCCCCACGTCATTCAAGAGTACATGTTCTTACAATGACAAAATCTACTTTGTACCCCAGAGTTGGTATTGGTGGGGTGTTTATTACAGAAAGTCTGTTTTTGAGAAATTCGGCATAAAAGAGCCAAAAACTTGGGAAGAATTTCTGAATGTGTGTGAGACACTCAAGAAGAATGGCATCTCACCAATAGCAATCGGCACGAAGTTCCCATGGACGGCTGCCGGCTGGTTTGATATTCTTAACCTGAGAATTAATGGACTGGATTATCACATCAATCTCACGGCTGGTAAGGTACCATACAATGATCCAAAGCTTCTGAAGGTTTTTGAGTATTGGCGCCAACTAATTGATAAGGGTTACTTACTTGCAAACCACACTTCATATGAATGGCAAGAAGGTGCGACCTTCCTGTTCCGAGGACAGGCAGGTATGTATTACATGGGACAGTTCATAAAAGATGTGGCACCCGCCGAAGTAAAAGATGATCTCGATTTCTTCAGATTCCCAGTAATTGATCCGTCAATTCCTCTGTACGAAGAAACGCCTATCGATGGTTTCATGATACCTTCTAACGCACCCAACAAGAAGGGAGCAGTTGTCTTTCTCAAATTCATAGCTTCGAAAGAGGCACAGGAGAAATTTGCCAAAGACTTGGGAAGACTCGCTGCGAATGTTGAAGTGACTCCACCGGATGAACATGCAAAGAAAGGTCTTGAAATGGTCCTTGCTTCCTCTGGTGTTGCACAGTTCTACGACAGAGACACCAATCCAGAGATGGCTGAAGTTGGCATGAATGCGTTCATAGAGTTCATGCAAAACCCAAGCAAAGTCACCTCGATACTTGACAAATTAGAGCAAGAAAGAAAGAGAATCTATTCAAAGTGATAAACTTCCCTGTGGGCGCTTGCCCACAGGATTCAACTTTATGGAGGAAAAGATACGTGAAGAGAGATAGACTGACACCTTATCTGTTTGTAGCAGCCCCACTTTGTATGTATTCAATTTGGGTTATCTTTCCGATCCTTCAAACCATTGCTGTCAGTTTCACAAAGTGGGATGGTATGACGAAAATGAAATTCGTAGGCCTGGAGAATTTCAAGAGGCTCGTGTCTGATAACTATTTTGGCTTGTCTCTGCTGAACAACATCAAATGGATGGTTGGTTTTGTGGTGTTATCCATACCTGTCGGTCTAATCTTCGCGATGTTGATGGATCAGAAATTCCCGGGCCATAAAGTATACAAGTCACTGATCTATTTGCCAATGGCTCTCTCATTTGTAGTCATAGGTCAGATCTGGTCATGGGTGCTTGAACCAACAGGAGGTGTGATTAACACATTTTTCCGATTCATAGGATTGGAACAATTCGCTAAGCCTTGGTTGAGCGACCCTAAAATAGTAACCTATTCACTCATAATGGCTGCGCTGTGGAGGCAAATCCCCTATGCAATGATTCTTTTCCTCGCAGGTCTGAAGAACGTTTCAAAGGAGTTAGTTGAGGCGGCAATAGTGGATGGTGCGACTCCGGCCCAAAGATTCTGGTATGTGATATTACCTGCACTGAAGCCAGCAATGGTGATAGCAATAACCGTTAACATTATTGACTCACTCAGGGCTTTCGACATAGTTTTTGTCATGACTCGTGGTGGACCCTATTATTCTTCAAGTGTAATGGCAAACTACATGTATGTTCAGGCATTTCACAATTACAGAATGGGATATGGTGCTTCGATAGCCGTGGTACAGTTCGGTATCACGCTTGGTTTCATAATAATGTATCTGCTGAATGTATTGAAGAGGGAGGAAAGAGAGTGAAAAGGTTCTCGAAAGCCTTTTTGTTCTATGTGCTCTCAACACTGATAGTTGTTATATGGATGATACCTTTCATGGTAGCCTTTTTCACGTCATTCAAGACGATGGATGAGATATTCATGTTGAGGAATTTCTGGTCACCTCCGAGGAACTGGACAATAGAGAATTTCAAGATCGCTTGGACAGAAGGAAGAATGCAAAGGTATTTTCTGAATACCTTCTTGGTGACTTCAATTTCAGTATTGGCAACGCTCTTTCTATCGAGTCTCAGTGCGTTTGCATTGTCTTGGTACAACTTCAAACTGAAGACGGTAATTTTGGTAATCTTTGTTGCAGGGATGCTCATACCCTTTCAAATGCTCTTGATACCTGTGTACAGATTCTCCCTTGCGACAGGTTTGTACGACTCACTAATGGGAGTGATACTCTTTCATGTTGCTTTTCAGATAGGTTTCTGCACATTCTTCCTGCGTAATTTCATGGTGACAATACCAACAAGTTTGTTTGAGGCGGCGAAAATCGATGGGGCGAATCCATTCGTTATCTACTCAAAGATAATAATGCCTCTTGTCACACCTGCTGTTGCTGCCCTATCTATACTGGAATTCACATGGATATGGAACGATTACCTGTGGTCTTTGATATTGCTCCAAAGCGACTCGAAAAAGACAGTTACAATAGGGCTGACAGCACTTCAAGGTCAATGGATCTCGAGCTGGAATGTTATCGCGGCAGGTGCGCTTTTGGCAGCGATTGTACCTGTTACAGTTTTCTTGATTTTCCAGAGATACTTCATAGAGGGTCTTACCTTAGGCAGTGTAAAGGGTTAATTCCATGTTGTAAAATATGGTTCAAAGACCAAGATATTTTCTTGCTCATGGGAGGGCGGAGTTTGAAAAAGTTCGTCACAATAAAAGACATAGCAATTAGGGCTGGAGTGTCCATAAACACGGTTTCAAGGGCTTTGAACAATAAACCGGATATAAGTGCACAAACAAAACAGAAGGTTTTGCAGGCAGCAAAAGAGCTCGGATATATAAAAGATTCAAATGCCCTTTCACTTAAAAATGGTAAAACAAGGATCATAGGTGTTGTTTTTGAGGATAGTTCAAATCCATTCTATGCAGAAGTATTTAAAGGTATAGAATTCAGTGCAAGAAAGCATGGTTACCAGATAATCCTGATGAATACCGAAAGGGATTACATCAACGAGATACAAGCTGTCAGGACTCTGATCGAAAAGAGAGTCGATGGTATGATAATTTCTCCAACTCAGTTCGATGATAAGGACATCGAGCATCTAACAAATCTTGACTACCCTTTCGTGATTCTTGGAGTTCATTTTGAAAACTCTCAGCTTGATGAAGTCTACTCTGACGATTTTACAGGCGGCTACCTTGCCACACAGCATCTTCTGCAAAGAGGACGGCGAAAGATCTTGATGATCAACGGTTATATGTACAAATCTGTTGCCAAAATGCGGTATCTCGGCTATGTCAAAGCCATGCAAGAATATGGATTGCAACCTTATCACATGGTTGAAATCGAGGAAGGTTATGAATCATCATTCAACAAGATCATTGAACTGAGAAATCTCGAGTATGATGCAATATTCTGTTTCAACGATGTTTTTGCAATCGCAGCATTGAAAGCTTTGCGAACACTGGGAAAAGATGTGCCTGAAGATGTATCAATTGTTGGCTACGATGACATATCTTACGCATCCTTTGTACATCCGACTCTCACGACTGTGAGAATCGATAAATTCCAAGAAGGTATAATCGCCTTCGAACTGCTTTATGAAAAGCTCAACGGAAAACGAGACAATCCCAAACAAGTTGTCTTAGATGTTGATCTCGTTGTTAGAGAAAGTGCTTAATACTTCAGATAATGATTTCTCATTTCTCTGTTGAAGGGCAAATCTAAGATATCTTTCAGTACACTTTCAACTTGTTCGTATGATCTTGTTCTGGGATCTCTTATGAGAATTTCCTTTAGAACATCTATGTCCCCTGTTTTAAAAGCTTCAAGGGCCCATCTCATTCTCAGAATCCTTGGCATGAGATACATCTGTTTTACTCTCTCAGTTAGTTCTGGTTCTATCTTTTCAGGATGTATACCATCCTTATCAACTGTCACAGGGACTTCTACAATCACATCATCGGGTATATCAGAAATAGCTCCTTTGTTCTCTATATTCAACACAAGACGTGTCTTCTTGTCGTTGACCATTGCATTTATGAAAGGAATGTGCTGCTCTTTGCTCTCAGGGTCCTTTGTGAAAATATCTGGCATGATCTGCGTGAGCATCAGTGAGCGATTCTGTTGTAGCTTATTTGCAAGTCCCAAAAGCATCTTCCTGGTTTTTCTGAGTTGCTCGTAGAAACGTGGTCTTTCTATCTCGTTGTCAATACCACCGAACTTACCGTACCACCTCCTCTTGATCTCAAGGTTGTAATGATACTTCCAGGTTCCACATCTCACAGTATCACCTATGGGCAACATACCATATAACCTGTACATATCTATCGCAGCCGGTGAAAGGTCTACATTCCATGGATCCTTTGGTTCCCATTTGTGTGAATTACTTTCTATCCATTTATCGAGAAATCTATAAGCATTCATTCCTTCAAATTCGAATCTATTCAGCCATATTGCGTGGTTCACACCTGCGACTTGCCATGTCAACCTTTCAGGATTCAAGCCAATTGTTTTCGCTACTTCATATACATGTGCATAGCCGTGACAAAGGCCAACGACTTTCACTCTCGTAAGATCTTTTATCATTTGTGTTATCTCAAAAACAGGATTAGCCGTCTGCAGAAACCAAGCATCAGGGCAGATTTTCTCAACCATCTTGGCTATCTCAAGAGACATCCTCAGCTGATTGTAATTGGTCAGTGTGTAATAATCGGAAACCATATTAAATTCCTGGCTGTCTATGCCTCTGTAGTAACCATGTCTTTCACCAATATCTCTGACAATCTCATATTGTACATAACCGTCTTCGTGACTTTCAGCCCGTGCAAGGGCCAGGTTAATTACAAAATCAGCTCCTTTCAGTGCTTTTTCCAAGTTAGTCGTACTCTGAACCTTAAACTCCCTTCCAAGCTCTGTTATGTATTTCTCAACGAGCAAATGTGTTGCACTCAATCTTTCCGGGTCTATGTCCATCAAGGATAACTCCACATCCTTCAAATCTTCGGTGTGTGCAAGATCACCAATCAACTTGATCGTGTATCTAACACTACCGGCTCCAACAAAGGCTATTTTCAGTGGTTCTGACATACCTGAATTACCCTCCCTGTGTCAGCAGACTCTCTGGCTAATAAAGCAATTTCAGTTGCCAATATGCTGTCGTAGGGTGTTACCATACATGATCCTGTCCCATCTATCTGGGAAAGAAATTCCGAAAATATCTGTTTTTCGGGCAAAAGTGGGATGTAATTTTCTCCCTTATCGTTCAAAAGAAGAACTCTATTCTCGAAGACCTCGATTATCCCTCGCGTACCTACAATTCTCACCCTATCATCGTCGTGGGTAGGTGCTGCATTTGGTCTTAAATAATCAATGCTAATCGATGCAAAGATTTCTTGTTCAAGAACAAAATGACACAAAGCAGTTGACTCAAGTTCTCCATGGCCGTTGTTACTAATCCTTGAATGTGTAGCGTAGACATTCAGAAAACCTTTTTGAGTGAACCAATTTATCCAGTCTATCGCATGTATACCAACCCAAAGGATTGTCCCACCATAAGTATCTCTTCTTCTGTAGAATTCTGGCCTTTTGCCCAATTTGTACGATTTCTGTGTGTTCAGCAGCCTTATCTGACCAATCTCACCACCATCCAAAAGGGCTTTCGCTGTGAGAAAATGCGGCTTGTATCTCAAGCCAAACATCGCTGCAAAGAATACTTCGTTCTTCACTGTCCCAAATAGCTTTTTGATTTTCTCCAATTCTTCAAAGGAAGTTGCTATTGGCTTTTCAACGAAGGTATGGATTCTTCTACTAAGCGATTCACACAAGATTCTGGAATTAGCGTTGAAAACAGTGTTCACAACGACTACATCTGGTTTTTCCCTGTCGAGCATTTCTTGATAACTCTTATATTCATTCGGTGTGATATTCATTTCACTCAGAGCTTTTTTCAAAGGCGTCACATCCTCACCCTTAGACCCTGGTGCAATTGCAACGATCTTCCAATTGCTTTTGAATCCTCTCAACGCGTAATGGAAATGTCCACTCGAACCTATGATGCATATTTTCATATGTTCTCACCTTTTATGCCATCATAGTTAGTGAGATCGACCAGCTCTCCTCTTTGTGCCCATGGCACACCCATTTCCGAAAACAGTTTGTCGTTCTCGAAAGCATCTGCCATTGTAGTAGATAGATTTTCCACCCAGATCATGTCTTGTTCCTTTCTAAGAACTTTTTCTGGGAAATCATTGATCCTCGAAGACTCGTGTGCACCATTTATCACCAGTGTGTGTGCAAGTGCTGATTCCAGAGGACAAATTACTTCTGTCTTGCCTCTTATTTTCTCTATCGTCACCCAAAGTTTTCTCATATTACCGTGATCGATGGTACCATATGTGTGTTCTTCTCCATTTTTGTAGAACACAACTAATTTGTTTTCACCAACCTTTGGATCATTGAAGATAACCTTTCCATTCTCAAACTCATACTCAAAGTACGGTCCAAACTTATCCTTTGAAGCATGCGTAGCATAGAACAGGATTTCGATGTTTTTTATCCATATCCTCATACAACATGTGTCAAAACTTTCTATCCTGTTTGCTCTGTACAATTCCGCTTGTACCGCTTCTGGGAATGCCGTGTTTAGGAGATCATCACCGAGTATGAAGAACATGTTGTGCAAAAAATGAGCAGCGGCATTGTTTGCAACACTGTCCAAGATCCATCTGTCGTTCATTCTGATTCGACCAGCCCATGGAGATCTTGTATAATAAGTGTTGTCCCTGGGCCAAAGGACAACAGTCTTGAGTCTCAATGGTTTGCCCAGTTTATCTGCTAATATGTCCTGCTTCAGTTTTAGAAACACAGGGTCATAAACCCACTGAAACCCTATCGCAACAGTCTTTTTGAACCGGTCTCTGTATTCAATCATCTTTCGAACCTCTTGTACAGTAGCTGCCGCAGGCTTTTCGCAAAGTACATTGCTCCCATGCTCCAAAGCAAAACAAGTTTGTTCGCAGTGGTAGTGAATGGGCGAAGATATCACAGCAAGATCAGCTGTGCAGGATTCATAGAAGCTGGCCATATCTTGATAGATTGGTATCTTCATATCTCTTATAACATCATAGAATTTACTTCTACTCGCTTGGGGATCCACCGCACCGACAATCTGAATGGCATGGTCTTCCATCTTGCTAAATAAGTGTTCGACATATTTTGCGCCATATCCACCTATGCCAACTAAAAGGAGTGACACATGCTCCTTCATTGCTGATCATCCTTTCGAAGCTAATATTTCAGACCGCCAGCCATGATACCCCTCATGAAGAAGCGCTGGAAGAGTAAGAAAATGATCAAAGTTGGAATTATCGTCAGTGTGGAGAATGCAAGTATAGTATTCCATGGCACTCCACCGTACTCGCCTTGAATTACCGCAAGCGCAAGTTGCAGGGTGTACAGACTTCTTCGGTTTACAACAAGCAGTGGCAATACAAAATCGTTCCATCTCCATGTAAACGAGAATATGGCAAGCGCTGCCACCAAAGGTTGTGAAAGCGGCATGACGATCTTCCAGAAGATCTGCCATTCATTTGCTCCGTCAATCTTAGCGCTTTCGAGCATTTCATCCGGGATATCCCTCATATATTGTATCGCAGTGAACATGCCCGTTGGTGTATAGACCGCGGGTAGAATGAGTCCCCACAGATTGTTTATGAGCTCAAGTCGCTTTATTATCACAAACAATGGAACCATAATGACTTGTGCACTGATGAACAAAGTCATAACTACAAGTCTGTTGAGAGCATACTTCCCAGGAAATGTTCCTTTCGCCAAGCCATAACCTGCCATCACACAAATTATTACGGTGATTAACGTAGCAACAATGGAAACAAATAGTGTGTTCTTGAGGTATGTGAGTAGTTCCTGGTTGCGAATTGCCTCTTGGTAACCCTGGAGCGTTGGTGATGTTGGAAAGATGGTGGGCGGGTATCTGTATACCTCTTGCAGACTTTTGAATGAAGTGGCAACTGAATAATACACAGGAAGCATATAGAAGACAAGAGCAAGAACAAGAAAGATCCATTTTATAGCCTTTGCCATCGGGTCCCCTCCCAATTACCTGTTTTCTCTCACTCTTAATGTGGTCATGGCTATCACAAACGATATCAGTAAAAACACAACTGACATCGCATATGCATATCCTATTCTGAACTGCGTAAAGGCACTATTATATATATAAAGGGGTGTAACCATCGTCGAATAACCAGGACCCCCGCCGGTTAAGACGTAGATACCCGCGAAGTCCCTGAAAACATGCGCGATAGCAGTTGTCAGAACAAGAAGATTCGTATTCCTAAGGAGTGGAAAAGTCACATACCAGAAGATCTGCCATTTGTTTGCCCCATCAATCTTTGCAGCTTCATGGTACTCTTCTGATATGTTCTGAAGCCCCGTGATAAACATCATCATCAACAATCCAGTCATTGCCCATGTTCTCAACAATGCTATAGAAAACAAAGCCGGTGCTGGCTTGAGCAACCAGCCTATGGGACTCAACCCACAAGATTTCAAAATGTGGTTCAAAAGTCCAAGATCATAAGATAGAAGCCACTTCCACATGGTGGTTCCCGCGACGGCAGGCATCATGTATGGCCAGTAAAAGAATGCTCTGAGTATCTTCGAAGATCTCGTCTCTCTGTAAAGGGCAAGTGCGAGAGCCATTGGTATAAAAAAGGTCATTGGTACGGTCAGGATAAGCAATTTTATGGAAACCCATATGGAATTCCAAAACCACTTATCTTCGAGCATCAACCTGAAATTATTCCAGCCAACGAATTTAGGTGGCCTAAGCAGGTCCCAACTGTAGAAACTCATTGTAAAAATACTGGCGATAGGAATTAGAACGAATAACGAAAGAAAAACAAGTGCAGGTACAACAAAGATGAATCTGCTCTTGACAAGGCTACTCAAATTCACCATCCTCCATTGATGAGTATGGGGTGCCTGGCAGCACCCCGTTGAACATGCTATTTCTTGGAGCCAAGCTCTGACAGTAATCGATCGTATTCTTTTCTCAAATTCTTTATCATTTCATCAACATTTATCTGCCCAGCAACAGCAGCAGAAGCTTGATTTTGGATCGCCGTTTGCATGTTGGAATAGAGTGTCGAGTTTCTAATAGTGACAACCCAAGCCGGTGTGACTTCTGCGAGTCTTCCACAAACGGCTTGGACCAAATCCATTATCGGGTTGTCATACTTAACTGTATGCTCTTTATACGCAGACATGTGATATGTTGTCCTCAGATAAATATCATATCCCAGACCTCTCCAGCCTATCCAAAGTGCGAATTTGGCAGCAGCCTCTTCTCTATCTTTTTTACCAGTTCTGAATGCTCCGAAGAATCTCCCGCCTTCCAGGCTGAGCCATTCAGCATCCTTGGGTAAATAGGCAGGTGCGAAATTCTTACCAGCTTTGAGAAGATCGAGTGTACTCCAGCTGCCAGCCCATAACACTGCTGATAACCCGCCGGTAAAAGCCATATTCGGATCCTGGTTAGATATCCATTCTGCTGGCACCATGAGGTTTTGTTTGAAAAGATCGACAAATTCTGTGAGCATCTGCTTTGCTTTTGGATCTTTGTCAAGTGTGAAATCTAAGTTCTCATCAAGAATCTTCACGCCTCTGATGCCCAGGTAATTGAACAGTCTCTCAGCAGTGCGTTGCATTGACATCGCATAAGGGATATTGTTGGCCTGTTTTACCTTCTTCAGGACGTCGATAAATTCTGCCCAAGTCCATGGGTCACTCCTGCCACCAAACGGAGGATAAGGGATCCCGGCCTTCTTGAAATAATCCACATTTACCCAGAGACACTGCATTGTAAAATGAAGTGGTACGTATCTCACAGCATCTCCGTCCGTTACACGTATTCTTACAACGTCATACATTGCGTTCTTAAACTGTTCAGGAGTGATTCCCAGATATTTCTGAACATACTGTGTCAGATCAAGCATGTACTGCATGTAGCCGGGGGCATAAGGATATGTGATTGTTACAAGGTCGGGGAGATCTCCACCCATGATACCAAGTCTTACCTTCTGCTCATATTGGGCGTAAGGTACATCGACAATCTCAAAATCGACATCGGGATTCAATTTCTTGTACTCGGCTATGGCTGCTTCTAACCCTTGCCTTTCAGTTCCACCACCCGACCAAACTACAAGTTTTACAGCCCCCATTGCTGAAACAACTAAAACAAATAGCATGACTCCAACAAAAAACCGTTTCATAGATAAAACCTCCCTTCCCAAAGTTGTAGGTAAAAGTGGACCAAAAAAATTTTATCAAAACTTATTGATTATTTCAACCAATCGCACCTATGTTTACAATCACACGCTTAATCGCACACATACCGTCCAGATAATAATTGTATTGACCAACTTGAGAAGCATCTATCACTTAGATCTACCTTTCAGAAAGCCCATCACACATCACTGAAAGAAACGGAACATAGTGGTTTCTGCATTCTAAGAATTCAAGAGAACATGATGAAAGCCCATCTGAAAAAAATTTTGCATAACAGTATATAATCAATGATGATTGTTTGACATCTACACGCAGGGAAAAAGAACTACCAACTAAGTATGGAGGGAGAACAATGGACCTTGAGGAACTCATTCTACAGGAAATATCTGAACCGTCTATACCAGACAGAGAGTTTCTTATAACTGAATTTGGCGCAATTGCTGATGGAAAAAGCGATTGTACAGATGCTTTTGAGAAAGCGATAGATACACTAACAGATATAGGTGGTGGGAAAATCGTTGTACCTGCGGGCGAGTACCTAACAGGTCCAATACACATCAAAAGTAATATCGAGCTTCATCTTGAGACTGGAGCAAGAATAAAGTTCATCCAAGATCCCCATAAGTATCTGCCTGTGGTTTTGACGAGATTCGAAGGTATGGAATTGTATAATTATTCGCCATTCATTTATGCATACGATCAACAAAACATAGCAGTGACCGGTAGTGGTGAATTAGATGGGCAATCCGATAACCAGCACTGGTGGTTCTGGAAAGGGAAAGAAGAATTTGGTTGGCAGGATGGGTTACCAGAACAATCATCTGATGTCAAAAGATTGAGTCAGATGGCAAGAGACCAAGTGCCTGTGGAGAAAAGAATCTTTGGTGCAGGGCATTATCTCAGACCGAACTTCATACAGTTTTACAGATGCAGTAATGTGCTGATAGATGGAATCAAGATAGTAGATTCACCTATGTGGTGCATACACCCTGTTATGTGCACGAACGTCATTATCAGGAATGTGAGAATCGAGAGTCAAGGACCGAATAACGACGGTATTAATCCAGAGTCGTGTACTTATGTATTGATAGAGAATTGTCATCTTGATACAGGGGATGATTCAATTGCAATCAAATCTGGCAAAAACGAGGATGGCAGGAGAATCAATATGCCTTCCCAATATATTCTGATAAGAAACAACGTGGTTCACAGCAAGCACAGTCATGGAGGAGTTGTGATAGGCAGTGAAATGTCTGGAGGTGTTAAAAACGTTCTTGCCTATCAAAACGTGTTCATCAATCTCGAAAGGGTTTTGAGAATCAAGACAAATACCGTTAGGGGAGGATTCGTGGACAACATATTCTTCAAAAACAATGTCGCGGTAAATATCTCTCATGAAGCAATCGTTGTAGACTCACTTTACGATGGCGAAACAGGCAGTAATCCTCCAATCGTGAGGAATATTTACGTGGAAGAGTTCAAATGTATCAATGCAAAGTACGGTCTGTTGATCAAAGCATCTGGCGAATGCAAAATAGGTAATATAGTGATGGAAAACTCACATATCTCGTCAGTGAATACCCCTCTGTGGGTCGAGAACGCCGAGCAAGTGTTCATCCGAAAGTGCAGTTTCAACAACTTGTGCATTGAAGAGCTTGTCATACGAGGTAGTTTAAAACTTCTTTGATTCTTGGAATCAGTATCGATTTGACACAGTTTGTGGTATCGTGGTATTATCATAGTACCACAATTGGGAGGTGAAACCATGAGGCGGCTTTCTGTGATAGTATTGCTGATTGCGGTATTGGTAACGATGAGCTTCGGAGCTATCACTCTCACCATGGTCGAAACAATCACAAGTCCTGCTCGTACAGAACTGCTGAGGCAGCTTCTGGATGAATTTGAAGCAACACATCCTGGAATCAAGGTTGAGTTGATTTCTCCCCCTTATGAGAGTTCTGATCAAAAACTCATAATGATGCTCAACACCAAGCAGAAGGTTGATGTTTTCGAAGTACGCGACAACTTCCTTGCGATTCACGTGAACAACAAGAATCTGCTGGACCTCACCGAATTTGTCAAACAATGGGACGGATGGAACGATCTTCTTGATCTGACAAAGACAGCCGCGACAAAGGTGGAAGGAAAGACTTATTACATCCCATACGGTTTCTTCATCAAGGCTCTGTTCTACAGGAAAGACATTCTTGAAAAAAACAACATACCTGTCCCACAGACAATGCAGGAACTCTATGAATATGCTAAGAAGTTGACAGTACCATCCGAAGGGAAGTATGGCTTTGCGTTCAGAGGCGGTGCAAGTGAGCATTCGTTCTCAGAGATAGTTATCATGTCGTATGTGCCCAATATCGATCCAAGAGCAGACAGAGGTTATCTGACAACAGATGGTGTACCATATCATGACACACCTGGCGCAGTAGAAGGCTTGAAAATGTGGATAAAACTCTACAACGACTGCTCTCCAAAAGATTCTCTGAACTGGGGCTGGGCAGAACAAGTAAATGGTTTTGTCTCTGGCATGACACCATTCTTGATTCAAGATCCTGATACAGTGCCAATAGTTGAAAGAAGACTCGGTGATCCAAATCTTTACGGTGTTGCACCAATGCCTGTCGGTCCCCATGGAAAGGTCTACTTGGATTATGGGAACGCTGGTTGGGGTATAGCCTCCTATTCGAAGTACAAAAACGAGGCTTGGGAACTGGTAAAATTCCTATCTTCTCCTGAGGTAAATGCTAAGTTTTCACAATTGAACGGCACTATTCCAAACTGCAGGTCTGCTTTTGCCGACCCATACTACTCCACAGGTCCATACAGAGCATGGTATGAAGAACTCACCAATCCTGACAAATACATCTTCTACGAAAGACCAGTGCACATGTCTGGATTCCCAGCTTATGCTGAAAAGCACAAGAACGATATACAGAACATAATCTTGGGAAAGAAAGACTTGAACCAAGCAGTAAAAGAATGGGCTGAATTCTGGAAGAAAGAATATGGGATAAAGTAATCTGAGTGGGGGCGATTAGCCCCCACTTATTAGGAGAGAACTATCACATGGTCAAGGACAGGAAATTCATCTTCTTCATGATTCTGCCGAGCTTTTTGTTTATAAGTATTGTCACTTTTCTACCTGCGATCAGATCGGTTTTTATGGCATTTCAGGATTACAACATGTATTTCTTGACAAAGAAATTCATCGGTTTTGAGAACTTCACAGATGCTTTCAGTGATCCTATTTTCGTTCAAGCTGTTAAGAACACGGCAGTTTGGGTCCTGCTTTCTCTTCTTCTACAATTCACACTTGGTTTTTCACTGGCATTATTGCTGAGAAAGCCTTTCAAAGGCAGAGGCGTATACACCGCTCTTGTGTTCTACCCTTGGGCTGTTTCTGGTTTTGTAATAGGTCTTCAGTGGCGATGGATGTTCCATGGTTCTGCTGGCGTTATAAATGACCTTCTTTTGAAGGCGGGACTTATAAAGGAAAGAATAGCCTTTCTTTCAGACCCGCACTATGCACTTTATTCCGCTATTGTCGCAAACATTTGGTATGGCATTCCATTTTTCGCCATCATGCTTCTCGCTGCCCTTCAATCTGTACCACAGGAACTGTATGAAGCGGCTAAGATAGATGGAGCAAATGCTTTTAGACAATTCATCAACATAACAATTCCCTATGTCAAACCAGTAATAATAAACACAACACTGATCAGATTCATCTGGATCGTTAATTTCCCAGATATCATCTTCTCAATGACAAATGGTGGGCCTGCTGGCAGTTCACATATACTTTCAACACTCCTGATAAGCAAAGTGTACAACGAATATAACTACGGAGTTGCATCAGCCATTGGGGTAATCATAATGCTGATTCTCGTAACCTATGCGTATTTCTATCTGAAATTCAGCCGTACCGAAGGTGGTTTTTGATGAAAAGACTCTTCGTTGCTCTTAGGATACTGGCTTTGGCCATCTTCCTTGTATGCGCGCTTTTCCCACTTTACTGGACACTTGTCACTTCACTGAAGGGACCAACAGAGATGTACACTTACCCGATCACTTACTGGCCAAAACACATCACCTTTGAAAATTACAGATATCTTTTGAAATCCTTGAACTTCGCAAGATACACACTTAACAGCATATTTGTTTCTCTTTTCTCTGCGCTTATTGCTTTAATTGTCGCTTCCTTTAGTGGATATGTGATGGCACGAAAACAATTCTCAGCAAACAAGATACTCTTCTTCCTGTTGTTCATAACTCAAATCATCCCCGGCTTCATGCTCATGTCCTCTATATATGTGATGTTTGGACCAATTGGCTTGGTTGACAACCTTTTTGTTCTCATTTTTCTTTATACAGGCATAATGGTGCCTTTTTCATCAATTATGATGAAGGGATTTTTCCAGAGGATACCCGAAAGTATTGAAGAAGCTGCTTTGATTGACGGTTGTAAGAAGCTGCAGATGCTTTTCAAAGTTGTCTTCCCGGTCACGGCACCTGGGCTTGCGGCAACCTTTTGCTTTGCCTTCGTAAATTGTTGGAATGAATTATTTCTCGCAATCATGCTGCTCAACAGCGAGTCAAAGAAAACAATTCCGGTTGGTTTGAACTCATTTGTTGGAAAGGCGGACATAGATTGGGGTGCGATGGCCGCTGGTGTGCTGATTGCTCTGCTCCCCGCCATGCTTATTTTTGCCTTCGCTCAGAAATACATCGTGCAAGGGCTGACGCAGGGTGCAGTGAAAGAATGAGAGGAGGAAAAATCCATGGATATCACTGAGATTCTCCACAGTCACGCAGAAGAAGGGTTTTCGTTCAATCCTGTTAGCGTTCCAATATACGAAACTTCTATTTTTTCTTTTAAGACATTTGAAGAGTTTCAAAACTCTCTTCTAAACGAATTTGAAGCGCATCTTTACAGCAGAGGTAAGAATCCAACGGCAGAGATAGTGGAGAGAAAAGTCGCAGCCCTTGAGAAAGCAGAAGATGCAAAACTCTTTGCTTCTGGAATCGCTGCAATCAGTGCGGCAACAATGGCGTTTTTGAAGAGTGGAGATCACGTGATTTGTGTGAGAGACGCCTATGGTTGGACAAACAAACTGTTTTCCAGCTACTTGAAAAGATTCGGCGTTGAAGTCACATTTGTCGATGGAATGACTCTGGAAGACTTCGCGAGAAACACAAGAACCAACACAAGACTCTTCTTTCTCGAGAGCCCCACAACCTTCACGTTCAGATTACAAGATCTGGTTTCGATTGCGAATTTCGCAAAAGAACACAACATAAAGACAGTAATAGACAACACTTGGGCGACACCTATCTTTCAGAACCCCGTGGAATTTGGAATAGATATAGTCGTTCATTCGGCAAGCAAGTACATTGGTGGCCACAGCGATGTAGTAGCCGGTGTGGTAATTGGAAGAAAAGAAGATATAAGATACATCTTCAACACCGAGTTCATGAACATTGGCGCAACAATAGGACCGTTTGAAGCTTGGTTACTGTTGCGGGGTCTCCGTACAATTCATATCAGAATGCAGAAACACATGGAGAATACCTTGAAGGTCATAGACTATCTTGAAACGGTCCCAGAGGTAGAGGAGATATTCTATCCGTTCTATCCGAAACACCCACAGTATGAGCTCGCCAAGAAACAAATGAGAGGTGGTAGTGGTCTGTTCAGTATCAAACTGAGGGTGAAGAGTCTGGAAAGCATAGTTACCTTCACCAACAGTTTGAAGATATTCAGAAGGGCTGTCAGTTGGGGTGGCTACGAGAGCCTTGTTATGCCTTATGCAGTTACGAACAAAGATGGTTTAACTGAGAAAAACAAGATGGTACGGTTTCATATTGGATTGGAAAATCCCGATCTTTTGATAAATGATCTACAGGGAGCCTTTCAGGCTATGAGGAAAGCAAAACCTTGATGTCCATCTCGATGATCATTCGGACCATTGATTTTGCTCTTGAAACATCTTTCTTAACAACGGCATCCAACAACTCCATATGGTAGGGCAGGCTTGCCCTACCAAAGGTTCTCTCAACAAATGGTGGATGCCAGATGGCGCTGAAAAGATCATAAAAAGCTTCAAAAAAGTTCATCAGCACGGTATTCTTGGACATCTCAAAGAACTTCCTGTGAAACCTCATATCTTCATCAGGATCAACAAGATCAAGGTTTTTCAGTTCATTGACCGCGTTGAGCAGTTCATCTTCAGATGAGTTTCTGATGGTCAGCTCAACGGCGAGTTCCTCCATAGTACCCCTGACCCTCAACAGATCGATTATGAACTCCCTTGATGGAGAGAATTTCACCGAGAAAGTGGCTTCAAAAGAGAGTTCGTGCAAGTCGCTCGCAACGAAAATCCCTTTGGGAGCTTCAACCTTGACAACACCTTTTTCTTCCAGTTTTTTGATCGCCTCACGCACAGTCGTTCTACTCACTTGAAAGATTTGAGCAAGCTCTCTCTCTGAAGGGAGCTTATCTGATGGTCTGAGTCCCATTCTGACTATGTACCTTACTATCTCGTTTTTCAACCATTCAGACGATGTTTTTTTCATTCGATCACCGTATGTACCCCATCACTGCTCTTTATCCTGATAAGCGTGGGTTTCTTACCGAATTTCGCATAGTAACTCTTCTCTAATTCACCAAAAACTTCTTCGATACAACCAGATTTGGCGATCACAAGAACACTTCCCCCGAATCCACCCCCGACCATTCTGGCACCAACTATCCCAATCTCTCCTTTTAGGAAGCCAACTATAAAATCGGTTTCATCACAGGAAACCTCGTAAAGATCCCTCAAACTCACATGTGACTCGTACAAGAGTGTACCGAGGAAGAAAATCTCCGAGTTCTTCAGTGCCTTAACTGCAAGCAACACACGCTTGTTCTCATCGAGTACATGTCTTGCACGTCTCTTCAGGACTGCTTCCAGTTTCGTGAGATCTTCATAATTCACATCTCTGAAAGACTTCTTGTTCAACTTCTCTAAGATTGTCTCGCACTCCTCGCGCCTTTTGTTGTACTCAGATGAAGACAACTCGTGTTTTGTATTCGAATCAATCAAAGCAACCTCAAAATTGTTCAGGTTCAACGGAACGTAATCATAGCTGAGATTCGAAGTATCGAGGAAGATTGCATGATCCTTCTTGGCAAAAACTGCTGTAAATTGATCCATCACACCACATCTAACACCTACAAATTCTCTTTCTGCCTTCACTCCAATTTCTACAAGTTCCATCTTGTCTATCTTTAGATCGAAGATCTGGCTTATTCCATAAGCTGTCGCTATCTCAAGGGCAGCTGAACTTGAAAGTCCTGCTCCAACAGGAAGAGTAGAAGTAACTGTGATCTGAACAGGCTCTGTCTTGTAGCCGTGTTCTTCAATAGCCCATATGACGCCCATTATGTAATCTGTCCACTTACCAAGCCTTTGAAATTTCTTCAATACAACTGTCTCATTCATCATCTGTGAAGTGAATTTGTACTCACTGCTCGGTGTAATTTCAACTTCAACATGCTTGTCGATTGCAAAGGGCAGAACAAATCCGTCATTGTAATCTGTGTGTTCGCCGATGATATTCACCCTTCCAGGTGCTCTGAACCTTGGCATCATATTCCCTCCACTTTGGCATTCTTCAACATCTTAGCAGCTTCTTCGGGTATCACTGGATTTATGAAAGCCCACGTACCTGTCTCAACACTCGCCATCCACTTGATTTTATCTCTATCTCTCTTAGGCGGATTGAACTCAACGTGAAAATGGAACATACTGTTTTCTTCATCACAGTTGAAAGGCCTTTGAAAGAACATCATCATGTAAGGAAATTCTTGATCAAAGAGTTTATCATATTTCGCGGTGACAACCTTTAATACATGTGCAAATTCACTTCTTTCACTGGAAGAAAACTCAAAAATAGCACTCAAATGCCTTTTTGGGTAAATGTGCACCTCAAAGGGAAACCTCGCATAAAATGGCACCAGCGCCACAAATGAATCTGTCTCGTAAACAACTCTCTCTCGCTTTTTCACTTCATTTTCCACTATCTCGCATATCAGACATTTCTTCTTCTCTTCATACCACTTGTTCATTGCCTCGATCTTTGCCCGGATCCTCTTCGGTAAGAATGGAAAGGCATAGATTTGACCGTGTGGATGGGGAAGGCTCGCTCCAACTTCCTTACCTCTGTTTTCGAATATAAAAATATACTTCACAAAACCGTGCTTTGAGAGCTCAACAGTTCTGTCGACCCACATCTCGACAAGTTTCTCTATCTGTTTTAAAGGCATTCCCGGTAAGGCTGTGTTGTGATCTTTTGTGTAGACAACGACTTCACAAACACCGAAAGACCTTGCTTTGCTGTAAAAACCGTCTTCTTCTATTTCTGGCGGATCTTTCTTCAAAGCGGGAAATCTGTTCTCAAAGGTGACAAGGTCATAGTCTTCTGGAAGCTCAAGACCACCAACACAGATCGGGCAACTCTGCTGTGATGGTTGAACTGGCCTCTTCTGAGTTTCTGCAGAAACTATTATCCATTCATCGGTCAATGGATTGTATCTGAGTTCAAGCAATGTGCTCACCCTTCACGGTAAAAATAGAAAGATCTTCCATCTTCGCGGATCTTTATATGTCTCACAAGGTGAAAAGCAGGTTTATCTTCAAAATCCAATACCCGTGAACCCAAAACCAGTTTTTTGCACGTATTGTATTTGTCAAGATAAGTCAATTCAAGCGTTTGATCCATCATCCTACTGATCTGGTAAGTCTTAGCATATTCTATTTTTATTGGCGCTTTGCAGACCACGCCCAGATTCAAAACGCTACATATTTTCAGAAGGCTTTCATCAAGATCATCTGCTTGCAGGTAAAATCGAATAACCTTCGAAAAGAGCAGTTGGTTTATGAATTCTCCTGTCCGACCTGGTGTGTCAATGATCAAGCCATCGACCAAACCAACTGCGCTCAGCACCGAAATCCCCTTTGCGATGAGGATTGAATCCCCCAAAACCTTTCTAAGAGTTTCAACGTCCTTTCTGTGGTTATTACTGAACGTCACAACAAAAGATTTGAAACCCAAGTTCTTCAATTCTCTTATTCTGTTTTGGTCACTCTGGTCGACAACAACACCAGGTAAAAGATTATGAGCCGCACACAAATTCAAGAACCGTTCAGCTTTCTCCGGTTTAGTCAGAGCCAAAATAGTGCGCTCATTGTTTTCGAGAGCATTCAGAACTTTATCCGCCTGATCGAAGTCTGTCAACAGCACAGAATAAGGCTCGGAAAGCTGATGAACCTTGTTCTCGCAAGCCATCAATCCCAGATATTGCTCTATGAGAAACTGTTCATCGTAACCATCCAGTACAACCAGCGGATCAAGTTCAGCACATTCACCTTCTGTATCAATATCGCAATAACCTATATATTTATTACCTTCATGTTCTATTCTATTCGACGCATTCTTCTGGCTCAGGAAACCTATGAGAAGATTTTTCCCTATGACACAAAAATCGGTCAAACATCTTGCTCCATCTAAACTCACATTGAAGACTTGTATTCGTCCATGAGCACCACGAACTTTGGCATTCACTCTTTTCCCAAAATCAATATCCAGGATAGAAAAGAAAAGTTCGTAAGATTCCCGCTTGCAGAATATCATTCCACTTTTGAAATCTAAACCATACAGTTGCACCCACATCGCCTCTTCAACTGCAAATCTACACCAAAGAAATATCAAAAGCTTTTAAATCATGTTTCAATCAACATCAGAAAATCTCAAATTCTCCTGACAGTTCTATCTCGTTGACATCAAACAATGTGCAAACTATTTGATAAATGCCAGGTCTAAGAGGTTCATCTATCTCGATTATCATAGCAGGATAGGTAAACGCTTGGGTGACGGGCGTTGAAGGCGACGGTGAAACCACATGCGCTTTGATTCGAAGTGTCTGCTCAATGAGTTCTACAGAATCTATCAAGAGTTCATATCCACCTGTACTCTTCATACCTGCACTTATCTTGATCAAGATTTTCTCACCGAGTCTGAATCTCATCGTTGGCTGGTTCTGATCATTCAAGATCTCCATTCCAGGGGATCCTTCCCCGCGCGATGATTTAGTGGTGTAACTAATACCTGAAAGTTGGATCTCATAACCACCAACTACAACTTTCGATGTTTGTTTTGGTAGAACGAACAAATACTGGTCCATCAGTATATAAATTCCACTTCTCCTTGCCGGTATTTTTATCTCGCTGTGCATATCTTCACCTATTATTTCGACTTCGAAGGGTTTGATCTCTGTTATCTGAACCGGTGAAAACACCCAGCCTTTGAGCAACATAACGACTTGCTCGGACTTTGAGAGGATAATGTACTGGAAATTGACAGATTTCGAACCAATCGTCTGATAACTTTGCTGGGGAAGAACATATTCAGCGGGTGTGTAGTAGATCACACCCGCCATACAAACCACTCCAACAATGAGAGATACAAAAACAGCAATTCGCATTTTGATCGCCTCACAGCTCAACCGTCTCGCCTGGCTCCATCACATGACATTTGATCTGCAATCTTTCAACCTCCTGCTTGAACCTTTCAGGATCTGCTCTTATGACCTCCCAGGTATTGTAATGGATAGGTACGACTATCTTGGGTTGAATCATTTTGACTGCCTCCACCGCATCCCACAGGTCCATCACAAAGTTCCCGCCTATTGGGAGGAATGCGATATCTACATTTTCTTTTTTCAACAGTTCCATATCCTTTGTCAAACCTGTGTCTCCTGCGTGGTATATCTTTTTACCCTCCGCTTCTATCAAGAAACCACAGGGATTTCCCGCGTAGACAGGTAGTTCCTTTTCTATCAAACTTGAACCGTGCAATGCAGGAGTCAATTTGACAGTTCCAAAATCGAAGGTGTACTTTCCTCCAATATGCATAGGATGAGTGGTAATTCCGTGTCTTGCCACATAACTACACAGTTCAAAATTCGCTATCACCGTTGCCCCATCACTCTTTGCAATCTTCACTGCATCTCCAAAGTGATCTGCATGACCGTGCGTAATAAGTATGTAGTGAATCCTGGGAAGATCTTTTAGTTTCACGGGACAGCATGGATTGTCATTGATGAATGGATCGATTATTAGATTTTTCTCTTGAAGCTGGATCAACACCGCCGCATGACCCAGATAACGAACCTTCATTTGGATACACCTCCACTTATATTCTACCCCATGGCTACTCATGAAATGACAAAAACCACTGTCTTAAATCAGAACAACGCTTCTAACCACATCTAACTGATCTGAAAAAACAAAAGCGGAGAACCAAAGACGCTCCGCCCTGACTGTGAATTTTATATACAAAGCTTGCAAATATCGCCTTGAGGATGGAGAGCTGGACAAGATCGGTGATTTTGAGTGGCGCCCCCAAGGGGATTCGAACCCCTGCTTCTGGCTTGAAAGGCCAGTGTCCTAGGCCGCTAGACGATGGGGGCCATTCGACACAAGGTTATATTACACTATGTTATTGAAATGGTCAAGAGGTTTTCCACAAAAAAGGCGGCTGATGCCGCCTGGTCGGGGCGACTGGACTTGAACCAGCGACCTCTTGCGCCCCATGCAAGCGCGCTAGCCAAACTGCGCCACGCCCCGCGTAACTAATAATACCACTTGATCAGAACTATTTCAAGACACAAGAAAGACGATATGAAATCTTTTGTGAGCTTTTACAGAAGATTCTGGTATAATCTCATCACAAACGCAATTCTCACCTTATGGGACATACTTTCACCCAGAGTGAGTGATTGGTTTCTAATAAGGCTTACTTCTGATGAATCTTTGGTTTGTATCTTGTGATGATTCAAGGTTTGAGTTACACTTTTGTGCCAACGGAGGTAGATCATGAACTTCGAAATTTCTGAGTCTGAACTCGTGAAAATTAGTACTCAGGATCTTGCTTATTTTTCGGAAAGAAGGCTGGTCAATCTTGCAAAAAAGATCGTGCTGAACTTTTTTGAAAATGATGAGCCGATCGGTTTCGTCACATTTGATGTGCGATGGATAAACAAAAACGCCTATATCACTTATTATTTGGCACCTCATAAAAGGGGCAAAGGACTTGGAAAAAAGATGATCCTGACCGCAGTGAAATTCGTTTTCGAAGAGCTAAACATGAACAGGATTACCGCTGAAGTCTACGAATACAACGTTGTGTCCATCAACATACTCAAGTCGATTGGATTCGATCTGGAAGGTGTGATCAGAAAGGCCAAATACCACAACGGTCTGTATCACAATATCCATGTTTATGGATTACTGAAAGATCATACCCCTTAGTTCCAATAGAACCGAGTGTGCAAACGTTCTTTTGTTCATCTACCAAGTTTCATATCTGGCTTCAGTTCACACATGAAGTATTCTGTGTTCCATGAATTTCCTCGAATTCATTATTTGATCTTCAACTGTCAACCACCTTGTTCTTGCCCAATTGTTTTGCTTTGTAAAGGTTATTGTCAGCCTCGCTCAGAAGTGCATCTATGGTATTGTGATCTTTCACCTCACACACACCTACACTCACGGTGATTTTCAAATTGGCTACGAAATTCCTTTCTGAAACCTTGGAACGTATCCTTTCAGCCAAAATCAAGGCTTCGTGCTTTCTCGTCTCCGGACAAAGGATCAAAAACTCCTCTCCACCCCACCTGGATGCCACATCGGAGTGACGAAGTGAGGAAATGAGAATTTCCGCAAACTCCCTTAGCACTGCATCTCCCACCTGGTGACCATATGTGTCATTGACACCTTTGAAATTGTCTATATCGACCATCAGCAAACAGAAAGGCCTATTATAGCGTTTCCACAGATAGAACGCCTTCTCAAGCTCGTCATCCATTTTGTGACGGTTGAACAAACCGGTGAGTTTGTCTGTCACAGAAATTCTTTCCAGTTCCTCGTTCAGTGTCTTTAACTGCTGATTTCTCCTGTACAGTTCCCTCTCCGTCAGGCTGTATATCTGCTTGGCTATAAATCCTATTTCATTGTTTTCATATGAAGGTGCTGTACCACTACCACTGGTTTCACCCTTAACTATTCTGTCCACATCTTCTTTCAAAGACAGCAACGGATCAATCAATCTTCTATTGAACCATTTGCCCATGAACCAACCTAAGACCAAACTGACAGATACAAAGAACAGTGAGACCATTCCCAAATTGATCAGAACTGGCTTAGTCACCTCATGTTTCTCAACCGCGGTTACCACGATCCATCTCAGTTCTGGGATATGAGAATAATAGGCGATCTTTCTGGTGTGATTGAGTTCATATTCAAAACTGCCAGAATCGTTTTCAAAATTGATTGGCCCTTTGATTATCTCAGAGATTTTCTTAGACAGATAAGATTCGTTTGGATGAATGATGACAGTCTAATCGTCCCTTAAAACGTAGGTATAGGCGGTTTTATACCTTTCGTAGGACTTTGAGACTGCACGAAGAAGTCCTTCAATCGATGTTTCTATCGCTATCACGCCAGTCACATTTCCTTGCTCGTCGAGCAAAACTTTGCTGACAGAGAAGAGCAACTCCTTGGTCTTGAACTCCCTGTATGGAATCCCACCAGTCGCATTCGGCTTTGATTCAACCGCGGCTATGTACCAGGGTCTCACAGTTGGATTGAAGCCCTCCCCAGGTTCGTAATCGTTGATCAAAAGAAAACCGTTTTCGTATCCAGAGTACAGGTAGTTTACGTCTTTGTCTGCTTGCTGTATAAGCTTGTAAAGTTGCAGCACCTTGCTTCGTTCTTCTTCGCCTAAGTATGCGGCGTATCGAACCTCGGCGATATTACTCAAAAATTCTATGGTAACGTAGAATTTCCTGAAGTAACCCTTTATCATCTCTGCTGCGGCTGCATTCGCGTTTTTGATGAAATCATGAGCTGCATTCAGCCCTGACATGTAGAGCTGAACAATCGATAGTATGCCGATTCCAATGACTACAGCAATCACAAAAATCACTATACTGAGAAAAAGTTCCCGCCTGAGTGATTTCATGATACTCCTCCGATTTGGGGTTGTGTTAATTATATCACAATTTCAGTCTTTGTGGGTACTTTTAACTCTTGATTGGTCGGTGTTCCGCGCATGTAACGTGAATATGCACCTTAATATGATTCGTTGACAAAACATTTTCTACAGTGTATACTAACAAATAGCGATAATGGAGTTTCATTGAACGATATGGTGGAGAATAGGAGAAAGCCATATCTCATTGTGAGGTATGGCTTTTTTATTTTAAAACTTTGCGGGAGGTGTATCTATGCGTAAGGCTGTGAGTTGGGTTTTACTGTCGTTGTTGGTCGTCTTTGTTGGTGCCCTGATTGCGTTCCTGGTGCAAACAGACTTCGGCAGAGTTCAAGTCAAAGAACTCAGGATTTCGAGTAGTGATGGTAAAATCCTGAGTGCGTTACTGTTCATCCCAAAAGGTGTTTCGCCTGAAAAACCAGCCCCTGCTGTTCTTACGATGCATGGTTATATTAACTCAAGAGAAACGCAAAGCGGTTTCAACATCGAGTTTGCGAGGCGTGGGTATGTCGTCATGGCAATGGATATGGCAGGGCATGGTTATTCAGAGCAGATCAAAGGTGGCGTTGGCAACCCATCACGTGGAGCTGCCGATGGCTTACTCTACCTTGCAAGTCTCCCCTTTGTCGATAAGAGCAACATTGCCGTTGAAGGTCATTCCATGGGTGGATGGTCGGTTTTGTCCGCTGCTGGTAAGTATCCAGAGCTCGTCAAAACAGTGATCTTGGAAGGTTCTTCCTCTGAAACTTATGGATCTCCAAAGGTCACAGCAGAGACACCATTTAACTTCGCAGTTGTTTTCAGCAAATATGATGAATTCAGCAGACTAATGTGGGGAGTTGAAATTCCCTCAGACATCGTCAAGACACAGAAACTGAAGATTGCCTTTGGCACAACCGAGGATGTGGTACCCAAGAAATTGTACGGTTCATTCGAAAACGAAACTGCACGAAAACTCTACATACCAAATTGCACTCACCCAGGAGATCATCTGTCAAAAGAAGCAATTGGTTATGCAATAGAATTTTTACAAGATTCAATAACACCACCGAAATTCATAGATCCAAGTGACCAGATATGGCCATGGAAGGAATTTGGGACATTACTTGCCTTGATTGGTGGTATCATGTTCATGTTGAGTTATGGTTACTGCCTATTGCAAAGCCCATATTTCTCTTCCTTAAGTGGAAAAGTTGTCGGTTTCAAAGAAGTCAAACGACCACTGAGCACTGTGATTTGGCTTGTCGGTTTTGCACTCATCACAGCCATTCCAGCCTTTACGTTCTTCAAGTTCCAGCAACCAGGCGGAAAGACGCCCACACCTACTGCATTCTGGCCTCAGAGTTTGACAATAGGTTTTGCAAGGTGGGCGACCTTCAACGCATTGATTGCAATCGCTTTGTTCATCGTTTGGCACTTTGTCTATCATAGAAGAATTGGTGGAGATCTTGTCACCTATGGATTGGCGACGAGCAGCGAAAAACCAAGATTTTCCCTGAACAAACTGTGGAAGGCGTTTGCTCTGGCTGTTTGTGTTGTCTTCAGCACGCACATAGTTCTTTCAATAGTTCAGTGGGCGTTCAAGGTGGACTTCAGATGGTGGGTTCTGGCACTAAAACCCATGGACATAGCAAGGTTCTGGATATTCATAAAGTTCCTGCCACCGTTTGGACTATTCACCTTCGTCAATGCTCTTGTTTTGAATGGACAACTCAAGACGAAAGAATTCAAAAATGAAGCCACGACGACTGCTGTCTGGATGCTCTCGTCAGCTCTTGCTAACTGCCTTGGTATAGCGGTATTGGTCATGCTGCAGGTTGGGAAATTGTTAACTACCCAAACGCTTTTCTTCCCAACTCAATCGTTGCTCGGAATAGTCGCTTACCAATTTGTGTTTCTCACAGCCGTGTCTGGTGCGATTTCATCTTTCTTCTATAGAAGAACTGGTAACATATATGTTGGAGCGTTCGTGAACGCACTTTTCGTGACTTGGTACATTGTAGCTGGTCAGGCCATACAATTTTTCGCATGAGGAGGGAGCAATGGTGGCTGAGAGGTATATCCTTGCGCTCGATCAGGGGACGACGAGTTCGAGGGCTATAATTTTCGATCATCTTGGAAGAGTCGTCACCATGGTCAATCAGGAATTCTCTCAAATATATCCCAAGCCAGGTTGGGTAGAACACGATCCGGTGGATATCCTTGAATCACAGATAAGCGTCGCTAAAAAAGCTTTGAGAACTGCATCGATAGAGCCAGAACAGATAGCAGCGATAGGTGTTACCAACCAGAGGGAGACCACAATAGTATGGGACAAGAAAACAGGCAGACCGGTTTACAACGCCATAGTTTGGCAATGCAGGAGAACGGCGGGTATCTGTGATGAACTCAAAGTGAAAGGTTATACGGATATGATAAAAGATAAGACAGGACTTGTGATAGATGCCTACTTCTCAGCCACCAAATTGAAATGGATTCTTCAGAACATCGAAGGAGCAGGAGAAAAAGCCAAGAAAGGTGAACTGCTCTTTGGCACCGTTGACACATGGCTGATATGGAACCTGACCGGCGGGAAAATCCACGTAACAGACTACTCAAATGCGTCCAGAACAATGTTGTTCAACATCCACAAGTTGGATTGGGATGAAGAATTACTCGAAATATTCGATATACCAAGATCCATGTTGCCACAAGTTGTGCCATCGAGCTTCATTTATGGGCACACTGAGAAAGAGATCTTTGGCAAAGAAATCCCCATTTCAGGAGATGCTGGAGACCAGCAGGCAGCGCTTTTTGGTCAGGTTTGCTGTGAGCCAGGCATGGTCAAAAACACGTACGGTACTGGTTGTTTCATATTGATGAACACAGGAGAAAAAGCGGTGAGATCTGAATCTGGTCTCTTGACGACTATAGCTTGGTCTTTGAGGGAAAGACAGGTATGCTATGCGCTTGAAGGGAGCGTCTTTGTTGCGGGGGCGGCGATTCAATGGCTTAGAGATGGTCTGAAAATCATCGAGAAGGCTTCAGATACAGAATATCTCGCTTCAAGTGTTCCTGATTCCGGTGGTGTGTATTTTGTCCCCGCATTTGTGGGCCTTGGAGCACCTTACTGGGACATGTATGCACGGGGAACGATAGTGGGTATAACAAGAGGTACAAACAAAGAGCACATTGTCAGGGCAACGCTTGAGTCAATCGCGTACCAAACAAGAGATGTTCTTGAGGTCATGAGTAAGGAATCAAAAATATCTTTGCGTTCCCTCAAAGTCGATGGTGGAGCATCGATGAACAATTTCCTGATGCAATTTCAGTCAGATATTCTTGGTGTACCCGTCGAAAGGCCAAAGGTCAGTGAGACCACTGCACTTGGTGCAGCATACCTTGCGGGTCTCGCAACAGGTTACTGGCAGAATCACGAAGAAATCGCAAAACAGTGGCAACTCGACAGAAGATTCGAGCCTAAGATGAACGTCGATGAGAGAGAGAAACTGTACTGTGGTTGGAAGAGAGCCATTCAGAGGGCATCCAAGTGGGTGGAAACATGAAAGACTATTTTCGATTCCCAGTTGTTCCCGCTGTGAGAGAGGACACTCAGATACAAAAAGTCCTCACGAGTAAAGCTACATCTGTCTTTTTGCTCACAGGGGACATAATGGAACTTCAGCAGGTGATACAGCTCTTCCACAACACCAATAAATATGTCTTTTTACACATCGACTTAGTCAAAGGACTTGGAAAGGACGAAGCCGCTTTGAAGTTTTTGAAGGTTCAGCTTAAGGCAGATGGAGTGATAACAACGAAGGGAAATCTTGTCAGCTTCGCAAAGAAAATCGACCTTGTTCCAATTCAGAGAATCTTCTTGCTGGATTCCCAATCTCTAACAACGGGAATTCAACAGGCAAAGTCGCACTGTCCAGATTATATCGAGGTTCTCCCCGGACTTCTGCCAGATCTCATAAAACGAATCAGAGAGGAAACAAAAATCCCAGTGATAACAGGTGGCCTTGTCAAAACGATAGGTCAAATCAAAGAAGCTCTGTCAAATGGAGCTATAGCGGTTTCGACCAGTGAAGAGTCTTTGTGGAACATCTCACTTTGAATTTTCCAAAACGGTTCTCGTTGCTACGACATCCACACCTGTGTCAAAGATATTTTTCACGATGACGTCCCCAGCTTTCACGGGGGCGTTTATCTTGATCTTTTTGAGTTTTTCCATCAGCTGTGGAATATATTTTTTTGGTATTGGTGCTGATGTTTTGACCGACACCAGCGGATAGTTACCTCCGACAACTTTCACACTGGTAGGGACCACTCTCTTGGGCTCTCTCAATTCATCCTCAAGATAACTAAGACCTCTTGGGCATTTGTTTCCTTCGACTTTCACGATTCTGCCATTCGACAACTCGAATTTTATCTTGCATCCCACGGGACATTGAACACAGACGACTCGATCCATCTTCATTCCTCCTTAAGCGTAACGAGAAGTTTGTCAAATCCTGTCAGCTTTTGGGACGGGATTTTTACTCTTATCATCTCACTCGGCATGATATCTTCGTATTTCCTTTCAAAATTACCCACAACTAAGGTGGCCTTTTCTATCGGCCTTTTACTTCTCAGATACACAGTCAGATCTTCACCACTTACATATCTTCTTGGGAATAACACACCAACATTTTCACCGGTCTCGATCGGTATACCTTTTTCGAAGTTCTCACCTTTCGCGTACAATGCAGCATATCTGCCAGCCTTTTCACCTTCCATGGTCACATAATCGACAAGATCGTATATGACAGTACAATTTCCCGCGGCAAAGATCCACTCAGCAGTGCTCTGACCTATATTTGAACAAAGAACCCCTCGTGAAACACGATCAAACTGCACAAGGTTCTGGAGCAATTCAACCTGCGGTATCAAACCGACAGACAAAACAAGTGTGTCGACCTTGAACACCCTCTCTGTACCTGGAATAGGCTCGTAATTCTTGTCGACTTGGGCAACGACGACCTCTTCAAGTCTTTCCTTTCCCCTAACCTCAACAACTGTACTTGAAAGGTACAGGGGTATATTGTAATCTTCAAGGCATTGAATCACATTTCTCAAAAGTCCTCCTGAGTACGGCAACCTTTCAACCACCGCAACTACTTCAACGCCTTCAAGTGTCAGTCTTCGAGCCATGATCATACCAATATCTCCAGACCCAAGAATCAAAGCCCTTTTTCCGATCAATCGGTTTTCAATATTCATGTATTTCTGAGCGACACCAGCGGTAAATATACCTGACGGCCTATCTCCCGGAATCATCAGCGCTCCAAATGGCCTTTCCCTCGCGCCCGCTGTGTAGACAATGGACTTGCATTCTACTTCAAACACTCCATTTGGAGAAACCAGAAGGGCTTTCTTATCAGGTGTTACACTGTGAACATGGCAGTCCGTCAAAACTTTTATTTGGCTTTTTTCAAGCAACGCAGAAAATCTTTCAGCATACTCGGGGCCAGTGAGTTCTTCTTTGAAATAGTGCAAACCAAAACCATTGTGTATACATTGATTGAGTATTCCACCAGTCCTTTCATCTCTGTCAACAAGAGCCACGGTTGCGCCATTTTTCGCAGCGCTCAATGCTGCTGCCATACCGGCGGCGCCCGCACCTATCACAAGTACATCGGTCTTCATTCTCTCACCTTCCCGTCGACAATCCAGCTTCCAGGTGATTTCATAGCAATCTGTGACATGTCTGTCTTAAGTTCTCTTTCGAGAATCTTCATAATCTTTATTGAGCAAAACCCGCCTTGACATCTCCCAAACATGGCCCTTGTTCTGAATTTGACACCATCGAGGGTCCTCGCGCCTCTCCTTATTGCTTCAACTATCTCGCTTTCTGTAACTTCATTACAGTAACAGACCAATCTGCCAGCTGCAGGGTCCTTTTTCACAAGTTCCTGCCACTGTTCCAAAGGCAATTCAACGATCTTTTTTATACCTTTTCTGAAAGGATTGAAGTCTTTCTTTTCGGACAACTTGAGACCAAGTTCATCCTGGATGATCTCCTGCGATACATATTTTGCGATCGCTGGCGCAGCCGTTAGACCAGGAGATCTCATCGCCATAACATTTATGAAGTTTTCAACCCGCGCACTCGCGCCAATGAAAAAGTCCTTCTGCGGACTTTCAGGCCTCAAACCACAAAAAGTTTTGACAGTCTGCGAGAAATCCAGAGACGGTACCAATTGTTTTGTGAAACTCTTTATCTGTGTCAAACCTTCCACAGTCGTCTTGAATTCGTTTTTCATATCGCTCGGCAGATCAACAGCAGTAGGACCCAGCAATAATCCACCATCTATAGTGGGTAGTACCAATATTCCCTTCGATGTCTTAGTTGGAGTAGGAAAGATTATTGACCGAACTGTGGAGCCAACTTTCTTGTCCAAGAGGATGTATTCACCACGTCTTGGATGAAGAGGTACATACTCCGCTTCAGCCAGAATCGCTATTTGATCTGCGAAAAGTCCAGCTGCATTTATAACAAGATCTGTTTCGTAAGAATTCTTATCGGTAATGACCTTAATGATCCTCGTACCTTTCTTTTCAAAACCGATTACCCTTTCATTCAGGACAACTCTTGCACCGTTCGACACCGCGTTTTCTATAGCTGCTATCGCGACCATCCAGGGTTCTGTTATGCCCGCTGTTGGAGCCCAAAGACCACATTTGACATCTTTGCTCAAATTTGGTTCTTTTTCAAGCAAAGTAGTTCTATCATGTATCTCTAAGTTTGGTACTCCGTTGATCTTGCCCTGTTCATACAATTCTTCGATGACCTTCTTTTCTTCATCGCTAAAGGCAACAACATACGAACCAATTCTTTTTATCTCAAAGTCCAACTCTTCTGAGAGCTGTGTGTACATTTCATTACCTTTTGCACAGAACTTTGCCCGATTTGAGCCGACAGGATCGTCATATCCAGCATGGAGTATTGCAGAGTTTGCCTTGGTGACACCCCAGCCAACATCGAGATTTTTCTCTATGATAGTTAGTTCAAGATCGTATCTTGACAACTCTCTAAGTATAAGGCTTCCAACAACACCCGCACCTATTACAACGACTTTCATTAGGACACCTCCAAAGAAAAAAGCCACACCCCAAAAGGGATGTGGCTTTCTCCAGGTCTCATACCACACCAATTTTATTTTAGCACAATTCTCAGACTTATCAAGATCTCAGAAATCACCTTGAGAATTGCCTGTCTATGTATCAATAACATAGAAAACAGTAATCTGCACATATGATTATGATATAGAGAATCAACAACTTCGATCAAAAAAAGTATTTCGATCATGAAAATCAAAGGAATCTTGAAGCAACATTAAATCGTCGTATCTGAATTGAAAATCAGTCTTTTGTAATCTGGTGATTGATATAATATCACCGGAGGGATAGACATGATGAGATTCATGCTCAAGTCAAAGCTTCACATGGCTACGGTAACAGATAAAAACATGGCATACGAAGGAAGCATTGAAATAGATGAAGAGCTGATGAAAGCCGTCGATCTGAAGGAAAACGAAAAGGTACTCGTGGCTGATGTGAATAACGGAGAAAGGTTTGAAACTTATGTAATAAAAGGAAAACCGAAGAGTGGAGTCATAGCACTGAATGGCGCTGCAGCTCGTCTTGTCGAGAAAGGCGATAAGGTCATAATAATGAGTTTCGCACTTTTTGATGATAAAGAGTACA
>ERZ795046.919-NODE-919-length-32659-cov-13.609741_pt1 | contig 32659 bp, 17 predicted proteins | sample MGYA00375130_ERZ795046 | MGnify/ENA primary metagenome ERZ795046 (study PRJEB30175, sample SAMN05720202) | activated sludge metagenome | isolation source: anaerobic digester from wastewater treatment plant | place: Japan | collected 2015-05-15 ...
GCTTTTTTGATACGCCGTGATGCCGTATCTTACATATTGTCCGCTTGAAGGCGTACCCGAATAAGTGACTTCCGTGGTTACCGTTCCGTCATCTAGCCCCGTTTTTGATTGTTCGTTGCCGGTGGCATTGGCTGTTTCGGTGAAATTATCTTTTCCCAAACCGTTGTCGCTTATAGTGCCAATCGATATAAACGCTTTTATTCTTCTTGTAGAGGCGAGAGCAACGTTTTCATTTTCGAGGTTTGCCGTTGTGGCTGAATAAAGTTGGAGTTGGCCTCTGAGCAACGCGCGATAGAGGTTATCGCTAAGCTTTGCAGTCATTACGAAAATGCCGTAGTTATCGTTGTGGTTTTGGCAATGCCACGTATTTGCGCTTAGCGAAACAGAGCTGGTAGCGCCGTAAGAATTGCCCGACGCGGTGTGGGTACCTAAGCTTGAATAGGTTACCATTTCGCTTTGAGTGCCGTTATATCCTACGTTACCCCACCTGCCGGGCGGGTCCCACGCGAACGCAGCGTCCAACCCCGTGGATGCAAACACAAAAGCTACCAAAGCGCAGATGGTTACAACCAACAGCGCCATGCTCTTTTTGGCGAATCTTTTAATTTCTTTCTTTGCCATACTTTTACCTCGCAACACTTATTGTTCGGCAATGAGTGTATCGTTTTCGTTATACCGTTAAATTGTCGATTTTACTTCAGAGGCATAGTGACTTCATCAGTTATTAATTTACCTCTACTATAATAATACTAATAATAAAAGGAAATGCAATATAGCTTGCCAACTATTTACTATTTTATTATTTAATAGATTTTTCCAATCCCGAAAAAAAGCCGCCCTCGGGAAGAATTAAGCGCCGGATATGCCGCTTAAAGGCTGCTTGTTTACAAACATTCATGCCGGGGACAAGGGCGGTCTACGCAACAAAAAAGCGGGAAAAAACCCGCTTCGATTGACTCGCGATTCCAAGAAAAAATACTTCCGTTTTATGGTTTTTGTTATCCGCGATCCGGCGGATTAACGCGGTTTGGGATACCGTATCGCAATTATGGTACCTCCCATCAGTTGTTGGGAAGAAGCATATAAACATCGTCGTGGCGGCCCATAACGATTGCGTGGTCCTGCTTTTCAAACACATAGCTTGCCTCGGGCATGGGGATAAGCAAAGAGCTTTTTTTAATCGCCAGAATGTTTATGTTGTGGGTTTTGCGTACATTTATGCCCACAATGCTTTTGCCCACCCACTTGTGGGGCACGGCAATCTCGAAAATGGCGTATTCTCCGGTAAGCTCGATATAATCGAAGATATTTTTGGTATTATAGCGTATCGCAACCTTTTCGGCAATGTCGCGTATGGGGTAAACCACCTCGTCGGCGCCGTTTTTAAGCAGGAACTTCTTCTGGATATCCCTGTCAGCCACCGACACCACCACCTTTGCGCCGTATTCTTTAAGAAGCGAAGTTATCTCCAGCGAGGACTGAAAATCCCCGCTGACCGTAACAAAGCAGATGTCGAAGCTGCCGACGCTTAGTTTTTCAATAACGGCGGGGTTGGTGCAGTTAGCTATCATGGCGTTTGTGAACATCGGCGAAAGCTCGTTGATAACTTCCTCCTCCCTGTCGACAATCATTACCTCGTTGCCGAACGCCTGCATCTTTTCGGCGAGTATGACGCCGAATTTGCTCATGCCTATAATTAGTACGGATTTCATTTGCCTGCCTCCTTGGGGCTATCCTATTTGTATCGAGTCCAGCGGACGCCTGATATCGGGATTTTTCTTGTGCGATGCCATCGAGTAAAGCAGTGTCATTACACCTACCTTTCCGAGGAACATCAGAACGATAAATACTATCTTCGTGACGGTGCCGATATGCGGCGTTATGCCCAGGCTTAACCCCGTCGTGCTTAGCGCAGAGACGACCTCGAAACTTACCTCCGCAAACGAGAAAGGTTCCGCCGCAAGTACGATTATGGTAGCTATAGCTACCGAAATGAGGTATGTAGCGAATATACACACAGATTGAAGCAAGAGAATCATGGGCATTCTCTTCCTGCCGATTTGCAGATCTTTCCTGCCACGGTACGCCGCGAAGGTGCCGAAAATTATTATCACAAAGGTCGTAATTTTTATGCCGCCCGCCGCCGAGCCCGTATTGCCGCCTATAAACATCAAAGACATCGTAAGGGCGGTTGTGGAGTCCGAAAGCTCCCTCATACTGTAAATCGAAAATCCCGCCGTGCGCGGGGATACAGACAAGAACAGCGACGACAAAAGCTTCTGCCCCGCGTTCAGGCCCGAAAAAGCGTTGTTTCGCTCAAACAGGTAAAACAGCAAAGCGGGAGCGAGAATGAATATCAAGGTGGCGCAAAGTACGACTTGCGTATGCGTCTGATACTTTCTGAACCTGAAGCCCTTTGCCAGCACATCGTTCCACACCACAAAGCCAAGGCCGCCAATCAAAGCTAAAACGGAGACGGTGATAAGGACCAGCGGGTCGTTACTGTACGCCGAAAGCGAAGAAAAGGGCGAGTTTACGCCCATAAGGTCCGTTCCAGCGTTGCAGAAGGCGGAAACCGAATGAAAAATAGCGAACCACAGCCCCCTGCCAACGCCGTACTGCGGGCAGAAGCGTATGGCAAGAAGGGCGGCGCCCAATGCCTCAAATATGAGGGTGCCCGCAACTATGCGGTATATAAGCCTGGCGCTGTCCGAAAGGCGTGAGCCTCCGGAAGCGTGCATAATAGTGAGGTTGTCGTAAAATCCGGGCTTGCCTTTCATCGCGACGATAAAAAGGGTTAAGATGGTCATTATGCCGATCCCGCCCACTTGAATGAGGAAAAGTATTACAATCTGCCCGAAAAGCGTGAAATGCGAATAGGTATCGAAGAGCGCTAAGCCCGACCCGCAGGCCGCCGACGCCGATGTAAACAGGGCGTCAAGATAGGATATCACGCCTTGCCTTGTCGAAACAGGTAAAACCAAAAGTATACTGCCAAACAGAATGTGTGCTACATAACCCAGCAAAACCTTTTGCCAGTCTGACAGTATGTGAGCGCGCTTATTCATCATCAAACTCCGAAAACGGGTTTCCCGCTTCCAATATTAACCCCCAATGTATTTATTATGCCCGGAAAGGCGGTTATTTTTGGGTAGCCGCTTTTATGAATTCGCGGAATATGGGGTGCGCCTTGTTGGGGCGGCTCTTGAACTCCGGATGGAACTGCACGCCGATATAGAACTTGTGCGAGGGTATCTCGATGGCCTCCACAAGGTCGCCCGAGGGGGATTTGCCCGAGAACACAATGCCCTTGTCCTCGAACTCTTTAATATAATCGTTGTTGAACTCGTATCTGTGGCGGTGGCGCTCCTGGACTAGCTCGGACTGATAGATTTCGGCAAGCCTTGTGCCCTTCCCTATCGCGCAGGGATACGCGCCCAGCCTCATCGTGCCGCCCTTATGCAGCACGGCATATTGCTCGGGCATGAGGTCTATTACATTATGCTTGCCTTCGGGCGAGAACTCCCTGCTGTCGGCGTCCTTATAACCCAAAACATTGCGCGCGAACTCTATGCAAGCCGTCTGCATGCCGAGGCAGATACCGAAGTACGGCACATTGTTTTCGCGGGCGTACTCGGCCGCTATAATCTTGCCCTCGATGCCCCTGTCGCCGAAGCCGCCGGGCACCAATATGCCGTCGGCGTCGCCCAGAAGGCTCTTTACATTTTCTTCGGTTACGGATTCGGCCTCTATCCACTTGACGCGGACATTCACATTGTTTTCAAACCCGCCGTGCTTCAGCGCCTCTACGACGGACATATAGGCGTCGAACATCTTTACATACTTGCCGACAAGGGCGATGGTGACTTCCTTATCGATTTTGCTTATCCTGTCGAGGAGGCATTGCCACTCAGAGAAGTCGAAGTGTTTGTCGCTAAGCTTTAGCTCGCGGCAGACGACCTCAAACAGCCTGTTGCGCTCGAACATCGCCGGCGCCTCGTAAATCTTATCGACGGTGAGGCTTTCTATAATGCAGTCGGGCTTGACATCGCAGAACAACGCAAGCTTTTGCTTGGTGTCTTCGTCAAGCTCCATTTCGGTTCTCGTGATTATAATATCGGGGTTGATGCCCATGCTCCTCAGTTCTTTTACCGAGTGCTGCGTGGGTTTGGTCTTAAGCTCGCCGCTGCTCGCGATATACGGCACGAGGGTAACATGAATATACAGGCAGTTTTCTTTGCCCACCTCGCGGGATATCTGCCTTATGGCCTCTATGAAGGGCTGGCTCTCGATATCGCCTATTGTTCCGCCTATTTCGGTCATAACAATGTCGGACTCGTTCTTTTTGCCTACGGCGTAAATAAACTCTTTAATCTCGTTGGTGATGTGGGGTATATATTGCACGGTCTGCCCGAGGTAATCGCCGCGCCTTTCTTTATTGAGAACATTCCAGAACACTTTACCCGTTGTGAGGTTGGAGTAGATGTTCATGTTCTCGTCTATGAACCTCTCATAGTGCCCGAGGTCGAGGTCGGTTTCGGCGCCGTCTTCGGTTACAAAAACTTCGCCGTGCTGACAAGGGTTCATGGTCCCCGGATCAAGGTTGATATAAGGGTCCAGTTTTTGGGCAACGACTTTGTAACCCCCCGATTTAAGAAGGCGGCCCAGCGAGGCCATAACAATGCCTTTGCCTAAACCGGAAACAACTCCGCCTGTTACAAAAATAAACTTGGTCATATCCTTTCTCCTTAGAACCATTAAAAAAGCGCCCTTTACACTTTCGTGAAGGTTAAAGGAACGCCCCTTGTTCGATAGTATTTTACTATTGTAGTGCTAAATTGTCAAGCCCGATTGCAAAGAATAGGCCCGCCCCTTTAACAGTTTTACGACTTGACGATAAGGCTTTTGCCTTCCATCTCGGCGGGCTTTTCGATGCCCATCATATCTAGAAGGGTGGGCGCGACATCGGCAAGAATTCCGCCTTCGGCCAATTTGAAATCGCCCTCTTTTACGACGATAAAAGGCACGGGGTTGGTGGTGTGCGCGGTGAAGGGGCTGCCGTCGGCCTCCATCATCTTGTCTGCGTTGCCGTGGTCGGCGGTAACTATGGCCTGCCCGCCCACCGACTGAATGGCCTCAATAAGCCTCTTGAGGCAGCCATCCACGGCGGTAACCGCTTTTACGGCGGCGTCAAACACGCCCGTATGCCCTACCATGTCGCAGTTTGCGTAGTTAAGGATCATGACATCGTACTTGCCCGACTTTACAAGCTCTATCGCTTTGTCGGTTACCTCGTAGGCGCTCATCTCGGGCTTAAGGTCGTAGGTCGCAACCTTGGGCGAGGGTATAAGCACCCTGTCCTCTCCGGGGTTGGGGGCCTCGACGCCCGAATTGAAGAAGAATGTCACATGGGCGTACTTTTCGGTTTCGGCTATGCGAAGCTGTTTAAGCCCCTTCTGCGCGAATATCTGGCCGAGGTTGTTTGTAAGGCTCTGGGGCAAAAACGCCGTGTGAATCTCGTTAAAGGTTGCGTCATACTGGGTGAACCCGACATAATGGGGCGCAAGGAAGCCGCTCTTTCTCTCGAAGCCGGTGAAGTCCTCTTTTATCAACGCCCTCGTTATCTCCCTGGCCCTGTCGGGGCGGAAGTTAAAGAATATAATGCTGTCACCCTTTTGTATCCTGCGTACGGGCTTGCCGTCTTTGCAGATAACGGTGGGCAGTATAAACTCGTCGGTTACGCCCTTAGCGTAGCTCTGGGTAGCCGCTTCGACAGCGTTGCGGGCAACCTCACCCTCGCCCATCGTAAGGGCGTCATAAGCCTTCTGGACGCGCTCCCATCTGTTGTCGCGGTCCATGGCGTAATACCTGCCCATAACCGAGGCTATGGTGCCTATGCCGGCGTTGTCCACATAATCTTGCAGCTGCTTTAGGAAATGCGCGCCGCTGGTGGGAGGCACATCCCTGCCGTCCATAAAGCAATGGATATATACATCGCTAAGGCCTTCGCGTTTGGCAAGCTCTATGAGGGCAAACAAATGCTCGATATGGCTGTGCACGCCGCCGTCGGACAAAAGCCCGAACACATGCAGAGCGTGCCCGTCCTTTTTGGCGTTTTGCACGGCGTCCAGGAAGCACTTATTTTTGAAGAACTCGCCGTCCTCTATATCCTTGGTAATGCGGGTAAGCTCCTGATACACGATGCGCCCTGCGCCTATATTGATGTGCCCTACCTCGCTGTTGCCCATCTGTCCTTTGGGAAGCCCGACATCGAGCCCGCTTGCGCCTATGGTGGTATATGGATATTTCGCCATAAGCGAGGAAATAAAAGGTATTCCCGAAGCCTTAATGGCGTTGCCGTGCACCTCGTCGCTTATAGCGAAGCCGTCTAAGATAATTAAAGCGTTAAACATAAAAATTTCACCTTATGTAATTTGGTCGATTGAGTATTACAGTTGCCGCAATAGCGCGCAAATCTTCATATTAACCGAGCGGGCGGGTCCCTAATTCACGGAAGACCCGCCCCGGTTATTAATCGCTATAACGAATAGGGCGCATGAGCTTCGCCCGGCAAAGCCGTTTACTTCGCGCTGTTTACGATAACCGCGAAGTCCTCGGCTTTAAGGGAGGCGCCGCCTATGAGGCCGCCGTCGATTTCGGGCATGGCGAGAAGCTCTGCCGCGTTCTTTGCGTTCATGCTGCCGCCGTACTGAATGCGCATGGCGTTGGCCGCGGTTTTGCCGTACAGCTTGCGAACGGCCTTGCGGATGATGGCTATGGTGTCGTTGGCATCCTGCGAGGTGGCGGTCCTGCCCGTGCCGATTGCCCAAACGGGCTCGTAAGCTATAACAACCTTCTTGAGGTCGATCTTCTCGAAGCCCTTGAGAGCGGCGTTGGTCTGGCGAACAACGACCTCGGTGGTCTTGCCGGCTTCCCTCTCCTCGAGGGTTTCGCCGACGCAGATTATAACCTTAAGCCCCGCGGCTATAGCGGCTTTGGCTCTGGCGTTTACGGACTCGTCGGTTTCGCCGAAGTATTGCCTTCTCTCGCTGTGGCCAACTATAACATACTGAACCTTCTGCTCGAGGAGCATTTCGGCGCTTATCTCGCCCGTGAAGGCTCCCTTGGGCGCCCAGTGAACATTCTGCGCGCCAAGCTTTATATTGGTACCGCGAACGGCGCGGCGGGCCGCGTCAAGATCGGTAAACGGAACACAAACAACGACTTCGCACTTGGCGTCCTTCACGAGGGGCGCTATCTGCTTGATAAGTTCTTTGGTCTGAGCGTTGTTGTTATTCATTTTCCAGTTGCCAGCTATGATTTTTCTTTTCATTTCGTTCTCCTCTAATAAATTTATATTATAATTTTCCGCCTTTAACCTGTATATGCAAATAAATGGATCCCCGGCTTATTTGTCGTTCAGGCAAGCCACGCCGGGAAGCTCGAGGCCTTCCAGGAACTCAAGCGAAGCGCCGCCGCCCGTCGAAATGTGGGTCATCTTGTCGGCGAACCCGAGCTGTTGCACAGCTGCCGCGCTGTCGCCGCCGCCGATAATGGTTATGGCGTCGGACTCGGCGAGAGCCTTGGCAACCGCCTTGGTGCCTTCAGCGAACTTCTCCATCTCGAAAACGCCCATGGGGCCGTTCCAGATGACGGTCTTTGCGGCCTTAACCGCGCTCGCGAACAGCTCGCAGGTCTTGGGGCCGATGTCGAGGCCCTGCCAGCCTGCTTCGATGTCGCCTTCGACAACCTTGCTGTTGGCGTCGTTGGAGAATTGGTCGGCAACAACGGTGTCTATGGGAAGAAGAAGGTTAACATTGCGGGCTTTAGCCTTGGCGAGAAGCTCTTTGGCGAGGTCGATTTTGTCTTTTTCGCAAAGCGAATCGCCGATGTTTACGCCTTTGGCGGCCTCGAAGGTGTAGGCCATGGCGCCGCCTATAATGAGGGTGTCAACTTTTTCAAGCAGGTTGTTTATAACGCCAATCTTGTCGCTAACCTTGGCGCCGCCAAGTATGGCGACGAAGGGGCGGGCGGGGTTTTCGAGGGCGCCGCCCATTATTTCAAGCTCTTTGCCGATAAGGAAGCCGGCCACGGCGGTCTTGGCAAAGCCGTACTGAACAATACCCGCCGTCGAGGCGTGTGCCCTGTGGGCGGTACCGAAAGCGTCGTTTACATATATATCGCAGAACTCCGAAAGCGCCTTGCAGAAGGCCTCGTCGTTCTTTTCTTCTTCTTTGTGGAAGCGCAGGTTTTCGAGAAGGACTATCTCGCCGTCCTTGCAGGCGGCAACCTTGGCTTTGGCGTCCTCGCCGATTACATCAGCGGCGAAGGTGACCTCTTTACCGAGAAGCTCCGAAAGCTTTTCGGCTACGGGGCGAAGGCTGTACTTCATATTGAATTCGCCCTTGGGCCTGCCCATGTGAGAGCAAAGTATGACTTTTGCGCCCTGGTCGCAAAGATATTTGATGGTGGGTATAGCGCCGTAAATCCTGTTAAGGTCGGTTATCACGCCGTCCGCCATGGGAACATTGAAGTCGACGCGCACAAGGCATTTTTTGCCTTTTACATCGACATCCTTGATGGTTTTTTTGTTCATATCGGCCTCCTTAGAGTAATATTTTCGAAACTAAGTGAATTATACCACTTTGAGCCCTGCGGGGCAACAATATTTACCAAATAATGAAAGATTTTGCCTGAATTTATGTAATTAGACGGCAAAACTATCAAGCACCTCTTTTACCGTAGCAGCCCGCAAAACGCTTTCTTTTATCTGTTTTGCCCCCTTTCTGCCCTTAACATAAAACGCGGCGTGCTTTTTTATGTTATTTACCACAACCCTTTCGGGGTAATACTTAAGAAGCTCCTCTATGTGCTCGCGAAGAAGCTCCCCGATGTCGTATTCCACTGTTTTCCCCAAAACCTCACTGAACACATACGGCCTTCCGATGGCGCCCCTTCCGATAGCCACCCCGTCCGCCCCCGTAGCCGAAAGCATCCTAAGGTAGCTTTCCCTGTCCGCTATGTCGCCGTTGGCGACTACGGGAATTTTGAGGCTGTCTTTAACTTCCTTTATTATCCCGGGGTCGGCAAAGCCCGAATAAAGCATATCCCTCGTCCTGCCGTGCACGGTTACCATAGCCCCGCCGCCCTCTTGTATGGCAAGTGCGACCTCGACTGCGTTGCGGAAGTCTTTAGACCACCCCGCGCGGATTTTGCCCGTTACAAGCCTCCCCTCGGCGGCTTCTACTGCGTATTTTATTATTTTGTAAACCTGTTCGGGCTCCTTCATAAGGGCGCTGCCCTCTCCCGACTTTACAATCTTGTGGACGGGACAGCCGAAATTAATATCTATAATATCGAATTTCTTAAGGGGCTCCAGCTGTACGGCCCTCGCAATAAAGCCCTCTTCCCTGCCGAAAAGCTGTACGGCCTTTATTTTCTCGGTTTCGTGGGTAATAAGAAGCTCCCTGGTGTTCTCGTTGCCGTACACCAAACCCTTGGCGCTCACCATTTCGGTAAAGGTAAGCTCGGCGCCGTACCTTATACAAAGCATACGCATTCCCACATCGCTGTAGCCCGCAATCGGCGGCAGGATGAGGCCATGTTTTAATTCGAATCTCCCAAGCTTCATTGTTTTTCGTAAAGCCTTTTATATTCCTGATACCACCCTTCCATACGCTCGAGGCCGCACTCTTCCAAAGGTATGCCCGTCTCTTTTGCCTTTTTGTCGACATACAAAAACCTGCGTATGAACTTGTCGGTGGTGTTGTTTAGCGCGATTTCGGGGTCTATGCCGTACATTCTTAAAAGGTTTACCGCCGAGAAAAGCAGGTCGCCCGCCTCCTCCTCGAGGTTATCCACGGCGTTTTCAAACTCGGAAATCTCCTCCTTAACCTTGTCCAAAGCCTCTTTGGTATTGGGGAAGTCGAAGCCCGTCTTTTTAATAATCTTTTGAGCCTTCATCGCCCGCATAAGGGCGGTAAAGGTCTTGGGGATGCTGTCCAGCTTGTCGGCAATGCCCGCCTGCCCCTTTTCTTTGGCCTTTGCCTTTTCCCAAAAGCCCAAAGCCTGGTCGGCGTTTTCGGCCTTATTCGAGCCGAATATATGAGTGTGTCTGGTTACTAACTTATGGGCAAGAGCCGAAATCATATCATTAAAGGTAAAATCGCCTTCGTCCTCGGCAATCGAGGCGTAAAACAAGCCCTGAAGCACGACATCGCCGCTTTCTTCCAGAATTTTATCCCTGTCTTTAAGCGAGGCAGCCTCGACAAGCTCGTAGGCCTCCTCTATTGCGCAGGGGCGGATGCTTTCGTATGTCTGCGCCCTGTCCCAAGGGCAGCCGTCGGGGTCGCGTAGCCGCCTGATAATCTCGACGAGGTCGCCGAAACCGAAGCGGCTTCTTTCTATATAAGGGAGAGGCTTTATTACAAGCGTATCCGCCTTTTCGGCCTCGGCGAGCTTATGTACGCCGCCGTCGCAAACGACATCGGCCTCGGCGCCGAAGTAATCCAAAGCCTTTTTCTTTACGGCGTCGAAACCGCCCTCCGGAATGTTATAGATTACGGTGGGGATATTGCTGTCGAAGCTGTTTATTTTGCGCTCGAGAAATTTTGAGGCGGTTATTTGGGCGTAAGAGTCGCCCGCGAGAGGTGAAAAGTCCATTTATTTATCCTCTGGTGAAAATTTTGTCGGTTATGGCCACCAGCTTCCCCCCTAGCGGCAGGCCCGCGAGCTCGTCGCGGCTGAACACCCTGAAGGCAAGAAGCATAGCGAGATATAACGCCGCGCCAACCACGGCGGTGACAAAGGGCAGCGCCCAGCCCGTCGTAAAGTAACCGATAGCAAATATTGCCGCACCCATTATAACACCGCTAAGAAGGATAACGCCACTATTTTTAAGGAGGTTGGCGCTTTTGCCTATCAGCGACCGCACCTGAATGATATTCAAAACGGCGGTTGCCGTAAAGCAGGCGACCGAAGCCGCCGCCACCCCGGCGATTCCAATAACGGGCATTAAGGCGATGTTCAGGATGATTTTTATGCCCGCCCCTATCGCCATATTTTTCACGGGCTTGTAGATGCTGCCCAGCCCCTGAAGAATCGAGGTATAAATCTGCTGCGCCGACATGGCTATAACCGAAAAGCAGCTTATCCTTAGTAGCATCGAGGTTTCGGCAATCTGCGCCGCCGTAAAGGCGGGGTACAGCAGCTTTATGATACCTTCCGATAGGGCGAAGTATGTGAAGGCAAAGGGCGCGCCTATAACCAGCGAAAGCTTAAAGGCGGTATCGCTCTTTTGCTTGATGGCGGAAATGTCGCGCTCCTCTTTGTTTTTTGTTATCTGCGGTATAACGGCGACGCCGAGGGACAGCCCGATTACGACGGGCAGGTTTATAAGCGAGTTGACGGGGCCGGTCAGCAAGCCGTAGCTTGCCACAGCCGAAGGCCCCGGCACAGCCCGCGACAGGATGTTAACCACCAGAAAGCTGTCTATCATCTGCACTATGGGCAAAATGATGTTGCCTAGCGTCATCGGTATGGTAAGGCGGGTTATTTCTTTATAGTTTTGCCTCGAGTTTTTGAAATCTAAAGATAAGTTCAAACGGGGGTTTTTCTGTCTGTACATAATGTACAGCATTACAAAGGTCACAAGTTCGGAGAGGGTTACGCCTGTCATAGCCCCGAAAACCGCCCAGGCAATGCCGTAGCGCATAAGTATGGCGGCAAGGGTAAGCCCTACGCCCAGCTTTACGATGGCCTCGCTTATCTGCGAAAACGCCGAGGGCGCAAGTATGCCGTTACCCTGAAACCATCCTCGAAAGACAGCTATGCCCGAAACAAAAAAAATGGCGGGGGCTATCCCCAGATACCCTAAGCGGGTTTCCGTCGAACCTTGAAGCTTCCCAAGCGTCCCCGACAAAACAACCAAAATAAAAGTAAGGATTATGCCCGTAATCAGCAGGGCGGACATGGCGTTTTTTACAATTTTTAAGGCCTCTTCCCGTTCACCCCTCGCGAGGCGGGAGCTTACCAGCATAGACACGGCTATGGGCAAGGCCCCCGATGAGGTCGAGAGCAGCAGCGAATAAATGGGGAAGATCAGCTGATACACGCCCATGCCCTCGGCGCCCAGAATGTTCGTGAGCGGTATGCGGTACAAAGCCCCTATTATCTTGGCAAAAAAAGTGGCGAAGGCCAGAAGGCCCGCGCCCTTCCAGATTGTTTTTTTCAATCAGAGCTGGGTAGAGAGGAAGCTGGCGCCGATGGTAGCTAACTTAAGGGCGACATCGCCTAGCTCTTTGGCTGATACCACCACCAGAGCGCCCATTACATCACCCGCGCTTATTATGGGCGCTATCGCCATGCCGCCTAGGCCGGATACATCCTCGCCGCAAAGGCTTATAAGTTCCCTTGCCGAAAGCAGCACGGGCTTTCTCTCCTCCAATACTTTCTCCAGCTTATAGCTTATCGCCGCCCCCGTCTTATAGAGCTTGATGTCGCCGCTTACGGCAACAAGGTTGTCCATATCGAAAACGAGGGTGGTATATCCCGTCGAAAGATATACCGAGCTCGCGTACTCGGCGGCGAAGTTAGAAAACTCCTTTACGGCCGAATACTTTTTGAGTATGAGGGAGTCGTCGTCGCCGGTGAACACCTCCAGCTCCTCGCCCTCTCTTATCCTCATCGTCCTCCGTATCTCTTTGGGTATAACCACTCTGCCCAACTCATCGATCCTTCTTACAATACCTGTAGCACGCATATAATCTCCTTGTTGATAGAATGCAAAAAACGCGTGTAATTATTCAAATAGCCCCACTCACAAAAACTTTATTTTTGCCTAAAGAATTTTTTGTATTTTGTATTGATTCGCTCCAAACAATATGATAAATTATCTCTATCGATTTTTAGATGTAGAGGGAGCAAAATGAAAAAGCCCGTTTTTGCTGTGCTTGTTATCATTTTATTATTGCTCGCCATCACGCTCGCGGCGTGCAATAACAAGGTTTATAACATTCATTTTCGTGACGGCAACCAGATACTCATGATGGTTCAGATAACCGGCTCCGAGCGTGTGATGCCGCCCGACCCCGAAAATGATACTGCATTTCGACGACCGTGAGGTAAAGAAATAAAGAAAACACCAAAAAGCCCTCAGGCGTGCTGCCGGAGGGCTTTTTTGTTTCGATTAACAGTTGCGGCTAATTCTTATCCAACCCGTGAATCTTTCTGAAGGATTCCTCCACAATAAGGTTGTATTTGGCGCTGTACTTTTTGTCTTTGAAGTAGAACCTGTTAATAACCCCGTCCACCGTAAGGTCTATGGCCTCGTCCACCTTCTGCACGACTGTAAAGAGGTATTTGAGCGGGATAACTATGCTCTTCCTGCCGCCGTTTAAGTCCTTGCCCTCGAAGCCTATCTCGGAGGAATTGATATACAGTTCGCCCTCGCCCATATCGTGATAGATGTTTGTGTCGGGGTCGTTTACCCTCCACTTTACCGGGTGGGAAATATAGAAATCGGGCCTCGCGATTTCTTCGCGGACGGATTCTTTTTCGTAGTCGTACCAGATATCCAGCCTCGAGTACGCCACGCTGTTTTCTTTGGCGATTATTTCGCCGTACTCGGTTACCGTGGCGGCGTTACCGCAAACCTTGCAGAAAATCTCGTTATCCGTCGATTCCATCTCGTACTCGGCGCCGCAGTTGGGGCATTTGTACAAGAGGTAATGCAGCCCAAGGGCGGGCTTTTTGCATCTTACCTTCAGGTTATGCTCCCTCTGGTAAAGATTATCGTTGTATGTAAACTCCTCTTTGAGCTTTTTGTAGACTTCGTCCACGCTCATAGAGCGCAGCTGCTCGACGGTAAAGAGAAGCTTTGTAACCTGTGTTACCCTGCCCCTTCTTTTGGCCCTCGACCAGCGCGGGCTTACGCAATAGCCGCCGTTGTTGTGGCACATAACCACCGCGGCGTCCATAAACTTCAAAAACTTTGCCAGGCTGGGCGAAATGTAATGAAGGTTTCTGCCGTCAATAGATCGCTTGCCCTCGGGGAATAGCGAGAGGCTGCAGCCCATCTCGACGGCCTTTTTCATCGTTCTTATGCTTCCCAAGTCCATCTCAAATTGGCTTATGGGTATAAGCCCCGCCATCCTGAGGAGGGGTTTTACGGGCTTCCAGGTAAAAACATCCCGCCCGCAAACGATGTTAAGCGGACGGGGCATAAGCGCAATCATCATAAAGGCGACATCCATCGTGCAGGAATGGGTGCCGATAACGACCATGGGGCCTTTGACCTTGCTGATTAGCTTGTCTTTATGGACTCTGAAGCCGAAAAGAAGTTTGGCAAGCAGCTTGGCGGGGGGTACCATAAGCCAATATAAAAGCTTGCTCGGCTTTCGGACTACTATATTTTGTTTTGTTTTTTCGCTCATAACTTATTACATTAAGTTTTCGGGATTCAAGCCCATTAGTTCGGGCAACACAAACCTTCCGTCTTTGCGGATAAGTTTGCCGTCGAAATATATCTCGCCACCGCCGTATTTGGGAGTGTGCACCTGCACCAGATCCCAATGGATGGCGCTCTTGTTGCCGTTGTAAACATCGTCATAACAGCTGCCGGGGGTAAAGTGTATCGAGCCCGATATCTTTTCGTCAAACAGTATGTCCCCGATGGGCTCGGTTATATATGGGTTAAGCCCGAAGGCAAACTCGCCCACATACCTTGCGCCCTCGTCGGTGTCGAATATGCTGTTTGCAAGCTCGGTATGGTTTGCCGTCGCCTCTATAATCTTGCCGTTTTTGAAGGTAAGGCGTACATCGTTAAACTCTATGCCCTTTTCTATCGAGGGCACATTGTAGTGGATATAGCCGTTAACGCTGTCCCTTACGGGCGCCGTATAAACCTCGCCGTCGGGTATATTGCGAAGGCCCGAGCACTTCTCGCTGCCCATGCCTTTTATGCTGAAGGATAAATCTGTATCCTTGGCTACAATTCTTACCTTGTCAGTTACCGCGATAAGCTTGCAGAGGCTATCCATCGCCCTGTCCATCTTGCCGTAGTCCAAGGTGCATACCTTAAAGTAAAAATCCTCGAAGGCGTCGGTGGACATACGGGCAAGCTGGCTCATTCCTTCGGTGGGGTAGCGCAGCACAACCCACTTGGTCTTACCTACCCTAAGCTCGTGGTGCACGGGGTGGGAATAATACTTGTCGTATATCTGCGTCCTTTGCGGCTCGACATCGCCCGACTCGTAGCAGTTGTTGCCGCCCCTTATGCCTATATAAGCGTTCATCTCAGACATTCTGAAGCCGTCGAACTTTGCCATTTCGTCGGCCAGTTCCTTTGTCATCATCTTAAGGATGGATCTTTGCACCCTGTTATCTATCATGCTTACGAAGGGCAGCCCGCCCGCGGCCTCAACCTCTTCCAATATGGCGCTAACAACAGAGTAATCTACCCCTCTTGCCTCTATAAGAATTTTTTCTCCCCTTTTAAGCCCGCAGGAATAGTGCACCAGCACTTTGGCGAGCTTTTTTACTCTGGGATCAATCATCTTCGCCTCCTTTATTTTGTTCCTCTTTACTTAGTTTGGGCTTACGAGGCTTTTTTACAGGGTAATGCAGATTTTCTTTTTTCGGAGATATCAGGATGTTGTAATACATGGCGGCGTCGGCTTTGGCAAGCTCCAGGTCCATATCCACGCAGAAGCCGCACTCTTTCGGGGTGGCGCCGGGTATTTCGCCCTCGAAGTCGGAGGCGAAATCAAATGTGCGCTCCACGAGGGGCAGCACATCTTCGGAAGTAAGGTCGCCCGCCATAATAAGGTAAAACCCCGTGCGGCAGCCCATGGGCCCGAAGTAAATGACCCTTTCGCCCCACAGGGGGTCGTTTCTTAAATAAGTGGCGCAGATATGCTCGAGAGCGTGAACAGAACCCGTATCCATAACGGGGTCGTGGTAAGGGCGTTTAAGCCTTAAATCGAAAGTTGTAACAACGGCGTCGCCGATTCTATCTTTACGGGCAACAAACAGCCCGGACTTTAACTTCAAGTGGTCTACGGTAAAAGAGGGTATAGTTTCCATTTTACTCCCCATAAATCAAGCCTTTATGTTATATAATTGTAATACAAAATCGCCCAATAATCAAGTGGCAAACTTATAACCGAACTACGCCGTGCCATTTGAATAAGGCAAACAGGGCAGAATCGGGGGCTTTCGCGCCCGTTGTCCCGAATAATAAAAAGGGCTCCCTTTGGGGAACCCTCTTTGCTTTAATTTGTTTTGTCAGCTTGCCTTGTATTCGCCTTCTCCCGCCGCGCTTCTGTTTTCTATAAATACCTTTAATTCGTTATTGTAATACTTAAGCATCTTATCAAACATTTCGTGGTCTTTGCGGGTGCCGTACACGGCTACGGTGTGCGTTACGGTATTGCGGAAAGTAGAAATCGCAAGCTGCATATAGGGCGGATACTTTACCGAGCCCGTCATATAGACATCCCCTACCTCTGCCCCGTCGAAGGCAAAACGCTTTTCGTCTATTATGCCTATGTTGCTAACCCCTATAAGCGGATTCTTAAAGAATGTGCCTATAAGGAAGCGCGCGATGGGGTAAGGTATTATATCCAGCACCTTTTTAAGAAGGGGCAGCCCGTGCAGGCCCGGGTAATGGCTTTTAAGGGCGTCCATGCTGTCTTTAACCTTTCTTACCGTTTCGAAGATATCCTTGCCGATGTCGTCGCCTATGTTGCTTACAACCATCGATGTGAGGTTGCAAAGCCCCTCGGTTTCGCCGTTTTTAAGATACCTCCTCAAATCCACCATATTGGGTATGCCAAGCGTTTGCCCTTCTTTGAGCTTTACAAACTTGTGAGTAGCGCGGAAGAAGGCGGCAAGCATAATATCGTTTAGCGACACGCCCTCTTCTTTTGTCCTTGCCTTAAGTCGGGCAAACATGTCTTTATCTATAACCAGCTTGTTTATTTTCGGGTAGCGCTCTTTGCAGGGGGCGCTCTCGAAGGGGTAAGAAATTCTTGCCTTCTGCTTTTTGCTGTAGCTTATAAGTTTCATGGCCTCGTCATACTCTTCGGGTGTGAGGCCCTTGTAAACCTGCTGCGAGTCCCTTGCGCCCTGCTTTATGGGCAATCTGCCGTTGCCGCCCCTCAAAAGGTCGTTATAGATTTTGGCTACATAGTACAAAAACACTTTGGTATCGGCGCCGTCGAAGCACATGTGGTTAAGAAGCACGGCAAGCATATCCTTGCCCTTGTGCCTTATGTGCCATACCTTTATCTGCGCCTCTTTGGTCTCCTTAATTATTGTAAGAAGCTTTTCTTCGGCAAAGGACAGAGGGTCTTTGTCCGGCTCGCAAAAGAAAAACACATCGTTTACATCAAAGTTTTCTATCTCCCGCCAGCTGGGCTCATTAAGGCCCCAGACAAAAACGGATTTTAAGATTTTAACTTTATTTATGGCAAGCTCGAAAGCCTTCTTGATGATAGGCGCGTCCAACTCCCCCTCAAACCTGGCGAGCACATGCACCATATGATCGTTATACCGCGCCATAATGTGCTGCATCTTATCCCACATCTCAACTTTCATATTCATAGTATGCTCCGTGATTTAGTATCTAATCACATTATATACTCAACCAGGATAAGATGTCAATTGATTTTGTAAACTTTTTTGACTTTTTTTAACTTCTTGGCTTCCTTCTTTACTTCGGGTATAACCTTTACGGACAAATCTGTTAGCGATTTTGCAAAGGGCAGAAGCGCCAAAGTGGTCACGATATTAAAGGCTATATGGAAATACGCCACCCACATCGAGGGGCTTAATGACGATTTCAGGGCGTTTTCTATCATCTGCCGCCCGACAAGAAGGAAGGGCAAAAACAGCACAACGCCCGCCGCGTTAAAGAAAAGGTGAATAAGCGCCGCCCTTCTCGCGTTTACGGCGGTACCCATACCGGCAAGCATAGCCGTAACGCAGGTGCCCACATTGCTGCCCATAATCACTGCAAAAGCGCCCGTAATAGGCATAAGCCCCGCCTGGGCGAGAGTAATAACTATGCCCGTGGTCGCGTTGCTGGATTGCGTTATTGCGCTGAATAAAAGCCCCAGAATCGTTAAAACGACCAGGCTGTCTAGCGACAACAGGGCTTTTGCGAGAAATGGCGCGTCCTTAAGCAACACGACAGCCCTTTCCATCGTATCCAAACCGATAAATATAAACCCGAATCCGGCGACGATCCAGCCGATTCGGGTGACCTTTTCGTTTTTTGATGCGATAACCACGAATATGCCCGCGAGGGCGCTCACGGCAAGTATTTCGCTAAGAGGAAGGTACCCGACGGAAAACAAAAGCACGGTAAATGTGGTGCCTATGTTCGCGCCCATAATGATAAGCGCCGACTGGTACAGGCTTATAAGCCCTGCGTTTACCATACTTATTACTATCACGGTTGTAGCCGTCGAGCTTTGCATGAGGAAGGAAGCCCCCACGCCGAGGCCCACCCCCGCCAATTTGTTGTCCGAAACCTTATTGAGGGTATCTTTTATCTTGTTCGCGGCAAGCCCCTGCATGTTGGAGGATACAAGCTTCATCCCCGCGAGAAACACCCCCAGCCCCGCGAAAAATGTAAGGACGGATGTCAATATTTCCATACATTATATTATTTTTTAAGGAGCGGTATTTATTACAAAACAAAAGCGCCCCGCTTGGGGCGCTTTCATATCGTAATTTATAGGATTAGCCTTGTTTCTGGTACTTTATTACAATGTAACTCGGGTACAGGCGGATGTCGTAATCGAACTCCTCGCCGAACCTTCCGTTTACTAGCTTGGCGGGAACCTTGAGGTTCTTGTCGAGATACCAGCCCTCGAAGATGAGGTGATAGGTATACTTGATATTGCCGTCCTCCTTCTCGTTCTCGTTTATGAAGTATATGCCGGGGTAGCCGTTTACATTACCGTTGGAGGGAAGTATGCCTTTCCATTTATTGCCTTCGCATATGGCAAGCTCGATACCCTCATCGGTTTTGTAGTTTTCGTCGGTATCCACTACCACAGTGGAGGGCAGGGTGCTTGCAACGAATTTTTCCCTTTCACTCATGCTTACGGCAGATATCGAGGAATCGTTGAGCGCGGAGTTGGGATCCTGCAGTGTGGTACTGGGTATTCCCGTGCTCACATAACGGCCGTCAAGGATGATATTATCAAGCTCGTTATTTTTGTACCTCAGGTACTCTACCTTAATCTGCCCGTAAGCGTAGCGGAATACATTTTCGTGGTTGTCGAGAAGCCTCGATATCGCCCAGTCGGTGTCATACTCTTTCTTGGCGTCCCTGGTGCTGTCGCCCTGCTGGACTATCTTCTTCTTGATGAGGGTATCCTCGAACCTGATATGCACTTTGTCGTTGTAGGTAACGCCGTCTATAACGACGATTCCCGCGTTCCTAACATATAAATTGTGGTAGTTGTCGTAATCGTAAGCGATGGTCGTTTCGATGCCTTCGGCAATATTGTTCCAATCGTGGTTCTTGGCGGTCCTAAGCTGCTCTTCGATCTTGCCGTTCTGCACATAGAAGTACTTGTGGTTTTCGTACATGGCGGCGTTGCGGTCGATCTCTTCCTGCTTTTTGTCTATTTCTTCCTGGGGGGCTCCCTTTTTCTTAAGCCTTTCTATCTCGGCCCTCATGTAGACATCGTCTTTGCGGTTGGCGATCATCGTGCGCACATAGTCGCCGCTGAACGAATAAATCTGATAGATAAGGGCGTTGGAGAAATCGGTGCCGTTTACCATATCGCTCTTTCTCAAGGTGAAAAGCTGGCTCTTAAGCTGCTCGATCCTCAAGTGCACAAGGGCGATATTTGCCGCGTTAACCTCGTCGTCCCTATCAGATTGCGGCAGGCTGTAGTACTCTTTGGCGGCAGCGTTATAGTTTATCACATTGGCGTTTTTGCCGGTATAAATCCAGTTAACATCGCTAAGCTTAAGAGTGGCGGCCATGCCGATATCGCAGCCCGTCTGCATTTCGAGGGCGTAGGACTTGTTGTTCCATTGGCTCTTCTGGTTCTCGATGCCGTAAACCTTAAGGTCGTGATTTTCCTGCTTGAACTGGAACTTGAAGTGCGCCTCGTAGTACTTCTTATAGAACTCGGCAGAGTACCTGTAAGCCTTTACATAGCGGTCTCTGTCGTAATCCCTGTACTCGAGGGCCTCGGCTTCGGTGTCGTAATAATCCTTAAGGCTGAGTTCCAGATACCTGTCGTATTTGGCGTCGTCGAATACCTCGAAGTCCTTCTTCTCGTACTGGTAGTAGTAGCCGTAAAGCTTTACTATCTCTTTCTTGTTGTCGGCGGGGATGAGGTAGTCGGCGTTTACGCTGCTAAGCAGATATTTTCCCGTAGAGGTAGCGCCGCAGGTTTCGTTAAAGGCGCGGAAATATACAAGCGTATCGTAATCGAAAAGCTCGTCCTTGAAGAAATCGTCGAAGGAGGGCGGGGAAGAAAGCCCCTTCTTTTCTTTGAGGTCGGGTATCATCTTTGTGGCAACCACTTTCTGGGAGTAAGCCAGAACCTCGACGGCGGTTCTTGCCGCGGCGGCGGCGTCGTCGCCGAAGATATTAACAACCTCGTGCATTACCTTGCGGCGCTTCTTCTGAAGAGCCTTGTAATTATCGTCCGAGTCGTTTTTGTCGTAGAGGTCATAAAGCTTGTCCAGCTCCTCGTAGTCGCGAATGGCGCTGCCGGTGCCGGGCGTCATTATGTAAGCGTCGCTTGCGGGGTCGGTACGGGTGATGTAGTCTACCAGAGCCGACATTTTCTCTTCGGAGAGCGCCGCTATGCCCATTCTGTCGATAAGCTCGTTTACATCGGCGAAAAGGAATATTTTGGTGAAGGTGGCGGTATCCTCTCCGTCAACTTCCCAATCATACTCGCCTTTTTCGTAGTTGTAGTTTGTCCACTCTCCGTTCTTATAGGTGTAGTTGTGCTTTTTCTTCTCCTCGTCCTGCTTGGCTTTAAGCTTATTGGCCTTTTCCTGCTTAAGCGCGGCGGGGTAAGTTTTTGCCGCGGGCGCGTAATCGGCTATTGCCAGGCTAAGGTCCTTAAGGTCGGGCAGAATATCGGGCCCTTCCTTCTTTGTCGGAGGCGGCGTTTCCTTTATACAGGCCGCAAGCAACATCGAAAGGCAAAGTACCAAGGCAAGAATAACGATCAAGTGCTTCTTGTAGCGTTTCATAGATAACTCCCTTAGAGATTTTTATAGCTTACACTATATTTTATGAGATTTTATTAGCGACGCGGAAAACCGCATAGCCAACCGTTATTACAGCAGCCAACGCTGCGCGCAATCAGGCGATTATCGAGCCGTAGGCTGTCCAGATGTAATCCCTGTAGACATCGAGGGCAACCTCGGGCACCGAGATAAGCTCTATGCCGTCGAACGCGCCGTCGTAAAGCTCTATCATCGGGGTCGTGCCGGTAATGTTTACCCTCGCCGCGTCGCTGCTTAAGAAGGCGCCGCCGACGATACTCCTTATGCCAAGGCTCTCGTCTAGGGTAACCTCTGTTTCGTCCCCATTATAAAGCAACAGCCTGCCGTTGTCAACCACAAAGATTTGGGAAGCCGCCCAAGCGGTGCCCGTGAAGGCGTGCTTGCCGATGTAACGGACGCCCGAGGGAATGGTTACGGATTCCAGCTTCGTTAGCCCGTAGAAGGCGTACTTGCCTATTACGGTTACGGGGTAGGTGGCAGAGCCCACGGTTATCGTTTGCGGGATGTTCAGGCTTTGCGCCTCGCCGAGGTACTGGGTTATCGTAATCTCGCCGCCCGCTATGATGTACCTTAGCGCGCCTTGCGTATGCACGGTGCTTACGCCGAAGTAAACCGGCCTCTCCCAACCGGCGTACCACTCGTAGGAGCCCTCGGGCAGCGCGGTATAGATTATAAACGCGGGCTCGCCGCCCTCGGCACGGAAGGCGTACCTGTTCACATTGGCAATGCCCGCGGGCAGGTAAACGCTTCTTATATTATTGTTATAAGCAAAGGCGTAGGCGCTTACGGCGGTTACGGTATAGGTTACGCCGTTATGGGTTACCGATTGCGGGATGGTATACTCGCTTGCCATACCCTCGTAGCGGATAAGCGCCGCCCTATTGCCGTTTACCGCGGCGAACAACCCGCCCTCGGCGGTAAAGAAGGAGCCTAAGCCGAAGTATTCCTGCAAGGCGCCCATATCGGGGCTGTAGCCCGCCGGCCTGGATGCGGCCTCATAGAATATCACCGTATACGGGAAGGAGTTGGGCCCTATGGCCTTTACTGTCTCGGGAACGGTAAGCGAGGTAAATGTCGGGCGGGTGGTCTTGCTGACATAAGCCGCTATCGTATCGACGGCGTATCCGCCCGCCTCAGCGGGTACTGTCAGGGCGGTATCGGTACCGTTTACAATGGCAAGGAGGGCGCCGCGGTAGAATATCATGCCGTTAACTTCGGTGAAGGCGTCTATGTCGGCGAAGCGCCCCCACGCGGTTTGATACATATTGAGGTAAGCCGCGGGCACAAGCACCTTACTGATGCCGTCAAAGGCGTTCTCGTTAACTTCAGGCAGCATGCCGTCACGGAAGATTACATAATCGACGGCATCGGCGGAGGCGAAAGCGCCGCCCATGATGCCCGTAAACCTCTGGCTGTCGAAGACGACGGCGGTTTCGTAGCCCCTGTACAGCCTTATGCTGTTGCCGACTTGCACAAAGTCGCCCGTAAGCCTCGAGTACCACAGCGTGCCCGTAAGCGCGTTCTCCCCGATATTAACTATGGATGAGCCGAAGTTGTTAAGAACGGCGAGCAGGGCGCAGCCATAGAAGGCGTAAGCGCCTATCTCGGTGAGGTTGGCGGGCAGCTGTACTGTGGTCAAAGAGGTGTTTCTGTAGAAGGCGTATTCGGCTATCCTGGTAACCGTGTACACATATTCTGTGGAAACCTCGTTCTCCGTAACCGTCACGGTTATCGTATCGGGAATTTCAAGCGAGGTTACATTGCTTTGGATATGCCCGATAACCGTCGCTTCCATGGTGGAAGGCGAAAGCAGGTACTGTATAGAAGTGCCGTATATTTCGTTTGCGTTTACATTCACGCTTAAAGCGTCGCGCGACCAGCCCTCGGGCCACGAAGGCATAACCGTATGCTCGAGATTAATCACGGCGTTATACGAGCCCATAAAGGCGTCGGCATGCACATCTGTTATTTCTTTGGGAATATAGATTTTTCTTATGTCTGTGCGGAAGGCGAAGGCGTAAACGCCGATGGACACAACGCCGTATGCCTTGCCATCGGAATTGAAGCCGGCGGGAATATCGACCTCGCTGTCGGCGCCCACATAGTCCACTATATGTGCTTTGTTGTTAGCGGTATCCAGCTTGTAGAGGAAGCCGTTAACCGTAACATAATCGTCGTAGCCGTAATAGGTGAACTTGATATCGGCGTCAAAAGCTACGGTTGCGCCCGCATAATCCCAATTGGGATTCCTGCCGGCGTGCCCCATGTACAGCACGGCCTGGTCGCAGCCCGCGAAAGCGTACTCGCCTATGCGGATAACCGATGAAGGCACATATATCCTGTAAAGCCCGCTTTGGTTATAGAAGGCGTAAGGCTCTATCGCGGTTACATTATACGAGGCGCCCATTACCGAGCCCTGGGCGGGTATGGTAACTATATCCGAGGCGCCGCCGTACCTAACGATGCTAAGTTCCCCGTTTTCGAGAAGCATTACAAGCCCTTGCTGGTCGGTCATTATCGACGAAGAAAGCACCACGGGCTGATTGCCGAAATCGTTCCAGCCGAGCGGCCAGTTGGCGGCAACCATGTTGTGCTGCAGGCTCATAATAACATTGCCGCTATTCGCGTAGTAGGCAATGCGGTCGCGCATGGTTATTACGCTGTCGGGTATGAATATCTTGGCAAGATTCTTATTCGCGAAGGCGTAGGAGGCGACCTTGTTGACGGTAAGGCTTATCCCGCCTATCGATACGCTTCTTGCGATTGTCACTATCGAGGTTTCGCCCACATAACCCACGGCCGCGGCGCCCGAACCGTTGTTTCTTAAGTACACGACGCCGTTAACCGTCACCGAATTCGAGCTGTCGTAGAATGTATCCGAGAAGCCGTCGTCCCAGCCGTTTGCGTATCCCGCGGGAGCCGAGGCCGCCTCCACAAAGGCGTTAGCCGCGGAGTAGGTGCGCGCTCTGCTGAAGGCCTTGGCGCCGATATAAACTACGCTTTCGGGTATTCTCACGCTTACGAGGTCGGAGGTAACGCCGTCGAAAGCGTAGCTGGCTATACCCGTTACATACCTCATATTTCCGCCCACATTAAGCACAGAGGGTATCTCGATGTCAGAAACAACAGAGGCGTTGGCATAGCCTATTATCATCAAGCCGCCGGCGTCGGGTATTACGATATAATCGCCTGTCGCGGCGGGGGTGTAATTTCCGTGAACCTCGAAGGCCGAAGCCGCCCACCCGTAGGCCGACACATCTATGTCGCCGCGGGCATATACGACGCAGTCCTCGGCCGTGCCCTTGAAGGCGTTGGCGCTTATAAGGGCGGGGTCGATGCCCTCGTTAAGGACTATCTTCTTTACCGCGCGGTTAATGAAAGCGTAACCCGCGATGCCCACAACCTGCCTGCCTGCTATGGTTTCGGGAATCTCCACCGCGGCGCTGCCGCCGTTGAAGGCAAACAGTATGGCGCCGTTTTCGACGGCGTAAATTGTATAGTCGCCTTCGTTAATGAAGCCCGATTGTCCGACATAGATTTCGCCTATGCCCTCGTCCCAGCCGTTGGAGTTGTCGGGAATGGTATTGCTCAAAATTATCAGCGAGAGGCCGGGCGCCTGCCCGAACGCCATGGGGGCTATATTTGTAACCGTGGAGGGCAAAGTCAAGCGGAACAGCCTGTTGCCCGTAAAGGCGCCGTCGCCCACCGCCGTTACGGCGAATGTCTCTACGATGGCTTCTACGGTTACCTCGATGAGGCTCTCGTCGTAGCCTATTACGGTTGCTTCGTTGTTCTGCAAGTAGTAACGCACGCCGCCTATGACGAGCGTGGTCCCACTTATATCCTTGTATACTTTATAGACGCCGTCGGACCAGCCCGCGCCGAAGGTATCGGCGCTGCCAAGCAGATAAACTATTAGGTTATCGCAGCCGGCGAACACGCCCCTGCCCATCACAGTAATTGTTGCGGGCAGAGTCAGTTTTTCAAGCTCGGTATGCCCCGCGAACGCCCTGTCGGCGATTTCGGTTATGGCAAAGCCGTTAACGAATTCGGGCACCCTTAACTCCCCGAGTCCGCCTTCGTAATACACCAAAGTGTTTTCGTAATACAGCGCTCCGTCCAGATAGGTATAGCCCTTTATGACGGACGCGTGCTGCGGCCACGCGGCTTTGTAAGCGTTAAGATACTCGTAAGGCACAAGCACGGCCTCAACGCCGGCGAAGGCGCCGCTGCCCGCCGCCGGGGGCGTAGCCGTCATGAACACGGCAAACCTCGTCGCGCCCGTAGAGAAGGCGCCGTCGATAATCGAGGTTACTCCGTCGGGCACGATGGCGGCATTATAAGAAGCGGCATAGAGGTAAAGCTTATCCTGCCTTATTATCCAATCCCCGTTGTTAAGCCAGGGGTTGCCGCCGAACGCGTTCCAGCCGATGTAAACAAGGTTGTTGTTAAAGGTGAAGCTTTCGAGAGCCGTGCAGCCGGCGAAGGCGTAAGCGCTTATCTTCTGCATATCGGCGTTCAGGGTAACCGATGTGATATTGGTATTGTTATAGAAAGCGTAAGGCGCTATCTCGGTTACCCGGTAGGTGCTGGTCGGAGTGAAGGGTATTTCGTTGGGTATTACTACATTCTCGGCGGTGCCGGTGTACCCTACCACCACAAGGGCGTTGTTGTACAGTATAACCCTGAAGCCGTCGGCGGTCGTCCTTTCGGCGGATGCCGAGGCGTTGGTGTAGTAGCCAAGCACATACTCGCTCCAGCCCTGCGCCCAGCCTACGGGAACCTGCGCGGCGTCCAGAAGGACAAGGGTATTCCTGCAGCCCCTGAAGGCATATTCGCCCGCGTTGGACACGCTCTCGGGTATCCTTACAACGCGAAGCGCCGGGGCCTCGGCAAAGGCGTTTGCCGCTATTCTCCTTATGGTATAGGTAAAGGAAAGCGTCATTGTCTCGAGGTTGGCAGCCTTTATAAGCACTGCGCCGCCGCCCGACATTATAAACTGATTGCCGCTCGCGTCGTTAAGGATGGCGCCTTCGGCGAAGTAGCTTTCGGCCACACCGTTATTCCAGCCGTTCTGATAGCCCGCGGGCTGGGACGACTTTAGGACGATAACGGTAAGATACGGGCTGCCGAAGAAGGCGTTTACCGCAATCTGCTCGACGCCTGCGGGAATTATGACCCTAAGAAGCTGGGGATTGCCCGCGAAGGCTTTGGATTCTATTCCGTACAGCGCCTCGCCGCTAAGCGTCTGCGGCAGGGTGAGGAAGGACTCCGAACCTAAATAGCGGATTATTGTCCTTCCGCCCATCACAGGCTTGGAGACATAGTCGCCGCTCCTGAGATCTGCGCCGGATAGAGAGGTATGGATGCCCGGCACATTCTGCGCGAAGTCGGGAGACCAGTTGCTTATATCCGCGGCTCCGGTTGCCACTACTGCGTTGGAAAGCCCGATATAGGCAAACGGCGCGACCTCGGTTACCGAGGCGGGGAAGTATATAAATTTAATCTTTGTCGTGCCCGCGAATGCGTGTCCCGCTATCTTGCGGACGCCCTCCGGCACATAGACAACCTCATTGTCGTCGCTGCATTGATAGAGGGTATCGCCGAATATGACTAAATTGCCATCCTGCGAATACGCCGTTATCTTGGAAGCGTGTGCCGGCCACGCCGCCTTATAATCGTTTACGGCGGGTGCGGGCACATAAATCGCGCTTACCGAGCCCAGGCTTCCCTCAAGCGCGGGCGGGGTATAAGAGGTAATAAGGAGGGATACCGCAGCCGAGCCGTTAAAGGCGCCCGCGGCAATCCTTGTTACGACATGCCTGTCCGTAAGCGCTATGACGGAGGCGGTCTTGTTTGTATAAATAAGGGTGCCGTCAGCCGTCACGAAAGAGCCGTCGGCTACATGCGCGGGGGCTATCTTCTGCCCGTAGGCGCTCCACGCCGTGGCGAACATGCCGTACAGGTCGTAAGGCACATAGACGGTTTCGAAGGTATTCAAGGCCCCGATGCCCAGGGTTAGCGGCGAAATCATATTGACAAACAGCTTTGTCGAGGCCGCCGAGGCAAAGGCGCCCGAGGAAATCATATTAAGTTCAAATCCCGCGGGTTTATCCTCGTCCGAAAGCACGATGTACTCGCCCGCGCTCTTGGCAAGAAGCAGCCTGCCGTTGCCGAATATGTATTTTGCCGCAGAAGTGCTGAACCACGGGGTGCCCTTAAAGGCGTCGGCGCCTATATCCTCAATATAATCAAGGTCGAAGATCGTGGTTACATCCTCAAGGGCGCCGCCCCTTCTTATCTGTACCGAAGTAAGGTTTACGCAGTTTTCGAAGGCCGAAGCGCCTATCGTCACAAGCAGGCTGTCGGAAGGTATTATAAGTTTTGTTATGCTTGCGTTGCCCTTGAAGGCCTCGGCGTTTATGGTGTTTATGCCGCCCGGAAGCTCATAGGTCGAAGCCGTGCCGTAATACTTTATAAGGGCGTCGCCCCTGTCGCCGGTGGCTATAAGGGTGTTGTTCTCGGTCCTCATACCTGTGCCCTCGAAGGCGTCAACGGCTATGTTGGTGAGGGTGTAGGGCATATCTATCTTGGCAAGCAGGCTGCAGTTATAGAAGGCCTTTGAAAGCATTGTTGTTGCGGCGCTGCCGCTTTGGAATCTGACGGCCTTTATAAAGTTGTTGCCTTCCCAGATTACGCCGTTTGATGTGGTGGCGAAGGCGTAAGGGCCTATCACCTTAACGGTATTGGGTATGGTTACGGTGGACTCCTGCCCCTTGTAGCGGTAGAGGTAGCCGTCAAGGATTACCACATAGTTGGGCTGGGCGTTGTACCACGCCGTGTTCTCAAAGGCGTACAAGCCTACCGTCTTGACAGACAAGGGCAGTATTATCTCGGTGACATTTACGCAGCCCTGAAGCATTCCGGCTATTATCGAAGCCGAGCCGGGTATGACCTCGACTGTCCTTACATGCGCGGGCAGTTGCTCTCCGTTAATCAAATCCACAAGTTTTATATCGCCGCCGTTGTAGGCTATCCTGGTCAGCCCGGGGTTGTTGGCTACCAGGTTGTAGATGTTATCCCTGCCGCAAAGGATGTTGTTTGTGTCAAGTATGGTTACCGAAACAAGGCGCTTGAGGTTTCCAAACGAGTATTCCGTGAGTATATCCGATGCCCGGAAGGTAAGGTTGGCAACAACGGAATACAGGGCGTGGTTGCCTATGGACACTATCTCGTATCCGCCCACAAAAGCGGGTATCTCGACAGTTGTCCGGTTGCCCGTGTACTGTATGAGCACAGCCGTAGCCGCGCCCGTTACCTCGAGCATATAATCGCCTATCTCCGTTATGTTGTTGGGAACGACGGAGATTCCGAGCGCCGCCGCGGAGGGATACTGCCCTGTCTTTTCGGCGTCCACAAACAGCTGCGAGCCTGCCATTAGCCCGTCGAACACCTGGCTTCCGAAGGAGGGCGCGTTGCCTTTAATTATAATCTTGCTAAGCGCCTTTGCGCCCGCGAAAGCCCTGTCGTATATGGCAAGCAGGTTAGAGGCGGTTATTATTTCGACAAATTCGTTATTCTCAAAGAGGTTGCGGTTTATGGCCTTAATCTCCCAGGGCAGCACGACATGCTTGTCGCTTCCCTTGTAGCTTACGAGAAGGCCCCTGCCGTCAAGGTCCTTGAGTATTATCACGAAGTCGCCCTCGTAGGCGTTCTCCCAGCCGCTGCCCGTAAAGGCGTTGGCGCCTACCTCGGTAAGCGAGGAGGGCAACTCTATATTAATAATGTTTATACAATCCTTAAACATCTCGCGGGCGAGAGTGGTTTCGCCTTCGAAGATTTTCACGGTCGTGATATGCGCGGGGGGCAACCTGTCGCCAAGGATGGCGGAAATGCTAAGTTTGCCGCCCGTAACTATAGTCGTAAGCCCCTTGTTGGCATTAACCATATCGTAGATATAGTCCTTGTTCATCCTGAAGGGGTCTGCGGCGCCTTCGCCGGAAGGCCTGGGAAGGGCGTCCCTTATGGTTATTTCGGTGAGCCCGTTGAGAGCGCCGAATACCTTGGGGTCGGCGTATACGCCCACGCTGAAGCTAAGCGTCCTCACATTGCGGGGGACGATGTAGTTAGCGAGCCTTATGACATCGGCGTTGCCTATGCGGGATGGTATGACGAGGTCCTTATCGGGGCCGTAGTATTGTATAAGAGTAATGTTGGAGGTGGTATTGTCATAAATCCAGTAGTCGCCGTAGAAGAGGTTACCCGCGAACAGGTTGCTCCACGAGGGGTTACCGAGCTGGGCGCGGACTATCTGCTCCCAGTTGTTATCGGGCTCGAGGAATTTCTCCCTGCTCGAGGTGGTAACATAGATTTCAAGCGACTGCATGCAGCCCGTGAATATGTTGGTGGTGTTGGCGATGTAGATGCGGGAGCCCGCCATACTGTTGAAGAAAAGCACCAGCTTCGCAAGCTTGCGGGCGTTGTAGAAGGCGCCCTCGCCTATCGCCGCCATCGTTTCGGGGAATATGGCGTGCTCGAGGTTTACCGCCTCGGCGAAGGCGTAATTGCCCACGCTCGTAAGGACGGAGCCTTCCTCGAACATAAAGCTTCTTAACGAAGCGCCGCGGAAGGCGTTTTCGTTTATCTGCCTTATCTCTTTGGGAAGCATGACTATTTCGGCGTTGCCGCGGTAAGCGTAAAGTATGCCGTTGCCCAGCACGACAAACTCTTCGGTGGCGTTTGCGATAAAGGGCGTTGCCTTAAAGGCGTCGCTTTCTATCTTATTTACGGTAGAGGGCAGGCCGATGTGCATAAGGCTTACGCAGTTTTCAAACGCGCTTGCGCCTATGTGGTTAAGCTGGCTGCCGGGGGCGATGGTTACCGTCGTCAGGCTGTAGCAGCCGTAGAAGGCGTAATTGCCTATAACCTCTATCGCGGCGGGTATGGTGACCTCCTCGATATGCATGGCGTTATAGAACATATTCGCGGGCAGCGAGGTGCGGTCGTTAAGAATGTTTACTTTCTTGAGGCTGGCGGGCGGGTTGACATTGCCGAAGAGATTCCTTAATGTATCCACCGCCGAGATGCTAAGCTCGTTAAGGCTTGCTATATTCTCGAAGGCGTTTCTTATGTAAGTGATGTTGGCGTTGAGGAGCTCTCTCTGGTTGGGGCCGTCCATTATGCTCACGACGAGGTGGGCAAGGTTGTCGGCGGCGCCGAAGGTGTTTGCCGAAAGAGGCATATCCGAGTTGAACCTGAATACGGTTACCTTACCGTCGAACAGGTAATCGCCCAGCGAGTATACCGTACGCACGATACCGTCGGCGTTAAGCGCGGTGGGCACGGTTACATCGGTGTCGTTGCCGAGGTAGTGCATAAGCCTGAGTTTGCCGGCGTGCGGGCCCGTGGTAATAATGTTATAGTACCAGCCGGAGGAAATCTGCGACGAGGGGCAGATGATGCCTCTTGCCGCCACGGCCCTCCAGTCGTCGTCGGAGCTGTTGCCGTAGGCGAGGGTGTCGGGCACATAGATGCGGAAGCTTAAGGTGACGCCGTCGAAGGCGCCCTCGCCCAGCGAGGCGGGGGAAGACCTCTGGAACAGTATGTATTTGAGCCCCGAGCAGTTCTCGAAGGCGTAGGCGCCTATCGAGGTTACCCTCTGGGGTATTGTAAGGCTTTGCAGAGAGGTGTTATTGAAGAACGCGCCCGCGCCTATCGTCGTGAGCGAATCGGGCAGGGTGAGGTTAGTAAGCTTTTGTGCGTTCATAAAGGCGTTGTTGCCTATCGAGGTAAGCTGCGGGTTTTCGGCGAATTTCACCGTCGCCAGCTTGACGCAGCCGTTAAAGGCGTTGTCGCCTATCGATTTTACCGTCGCGGGTATCTCTATGTAGGTGAGGTTGGTGCACCCCGAGAAGGCGTTCGCGCCTATCGTCTGAAGCGTGTTGGGCAGGATAATTACCTGCAGCCTGGTGTTATTTATAAACGCGCCGCTGCCTATCGAGGTTACGGGCTTGTTGTTAAAGAAGTTGTCTATCTTTACGGCCAAAGCCTCGGGGTTGGCGCTTATAACGGTATAGCCCGAGCCGTCGCTGTTTAGGCTATAAACGATGTCGCCGTATCCCGCGACATACTCCGACCACCTGGCGTACAGCGTGAAGCCGTGGGTTACGCGGGCGTCGAAGTTGTAAAGCTGGGTGTATGTTTCGTCCAGATACCAGCCGAGGAAAGCCATATTTTCGTACACGGGCTGGGCGGGAGGCGTGGCGTAGGAGCCATGAGTTACCAGAATGGGCTCAACGGGCGAGCCGCCTCTCGTATCGAAGATTATGGTGTATTGGTTTTTCTCCCACTGGGCGTAAATAGTGATGTTCGAGGTTATGGGGGTGGTAAAATCGAAGTTCCACCCTACAAAGGTATAGCCTTCGTTTGTGGGAAGCTCGGCTTCCTCGGGGTACGCCGCGTACCTGCCGTGCACGACAGTAACAGACGCCCATGTCCGGTTGTCGTGCATGCTCTTGAAGTCTACCTTGTATTCCTTATCGGTGTAGAGGGCGTACAAGATCATATCGCCTTCGACATAGTTGTATTCGGGAACGGCGGGCGGGCGCTCGGCGTTTTTATCGGTTGCCCAGCCGATGAAGTTTTTGCCGTCCTTAAGGGGCTGCCTTGTGGGCGGCGTGGCCTTGCCCTGATACTCCACAAGTACTTCATCGTAGACGATGCCGTTTATGTCGTATTCGCTGTCGACAAACTTGACGGTAAACTTGCGCTTGGTGTAAGCGGCTATAAAAATGGTATCCTGCTTGATGAGGTATGTCGAGAAGTTTACATAGCCCGTAAGCCCGGCTACCGTCCAGCCCGCGAACACGAAGCCCACGCTTTCTATATCCTCGCCGGGGGTTGCCTGCGAGGGGTCTTTGGGCGAGGCGGGGGCGGTTACCGTCGAGTTATACCTCACCCCGCTAAGGAAGTAGTAATTTTCGTAGTTGCCGTTTTTGAAGTATACGGTAAATATCTTGTCGGTGTAAACGGTGGTGAGGGTCATGTCGCGGCGGATGTTGGAGAACACGGGCTCGTTGCCGTCCTCTCTCCAGAAGCCGTTCTTGCCCTCTATCTCGGGCACGGCGGGTATGTCGGTAAGAGCCGAACCCTCGCGCACGGTGCGCCTGGCGACAATCTGGCCGTTATCCATGAAGGTTACGGTATAAAGCCTTACCCATTTGGCGTAGAGGTCGAAGTTAGATGTTACATTCACCCTGCTGTTATCCTGCCACTCGCTGCCGGGCAGATATGTGGGGGTGGTGTACCAGCCGTCAAACTCGTAGCCTTCCCTTGTCGGCCTGCCGAGGCTTAACACCGAGTCGAAGTATGTATCCCTCGAATC
>ERZ795046.937-NODE-937-length-32260-cov-4.381835_pt1 | contig 32260 bp, 28 predicted proteins | sample MGYA00375130_ERZ795046 | MGnify/ENA primary metagenome ERZ795046 (study PRJEB30175, sample SAMN05720202) | activated sludge metagenome | isolation source: anaerobic digester from wastewater treatment plant | place: Japan | collected 2015-05-15 ...
CAGGAGAAAAATGACCCGATTATTGTAACATGTTGAATTATATTGGTAACGGAGTTTGACATATTGTCAGACTCCGGGACAGAAGGATGACCAATCTGTCAGGCACCATATTTGTCGATCAAACGATAGATATGTCTTTCACTGATGCCCAGTATAGCGGCTGTTTTTTGCCGGTTACCGCCCTGGCGCGACAGCACCTGACGGAAATAGATCTCTTCGATTTGTTCAAGACTCGGTTCGCCGGCAAAGCGCAAGGTCACAGCGGCTTCATCGCGGCGCTGAATAAATGCCAGGTGTTCAAGACCGATTTCCCTGCCAGAGCGGACCAGCATCGACGCCCGCTCGACCGCATTACGCAACTCGCGAACGTTACCCGGCCAATCGTACGACAACAGCACGTTCATCGCCGACTGACCGATCATTGGCGCCGCCGTCCGCGAAAACCGTTGCAGGAAATGATTGGCGAGCAGGGGAATGTCTTCTCGCCGTTCGCGCAGTGGCGGCACATTGATGACGAAGCGTGACAGACGGAAATATAAATCGCTACGAAAGCGGCCTTCACGACTCATTGCCGCCAGATCCTGGTTCGTCGCGGCGATGAAACGGGCGTCGGCGGAAAGCGTCTTGGTCGAACCGACGCGTCGAAATGAACCGTTTTCGAGTACACGCAGCAGCTTGGCCTGGATCGCCGGCCCGATGTCACCGATCTCGTCGAGAAACAGGCTGCCGCCTTCCGCTTCTTCGATCAGGCCTCGCTTGCGCCGATCGGCGCCGGTGAAAGCCCCGCGCTCATGGCCGAATAATTCGGATTCGAACAGACTTTCCTGCAAGCCACAACTATCGACCACCACCAGATCGCGAACCGAGCGATCGCTACGTTCGTGCACGGCCCGGGCGACCATCTCCTTGCCGGTTCCCGACTCGCCGAGGATGAGGACGGTGGTATCGTTGGCGGCCACCGTATCGACCATCGCCCGGACTTCACACATCGCCGCACTCTCGCCGATCAAGGCGCTGGCATCCCGCGATGACAAGCGGGCTCGGTAGATCTGATTGGCCTCCTTGAGCTGGGCGTTTTCGAGCACACGTCGTACGGTCAATTCAAGTTCGTCGAGGTTGACCGGCTTGGTCAGGTAATCTGTCGCGCCCTGGCGGATGACGTCCACCGCATTGCGGATCGATCCGAAGCCAGTCAGCACAATGATCGGGTAGTGACCGCTCAATTCGGGCAGTATCCCCACGGCATCGGCGTCCGGCAGCTTGAAGTCGAGAATCACCGCATCGGGTTCGGATTCCTTGAGCGCCGCTCGCGCAGACGCCCAGCTGCCAACACCCATCGCGTCAAAACCCATGCCTTGCAGTTGGCGACACAACAGGCCGTTGAAGATTTTGTCATCGTCGATGACCAACAAACTCTTTTTCATTGCACTGTCTGCAAACTGGTTTCAGCCAAAGGCAACCACAGCGAAAAAGTCGTCCCCTGATGGAGCGTGCTGGCCACTTCGATCCGACCCTGGTGACGTTCGACGATGTTCTTGACGATGGTCAACCCGAGTCCGGTGCCGGCCAGGCCATCGGCCCGCCGGCTGAAGAAAGGCTCGAAGATGTGCGGCAGATTTTCCGCTTCGATACCGTGCCCCTGATCGATGATTTCCACGCATGCCCAACCCGGCGTTTCACTGATCCGGGCCAGCAACCGCCCTCCTGCCGCCATGGCATGATGCCCATTCTGTAAGAGGTTGAGAAAAACCATGCGCAATTCACTATCGTCGCCGAGCACCCTGACCGGCGTGGCAGGCGCTTCGCTTTTCTGCTCGATTCCCTTGCTGCGGGCATCGTATTCGAGCAGGCGGATGGTGTCGTCCAGGGCCTGCGAAATATCGACGACCTGCAATCTGTTTTCCGGTGCGCGCGACAGCAGCAGCAAGCGACGGGTCACCGCGATGCACTTGTCGATTTCACTGTCGATAAGACAGAGATAACCTTCGATATCGCTTAACGAACAACGGTCGTTTTCGAGGTCACGCGCCAAACCCTGGACACCCATGCGCACCGAAGCCAGCGGATTGTGAATCTCGTGCGCCACACCGGCCGCCAGCAGTCCGAGTTCGGAAAGCCGCTGCTCGTGCGAGACTTGTGCCGCATCACTGAGATCGCGGATGGATTCGATGATCAACGGTTCGATCCTCCCTTCATAATCGATGTCGATCCGCTCGGCATGCACTTCGACCTGAAATCCACGACCGTCCGAACGTCGGTGACGATGCGTACATTTCAAGGTTGTACCGCTGGCGTGCAGCTCGCGCACCGGACAGCGCACCAGTGTGGCCACACACGGCTCATTCCTCCCGTGACTGCTGGCGTAACAGGTCTGGCCACGGAGGCTGTCGGCGGCGAGCGCCAATTGCTGCCGATAAGCATCATTGGCCAGGATAATGCGCATGTCGCGGCAACGGATGACACGCACTGCATCCGGCAGACCATCAAGTAACGATTGCAGGAATGTTTCCTGCCGGCGCAACTGTTGCATCTGCATGTCGAGTCGGTCGGCCATGCGATTGAAACGTTGGCCCAAAACCGCCAGTTCATCGTTGCCGGTGATATGCGTCCGACGCTCGAAGTGACCACACTCCAATTCGCCACTGACCGCCGCCAGATCGGCAACCGGTTCGATGACACGACGCCGTAAGGTTTGCCAGAGCACGCTCAGGCTGAGCGCCAGCAGCGCCAGACCCGCTGCCCCAAACAGCGCCGCCCCGTACCATGCCTGCCGTCGAATTCCCCCGGCATCGTAATCGACCACCAGAATGCCATTGACCGGATGTGTCGCCAGCGGGCCATGACACACGACACACGGCTCGCGATTGGCCACCGCATTGACCGAACGCAAGACGTCCACACCCTCGGCGTCGAGTGCAAAATCGGCTCGAGCCGCCGGTTCGCCGGCCGGCGGCAGCAAATCGGGACGTTGCTGTCCAACCAAAGCCGGCTGCGAACAAAAACGGACTTCGCCCACCGGATTGAGAATGGTCACCTGGCGGATTCCGGGAACATTCCCCAAGCGGTGAACGATGTCGCGCAGCCCGGGAACATCGCGTTTGAGCATCGCGTTTTCGAGGGCTGCCTGCAACAACATATTGACGCCCAGCGAAGCGCGACTGCGTTCGTTTTCGATTTGGTGACGATAGGTGAGCACCAAGATCAATAACAACAGCAGCGACAAGGAACCAACGACCAGAAACAGACGCCCCAGGACATGCCGGCGCAGGGAATCACGGCTGGCTGGCAAGGCTCCCGGCAATACCGTCGTCGCATCCACTGCTTTCCCTCCTTGGCGCACGCCCTCTGCAACTGACGATTCAGCGGCACGGCCAAAGCACGCACTCATTGTCCGTCAAAGCGAGCAATGGAGTTTACGTGCTGAATACTCGTCAGCTGCGAGTATACTCGCTCGCCTGGATTCGCGTTGGTGGTCGCTGGACAAACGGAAAGATCTGATTTACCTCCGAAGAATGAAATCTCTGCCCATTCCCCTTGACCCGGCCTTCTTTAGAGGATCAGAAAGTTCATTGAGCCGCTTGCCGACTTTCTCATCGACCTTCGTATGCTGCACTGGAAACCGGCATGTCCAACCTGCAAAATTTCATCGATCATCTGTTGTCATTGATGGCCAATACCAACAGTCTCGATGTTTCTGCCGCTGCGTTGACCAGCTTCGCCCTGATCGTCGCGGCGGAAATCGGTGACAAGAGTCAGCTCGTCTGCATGACCCTGGCGTCGCGGCATCGACCGATGCCGGTGCTGTTCGGCGCTGTGGTCGCCTTTGCAGCGCTCAATACACTGGCCGTGGTTTTTGGCGCGGCGCTTGCCAGCTGGTTGCCGGACTATGTGGTCAGCGTCGTCGTCGCCCTGCTGTTCGCCGCCTTCGGACTGAAAGCGTTGCGCGCCACCGAGGAGGCAGAGGAAGAGGATGTGACGGAAAAAAGCAGTCACAGCATATTCCTGACCACCTTTGTTCTGTTGACCCTTGCCGAATTCGGCGACAAAACACAACTGGCGGTCGCCGCGATGAGTAGCACGCACGCACCGATCGGTGTCTGGCTCGGTGCGACAGTCGCGCTGGCTCTCACTTCCGCCCTGGGTATTCTCGCCGGGCGGACCATCCTGCAGAAAATTCCCCTGACCCTGCTGCATCGGATCAGCGGCATTTTTTTCTTGTTCCTGGCGCTGTATGCGGCGTATCAGGCTTTCATCGCCTATATGGCTCCTGTGGCTCAGGTTTGACCGCCTGATCCGGGCGGCTTGTGTTAACATCCGTTCCGGCGGGTCTCCCCGCATCGCAGGATGGTGAACCTGGTCAGGTCCGGAAGGAAGCAGCCACAGCCGTCTGATGTGAGTGCCGGGGGTAAGGCTCGCCACCTTTCTCTTTTCGTTTCGCAAGCCGTTGGTCGATTTTGATGCAGGGTCCCCCTGCCGGTCGGCACGGAAAACACCTGCGGAGCTGGTAACGCCATCTGCTAGAATCCCGCCATGAGTTACCAAGTCCTGGCGCGCAAGTGGCGCCCGCGATCGTTCGCCAGCCTGGTCGGGCAGGAACACGTGGTGCGGGCGCTGACGCACGCACTGACCGCAGGGCGTCTGCATCACGCCTATTTGTTTACCGGCACGCGTGGAGTCGGGAAAACCACCTTGGCGCGTATCCTGGCCAAGGCCTTGGCACCCCTGGAAATCCGGCACGCGTTGGCCAGTCCCCTGGGGCGGGCGCAGCAAACCGCCGCGATCATCCGGGAAGAGGCCGGTATCCCCATGGAAGCCACCCCGGCATTGCGCGAAGTCTCCTTCGGCGCGTTCGAAGGCCACACCCTGGACGAGTTGGAAATCCATTTTCCGGGAATGTGGGCGGCCCGGATGGCGGACAAGTGGAATTACCGCCCTCCCCAAGGCGAGTCAAACGCCGAGGCGGTCCCCCGGGCGCGGGAAGTGGTGAAACGCATCGAATCCTGGGGGAACGGCGGTCCACTGCTGATCATCGCCCATTTCGCCATCAACCGGATTATCCTTTCTCTTTTGGCGGATATCCCGCCCCGGGAAACGATCGAGATGAACGTCCCGCACACGGTGATTTACCGGGCCCAAAAACTGGATGGCGCCTGGCGGATCAGCTATCGGGACGCGGAAGACCCTCTAGGCGGTTTTCTCCCCGGGTGGATCCGGCAAGAGGATCCCGCCAAACCCATGGGGGGCTGAAAATGCAGGAATGGACCTGGATACTCGCCTAAGAATATTTCTCCCTCTCCCTCGGGGAGAGGGCCGGAGTGAGGGGATAAGGGGTGCAGGCTTTCTGTCTTCGATTCCCTTACGTCCTTGAGGTCCTTTGGGTTCTTTGGTTCTATGACCTTTCCAAAAAGGCAACACAAGGATTGATGACATAATAAATCCGAACGCGAAGGAGGTGAGACGATATGCCATTACGGCGGCAAGACAAACAAAAAATGGTGGATGAGTTTAAGTCCTTGATTGATAACTCATCCGGTTTTTTGGTGTTCGATTACCGCGGCTTGAACGTAAGTCAGATTTCTGCCCTGCGCCGCAAGGTCCGCGAATCCAATAGCACGTTGCGGATCATTCGGAACCGCATGCTGAAATTGGCGGTTTCCGATCAACCGTACCAGGAAATCAACCAAATCCTGACCGGTCCCAGCGCGGTGATCTTCGCGGGTCCGGATCCGGTGGCCCCGGCCAAGGCCCTGGTGGATTACGCCAAGGATTTCGAATTCGTCAAAATCAAAGGCGGTGTGGTCAATGGCCGGTTTATGGACGCCGGCCAGGTCGAATTGTTGTCCAAGGTTCCACCACTCGAACAACTGCAGGCCAAGATCCTGGGCGGCATCAAAGCCCCGGCCAGCAACATTCTGGGCGGCATCAAGGGCCTCTCCAACAAACTGCACGGGCTCATGAAAGCCTATGTGGAAAAGTTGGAACAGGCGGCATAAGCCGCCATTGCCCGGTATCCAGCGCACCTGCCCTATGATGTTGAGGTAAAAGTAAATAATCCCCTCCCCCCCTGGGAGAGGGCTAGGGTGAGGGAAGCCCTGAACGGACTACCCTGCGTCCTAACAATCGGGTTACCAAGAGTTCCGATTCAAACAAACAACCATTCATTGATAAAATTCAAAGGAGATGTAACTCATGGCTAGCGAAAAAATCGAAAAAATATTGGAAGAGATCGGCGGGCTGACCCTGTTGGAAGCCAAAGAATTGGCCGACGCATTCGAGGAAAAATTCGGCGTGACGGCAGCCATGCCCATGGCCGGCTTTCCCATGATGGCGGGCGGACCAGCGGAAGGCGCCGCGGCGGCTGCCGAGGAAAAGACGGAATTCGACGTCATCCTTGCCAGCGCGGGCTCTCAGAAGATCAAGGTGATTAAGGTGGTGCGCGAATTGACCAACCTCGGCCTGAAGGAAGCCAAAGACCTGGTTGACAATGCTCCCAAACCACTCAAGGAAGCCGTCAGCAAGCAAGAAGCCGAGAGCATCAAAGCCAAACTCGAGGAAGTCGGCGCCACAATCGAAATCAAGTAAGAAATCAAATCCGACGTCTGCATGTTTTCGCGAAAAAGCGGGATCGGAAAAATCCCGCTTTTTTATTGGATTCCTTTTTTCCAGAATGCTGAACTTTCTCCGTGCTTGATATGTGGGGTGAAAAAGGATGGGAACACCAAACGATTCCATCTCCCTTTGGCAGAGGGTCAGGGTGAGGAAAGCTCTGAAAAGGCAGGAGGCATTCTTTCTCCGCGATCAAGTAAACAAATGCCGATACTATTCTTCGTTGGTTGGGTTTAACATACGTATCGTAAAGGCATTGGCGGTTGAAATGGATGTTCTCCAACCCTTTTTCCCATCCAAACTTCGCGACAAGGATTAACCCCAAAACCAGACTGAATGATGAACCCCCATCATCCTATCACTTTCATCCTATCACTTTGTTTGGAATGAATCGCGAAAATATTACTTGACAATCATAGAATCTCCCATCCCCATTTTGACCATCTCCTCAATCTCCTGGCGGATGCAGTCACACGCGATGTCACAGATCTTCAGCACCATCTCGCTGCTCACCCGGTAGTACATGCGGGTTCCCTCCCGGCGGCTCGTAACCAGCCCCGCCTTGGCCAAGGCCACCAGGTTGGCGGATGCGGTGCCGTGCTTCATCCCCGTTAACTCGGCGATCTCCCCTACCGTCAATTCATGATCCTTCAGCAGTTGCAGGATCATCAGGCGGGCAGGTTCGGCCATGGCTTTGAACCGCTGTGCCATCAGCCGGTACATTTCCTCGTTCATCAAAGTGATATCATTCATATTCATCACATCTCCGGGAAAAAAAGGTACAATGATTCTTGCATTTTCTTCTTATCTATTATACAATAGGATAGTAGAAAAGTAAATAGCCAATATCAATCCGCGAAAAAGGATCTTTCTCATGAAACTGGTCCTGAATCTCATCATCCTCTTCGGGGGACTGGCCGTCTTAGTGGGATTGTTGCTTTGGATGCAAGGCTCCTTCACCCCGGACCGGATCGAGCCGGCGCTGCTGCCCGAAGCGAAGGCGGAGGCCGCCGATGTGCCCACGGTGACCGCCGCGTACCGCACCATGGACCAAACCGCCGAGGCGGTGGGTTCTATCCAATCCCGCAGTACAACCAACGTGGCGAGCAAGATCCTCGCCACAATCCTGAGCATCAACGTCCGCCCCGGCGACACGGTAAAAAAGGGCGATCTCCTAATCACCCTGGACGACCGCGACCTGTGCGCCCGGATGCAACAATCCCGCAACGCGCTTGAGGCGGCCAAGGCCACCTATGACAAAGCTGTGCGTGACCGCCAGCGGTATGAGGCCCTCTTGAAAACCCAATCCGTTACCCAAAACGCTTATGACGAGATGGTCAGCGCGGAACGGATCGCCCAGGCCCGCTTGGAACAAGCCCAGGAACAAGTTAATGAAGCCGAGGTCATGCTCTCGTACGCGAGAATCTACGCGCCGGTGGACGGAACCGTGATCGAAAAGTTCGCTGATCCCGGTGACTTGGCCTCGCCCGGCAAGCCCTTGTTGACCATGTACGATCCCACCAACCTGCGGGTGGAAGCGGCGGTCCGCGAACAGTTATCCGGCCGCCTCAAAATCGGTCAAAAATTGAAAGTCCGGATTGACGCGGTGAATAAGGAAATGGAAGGAACCGTGAATGAAATCGTGCCTTCCGCCGATCCCGCCAGCCGCTCGGTGATCGTCAAGGTTGAAATTCCCCGCGAAACGGGCATCTTTCCTGGGATGTTCGGCCGGATCGAGATCCCCCTGGACCCCGTAAAATACCTGGTGATTCCCCGGGCCGCCATCCGGACGGTCGGCCAATTGGAATTCATCACAGTCAAGAAAGACAACCAAATGGAAACCCGCGCGGTGCGCACGGGCCGGCGGTGGAACGGGGATATCGAAATCCTCTCCGGTCTGACGGAAGGGGAACACGTTGTGATTCGACAGGAGCCGGCGGCATGACACACGGAAACAAACTGTCTCCTTTCAGTAAAATTGTCGAAATCTTTCTGGATTCGAACCTCTCGGTCATTCTGATCATTCTCTCCCTGTTGGCTGGGGCGTCTGCGTTGATGATCACTCCGCGGGAGGAAGAGCCCCAGATCGTCGTGCCCTTCGCCGATGTATATGTATCCGTCCCGGGCGCGACGTCAGAAGAGGTCGAACGGTTGGTGGCCACCCGGCTGGAAAAGCTGCTGTGGCAGATCGACGGGGTTGAATATGTCTATTCGACTTCCATGCCCGGACAGGCGGTGGTCACGGTACGGTTCTATGTCGGTGAAGACCGCGAGCGCAGTTTGGTCAAGCTGTACAACAAGATCGATTCCAATATCGACAAAGTCCCTGACGTGGTTGCCGGTTGGGTGGTGAAGCCGATCGAGATCGACGACGTCCCCATCCTCAACCTGACGTTGTACAGCGGCGGCGCGGACGAATACACCCTGCGCCGGGTGGCGGAGGAGGTCATCGACCGCCTGCAAGGTGTGAAAGACACCGGCAACACCTTCATCGTCGGGGGATTGCCACGGCAAATCCGGGTCGAATTCGACCGGGAACGCTTGCAGGCCCATTCCCTCGCCCCGCTGGAGGTGGTGGAAAAAATCCAGGCGGCCAACGTCAATGTCCAGGCGGGTTCCTTCCAGCGGGATAACCTGGAATACCTGGTCGAGGGTGGTACGGTGTTTTCCTCGGTCGAGGAACTGAAAGACTTAGTAATCGGGGTTCACAACGCCCAACCGGTGCATCTCAGTGACGTCGCCCGGCTGATCGACGGCCCTGCCGAACGGGAAACATTTACCCGCGTAGGCTTCGGCCCTGCCATACTCCTGAAGACCGATCATAGTCCCTTCTTAAAAAAGGATCCTATCCACCGGGATCAGAGTGTGCCGGCCGTTACCTTGGCCTTCGCCAAGAAAAAGGGCACCAATGCGGTATGGGTGGTCGACGAAATCCTGGAACAGTTGGAATCGATCAAATCCCAGGTTATCCCCGACGATGTCCATATCCTGATCACCCGCAACAACGGCGAAACCGCCAACGACAAGGTCAACGAACTGGTGGAAGGCCTGTTAATCGCCATCCTCACGGTCATCGCCCTTATCGCTTACCAACTCGGTTGGCGGGAGGGCCTCATCATCGCCTTCGCCGTGCCCATCACCTTCGGCCTGACGCTGTTCTTCAATATGTTGCTCGGGTACTCCATCAACCGCGTCACCTTGTTTGCCTTGACACTTTCCCTGGGTCTCGTGGTGGACGATCCCATCGTGGACGTGGAAAACATCTACCGCCATTTCACCATGAAAATCCGTAATGCCCGGGATTCGGTCCTCTATGCGGTGGATGAAGTCCGCCCCCCGATTATCCTCGCTACGCTGGCGGTCATTGTCTCTTTCGTTCCCATGTTCTTCATCACCGGGATGATGGGCCCCTACATGGCCCCCATGGCGCTCAACGTCCCCTTGGCTATGCTCATGTCACTCCTGGTGGCTTTTACCATTACGCCGTGGATGACCTACCACGTCTTCAAACATGAATACGAGCACGCCACCGCAGAAGCCTTCGATCTCCACCAAAGCACCGTGTACCGGGTATATCGTGGGATAATTCAACCCTTTCTCAAATCGAAACTTTTGTCGTACGGCTTAATTCTGTTTGTCATTATGTTGCTAATTGCTTCGGCGCTTCTTCCCGCGTTAGGACTGGTTCCGTTGAAGATGCTGCCATTCGATAACAAGAACGAGCTCCAACTCCTCATTGACATGCCCGAAGGCACCACCTTGGAACAGACCGACCGCGTGGTCCGCGACTTCGAATCGTTTCTCCGGCGGGTGCCCGAAGTGACCGATTTCGTCTCCTATGTGGGCCACGCCTCGCCCATCGACTTCAACGGCATGGTCCGGCATTACTATTTCCGCGAAGGAGGCCACCTGGCAGACATCCGTATCAACCTCGCTCCCAAGGAACACCGCAAGCAACAAAGCCATACCATCGGTCTGCGGCTGCGGCCCGATCTCGCCGAAATCGCGAAACACCACGGCGCCAATGTCAAACTGGTGGAAGTCCCCCCCGGCCCGCCGGTCATCTCCACCATCGTGGCGGAAATCTACGGCACGCCGGATAAATCGTACGACGAGATGATCGAAGTGGGCCGTCTTGTCCGCCATAAAATGGAAACCATCCGGGGTTTGGTGGATGTGGACGATTATGTCGAAGCCCCCCAGCCCAAGCTGATCTTTGAAGTGGACCGCGACAAGGCCGCCCTCAATGGCATCACCTCCCGACAAATCGCGGAAACCCTGGCACTCGCCTTGGGCGGAAAGAACGCGGGCGTAGTGCATGTCCCGTCCGAACGCCATCCTCTTTCTATTTATCTCCGGCTGCCTCAGGAAGAACGTTCCAGCCGGGAAGAGCTCGCCCGCGTGGCGGTCAAGGGCGATTCCGGCCGGTTAGTCCAAATCGCCGAGCTGGGCACGTTTGTGGAGAGCAAGCGGGACGTGTCTATCTACCATAAGAATTTGGAACGGGTGGTCTACGTGCTGGGCGAAATGGCGGGCCGCGCCCCCGCGGAAGCGATCCTCGAACTGCAATCCTATTTCGCGAAAAATCCTCTGCCCGAAGGATTCCACATCGTGTGGAGCGGCGAGGGCGAATGGCATATCACCATAAAGGTGTTTCGGGACCTCGGCATCGCCTTCGGGGCGGCGCTCATTGGTATCTACATCCTGCTTATCATCGAAACCAATTCGTTCGCCATGCCCCTGGTGATCATGGTGGCTATCCCCTTGACCATGATCGGCATAATGCCCGGCTTCTATTTTCTGAATCTCCTTACAAACCGGACCGTAGGCGGGTATGAAGATCCGACCTTTTTCACGGCGACCGCCATGATCGGGATGATCGCCCTGGCGGGCATCGTTGTCCGCAACTCCATTATCCTGATCGATTTCGTGCACGCCGCGCTTAAGGAAGGGCGGCCGCTGAACGACGCCCTGATCGAGTCGGGCGCGGTCCGCTTCCGTCCGATCCTGCTTACGGCGGGCACCTCGCTGCTGGGAAACGTGGTGATCACCCTCGATCCCATTTTCAGCGGCCTGGCTTGGTCCATTATTTTCGGCATCTTTGCCTCGACGACATTTACCCTGGTCGTCATCCCTGTGATTTACCATTTGCTGTTCGTTCATAAATATCCTGAATTGGAGGTATCATCATGACCACGGAAAAAATTGTCCGTATTGCCGCGGGTTTTTTCGTGATGGCGAGCGTCGCCTTGGGATTGTTGCATTCCCCCTGGTGGTTCGCGTTCACCCTCTTCGTAGGATTGAATCTCTTTCAATCCGGCTTCACCAATTTTTGCCCTCTGGAACTGATTTTGCGGAAAATGAACATCCCGAGGTGCCCTTTGCGAAAGGAGAATCATCATGTGGAGTGACATTCTGGTTATCGCGGGTTTCATCGTGTTCTGGTACATCCTGATGCGTTATCTGCTGCCGGCTTTGGGAATTCCGACCTGCATGTCCGGCGCGTGCCAACTGAATAAAACGGAGAAAAAAGGGAGCAAATCGAATGCCCAATCCGAATAAGCGAATCATCATCATCGGAGGAGTCGCGGCCGGAACCAAGAGCGCGGCCAAGGCCCGCCGGCAGGATCCCCACGCGGAGATCACCATCTACACCGACGAGGAATACATCTCCTACGCCGGGTGCGGGCAGCCGTATTACATCGGCGGTGAAGTGGAAAATCGCGCCCAGCTGCTGGCCCGCACGCCGGAACAATTCCAACAAGGACACCAGATTACCATCCATACCCGCCACCGGGCCACGCGCATCGATCCCCAGGCCCAGACCGTGGACATTCTGGATCTGGTTGCCAACCAGATCCGCACCGTGCCCTACGACGCTCTGGTGATCGCCACGGGCGCAACACCCATCATCCCCTCCCTGCCTGGCGTGGATCTGCCCGGTGTGTATGTCATCCGGACTGTCCCCGTATCCGACAAAATCCGTAAATTTCTGGACGAAGGCCGAATCCAACTAGCAGTGGTGGCCGGCGGAGGATATATCGGATTGGAGATGGTGGAAAACCTGGTCAACCGTGGGGTCCAAGTAACCGTGGTGGAACGGGAAAAACAACTCGCGCCGCTTTTTGACACCGACGTGGCTGCCCATATCCTGCGGGTTCTGGAACAAAAAGGCGTGCGGGTGATGTTGGGCGCGGGCCTCGATGCGATCCAAGGCTCGCCGGAACAGGGCGTAACCGCGGTCACCGTGGCGGGACAAAGTATCTCTGCCGGCCTAGTGATCCTCTCCGTGGGCGTCCGGCCCGAAACACGGCTGGCCCAGGAGGCAGGGATCGAGATTGGCCCCACGGGAGCGATCCGCGTCAACGAGTTCATGCAAACCAATTTTCCGAATATTTACGCCGCGGGGGATTGCGTGGAAGTCACAAACCTCGTCACCGGCAAGCCCGCCTGGATTCCCCTTGGGTCCACGGCCAACAAACAAGGGCGTGTCGTGGGGGAAAACATCACCGGAGGAAGCACGGTGTTTCCCGGCGTGACGGGAACCAGCATCTTCCGCGTATTCGATCTCAATGTGGCCAAAACCGGCCTTACGGAAAAAGAAGCCCAGCGGGAAGGCTATGACTATGAGGCAGTGGTGGTCCCGGCCGAAGACAAGCCGCATTACATGCCCGGGCATAAAACGGTAATCACCAAACTGATCGCCGAACGGTCCACGCACCGCCTGCTCGGCGCTCAAGTCTGGGGCGCAGGGAATGTGGACAAAGTCATCGACACCCTGGCCACCGCTCTGTATTTCAAGGCTTCTGTGGAGGACCTCAGCCGGCTGGACCTGGCCTACGCCCCGCCCTTCGCCCCCGCGATGGGTAATGTCATCACCGCGGCCAACGTCATGCTCAATAAATTGGCTTAACACACCGAGGGCATCCTGCCCCTGCAAGTTTTGGAAAAATTGGAAAAAAAGGAGGATTTCATTTTCTTGGATGTCCGCGATCCGCAAAACATCGCGATGCTTTGCTGCGAATCATGCCTGAATATCCCAGCCGGCCAGTTGGAGTTGCGCTGCGTCGAGTTGCCCAAGGACAAAGAGATCATCACCACCTGCATGATCGGCCTCAACGCCGCGGCGGCCTGCCGGATCCTCAAACGCCACGGCTTTCAAAATGTCCGTTACTTGGAGGGCGGCATCACCGCCTGGCCCCGCCCGGTGAAGAAACAGCAAAACTGAAAGATAAGAAAATGTGCCAGTATTTCCCCGCGGATGAAGGCGCTCCCCTGGCTACAGGACTGAAAAATCCCTGCTCCCTGGAATGGTACACCGGGATTGGCCGGATCACTTTGCTGGTGGATCAGGCCAATCCCGTGTATCTGTTCATTTCGATCGAGGGAGAACCGCGGAAGTGCGTCGATCTGGCACCGTTCCATTTAACGTTCGCGGACCGGCAGGAAACGTTAGACTTTTTGGAACAACTTCGGGATTCGGAATTCATGTCCGAAATCTTGCAGGAGGAAGAGTCGATGCAAAACGGCTGGGACGCGTTATAAAGTTTCTCCAATAATGACTCTCCGGCCTCTTCTTCTCACAAGGCCTCCTCAGCCCGCTCGCCAGTGCGGATCCGTACGGCATCGCTCATAGCGAAGACGAAAATCTTTCCATCGCCGACTTGGCCGGTGTTTACCGTGGCGCGGATCGTATCGATCACCTGTTCGGTCATATCAGCCTTGACGGCGATTTCGACCTTGATCTTGGGCAGGAAATTCACACTGTATTCCCGGCCCCGGTACAGTTCGTGATGCCCTTTCTGGCGGCCGAATCCCCGGACTTCGGTTACGGTCATGCCGGTAATTCCGATTTCCTCCAAGGCGGCCCGCAAATCTTCCAATTTGTGAGGACGAATGATGGCTTCGATCTTGTTCATGAGTTAGTTCTCCTCTGTTCTCGCGATTTGGCTCATGCCCGGGGCCAGAAAGTTGTAGGCGACTTCACCGTGCAGCGCCAGATCCAGTCCGGACACTTCTTCATCGGGCGTTACCCGCAAGGGTGTGATGAGTTTCACCACGTTCAGTATGACGAAAGTCCCCACCACGGCCAACGCGTATCCAGCCAATACGCCGATCAATTGCTTGCCCAACTGGGCGGGATTGCCGTAAATCAAACCATCGGCGGCCGCGGAATTGACCGCGGCGCTGCAAAAAATACCCGTGGCCAAGGCTCCCCACGTCCCGCCGATGCCATGCACGCCGAAAACATCCAGCGAATCATCATAGCCGAATTTGTTCTTCAGCACATTCACGCCGATATAACAAAATACGGCGGTCGTGAAACCGATGGCCAACGACGAAGGCACACTGACAAACCCCGCGCCGGGCGTGATCCCCACCAATCCGGCCACCACCCCCGTGGCCGCGCCCAGCATGGTCGGTTTGCCGCGCAGAATCCATTCCAGAAACGCCCAGGTCAATCCAGCCACCGCCGCCGCCGTGTTGGTCGTGGCGAAGGCCACCGCCGCGATGCCGTTGGCCGCTAGAGAACTGCCCGCGTTGAAGCCAAACCAGCCGATCCAAAGCAGCGCGGCGCCCACCACCGTCAGCGGCAGGCTGTGCGGGGGAACGACCATCCGCGGATATCCGAGCCGGCGGCCGATGATCAGGCAAGCGACCAGGGCAGACACCCCTGAACTGATATGCACAACTGTCCCGCCGGCGAAATCCAATGTTCCCAACTGGAATAACCATCCGTCACTGGACCATACCCAATGCGCCAGGGGATCGTATACCAGCGTGGACCACAACACCGAAAAAAGCACAAACGCCGGAAAACTGATCCGCTCTACAAAGCATCCCGAGATCAAGGCCACAGTGATGATCGCGAACGCCCCCTGGAACATCGCGAACACCAGCGCTGGGATACTGCCGCTGGCCTCCGGCCCTACTCCCATAAACGCGAAATGCTTGAGGTTGCCGATGATCCCCCCGATGTCATCCCCAAAAGCCAGCGAGTACCCCCACAAAACCCATTGTACCCCGATCAGGCACATGCAGAAAAAACTAAACATCAAAGTCGCCAAGACGTTCCGCTGACTGACCAGCCCTCCATAAAACAAAGCCAGGCCCGGAGCGGTCATCATCAACACCAACGATGTGGCCGTCAACAGCCAAGCCGTGTCCCCGGCGCTGATTTCGGAAACGGCGTCGTCGGACCAGGCCGGAGAGGCTAGGACCAGAAACACCGTCAGCCACAAGCCGATCCGATGGAATGAGGAAATCGTATGAAATCTATACATGCGCATCACCTCAAAAAAGAGATTGATAAGCCCACAGGAATCCGTCTGAATGGAAAAATGTGAATGATCCGGCGCTTGGCCCGGTTTCACGCCAAGGCTGTCAATCTCTTAGGGCAATGGCTGTGCCAGAATGATAGAAGGAAGAAAAAGCGGATGGATTTTATACTATATCTATTTCATATCAAATGACTTGTGATTCATACTCCAGAATATGCTTTAGGTAAGATCAGCCCACTCCATCGATCCGGATATGCTGGAATGTAATCAAGATGTTCAAAAATAAACAGGGTAACTCATTACTCTAATGCGGAACTTTCTCAGTACTCTAATCGGGGTATGAGGAAATAGGGGAGCGCTTAAACGACCCCTCTCCCTCGCGGAGAGGTTTAGGTCGAAGGTACTCCTGAAAGTACAAGAATCCCTATTTTTGCAATGCAGTTACTTCCATCTTCCTATAGCACAGAGGCCACATGGGGATGCACCTTGACGGAATCCGGGAGTTCGTACTCGAAAAATCCCTTGCCGGTTTTGACTCCTAAATGCCCTGCGCGAATCATTTTCTTCAGCAAAGGGCATGGCCGGTATTTGATATCCCCCAGTTCCCGGAAGAGATGCTCCATTTGGAAGACCACGGTATCCAGGCCCATGGCGTCGGCCATATGCAAAGGCCCCATCTCCATGCCGCAGCCCAGGACCATGGCCTTGTCGATGTCCTCCGCCGAAGCGACTCCTTCCATCAAGGCGAATACGGCTTCATTGATCAGGGGGATCATCACCCGGGTGGTGACGTAGCCTGGCCATTCGAAAACCTCGATGGCGGTTTTTTGCAACGTAATAGCAAACTCCCGCACCAACTGATAGGTTTGATCACTAGTCGACAGCCCCCGCACGATTTCCACCAATGGCTTTTTAGGAACCGGGGGCTGGAAATGCATCCCAATGAAGCGGTCCGGACGCCCGGAATAAAAACCCAGGTTGCTTACCGACAAGGTGGAGGTGTTGGTAGCGTAGATCACATTCGAACGGCATATCTGATTCAACAAATCATAGATCGATTTCTTCTTCTCCAGGTCTTCATCGACCGCTTCGATAACCAGATCCACCTCATTGAATCCCTCATAAGTGGTCGTGGTTCCGATGCGAGACATGATCAACGCTTTTTCTTTTTCGGTGATTCCCCACTTGGCTACTTCGGTGTCCAAGGAGGCTGAAATCCCTGCCAAGGCCCGGTCTATCGCTTCTTGATTTACCTCTTGAAAGACGACCGCGATACCCGCCTCGGCGGTCACTTGAATGATCCCTTGCCCCATGGTGCCGGCGCCCACTACTCCCACTCGTCGAATCGGCATGTTTCAATCCTTTCTCTTCGTCCTGAAGAATCCGCCCAGATGACCACGAATCCCCTTTGGCAATGCGCCTGCTCCCTCCAACACAACCTCTTCTACTCTACAATATCCCTCCTGATTTTTCCATCCGGATCAATGGGTCGAAGGGCATTGGGCCATTTTTGGATGATTTGATCTTGGAGAAAAATGTGTTTTCTCCAATAACTTTTGTGCCAGAGAAAGCAAGGCCTCCTTCCGGAACGGCTTGGCCAGGCAATTCACAGAATGACGTTGCAAAAAGCGGCAATAAGGCTCCTTTTCGGAACAAGCCGTCATCACAATCAAGGGCATTGCGGGAAACCGGCTGCACAGAACTTCAATGAGCGTCAGGCCATCCATCCGGGGCATTTGCAAATCGGTAATGACCAGATCAAAGCGGCCGGCTTCGATCCGGTCCAAGGCATCTCTCCCGTCGCTTGCGGTGACCACCGAGTATTCATTGGCGGGAAAACAGGTCTGCACGGCAGACCGGAAGGAACGATCATCATCCACAATCAATATCGAGAATTTCGGCCCGATAGAACCTGCCATGATGGTTTCTCGAATGATCCATTTTATTACAATCAGTGAATTATGAAATCAATCCTTTTGCCTCTCTCTTGATCGAGAACATTGTATCATGGGATTCAAACTACGTCCAAGAAATAAAGATTCAACCAGTTATCGTGCGTCTTCCACGGATGGGACAACCGGCGGGCTTTTCGAAGGAAATCCGTCGTCAGGGTCTCAGGGGGTCAGCGCCAAATGGCAATTGGCACAGGCAGGGATTTCATCGATGCGGCCGGCCGCATGCAGTTCGCGCAACCGGCGGTATTCGGGCCCGTTCCAAATTTCTTCCACGGTTTTTCCATGGATGTTTCCCACCGTCAAAGAGCGGGCGGAATCGACACAGCAGACGGTCACTACCCCGTCGGGATGGATGAACATCCGTTGCCACAATTGCGGACAGCAGAATTTTTTCCCGCCAACCAGGGCAGGTTTAAGTGGCGCGATGGGGTACAGGGCCTTATCCATCGTGTTACGCTGGCTGTTGTGCTCGATGTAGTCCACGAAGGCCACCGCGTCGACTATCGGCTCGAACAATGCCTTGAAATCCTCCCATTCCTGGCCGTTTTCCCGCATCCGGACCATGGAAACCCGTGTAAACGGCTTTACCGAACCCATTTCGTCCCGGATCTGATGAAACCGCACAATGTTCCGCAACACTTTGTCGTAATTGGCGTTCACACGGATCCGGTTGTAATGCTCCCGGTAAGGGGAATCGAATGAGAAAAATAACTTATCGAGTCCCGCCTCGATCAATCCGCGGGCAATCCGTTCGGTCAAGAGTGAAGCGTTGGTGTTGAACATCACGTCCACGATCCCCCGCTCCTTGGCGTAGCGGATCATCTCCACCAGGCGGGGATTCATCAGAGGCTCACCCAGATAATTAAACTTGATCGAGCACAATCCTTTTTCCGCGCCTTCGTCAATCAACCGCCGGTAGAGTTCAAAATCAAAATTCTCGACTTTCCAAAAGGTCCCGGCGTGAACCATATCTGTCCGGGGGCACATGGTGCATAACAAATTGCAATTCGACGTGGCCTCTATATCCAAGTGGATGGGGAACCGCTCCACGATGTGCCGCAGGGGATATTCATTCCACTTCCGCCGGTATTCCCAATAGACCGGAGGCAGCGTGCTTTCCCATTGCTGGGTGCGGGCACTTTCCAACTGGTGATAATTGTGATCCACCTTGGTTTCAACAACGGTGGAAACTTCACTGGTCATTGATTCCGTTTCACTCGAGGCATTCATTTTTCCAGGACTCATTTTTTTACAAATTGCTCGTGGTTTACACGGTTTCTCTTTCCGCTCTACGTCCCTGATATATATTGTCACCATTATCGGCCTTCCATTTCGATCCTTGAAATCCAGGAAAGCCAGGCCGTGAACCATTGGAAGGAATTACAATTCGATATACATTGTATTCAAAAAAAATCCATGGGAGAGTTTTGATGAATCTGGCGTTTTCGGAAAGCGGTAAATCGAAGATTTTGAGTCTTATCTTAGTCCACGCGTTCCCTCTGAATGGAGGCATGTGGAAGCACCAAGTGAACGATTTATCCGATATCCTCCACGTCTACGCGCCGGACTTGCCCGGCTTTGGACGGTCCAAACCTTTTGAAGACGCGCCAAGCATGGCCGATTACGCGAAAACGCTGATTCAATTCATGGATGAACAGGAACTGGAGAAAGCGATTTTCGGCGGCTGCTCTATGGGTGGATATATTCTGTTCGAATTGTGGCGGCAGGTCCCGGAACGGATCGCCGGCCTGATCCTTTGCGATACACGCGCAGAAGCCGATACTCCGGAAGCCCAAGAAAAACGCCTTCACACGATCGAAGACATCCGCAATCAAGGCACGGATAACCTGGCCGCCTCCACGATCCCCAATCTCCTCAGTTTCAATACGTTGGAATCCCGTGAAGACGTCGTGGCTGAAGTCATCGAACTCATTCATGACAATTCGCCGATCGGTATCATCCACGCCCTCCAGGCCCTGGCCGCCCGTCCCGATTCCACCTCTACCCTCGCCGGGATCAACGTTCCCACTCTGATCTTGGTGGGCAGCGAAGATATTTTGACTCCTCCTTCTCTCGCCCGGAGCATGCAATCCGCCATCCCCAACGCCCAATTGGAAATCTTGCCGGACGCCGGTCATTTGTCTCCTTTCGAAAATCCACAAGCGGCCAACCAAGCCATTCGAAAGTTTCTCAAGAAATCAAAATTAAAATAAGGAACCTGAAGTAGTTTTGCGGATTCGTACCGCAAACGCCGTGAAGGGATTGACCACCATCAGTTGGTGGATTTCCTCCTCGGTCCACCGGGCTTGCCGCAAGGCAGGCAGAAAGGTGGTATATGCTGTATCGAATCCCCGGAAACTTCCTCCTTTCGGTTCTCCTGGCGAATACCATCCCGCATCATGCGAAACCAGGAGCCGGCTTAATAGCCCACGTTGCTTTAAGGTATTAACCCGATTCACGCATTCCGCTACGGAACCGGTGTCGATGTTGTCGATTTCAATCCACATCCCCTTTTGCGCCGCGTCGATCCGGGATTTCAGTTCCCAATCGCTCTGGGCATGAACCCAGATGAATGCTTCCGGCTTAACTCCTTCTTCCGCAAGGATCTCCATCTGATCCATCGCCGCCCGGGTGTTGCCGGTATGGGAGGCAATGGTGAGTCCCGTACGGGTATGAGTCCGAGCCGCAGCCTGCGCCAGCTTCCGGTCGATTTCGGAAAGTGGTCCCCCATCCACCCCGATCTTGATGAATCCCGGCCGGATTCCCGTTCCCTCGATGCCCTCCTGCCACTCCTTGACCCATCGATCCGCCAGTTGGTCTGCGGTTTCTTGATAGGCATGCTCGGGGATATATCGATCGTTGGCGGCGCCATAATATCCGGTATTGGTGAGAAGGTGTAATCCTGTGGCATCAGCCAAACGCTTGAGCAATAAAGGATCGCGCCCGAGATAAGCGGGTGTGCATTCAACAAATCCTTGGCATCCTAACTCCCTCACTTTTTGCAAGTAAGGTAAAATCACCTCATACGCTTCCTCGGCATCGTACCGGTCCCGGCTGACGGCCTCCGCGCCGATGAAATCCACGAGAACGTGTTCATGGGATAACGTGCTGCCCAAAACTTCTGGCGGGATGGGACCGAGAACGGTCATGATCTGGCCTTGATGAAAGGATGATTGTGGATCAACGTATTTCGCCGCCAGAGAACCGATGCCAGCAAGCCCTCCGGCCAGTAAAAATTCCCGGCGATTCATAAGTTATCTTCCTTATCTTTTAGAAATTGGGTGAGGGTGCCGCAATGCAAACGCATCCTGTCCACTTTATTTTTCCGGTAGCAATTCCAGAATCACAAATACTGGCCGGTGATCGGAGGCTACCGGTTCATCCAACACTTCCACGCTCACCACGCGCCAGCGGTCCGCGGGACGGTAGAGCACATAATCGATCTTGACGCGGGGCTTATCCGCAGGAAACGAAAAGTACTCGATTTCCTCTCCCGCGGCTTTCCAAACCTTTCCGAATTCCACCATGGCCGGGCTGCCGGGTTGCGCGTTTAAATCGCCCGCCAGCAAACTGGGGGTATTTGGATCCTTCAGAGCGATCTCATTGATCACCTTAGCGGCTGCCACCCGGTCGGTGTAATCCGCCGTGTGGTCCAGATGGGTAGCGAAGAAGCGGATCATCGTGGTATGGTCTTTTCCTTGGGGAAGATCCACATGCTGCTCGATGACCATACGCCGCTCGTGCCCTGGCGAGAAGGGCATGGCGTGATATTGTTCTTTCTGAATCTTCAGGCGGGTTAACGACAGGATACCGTAAAATCCCCCCTCGAAGTCAATCGCCGGAGCAAAGAAATGCTTCAGTCCCGTGAGTTCCGTGTATCGGGCGCCTTGATCCACCTGACCGCTCCGGTTGGTCTTTACGTCAATCTCCTGTAGAGCTACCAGGTCCGGCGTGACCGAACGAATCACCGACGCGATGCGCGGCAAGTCGATTTGGCCGTCCATTCCCGCGCCGTGATGCGTGTTATAGGACAAAATCCGCAGCAAGACCGGATCATCCGCCATCCCCGGCGAAACGAAAAACAGCACACAGAACAGCGCAAAAAACCCTCGTTTCAGCATCATGAAACCAGTCTCCTTTCTAATTCATTCAAGCAAGAAGTAATCGTAACATGAAATTGGGATGGACGCATCCGGATCCGTATCCAACGGTTGAAACCAAGGCAGTTGTTGCGCGATCCTTTGCCGGGACGCAGGATTAAGGGGTGATTATGGGTTACGCGCCGCAGGCTAATCCATCTTTCGTGTTACGTGTTTGCCCTTCCTAAATCTTCATAATCTCTTGCTCATCGCCCAGTCACGCAACGCAGTAAATACTCGCAGAATCCACTTCCACAAATTCCGAGGACCAATACAATCGTTTTTTAATCATGAAATTATCATTGAAACCAATTTCGGCCTTATTCCTCGCGGCCTGCCTCGGAATTCCCAGTCTTCCCGCCCTGGGTTGCAGTATTCCCGTATACCGCTACGCCCTAGAACGGTGGGAGCCGGAAGTGTTCGAAATTACGATATTTCAGCAAGGAGAACTGACATCCAGGCAAAAACGGCTCCTTCTCGAACTCGATCGCTCCTCCTGGAATGAGGAGAAACAATTCAACTTCTCTCTGGACATTGTTAACTGGGATGAACTTCAAGGACAGGATTCTACCCCGTATGGATTGGATACGCCTCCACCCCTGTTTCCGTGGGTCGCGGTCTACCACGCTGCTCCCGGACATACGCTCAGCCCATTGCTGACCGGACCGCTGGAAGAGGAGTGGATTCAATCGGTGATTGACTCTCCGGCGAGGCAAACCATCGCGCGGCGGTTGATTGAGGGGGAATCGGCGGTGTGGTTGTTCCTGGAAAGTGGTGACCGGGAGAAAGACGAAAAAGCCTTGGCCATGCTGTCCGGCCAGTTGGAATTACTGGAAAAAACCTTGCAACTCCCCGATCCCAACGCGCCACCGCTGTACGAGAAAGATTCGGCGGAAACTACAATCTTGGTCGATGATTTCAGCGATGTGGATATCACAGATCTGCGGATAGATTTTTCCATCCTGCGGATCTCCCGCCACGATCCCGCGGAACAAATGCTGATCGAAATCCTGCTGCACAGCGAAATGGACTTGGTAGATTTCGATTCGGAACCAATGGCCTTCCCTGTGTTTGGTCAAGGAAGAATACTTTACGCGCTGGTGGGAGGCGGGATCGAGCCGGAAACCATCCGCGAGGCGTGCGAATTCATCGTAGGACCTTGTTCCTGCCAGGTTAAGGCTTTAAATCCGGGAACCGATCTGCTGATGCGGGCTGGGTGGACGACTTCCTTGGAAACCTTGCTTGTCCGCGACAAGCCCATTCCGCTGCCCTTCGGCCTGGCCCCGTTGATGGCTGGAGATGCAATTCAGCCCACAACTCCAACAGGTGGAGTATCCATAACCCGCGAGGCGGAACATTTCAATCCTCTCTTGCGCAACTTGAGCATTGCGCTGGGAGTGTTAATTTTTGTGAATGCGGCGGTGGTGGGGATCTGGATAAAACGGCGGGCAGCCGATCAGGCGTAATCCGGTTCGTTGCCTGGTTTCCACTTAATGTTGCACCCTATGCTGGGCTTCTGGTCCGGCGAGACCGGCTGTCCCTTCAATACAGCTTCAATCGCCGCACGGATGTCTTCACCAGTGAGAGGAATACCGTTCCCTGGCCGGCTGCCGTCGAGTTGGCCGCGGTAAACCAACTTACGATTCCGATCGAAGAGATACGGATCGGGGGTGCAAGCCGCCCGGTAAGCCTTGGCTACCTCCTGCGATTCATCGAACAGATAGGGAAACACATACCCGGCCTCCTGGATCTCCCGGGCCATCATCTCCGGGCTGTCCTGGGGATGAGTCACAATGGTATTGGAGTTGATGCCAATCATGGCCACGCCCTGGTTTTGGCATTCCCGTCCCAGTTCCGCCAACAGCGGGCGGACATGCTTGACATAAGGGCAGTGATTGCACATGAAGATAATGAGATAGGCCCGCGCGTTTGGAAAATCATTCAAGGAAACCATTCTCCCCGACGGATCGGGCAGCGCGAAATCCGGTGCCACAGTTCCCAGCGGTATCATAGTGGAGGGCGTCAAGGCCATGGATTAGAATCCTTTCTAATGGATGTCCCTTAGTTTGTATAATCAAGGTAGAACTTCGAGAAGGAACGATCAAGGAAAGAAGGGGAGAATTTCCAGTTTATCCAAAGCCGGTCATCCTCATCCCTGTCTTTGAAGAAAAGGCGATGGATTGCGCAGAAAAAAGTTTTATCTCACCCTGACCCTCCCAAAGGGAGAGGGAATACATTTCCACGATGGGAATTTCATTTTAACCTCGACAAGACAATTAACTCCCTCCATATCTGAAAAAGGTTAAACTCATGTGTGGACGATTTTCCTTGATTTCATCCGAAGAACTTATCCGTAAGATGTTCCGGCTTAACCGGACCCCACTGAAGAAACCCCGGTACAACATCGCCCCCTCGCAGCCGGTGGCAGCGGTCCGGCAAACGTTTGAGGATACGGACCGGGAGATGCTCTTCATGCGCTGGGGACTGATTCCCTCATGGGCCAAAGATCCCGCCATCAGCCACCGGATGATCAACGCGCGTGGCGAGAGCGTGTTCGAGAAGCCTGCCTTCCGCCAGGCCATCCGGCGGCAGCGGTGCCTGATTCCCGCCGACGGCTTTTACGAATGGCACAAACTGCCCGCCACGGGGAAATCCAAAACCATATCCCAACCCTATTACATCTACCTTCGAAACGGCAAGCCTTTTGCCTTCGCTGGATTGTGGGACGTATGGCAAGGCGAAAAGGAGCCGGTGTTGTCCTGCGCCATCCTTACCACCGCCGCCAATTCGCTGATCCAAGCCTTGCACGAACGCATGCCGGTGATTGTCCCGCCCGAGGCCTACGACCTCTGGTTGGATCCCGCTATAACCGCCGATGAAATGATCCAGCCGCTCCTGCGCGCCTACCCGCCGGAAGAAATGGCCCTGCACCCGGTCAGTTTACGGGTCAACAGCCCGGCCTATGACAGCCCGGAGAACATTCAGCCGATTGAGAGCCATCTTCCGCTTCTCGGATAGCCCTCCGGCTGGAATCCCACGTGGTTTTGTGCTAGGTATGTAGCCCCGGATATGAAATCCAATTTTTCATCCATCTTTTCAGGGATAAACATCATTCGTCTGAATCCCCCTGAAGGGAAGGAGAAACCAAATTTCCCTCTCCTCACGGGAGAGGGTCAGGATGAGGGAATGATACGCAGCTTTACCTTTTTCACCATGACCTTCTCCCCATGGGAGAAAAAAAACAGGAGCCGCCGTTCATCATGAAAAAAATCGCTTTGGTAGTATTTCTGAGCCTATGCTTCGTTATCTCGTCCGGACTGTTTGCTTCTAGTAATGCAGCGCCAAGCGGGAAAATTTTCTACATATCGCCTCAGGGAAACGATGCCTGGTCCGGGACGCTCTCAAAGCCGGCCCGGGGCAGGACGGACGGCCCTTTCGCGACGATCACCCGCGCCCGCGACGCCATCCGGCAACTGAAGAAGGATGGCTCCTTTAATCAATCCGTCACCGTTTACCTTCGGGGTGGAACGTATTTCCTGAAAGAAACGGTTGTGTTTACTCCCGAAGATTCCGGAACGGAGCAGTGGCCCATCCGGTATGTCAATTTCGGGAACGAGACGCCCATCCTCAGTGGCGGGCAGTTGATCGAGACGGACTGGAAAACCAGCGGCGCGAACCAAATCCAGGCCATCCTGCCCGAAGTAAAGAACGGAGACTGGTATTTCTATCAACTCTTCGTCGATGGCGAACGTTGGACCCGCGCGCGCACGCCCAACGAGGGTTTCCATACCATGGCGGGTGAAATGCGCCTCGAAGGCCCGGCGCGTTTCACGTTTCAAGATGGCGATATCAAAAAGGAGTGGATTGAGTATGGCGACGTGGATGTGATCGGTCTTGCCAAATGGGCCGAAATCCGCATGCCGATTGTCGATGTGGATGAAGCCAACCGTACCGCCACGCTGACCAAACAGGTGCCCCCGTCCAACTGGCAAGGAGAAAACAATCCCCGCTATTGGATCGAAAACGCCCCCGAAGCCCTCGATCAACCTGGCGAATGGCGGTTGGAACGGAAGACCGGCACTCTGACCCTCAACCTGAAATCCCCGGAACGCCCGGCGAGAGTAATCGCGCCGCGGCTCCCGAACCTCATCCGGCTGGAAGGCGATCCCCAGGCGGGGCAACCCATCCAGTATTTATCCTTCGAAGGGCTGACCTTCGCGCACAGCCGCACCTCCAAACTCGAGGATGGCTATGGCGACGTGCAGGCCGCCCATGACATCGACGCCGCTTTCATGGCCACCGGCGCGGAGCATTGCGTGGTAAAGCAATGCCGCTTCACGCAACTTGGCAACTACGCGGTGGAATTCAACCAGGGATGCAAATTCAACCAGATTGCCGGCAACGAAATGTCGGATCTCGGCGCGGGGGGTGTGAAAATCGGCGAGCGCGCCCGGCGGACCGAAGCCAACCTGATCACCCGGCACAACCTGGTGACCGATAACCGCATCCATCATATCGGGATCATCTATCCCGCGGCGGTAGGTGTCTGGGAGGGGCAAAGCGATCAAAACACCATCGCCCACAACCACATCCACCACACCTACTACACCGGCATCTCCGTGGGCTGGACCTGGGGCTACGCCCCCACCGGCGCGCATCACAATATCATCGAGTTCAACCATGTGCACGACATCGGCCAGGGGATCCTGAGTGATATGGGCGGGATCTACACCTTGGGAACCCAGCCGGGCACTGTAATTCGCAACAATATTTTTCATGATATCTATTCGCATACTTATGGAGGATGGGGCATCTACCCGGACGAGGGCAGCACGCGCATCTTGATCGAAAACAACATCACCTACCGCACCAAAAGCGCGGGATTCCACCAACACTACGGCAAGGAAAACACCGTGCGTAACAACATTTTCGCCCTGGCCAAGGAATACCAGGTCATGCGCACCCGCGCCGAGGCACACGTATCGTTCACGTTCGAACGGAATATCGTATATTTTGAGGAAGGCGAACTGCTGGGTAGCAATTGGTCAGGCAGCAATTACCAATTCGACTACAATCTGTATTGGAATCCGAAAACCCGGAATTTCAAGTTCGCCGATTGGACCTGGGACGAGTGGCGCGCCAAGGGCCAGGACACCCATTCGAAAATCGCCGATCCGCAATTCGTGGATCCGGAGCACTACGATTTCGGCTTGAAATCCGGCTCACCCGCGCTGGATCTGGGATTTCAGCCCATTGATGTCAGCCAAGTGGGGCCGCGACCGTAGGATTTTGAGCGCCGGCGGCGCGTCTTGCGCATAGCCCATGGGAAAGAGACGATAAAAGGATAATTCCTTCTCACTCTGGGAGAGGGGAAGGGGGAGGGAAACCCTGAAAAGGCTCGATATCTACTCTCCACCCAAACGCTTGTTCAATTTCATTCTGGCATACCCAGGCGTTTCGAGAATGCCATGGTTCCGGGTATCATGGCAGAAAGGCGCCTGCGGAGTAGAGAATTTATGCAATCAGGATAGAATCCGCTACGGAATGAGAATCGAAATGAACCGGTTCATGGATGGATCAACCAACTGATGCCGTCAACGAAGGATCCTTTCATCCTGGAAATCAGTGCCAATTCCCTGGCCTCCGCCATCGCCGCGCAGGAAGGGGGAGCGCAGCGGGTGGAGCTGTGCGACAACCTCTACGTGGGAGGCACCACGCCTAGCGCGGGATGCATGATCCTGGCCCGGGAGTACGTTTCGCTTCCCATCCATGTGTTGATCCGGCCCCGGGGCGGTGATTTTCTCTACTCCGACCTGGAATTTGAAATCATGAAGCAGGACATCCAGATCACCAAAGATCTGGGCATGGAGGGAGTGGTCTTCGGCATTTTGAAAGAGGATGGCACGATCGACAAGGAGCGTTCCCGCGAGCTGCTGGAATTCTCGCGCCCGCTTTCCGTCACGTTCCACCGCGCTTTCGATATGACCCCTGATCCCTTCATCGCGCTGCAGGAAATCATCGAACTGGGTTTCGACCGCGTCCTGACGTCCGGCCAAACCCGCAACGTCATGAAAGGCTTGGAACTGCTGGCCCGCCTGGTGCAACAAGCCCAGGACCGGATCCGCATCATGGCCGGCGGCGGCATCCGGGAAGGCAACCTGGCCGAACTGATGTTGAAAACCAAGGCCCACGAGTATCACGCTTCCGTCCAATCCCGCATCCTCAGCCGCATGGCTTACCGTAATCCCAATGTCTCATTGGGCGGGATTCCCCAGATCCCCGAATACGAAATCGCGGTCAGCGACGCCGGCCGCATCCGCACAATGGTGGCGATTGGTCAGAAAACGTGGGCGGAAATGAAAGGGTACACCTGAAACCCGCTATCATTTCAACCGCAAAATCCGTCCCAGTTCCACGGGGAACAGAAACCGTCCCAACGCGCCGTAAACCAGTAGGCTGAGGCCGATGCCAAATCCCACCCGCAAGCCCCATCCCAGGTTGGTGCCCCCCGCGGCGGGGAATATCCGCATGGCGAGCCAACAGGCGGCGGCCATGCCCAGCGAGGCCACCAATACCCGTAGGAAAAAATCAGCGATGGGCCCCATGCGCAAGGCCTTCATCCGGCCCAAGAGCAAATGGAGCAACAAGCCCGTATGCAACGTGCTGGCGATGGCCGAAGCCAAGGCCAGCGACCACAACGGCCAGCCGCCCGCCACAAAAACAGCGCACAGGGCGATGTTGCACGCGACGGCGATGGAGCCCGTGATCACCGGCGTGCGGAAATCATGATGCGCCTGGAACGCTTGCACCAAAACTTTCACCACCGTGTAGGAAAGCAGTCCCAACGCGTACATCCCCAGCACGGAATTGGTTGGCTGCAGCCATTGTTCCTCGTGGAACTTTCCGCGGTCATAGATGAGGGCGGTGATGTCCTGCCCTAACACGATGAATCCCACCGCGGAGGGGATCATCATCAACATTAAATATTTGATCACGTCCACCAGGGTCTGCGCCGCGTCCTGGTGATTCTCTTGTGAAATGTATTGCGCGATCCGGGGGAACGACGCGGTCGCCAGCGCCACGCCCACCACCCCCAGCGGAAACTGGATCAGCCGGAAGGCATAATTCATCTGCGATACACCGCCCTCGCCGTAATGAGTAGCGAAATACGTCTGCGTGATCAACGCGTTGATTTGATATATCGCCAGGCCGAACACACTGGGCGCCAACATCCACAAAAATTTCCGGACTTTGGGCGAAAACGGCGAAACCCGCCGCAAGGGGAAATAACCCACCTGCCACGTGGGAGGAATCTGGACCGCGAATTGCAGCAGGCCGCCGGTTACCACCGCGAGCCCCATCACCCACATCTGCGCCATGCCCTCATAATAAGCGGCGGCAATAAAACTGCCCGCGATCAGGCTGACGTTAAAAAACGACGAGGCCATCGCGGGAATGAAGAAATACCGGTACGTGTTGAGAACTCCCATCGCCCAGGCCGCCAAGGCCACGAAAAACAAGAAGGGAAACATGATCTGTGTGGCCTTCACTCCGGCTTCCACCCGCCAGTCGCCATACGGAGAAACGTTAGACATCACGGCCGCGCCCGCCCCGGGATCGTCGGGAAAATTCAGCAAGAACGGCACGAACCAAGGGGAAAGAACCACCGCGGCGGCACACACGGCCCCCACGGTCAGCGTGAGCAAATAAAACACTGCCGAACCGAGTTTCTTCCCCTCCTCCTCCCCCTCCTGCGCGCGCACCCGGCTTAGCAAGGGGATGAAGGCCGCCGACAAGGCCCCCTCGGCGAACAACTGCCGGAACGTGCTGGGAATCCGGAAGCCGAGCCAGAAAATATCCTGCCACGCGGCGGGAATCAGCGCGGCGATGCATGAATCCCGCACCAGGCCCAGCACCCGGCTGATCAACGTGGCCAAACTGAAAGAACTGGTCGATTTGAGCAAAGAATCTTTTTTCATAGTCCACCCAATGGCATGCATTGTAGGCGGTCGGCCAACCCGATCGAAAGGGATGGAGAATAATGGAGTCCTTCTTTCCACCTTATGCCGGCCGCCCACCCGCGATATAATGGCCGCAAACTTATGGAGCGTCACTCCATCGATCCTTCGAGGAATGAAAATTCACGCAGAATTGGGAGAAATCAGAATGGCAGACAAAACCCCCGCCAAGACAGGATTGAACCGCAGGGAATTCATCTCGAAGTCCGGCGCCGTGACCGCGGCGGTGAGTGCCGCGGCCATTGCCGGCCCCGCCATCAATGTGCTCGGCGCCAACGAGATCATCCACATGGGAGTGATCGGGCCTGGCAAGCGGGGCCGGTATCTTATGGACCAGATGCACCGCATGTCCGCCCAGACCGGCAAGGAAGTGCAATTCATCGCGGTTGCCGATATCTTCGAAGGCTGGCGCATGGAAGGCGTCAAACAGGCGATGCGCGTCGCCGAGGAATGCAAGGATTACGACCATCACAAAAAATTGCTCGAAAACAAGGATGTCGACGCGGTCATCATCGCCACGCCCGAGCACCAGCACGCCTACCAGCTGATCGATGCTGTCCAGGCCGGCAAGGATGTCTATTGCGAAAAACCCATGGTGCAGAACATCGCCCAGGGGAAAAAGGTGCTGAAGGCCGTGCAATCGAGCGACCGGATTATCCAGGTCGGCACGCAGCGCCGCAGCGTCCCCCTGTTCTACCAGGCCAATGAAATGGTCAAAAAAGGCGAGATCGGCCAGGTGACGTATTGCGAAGGCTGGTGGCACCGCAACGCCCGCGATGGACAACCCGGACCCTGGGCTTATGAGATTCCCAAAAACGCCAGCGAAGACAACATCAACTGGAACGAGTTCTTCTACGACGCCCCGAAAAAGCCTTTCAGTCTAGACCGTTATTTCCGGTGGCGCAGCTATTGGGACTACTCCAATGGCATCGGCAGTGACCTGATGGTCCACCAAATCGACGCGATTTGTCTGGTCATGGGCGTGGGGATTCCCAAAAGCGTCATCGCCTCGGGCGGCCTCTACCGCTGGCACGACGGGCGCGAAACCCCCGACACCTGGAGCTGCGTGATGGAATTCGAGGAAGGCTTCCAGATCAATTACGACGCCCGTTTCAGCAATATCACCCGTCCCAATCAGAAAGATCCCATCGCCGCCCGTCTGGCCTTGATGGAAGACGGCCCCGAGAAGAAGAAACTCGAGGAAGCCTTGGCCACCCTGGCGGAAGGCAAGCAATTCGAGGAACAGATTCATGACTACGGGATTCGCATCTGCGGTTCCAAAGGGCAAATTGAAATCTTCTGCCATTGGGAAATGAACGTCTGGCCCGAACCCGGCTGGATGTGGGGCGATGAATCCAATTTGAAATACAGCCGGCATCAGTACGGGGAAAGCCAGCCCGACGCCAACGACCGGGCGGTGCGCGATCATCTCGAGAATTTTGTGGACTGCATCAGGTCCCGCAAAAAGCCCAATTGCACGATTGAGGAAGGTTTCAACGGCGCGGTCATCTCCAACATGGCGACGCTGTCCTACCTGAACCACCGGAAAGTCTTCTGGGACAAGGAAAAGCAGGAAGCCAAGCTGGCGTAATCGATACCTCATCACTGCAAAAACAAACCGGCCGCGCCCCAAAAAACGCGGCCGGTTTTTATTCTTTCTTCTGGATTTTCATCACATTCCAAGGCAGATCCGCTCAAGTGAGGTTTTCCCTCACCCTGGCCCTCTCCCGGGGGGAGAGGGAATGGTTTAACGCGAGATTTTAGTTAGCAATTACGTGTCCTGGAAAACCCACAAATTCGAATAGATCGATCTTTCATATCATGACTTTAGGCGACTCCGCGAAGTTGGGATCATTCATTAAAGAAAAAGATATGCTTCGTAGCCCTTTTTTTCATTTTGGCTGGTCCGTATACGATTCCGTTCTCATTGCCGCTCCCTCTCCCTCCGGGTTAGGGTGAGGGAATAGCTTCACTGCATAGATATCCTTTCCGATTGCTGCTTTATCCGCCCTATCTTCTTTCTGAGTCATCCCTACACCCTCCGCGCCCTCCGCGTCTCGGCGGTGAAATCACAAGCACGAATCCCTCCCTACCTCACCCCAACTTCCATGGCTCCCGGTATTCATAATGCAGCAACCGGTTGGCCTCCTCGTGGTTCGTCACCCGCTCGGCATCGGCATCCCACTCGATCCGGCTGCGGGTAGCCAGGGCAATGTTCGCCAAATGGGCAAATGTCGTGGAACGGTGTCCGGTTTCCGTGT
>ERZ795046.943-NODE-943-length-32089-cov-5.611975_pt1 | contig 32089 bp, 21 predicted proteins | sample MGYA00375130_ERZ795046 | MGnify/ENA primary metagenome ERZ795046 (study PRJEB30175, sample SAMN05720202) | activated sludge metagenome | isolation source: anaerobic digester from wastewater treatment plant | place: Japan | collected 2015-05-15 ...
TTATTGGTTCATATACACCAATGTGTAAATGATTTGTAGTTGCAAAGTCACTTGCATCTAAATTATCTAGTTTATCTGCATTTGTGGCAGTGGCAACTGATAATTGATCTTCTGATTTACCATTTAGCGCTAATGCATTATTTGAAAGTGGGGCATTTGTCCCAACTGGAGGTTTAAATACTCCCATGTTTACCATCCTTCAAATGTTGTAATTTCTACATAGATTGATGTACTAGCACTGGCAAGGCCCCTTATCTTATATCCGCTTGGGATAAAGTGTTTTGATGTATCAGATATTCCATCATATGCTGCGATAGACTGACTTGGAAACAAACATGCTACATGGTTATTGCTTCCATCAGTCATCCATAATTCACATGTAACTGGTCCAGATGTTGTATTTACAGCCTGCACTAATAATGTCATGGCATTACTAGGTGCTGTATAAATATCAGCCTCACTTGTTGTAAGAGTAAATCTACTTCCGTTCAATGTTTTTACCATAATTTAACCTCCAAATGCAATAGAGTATGCAAGTGCATCATCTTCTGTTACGTATATTGCATGGGTGTGATCCGCAGTTGCAAAATCACTTATATCATACCCACTATCAGATATTGATTTACCATCAGTTGAATTAAATGTTACAATGTTCCCGACTATTGATATTGCTGGACCAGTTACATCCCCAGCACCCGATCCTGTTACAGTTTGCCATGTTCCATCATCACGAAGGAATTTTGTAGTGGTATTTTCAAGTGCTGGTAAGAATCCACCTGTGGTTGCAGTTGCAATTGCATGGGTGTGATCCGCAGTTGCAAAATCACTTATATCATACCCACTATCAGATATTGATTTACCATCAGTTGAATTAAATGTTACAATGTTCCCGACTATTGATATTGCTGGACCAGTTACATCCCCAGCACCCGATCCTGTTACAGTTTGCCATGTTCCATCATCACGAAGGAATTTTGTAGTGGTATTTTCAAGTGCTGGTAAGAATCCACCTGTGGTTGCAGTTGCAATTGCATGGGTGTGATCCGCAGTTGCAAAATATGTTGAATCATGACCATCTAACTTATCTGAATCTACAGCAGTTCCATCAGATGCAAGATATCCAGTATGAACATGTCCAGTTGTGGCAAATGATGTAGCGCTATAATTACTATCAATGAGATCGCTTCCAGTGGTACCAAACGCTACAAAATTATTGGCAATTCCACTTACTTCCATTACAAGGAATGTATCAGCATGGTGACCATCGAGTGTATCTGCATCTAATCCACTACCATCTCCATCATTATACTCGGTCCAAACTTTGTTTCCATCGCTGAATAGATCAGTTCCATTAGAGGTAAGTGTAACAGTTGTTGCTTCTGTTGGGAATCCACCAATATAAACTGTACCAAATGATGCGTAATCAGCGGTTATAGATTCCATTGTGGTTGGAAAAGTTGGCTCGGCCCATGTCCCATCATCCTGATGAAATTTACCAGTGGGTATGGTGGCTGCTTGTAACTCATTGGGTTTTAAATATATGACTGGATCCCAGCCACTACCGTTAAACTCTATTGATTCACCGACATTGAAATTTGATAAGTTAAAGTCTGTTCCAAACCATGGTAATGTTGGGAATGATGTTACCCCATCGCCTATTTTGAATCTACCAGTTGGAATTCGAGTTATATTATCGATCTCAATGAGTAATGTACTCGTTGGAAATACGCTTGTATTTGATTCCCAGTTGGATACAGTGTCAAAACAGTGTTGAAGGCGATAGATCCACTTGTCAGTTGATTCACAAAAGATTAATAATTCATTATTTGCTGGTTCTCTATTTGATTGGACCTGCTTATTACGAATGGCACTTGATCCTTGGTAAGTTAAATTGCTCCAAGTATTGATGCCATCACCTAACTTGAACCCACTTCCATCAGCATTTACTGCAAAGACACCATATGGTATGATTGGATCGTGTGCTGTAAAGTTTGCCACTGTCTCAACAAATACATTATCAAATGGTCGAAACAACTGCATCACTCCTTTGTTATGATACCATCAAATGATACTTGAATTGTGGAACCGCTGACATTTTTAAGCCTGTAGTATGATGAGGTATTGCAATGGTAGGTGTAGGTATGAAGCGAGGTGGATGTTGTGCAATCTAGTATATCATTTGAACCATCTGAATGGTATAACTCACATGCATAACCAAATGGTATTATAATATTGTTGATCATCCATTCAATGCCAGCAACACTGGGCTTGATATCCATGTATTGACCATTGAGGAGTGTTACTTGGTTATAAACCATATCACCGCGTGTCATGGGTCGATGCCTCCCACAAAGATTGATCTATTGTATAAAGTAATCTTAATGGACATGACTTAACCTCTACTAGCAACTATACGCCATATATAACCATAAGTTTCAGCATTTACAACGTCCCATGAGCATGACACCTGACGAGCACCCATGTTTCCATCAGTGAGTGCATCATGGAGACCAAATTCACATAGGGTGTAATCGCCTGTTGCGGTTCCAATACCGGTGAAAACGGCTGTATCATTGGTGCTATATGTTGTATCGAGTGACTTAGTAAGGGCAACCCTTGTCATGACTGGACTTTTTAGATCCGTTAAGGTATAGTTAGTCCCATCTGTACCATCAGTACCTTGACTCGCATATCCATATTTTGTTAAAATATATGTTGCAAGATCAGTTACTGCATAGTTAGTCAAAGCATCATCGATACATCTATACAATCCTAATGCCTTAAGCACTTTTTCAAATGGACTAAGGTTATATTTAGTTTCTAAATCCTTATATCCATTATCTATTAAATCTAATTCAGTAACTGGCCGTGATGAATCAATATTACCATCGATTCTATACAATTCTAACTTATCTGTGAATGCACCTTTACTCATCATATTATTCTTCACCTACGAATCCTGGGATATCATCGTCATTGACCACGTATACGTGCTTATAAACATTATATTCGCATTTGAACTTTACCTTATATTTATGCTTTGTAGGGTTCTGCATATTGATTACATTTGGAGTCTTCCCATCAATATAAAATATTTTTCCAGATCTTACACCATCAGCAGCATGTGTTAGTTGATCACTAAATTTTACCGATCCACCGTTGTATATTGGGATCAAATTTGGATACTTATTTATTGAAAAGTTTATATAATATAGGGGCTCTTCTTCGATTGATTCAAGAACTGCTGCTTTATCATAAGTTTGCCAAAGTGTTTCAAAGAATATAGGGTCGATTGAACTTCTTGGTATTTCAACTACTGATGCAAATTCTGCTGTTACATTATAAAAATGAACATATTTCATATAGGTTGCAAGTTCATCTTCTGTAACTTGATCATCGATGGATGTGTTTGGTTTTGTGGTTATAACAAATACTGCACGTTGATCGTCAGGGTCAAGATCATTTGCAATCTCAACATTGATAGTTCTATAATGTTCATCCTGTGCTACAGTCGGTCCATCGAGAACAATTGCTCGATCTCCTTGCATCCATCCATTTTCAGTGATACGTATGAAATCTTCAGATTTCAATTTATGATCAACGGATTTATACAAACATGTTGGAAAGTCTGGACCATCCATACCACTTACTGGTTCTAATAACACGGTAGTTGGGAAGTAATAGTCACCACTTTCATGATATTCATTCCATTGTCCATATACTTTGATTATTTGGGATGGTTCTGTTTTCTCATACCCATCTACTATAGCAAATACTGGATAATCCAAACCTTTTAATCGAGTTGCGTCTGCACCTTTTGGTAATGTGTATATACGTGATCGTTTTTCGCGTTTACCTCCAGATGTTCGCATATTCATAAAGATGTCGGTTGGATTGAAATTCCAAGTCCATCGAATGGTTACATTGTTTAGTAAGACTCTACTTGTATCTTCATTTGATAATGTGAATTTGAATTTTGGTGGCGATAAACAAGCACGTCGTATTGCATAGCCTAATTTTGGATCATTATACCACACAAGTTCAAATGGTGGCATTTCTGACCACCCATCAATATTAAAGGTATGGTCATATCGAGTATAATCCGCACTTTCTGGGAAATTTACTTCACTATTATCAGAATTTATGATGTTTTTAATTATCTGCGAATCATATGATAAATTTCCTTCATACCAAGTAGGCATGCTTGGAAACATCATTCCCATGTCCCATTTTATATCAAATTTACCGTCTTCATTATCAGTTTCACCAATACTAAACTGGCAATGTACTTGTCCATTTGTATAAAATGCAGGGATAAATTCAAGATTTGATAAATCGCAATCTGATATTTCACCAGATTCAATGACGGTACTCTTCACGGTATCTTTATCTATTTCAAATGTTATGGAAGAACTACCACCAATCTCAACATTAATTAAGTTTATAAATGATGTAACTGTACTTGTATACTTTGTTTTATCATTTGGTACAAACTTTGCTAATTCTTCAATCGATGCAGTAAGTGTAATATCACCTGTGCATTCTGCTGGTATGATAATTGGTCTATCTCGAAACACATCAAAGGAGTTCAAACCATCGGATGGTGGAATTACATTTGGATCAATTAGTGTAAATGATCTTGTCCATATTTTTTCACGACCATTCTCCCAAAATGCAAATTCAACTGAAAAATTACCATACGTTTCAAAGGTGTGTGATGCTGTTAAACCACCTCCAGATATACGATATCCATCACTAAAGAGCCAGTAACGAACAGCAATATAATATGGTAATTCTACTACACATGTAACTGTTTTATCTTCTACTGTAACTGTTAATCCCATAGATCAATCTCATTCCTATGTGTTAGTAGATTCTCTTGCGGGTAATGCATATACATTTGTTTCAGTATCCTTTGTTTCGATTGGGGCAGGACATCCATCATAACGTTTGAGTGCAGTACGATAAATATCAAAGATGCTAAAGTAAGTAGATCCTACAGTACACTCAGTATATGTATCTGTTATAACCATTTCCCGAATCTGCCATACAGAATCACTTGGATCTTCTGTTGGATCCTGATCAACCCCTCCACGGTATGGTAGTCTGGGTGTGACTGTTGAATCACCAAGCCCACTAAACACATCACCATCTCTGAATCTTACAGTGCCTGCTGGAAATTTAACTTTAAATGTATCACGGTTTGCCAATCTTATATCATTGTAGATTCGTCTTGCAATTGACGAGAGTTGTTCATTGGTTAAATCACTACTAAATTGATATTGTATATATGATCCTTTGTTATTTCCTGGTGGATATCTTGTTGGATTATTAGCACTATTATCCATAAGAATCACGCCATCTGCTTGATATTCTTCAGCCAATGATTGAATTTGTTCACTATAAATTATGTATTCTGTAGATGGATCAATTGTTACAATATTTCTATAGAATCCATATTCTAAGTGACCAGTGTTATTATCAAACCACGTATGGAGACCACATTGTTCATTTAAAACGTTATCAAGGGCCTTACCAACTGTATATCCTGATAATATTTGTGGAGGTAAATATGCATCATTTTCTCGACCCGGTAACCAAGGAGATGCTCCCCATTTGCCAGTTTTATCAATACCAGGGCCAGGGTTGTATCCCTTAATGGGACTATCCTGATAAAATTTTAATATTGTGCCAACGATTTGTTGTAAAGTTAATTGCACTCCCTTGTATGGATTCGGGATTCGTATACGAGGTTTGAATATTCCAGCACCTAACTTGGCACATGGTTTTCTATATAATAATGTTCCAATTTCTGTACACTCATATTGTATGGCAGAATTTGATGAATTTGATACATTTGTTACAATCCCATAGAATACTGCATTTGATTCATCTGTATCACAATAGATTTTTAAGATATCTTCTTTTTCATAAATTTTATATGGTAAGGTGAATCGTGCTCTATTTAGATCATGAAGAGTTGTTTCTATTTTTGGATTATTTATGTAAACTCTTGCTTGGTGTCCTCCCTCTCTAACAGTGAAAAACTTAACATTATCCCTAACGTTGGTACCCACACCATCTTCATATAATTTTAACTCATTCTTTGTAACATCCCAGACATATCCTAATTGTAATCTGAATCGCCACATTCCACCTTCTGTTGCCTGACGATCCCACGTAATATTATTGATGGTCCATAGAGCATCACCAAGTTCAGGTAATCCATCACCAATAACCTTTATTGCCATTCCATTAACAACGTATCCAGACAATTTAGTATCTTGAACTGATATAACTTCCATTCCGTCTCTAACAAATACCATTGATCTATTTTTATATGTGCCAGTTATATTTGCAACTCTCCCATCCTTTCCTTTAACTCCAAATGGTGTGATATGCGGAGTCTCTCCATATGCAACTACATTTGTTAATGCTTGGGTCTGAACACTTATATCCTCAATATTAACAGGTAGAGTAATCCCAACTGATGACCATGTAGACTTACCATCTGATGATTTCATCTCTTTGTATATTTTAAATGATACCATGATACATCACCCATACCATCGCATAAGGACCATTTCAAACAATATTAAGTCTGGTTTTTGTTTACTTCGCTTTATTTTAAACATATCAACGAGCCATTTATTTGGTGATGACCACGTTACAAGTTCTGGAACATCAGAACTTTGACATACCAAGATTGAACATGGTAAAAATTTATTATAGAGTGTGTTAACTGCCCTGCAATGTGCAGTTTCCGCTAATAGATTCTCAACATCTGCAATGTGGCAAAGTATACCTTCAAGTTTTACTATCTCTGGTTGATATCCAAGGACGATTGATTGGGGTGCAGTTGTCTGACTATATGAATCAATGGTTTGTTTATTAACTTGACGAGTATTTGATGAAAATGTTACATCTACTGTATGTGAGCATATTTCTGTTTCATTATATCCTTTATGGCCATTTTGTCCATCTTTAGCCATAGTGATATTCAATGCATATTCAGTAAATGTAGTAGCCATTATAATGAAGATTCAATTTACAATATATAAAAGGGGTGTTGTGTATAATTATGTGACTGTTCCCACAGATAAATCAGTGGACTTTATTGAGCAAAGTCCCGTAAAGATAATTACGTAAAGAGAATGATCTTAATATACTATTCTTGGCTGATTCTGCCGGATAATACTTGGGAGATCTCTTTCTATTTGTGAAACTACTTCATTTGCAATTTCATTCTTGTCAGAACCTTGTACATTAATACTTATCTGGATAGTTTGTGGTGCAGATGTCTGAACTGGTTGTTGCTGCTTGGTAACTTGTGATAATGCCGTTATTTCATTTGTAATCATCTGTTGTTGTTCAGTTAATGCACTCTTCCATGTATTTTCCATGGTAACTTTAAGCATTGAATAATTTCCACCTTCATTCATACCAAAGCCATACTTGTTGCCATTTGGATCTTCAAAGTATGAAGTGTTACCTGTCTGTCCGGGTGTCCACCAACCAGAATCCATATTTGGCATGGTGTATTCTTTACCATATGTTTTAGATCCTTCAGTTAGATCGGTATATGAAAACAATGGTGCATTAGCGGCTTGTTCAGCCTGTAAACGTGCTGCTTCTATCTGTCGTTCGATTACACTATTGTTGTAGCCCCATGACCAACCAGAAGTATCAATACCAGTCGTTGGTTGCTGAACTTTTCCCATATATTGCCAGTTGGAAGTATCAATTGCCTTGGTTGCCTCGTTAATTGCAGATGTAAAATCAGCAACACCAACAATGGTTCCACCAAGTTCTGACCAAGTATCTGGGTTTGAATTTTTCACAACTGCTGATTGATTTAAGATTTTTGTAAGTTCAGATATTTGAGTATCATATGACATGCCTTGTATATTTTTAATTGTGGCATCATCTAACTTTATACCATTCGATATCAAATCAGTCATCAAATTATTAACTTCTAATACTTTGTCTTGATTTCCATAATCAAACATCTTCATGAAGTCAAATCCAGCCTTGTATATTGCACCCCCTGCGATATCTCCACCGATATTTGCAGCACCAATTGCTTTGTAACCAAGCCCACCAAGCATATCAACTGGAGTTTTTGTTTCATAATTAATTAATTCATTACCAGTCTTTTTCCCAGTTGCAAGCATTCCAAGACCATGAACAGTCTCTGCTGCAGTTTCAACTGCTAATGCTGCATCTACTACTGGATTTACATACCGTGTTAAAAATGTACCTACTCCCTTTATTGTCGGTAATACTGTTGCTATCTTTGTAGATATCCCAGAAAATGATTTAGTTGATGATAGGAATAATGATCCCTTCTTTACCGCAGCATCAATTCCAGCACCCACACTATTCATTACATTTACTATGGGTTTCTCGATGCTTGAAAGATTTGGCAATTTAACTGATTTAGGTAATTTTGTTACCACATTATCAATAGCAGATCCAATTTTATTGAATGTTTCAACGAATGGCTTTTCAATAGATGAAAGGTTTGGAACTTTAATCTTCACACTTGAATTCATCATACTTTTTATAGATTCATCTATAGATTTCTTTGCCACATTAATTGATGCTTTAAATGCATCTTTAAATGCCGAATTAGGAGTGATGCTATGAGATGAACGTGCTGCAATTTCACTTGGTTTGTACCAATATCCAGTCCCTGTAATATATCCAGCACCTTCTATTGTGTTTCTAAATGCACTCTGTGCCCCTTTTCCTGCTGAATTATATGCAGAATGTATCATCTCGTGATATGCTGTCCGTGTTTGGCCAACAGTTGTTCTCCCACCATGCTTTACAAATATATTATCAGCATTATTACCATATATTATTCGGCCAGTTGCTCCACTTAAATCGTTCGCATATTTAGAGAACTTTCCACCAATAGTTGGTTCGTGTGAAAATGTCAATTTCTTGCCAGATGCCGCCAATGCCTCTTTCATTTCCCTTGGCATATTTTTCATGGCTTGGTTTATAACATTTCTAAATTCCTTTGGAGCATCTTTTACAAAGTTATATTGAACTTTCATCCCTTCTTTATACTGGGATTGTAATTCTTTGAATATAGTATCCTGAACTGACTTATATATATTATCTGATCCAAATGCCGGGTGGAACATCGTTTTTAGATCGCCAAGAATTCCACCAGCAGCATAACCCTTTGGCCATTTCCCAGTGGAGTTTAATGCATGAAGTTGTGCTCCATATTTTTGAGCAACATCTTTACGAACAATGAACTCACCTTCTTCACCAGCAATGAGTTTATCATCAATGGCTGAAGTGGATTTACCCCCAATGACACCACCATTTGCATAGGCTGGAATAGTAGTTGGTATCGTTGGCTGAACTTGTATATTAATGCCCTTAATGGCACTTACTGTTGATTCATTGCCTGCTATAATTGATTGATTTACAGTATCTAATCCGCTAACTACCGGTTCATTTGCAGTGGTGAATGCTGCAGGTAACTGATTGATTAGTGGATCTGATATTGCTTCTCGCCATGTATCAGGGGTAACATCCTGTGATCCATAACCCTTGATATTGGTGATCCAATCAGTAGTTTGTGGCATTCCCATGGCTGCAAGGAATGGTCCGATGAGTGGAACTCCTGCAGTGATACCTAACTGGGCCATTGACCATGGATTTTCCATTGCCATTTGAGCAGTGTTTCCTGCAGTTTCAACAAGCCCTGCCCCAATTCCTATGATTGATGTTCCTGCTCCAAAGATTGTCCCAACATCAAGATTCATTGCCTGCTGGATTGCATCAAAGACACCTTTATTTACTGCACTTGCAATATCACCAGCACCTTTTCCAATGTCAAAGTCTCCAACTTTAAATGATGCAGATTCAAGGATGTCACTTACCGCACGATTCCCACCTTTTAATTTATCCCATGAAGAGTCCCATTCCTCATTGAAATCTTTGCCTTGTAATGCCGCTATTGCACGACCCGGTAATAAAAATGGATTAATATCTTTGAGACCAAAGTTCATTAAGCCTTCATTGGCTTTCAACCGCTCACGCATCTGGGTTTCATCAAGGCCAAAGAGACTGCCCCACACATCCATGCCTTTGCCAAATCCAGCAGTTGAAAATCCACCAGTAAGAGCACCAGTTACAGCATTAAATTCACCTGTCTTAAGATCCTCGGTGCTTCTACCTTCCATGAATTCATCGAATGCCTGACCAGCTTCAAGATAATGAGCACCTGCGAATACAAGGGGATTACCACCCATCATGTTAAGTTGTGAGAAACTTGCTCCAGCCCGTGCTAATGCTCCACCAGTAAGAGTTCCGCCCATACGAAGAGCACCATACTGAAGTCCTTTTCCAACGCCGCCAACTATTGCATTCGATGCTGTTGCTGATGCTCCTGCAAGTGCTACCTGATATGGATCCCCAGTAGTAAGTGCTCTACCAACTTCTCCATAATCGTAAGGGAAATCTTTACGAATCAACTGTTTAGTTGGCCAAATCTCACGCATTCGTGGGCCAAGTCCTTCCATTCCATCCGGCAATGCACCCTGTGGTAATATACGACCATTGCGGTATTGATCAATTATGCCACTACGTTTAGTTGATTGTTCCAAGTAGTTGATCTTATCGCCGTATTTTGTGTAACCACCATGTTGGTATAACAAGTCCTCATAATCTGATTGTCGTAATCCACCTAACCAACCAGATGATGATGCTCTGAATCCAAGACCACCTGCAGTGGCGGTACCTTCATTATCATTACCACCCTTAAATAGATCAACAAGTGGTTTAGCACTCATATTACCAAGTGATTTACCAATAGCACCTGCGAAATTTGCTATTGATTCTGCAGCAGAATGAGCAGCCTCCATTACAGCGAAGAATCCTTCTACTATACCATCTACTGCACCTTGGAATGCTTCTACAACTTGATCAAATGCTTGGTTGATTATCTGCCCAATATAGTTCAATGCCGATGAAGTTGGTGTAATCCCGGTGGTATTAGGGTTTGGATTTGGATTCGGGTTTGGATTTGGATTCGGGTTTGGATTTGGATTTATATTAGGATTTACATTTGGATTCACGTCTGGATTTGGATTTACATCCGGGTTAACTGTCGGTGTTGGAGTAAATCCCAAGAAATTGGGTTGGAACATTATAGGATTTATATTTAAATGGTAAGGTAAGCCCATGTCAAATGGCATCTTGCTACCTTCGCCACTTTGACCTTTCCATGATGGTGGCCAATTCCGGACTGTGACTGCAAGAGTGTCGCCTTCCTGAACATCAGTAAGTACTTTTGATGATTTGCCAGTGTTATCCTTGGTATCTTCAGTGAGACCTGCAATACGATTTGCCTCAAATGATTTCTGAACTGCTGGTAAATCATCCTTAAATAATGCAAGTGGACCAGTTGAATTGACCATTGCACTTGGCAATAATGTAAAGCCACCGCCTGCTCGTTTCTCCGATCCTGGCCATACACCAGTTTTGTTGAATTGTGCAAGTTCTCTTCGATGTCTCTGTGCAACATCCTTACGGACTACAAACTCGCCTTCTTCTACATTGATAGTTTTATCATCAATTGCAGCAGTTGCAGTGCCACCTATTTCACCTCCAGAAGCAAAGCCTTGTTTGGGCATCACCTGATTCATTAACAAACCAGTGAATGTAAACATTTTGAATCCATCTTCACCAGTCATTAAATTTACAATATTTGCAATTGCTTCATATGCAATAAATAATCCAGCTAATGCTGATGTAACACCAAGTATTCCTACTGTAAGAGCGCCTGCACGAGTTGCTGCAAATGCAAACCCTGCACCTGCTGCTTTCGAAGTTATTGATACTGCCCAAAGTGCTTTTGATGTTCCAAGTAATAGGTTAGTAATTGTTGCAAATCCACCACCAACAGTAACAATTGCAGCAAGCCCTGACATAATTGGCTGTAAAATCAAACTGATTACCATTAATTGAGCACCCATTGCGACAAGTGCTGGATTATCTGCTATGAACTTTAACATAGTAGTAATACTTTGAATTGCTGGTAATATTGCTGGTAATGCTTTAACTATTGAACCTAGTAACTCGCGTATTGTATCTGATATACCACCATCTTCTAAATCTCTAAAAGCATCTGATATTCCTTTTAATAAATTATCAGTAAACTTTCTACCTTTTTCACCATTAAATATCTTTGCTCCAATAGATGCGAATAGTGTCTGGATTGTGCCTTGTATATTAGTGAGGTTTTTCCACCCATCAATGAAATCCTGCTGAGAAATACGTAGCTTATCCATCGCACTCTTAGCATTAAAAATGCCTTTTTCGAGTCCAAACGCACTAGACATCCCTATATTTTTAAACAGAGCTTCAATATCAGCAAGTGGTGTTGTTATAGTACCCAGACCTTGCTGGAAGGTCATCATAAGGCCTTGAATGGAGAAGTAGACACCCATAGATGACATGGAAAGTGAAGCGAATCGCCATGATATTCCACGAAGCAAGTCACCCATTTTATAGAGTCCAGTGTTAGTCATTGATGTTTTTTGAGCCAATTCACTCATTACTCTAGTAATAACAGTTGGTCCTTTCACAACATCAATGTCTTTACCACCCATTTTTTGAGTTAATGCACCTGTTTGTGGAGTAATGCGCTGAATTACACGATTCATTACTTCTGCAGTATTAAAACCTCCAATTTTTTCCAGTTCCTTCATTGGGGGTTTGAATTCTACAGTAACAACACCTAATGTCTGTTTAGTTCTACGAGTTTCTAATTCACTAGCATCCTTGATATTTTTTGGATCGTTTGCAGCGCCAACACTTATTCCATCATAAGTTTTTTGTGATTTTTCATATAATTCACCACGTGTACCAAGTGGGATCTCCACCATACCATCTTCAGTAGTAGATGACACTTTAACAATGTCATCAATATTACGACCACCAATATATTTTCCAAATTCTTCATATAATACTTGCTTAACTATTGAATCAAAATTTATAAATTCTTTAAATGATTTGTCTAAATGATCCTGAACTTGCTGATTTGGAGTATTCTCCATGAAGATAGGCATCTTAATTTGGATCTGGAAACCGATCTGTTGTTCGGTTGGATTGAACATTTCCCGTCCAATGTTCTGACCAAGACCCTTTATATTCCTAATGTACCAAGAACTAATGGAACCAGGTTCTTTACGTGGAGCACCAAGTCTATCTTGTTCAGAGGTTAATTCTGTTCTACTTGGGGCATCGTCACCAATGTAGCGTAGATCATTCTCACCAAATTCACCATGCCTGACATAACGCACATTTCCACGATACATCCCACCTTGTTGATCGGTAATAGATTTAATTGCATCATTAATAGCCTTCTCACGTCTACGTTCTGCTTCTGTAACATCATTGATAGCATCAGTTTGATCATCAAGTGATTTCTTATTACGGGCTTCACTTTCTTGTAAATCAGTAACCGCAGCAGGATCAAATTGATTATATATATCACTAAATGCTTTAGATAAAGCACTCCTTGTATTTCTAAGTGCTCTCTCATATGGTGAGATTTTTCCACCTACAGACTTTGAAGATTCATGTATAACATTTGTTGAATCAACTGCCTGCATAACGATATCAAGTAAATCATTAATATTAGTGAATTCTTTGATTGACTCAAGTGCTTTTGTTACTGCTGGAAATACAGTCTTCTTACCAATATACTTAACACCTTCATATTGCTTGAAACGTTCTCGGATAAAATCAATTGATGGTTTTTGTAATAACGAGGCTGGTATCACATTACCATAATTATCCATAGGTTGACCACCTTCAGCATAACCCGGTATTATGCCACCCATAGCACGACCTATAATTGACTTTAACCGATCACTTGATGTACGACGTATTATAAACCCGATATCGCTTGCATCCGGACCTTTTGGACCTCTATCTGCATCAGTGAGGATTGAATCGCTAGTACCGGTACCTGGGCCATCAAATTCAAATGGAGCCATTCCACCTGCTACAAATGCACTAGCATATGACATGTCACCTGCATTGATACGACGTAAAGTGCTCAATCCAATCTTATCTACCATCCCACGTGGTATGGCTAACTCACCATCAGAGACTCTTATGGGGTTATTTAAAGTTAAACCACCAGTGGCAAATTTACTCATGGATTGACCGCTGAATCGCGATTCCAAGTTACGTAATACACGAGCGTTAATGACACTTGCTGCAGTGTTTGGCGAACGGAATAACGAGGTATTACCCAATTGCATGTTGAGTTGGGCTTGATCACGTAGATCAGCCAATCGTTGACCTGCTTGGGCACGAATACGTAATAACTGTAAACGTTTAATGGCATCTGCACTCAATTGACTATTAGGGCCTAACGCTAACTGTTGTGGGAAGGTATCACCACCAAAGGCCCGCCTCTTGATAAATTTGCCAGTCCATTCATTTAAATCGAATGTAAATGACTTATTTTCACCTTCTTTTGCACCTAGATAATTATAATAACCAGCAGCCGCATCACTATTTGCTGACCATGTAGCAAGATCAAGTCCTTTATCCTTACCAATATTAAGCATTTCAGCAAGAAGAATCTGTCCAAATCCCTGTTTCTGGAATTTTGGATGGGTACCAAGATCAGTCATTTCAATGCCAGAACCATCTGACTGATAACTTAGTGCACTTATAGGACTCATATCTTTTAATGTTGCTGCAAGCAAACCAAATTCCTTCGGTTCCATCATTTTATTTTCAATGGCTCTAAACATTTGATATTGCCCATCAGAATCATTCTTGTATGGAGCAGATAAATCAAACATCTGCTTAATGAACTTGCTATTTCGTCCAATACTAAAGTGTTTGAAATTGAATGGAATTTTATCAGACGTACCCTTGGCATATCGTGGAATCAATCCACCATTAGCATACTTTCCACGATATCCAATAGCACGGGCCAAAATTTCAGTGGGCCGTTTCCAATAATCTTTATTATCGATTTTAAGTCCCATTTGCTTTATTCGTTTACTTGCTTCTATCTTGGACATAAGTGGTGCACTTTCAAATAATAAATGAGACACTTCGTGTTGCAATGTATTTTGTATCTTTTTATTTCCTAATTTTGCAAAAATGTGATTAGAAGATGGATAATATCTACCAAGTAGATTTGATTTACCTTTTATAGATTCGAATCCACTGAATAATGCAGGCTTATTAGTAGTTGCAACAGCCATAGCCTGTTTCCAAGAATCTGGCATATTTTCAATTAATGTAATAACATGCTTTTCCATTCTTGGATCTAACACATTATATTTTAGACTATGTTTTTCCGGATCATATTGTTCAGAAAGATTTTTAACAATAACCTCATTAAATATATCAGCAACTTGATTCATTAAACGTGCATCTTTGCCCTTTGTGAGCGAATAAGTTCTTTTCTCACTTGCCCAATCATTATAATAGGCCTTGCCATCCTTTAACAATCTATTAATATTAAAAAGTGGATCATGTTTACCCATTCTAATATTTATACTTGGAAGTATCTTTGCTAATGAACCACCAATTGAGTAATTCGGAACATTTCCACCTTTGGCAAAGTATCCATTCATGAAGGTTGATGCTTCTTGTAATTTCATCTGATGGACTTTTTCCATCCAAGTATCAACATCTAACCCCTTTCTGTAGAATAATCCTCTAAATGAAGCATTAGTCGAACCAGACCTTATCATTGATTGAAGTAATCCATATAGTCCTGTGCTATTTGCATTAGCCTGTAATGAATTAACTATATTTGAACTAATCAATTTGGCTGCTGACTCTGGAGATTTCGTTAAGTGGATATTTCGAAGCGGATCCCCACCGTATGCATAGCCAGGTATCAATCCACCCGTTGCATATCCACCAAACAACATCCTAGCAATATCAGAACCAAACGCACTAATTGCCTGATTACCAATGTTGGCCAGTTGAAATACTCCATAACTTAATGCACCTGCTCCAAGCCCAACTCCTATTGATTCACCAATGCGTTTGATTTGATCGCTTTTGGAGCCAAGCCACCTACCTGCTGAACTTGATATCAATTTATCATGTAGATTAACTGGATGTGTCTCTCGTGATCCAAGGAAGTTTAAATCCACAGTTGATGCTTGACCACTCGACTTATTCTGACGTGCTAATGTTTTAAGGAAGTTTGAACGACTAATAGACCGACCTACATTTGATGCCTGTTGCATGGCTTGTTGACGACGCTGCTCTGCTACAAATTTGGCTGCAAATGACTGTGTTATGGCTGCTGGATTAGATGGTAATCTAATTGGAGTAAGATTGGCTTGACTTGGTTTACTTGGTAACGATCTAGATGCTATATATGGACTGGATGATCGACCATCTACTAACATATATGCCACAGATTCCCAAGAAGAACCACCTCTCTGACGATTTGCCTGAACTTTTGCTCGATACTCATCAAATAATTTACCAATACGATTTAATTCTTCAATAAACTTTAAATTATGAGCAACACCACTATGAACCATCCCAATTTGAGATCCAAGTGTTTTAAATGTCTTATCAAATATTGGACGACCTGAAAATGGCTGATTATTATTAAAAGACTCACTAAGTACTCGTTTTAACTTGGCTGGATTACTCATAAGTTTCTTTATTCGTGCAAAATATCCAATATCTTTAACTGCTCTTTCATTATATTTTTGAACTTCCTTATCAGAAATAATAAGAGCATCACGAGTATGTTCACTTATAAATGCATGACTAATTTTTGAAACTTCCTTCTGGTTACGAATAATAGGTGATTGATTAGTCCTCACATTATCAGATACCCGGATCATCTGACGTGATGTATCAGACACCTTTGCAAAATTCATCAATCGTAAGAACTGATCTTCTGTCATCCCAGCCTCGGATAACATAGCAAGATCATCCTTATATTGTCTACGACCAACTGGAATCTGATCTATAGACCCTTTTGAGTAAGACCTCTTCCTAAATAAGTTATCCAGCACTTTATTCATTGTCTCAATTGTAGCACGATCAGCCATAACATGTTTCTATACATTTACATTATATAAAAGGGAAGTATTAAATATTAGGAGTATCTTAATTGCACAACAATTATATATTGGTAAGTTGTATAGTATATGTCGCACCCGACTATTGAAACATATAAAGAAGGATAAGAAACTGGACAATTCTTATTTCCTTCCTTTATTTTCAATAAGTAAAGTAGACCGACGTGCTGTTTTTTACGCCTTTATTATATTGATTCGACTGTGGACACCTGCTTTATAGGTGGACAGAGGGCTTAATGCGTGCAAATTAACTAAAATAGAAAGACACCCTTGCTGCCTGATAAAATAAAGGGAAGAAGATGATCTTCCTCCACTATACTTTACCGGTGTTGCACAGTTATATTGATGGTGCTAGTATATAAATGTTTTCATGCTCTGAGTTTCATAACATCAAAGATTGATTTAAATACAAGATTTGAGCATTTCAGGTCAAATAAAATGGTAGAATGCCAATCGGGGTCATCAAATACTGCATGTGGTTTACAACCACTCATCAATGCTAGGAACCCAATTGCTTGCATAAGGTCATCTTCTGCTTCTAACCACTCATCTGGGTTAATAAATCCCAGTTCTCCGCTTTCAAACTCTTTATCACTGAATATCGCGAAAATTGGTCGTATCTATGTTTGAATTGCTACATACGGCTTGGAAAAGATTCAATAGATCATACCATGGAATTTGTTCGAATTCATGAGATAGGATTATAGAAGGCAGAATATCTGTAACCCACTTGTCTAATGTTGTTTCCATTAACTCATCGAGTCGTGGATTTGGTAACATATAATCAACAAGTTCACCGGTGACGGGATCTGGCCTCTTTTCTACAATGCAGTTCTTACGTTCGTTTTCTATAGCCATGAGCATTCTAAAATGCTTCCATCCAAGAGCACCAGTTGGAACCTTCAGTGTGTATGTATCATTTTCAGTCTTAACAGTAATCTCATTAGGATTAGACTTTTTAACCATGGATACGATTGCTTTTTTACTATATATAAACTATGTATATAGTGTTCATAGTGTTTGGGGTTGACGCCTTTTAGCATCTAAAATTAAAAAAGGAAAGCATATCACGGTACGCTAAACGTTATGCCAGAAGAAGATGTTGTGATGGCTCGCCATTCCACGGTCTTTTCGAATCTTTGCATACCAGTGACTGATACATTTAAGTCTTGCACATGGATTTCATCTAGGTATATCTGACATAAATCGACTGTCCCTGATGGGTTTCTAAACTTGATCGTTAGATCACCAATGAGAGTTGTATTGTTCTTGGCTTCATCGTTGTTCCAAGCACCTTCATCAGATGTATACAATACATTATCCATCATATCATAATCTGCATTTGAAAGTGTGATTGTGCCACCAATTGTCAGGTTATCTGTTTGTACAAGTGTCTGGCTATATTCAGAACCTAGAATGGTATCATCTGCAGCAAGTGGTCTCTCTATCCTGAATGTGATGCCCCTACATTTTATGTTGTCTAAATAGGCATTGTAGAACATCGTAGGTTCATGGGTATAATCTGCCGCTGGAATAGTGGTATCAGACAGTTTTTTGTATGTACCAATCCACTCGAAATTGCACTTACTATATTGACCTGCTTGCATGGATATATCACAGGATGTTAGGGCACATGATGCAAATGTCCACGCTTTATTGAACTCATTACCGAGCGTAATATCGTAATAGGTGAAGGTATCTGCTACTCCACCACCTGATTTACCTAAAATGCCTAGTTCTATAAAAGTATTCAATGTTTGTGGGCGATATGCAGCACTAAATGCACCACTAACGTTGTATATACCACCATATATGGTTGGTTCTCCCGGTATATTGGCAGCATCTTCACTGATTAGATTGCGGTTGACCTGATATGAACCATCAGTGATTGCAATACCAGTTGAGTTCAGTGCCAAGCCTCTAATTGATGCCATTTGGTTATTTACCCCACAAATATAACTGTGTTTATATAGTTATTATATTATGCCATTAGGTTTTATACCTCATAAATATAATTGGGTTAAGTTAAAACTTCATGTTATGGTAACACTATTTGATGCAGCAGCCCAACTGTATGTTTTTCCAACAAGTCCTCGGCCATTTATTGATACTTCAGCACCTGTGTTTACAGCAGCATCTGCAATTGATATCTTAAATGATCCGAGTGTGAATAATAAAGACCCTTGGTTAGATGTACTTATTTCGGCAGTCTGGGATAATGTTATGGTTCCTGTGACTTTGGTTTCTCCACTTTGATATATTGATTGGGAGACACCCGATTCATCACCAAGGATAAAATCATCTGCAGTATACGGGCGATCAATCTTGATACTGAAGCCTGAACACATTCCAAATGTTGTTGATGAGTTGTAGAATACTGGGACCTCTCCGGAATAATCTGCAGCACCAACTGATCCTCCAGCAGTGACAGATTTTCCAACAAATGATGCTGATATTTTAGCAAGTTCTCCTGCTTTTACTGCAATCTCTAATGATGATATATAGCATTCTGATGCAGTAAGTGCCCCACCTTCTCCCATTACAATGATGGTAGTTGCTGCTGGTGATACATCTAATATTGTTTTTGCGGCATTTACAACACTTGAACGCATTGCTCCGCTAAATGAACCTTGGACTGAACCAATAACTCCACTATATAGGATTTCACCACCAAGACCACTCATTGACTGTTCGAATATTGGATCTTTTGAAAAACTTAATGATGCGTCAGTGACTGGTAATGAAACGCCACCAACTGATATTCCTCGTGCCATATTATTATTGACCTCGACAGGATTGAGACTTTACCACTTATATATTATGAGTGGTCACTATGTTTACAAAATTAGACTTGCTGATGAGCATGTCCATGATATTGTTTTTGTGACTGGCGATCTACCAGATATAGACATTTCTTTACCGGTGATAAACTTTGGATTTGATACTGTTAATAATATATTTCCAAAGTGAAATGCTAACGCACCTCTATCGGTAAACCCAGCAAATGGTACACCTTGTGATAGTGTAATCGTCCCACTGATCTTCATTTGTCGCATATCACTAATGTATTTAGATGTACGAACCATGTCACGATTTCGATCAGATAAAACAAAATCATCTGCACTGTATGGTCTTTCTATTTTAATACTAATTGCTTTTGCTCCAAATCCTGGACTTACATCATAAAATGGAACAACATCAGATGAGAATGATGCAAATTCTACCGCACCTCCGTTACTTATTGATTGTGCTGTGAATTGAGCAGTAAATTTAGCAAGTTCGCCAGTTCGTGCAGATATCTCTAACATTGATAAATATGCATTCGTGGCAGTTAATCCACTGGTAGCATCATCTGCAACTATGATTGTGTGAGTTGCTGGTTCATCTGCAAGTATGTCTTCTAATAGATCAGCAATCAAACTTTCTCGGACTGCTCCGCTAAAGGTACCTTGTATATTTTTATATAAACCTTCGTATATTACTTCATTTCCTTTGTCAAGAATTGAAACTTCTGCAATGGGTTCTTTTGTATACGATATGGTAGCATCGGTTACTGGTAGTGATACACCATCCATCGAGATACCACGTGTCATTAGTGGAGTATATAAGATTTACCATTTATATATTATGGTTATGTGCAAAAGATTGGCTTGAAAATAAATGAAAAATTAAAAAAGATATGATGATGTAAAGTGCTCCAGCCTAGGTGGGTTGCCATACATCAATGTAGAATTTGCTTGTATTATTAATGACTGCACGCCAGTTAACGGTCTTGGTATATTTCTGACGACCCTGGGCGCTTGCACTTGCTTCGGTAAGCTTACAAGACATTGCAGTGATACGGCCAACAACCTGTGTTCCGTCTGGTTTGTGGAGCATAATAACAAGCTTACCGCTTGGAATTGCATTTGCCAGAACCGTGGAGGTAGTTGTGTTAGTGACTGTACCAAAGAACTCACGCTTTCCGTCATCAAGAGTGTTCTTGGTATCATCAGTGGTACCTGCCATCATAGTACGGAGTTTATCCCAGTCAGATGGAGACAGTGTAATGTCACCACCAAGGTCAGTTAACCCATTATAGGTTAAACTGTTCAGGAACTGTGAACCAATCATGAAATCGTCTGTATCAATTGGACGGTTAACATTCATGGTGAATTCCTGACACTTGAAAGTCTCTTCACTTCCACCTTCCGGAGTCCACTTGAGAACTGCGTTGTAGAACATTGCAGGATCTCCAGTTGGTTCAGTCTCACTTGGATATGGTGAATCGAATACTTCAACACGCCGTGCCATCCACTGGACATCCATGGTCACGTATTGCTTGGCTCTTAAATTGATGTTTGCCTGAGTAATACCAACACCACGGTAGACACGAGTAACACCACCATTTGCGTTAGCCTGTTCATCAACATACTTAAGTGCTAGTGTTGCTGGTGCCATTGCGAATTCGTACCGGTACCCTGTAGGGAATCCAGTTGCCGGGTTTGCAATTGTTGCAGGAGTCTGCCATCCCATGATACCAAGGAGCAGTCCAGATACATGGAAATCGTATCCTCTCCATGCTCCACTGAATCCACCAGTAAGTGAGATAGTTCCACCAAACAGTGATGCTGCTGCAACCTGATCAGTTGACTCTTCAACGATGGTATCACGGCTGACACGCTCGTCCTGTGAAGTCACACGTAAAGTCTTAAATGCATTTGTATGTGTATGTCCTGCATCTTGATAGGTTATCCAATCGTTTGCTGGTGAATAACCATCTACTATTGCGTAATTATCAATTTCCGTTGCATCGTATGCATACGGATCATTAGTTACACAAATTTCACGTCTATTAACCATGGTCTATTCCTCCTCTAGCGCTAGGATGTAGAGGTCCATAGTTTGAACCGCTTTACAATATATAAAAGGGTCATAATTAGTGTTGGCTATAGTATCCCTTTAGGCAAAATAAAAAGTGGCAAATGTGGTAAACTTAATCGGTAACCCAATCCACAATTGGTATGTAACATGCTGTGATGTGCAGAATATGGGACGTTCCTAACTTTAATACATCGGAATTCGTGACTTGAAACGATGTACACCATGGAACTTCTGAATTCTCAACATCATGAGTGATATTCTCGATCAATTCCAATGCTACATATGGTATCTCATTGTTGTTGTCAATACACACGTCAATTGTGATGTAGATCTTGTGCTCATATTCTTCCTGGGTATATATTTCAGTTGATATATTATCATAGAGTACAACGCATTCTTTGTCATGTAGTGAGTTCTGATCAACTGGATTAGTATCGTATCCCAAGGCTCGTAATGATTTTTCAACTTCAGTTTTGCAATCAGATATTCGACGAATCCTCTTTACCATAGGGTGTCTTCGACCTTACCATTATTTAACTCGTGTGTTACATTTATATATTGGTAAGTATAATACGACTGTGCCCAAACGGTAAGATAACTAGGGAAGAATTCTCTTTCTTCCTGTTATTTTATCAAGCATAAAAGTGGTTGTGCGTTAAAAAGGCTATTTTGTGAGTTATCTCGACCTACCGAAGTTGCGCCTACGTCTGATCACATCGTTTATCTCGGCTGGCAGCGGTAAGTTGGCCGTTAATGGGTTATTTTCAAGTTGTTTAGCGTAGTATTTGGCCTTCATGCCTGCCCAGGTTTCTTCAAAGGGGCGTTCTGGTTCGGTTGGCTGAAGTCCTCGATTAATGGAATATTTTTCTTTTCCAAGTTCGAGACGTAGATTTTTCATATCTTCGTCAGTTACACGTATGAACTCTTTGGATCGATAACCTTCGCGGGCTGCTTTGATCTGTTTTGGTGTTAATATTTGCATCTTGGTTACATATGCTTCGATCTGGGTATTTAATCGGGCTTCCGATCGTCGGATTTCACGCATAAACCGAAATTGCCAATTTTGCCAGTATGATGAAGGTATACCTTTCCAAATGCCGCCTTTAAGTCGAAGATCGAGTCTTGGTGAATAAGCACGTGGACCGCCACTAGCACCTCTCATTAGGATGTCAATGTAATCTCGGTTGTCAGTTTTGGCATGGACTGGACGAGCGTAAAGTTGGGCACCGTAAATGTTTACTGAACGGAGAGTTATGGAGCGTCTTAATTGACCAGTATGTTGGCGTGAATTAGCGATGTATATGGTGTTGACTTTGCCACGCTGTGGTAATTTGGGGCTATATGGACCACCTGCATGCCAACCATGTGCCCTACGGTTAAAGTATGAATTTATGTTGTCATACCAGAAGGACATGAGTCTTTGGGCTTCTTTGATAATAAGTCCCATGATATGGGTATACATTATGCCAACAATTTTGGCTTCATTTTGATACGATGCAGGTACCCGGTAGTTTTTATTGGTGTAGAAGTATACATTACGGGCTACTTGGATACTTCGCATATCATTAGATTTTGATGGCTTGGAACGAAACACAATGGGATCTACATTTAATACAAACTCACGGGTATTCGTGCTAGGTCGTTGCCTTTTGAACTTGCTTGTAGTTTGTACCATGTGCTGATGCCTCTATAAAATGATGATTGTGGAGAGTTCAATTCTTACTCGTAATCTAATATGGATGTTCCCAAGGCTCCCGGAACCACGGGATTGTAATTGTGCTCGATGATTTCTGGGACTAATTCATCAGTGAATGCAGTGCCAAATAAGAGTGTGAGACATCCCTTGGCATCTACCACATCATAACCTATTGTGAGGGGAGCACCTTGTGGAAGAGCACCAATTTGCTTTTCTGCGAGCCTCGTATAATTGCGGTAAGCGTGGTATGTACCGAGGGTGATTATGCAGCGTTCGACCTTGTATGTTGGAAATGATACTGCATCTGTTATGTCTACATCGAGCATATCTGCGATCATAAGTATCGTATCGTATGCGTGTTCCAGATCGCGGTATGCTACCCTATCATCATATTGATCGATACCTATTTCGTTCAGTTTGTCACGTAGACGAAATATTAGATTATCTAATCGCATGCAAGTATTGTCCCATTTACTGTATATATATGGGATGTGTCCAAGTATACTAGTGTTAAGTATATAATGCGAAGTGCGTTATAAAAAAAAGAAATGTTATCAGCCTGATTAGAGGCTTGGTGTGGTTGTTGAACAGACACCGCTAATACGCATGATACGGTAGTTGCTGTCCATCTGGGTTTCTGATTCTGGGACAACCATGGTACCGAAGTACTTGGTATGGATCATCATTTCAGAACCGCTGAACATGTCACGACCCTGCTCAACACCTGGAACACTTCCACTGGTAAGCGTATAATGATTGAGAGTTTTATTCTCTGTTGGGATAACACAATATACGTTACCAAGATAGTTAAGCTTGGTTGAACCAACGAAACTGACACCGTAAGTCTGTCCTGCCCACTCGATATCAGTTGAGTTTACACGTATGTTTGATGCGACCTGTGAGGAGGTTGCAGACATAAGACGTGCTGGCTCACGGATTGAACCGAAGAGTTTGAGCGGGTAATAGATGATCATGTTGTTGATATCATTCTCTTTAACGGATACGTCTTCCTGATTAAAGAGTTCGTCAAACAGTGCATTCAGATCACCAATTGGATCTGCACCGGCTGCATTCCACTGGGCACTTGCAGGCTTGGTGACACCATAACCAGTCTTGATCGCATTGAGGATTGAAAGATCACGCTTGTTTGCGAAAGTTTCTGCTGCTCGACTGATTGCATTGTTCATCTGGAATGGAATATCCTTCCGAATTTTTGCTTCGTCAGTGAGCTTGATTGCAAACCGCTCTTTCTTGAGATGGATGTATTTCTCGAAAGTGTCATCGGTTGAATATGGGACCATTCCACCTTCAGATGAATCAAATACTCCACCTGGGTATCTCTTTACGAACTGTTCATGAACATCGAGAAGATTAGTGTTCTTAAAGGATGCTGCACCAAAAAACTCCATCTGTTCGAAGGAAGTAAGGTCAATGAGTGTGCTAAGTGAAAGAGTACCTGCCTTAATACCAGTGTCTCCAATAGAGGTGTTTGAACCTATATAATGTCTATCTACCATGTTAATTCACCTCAAGCCTTCTTGTACTGGTGACAAATTCTCACAGATGCAACTTTTGCACCTGAAGCTCCAGCACTGTTGTCTGCATTCCACTCGACCTTACCAATAACCCATTGGCCTGATTCAGCTACCTTACAGTATCCACCAGTTGCTGCAGCGACTTCGTTACCAATTGCCATGTTCTCGCCTGCGTATACAGGGATACCAATGAGCTGGCCCGGAATGAGTGGTGCTACAGTGAGGTTGAACCAATTGTTGTAATCTTCAGCATATCCAGATGCACCGATATTTTCAGTCTTTGGATAGAGAACATCTGCTCCACCTGGAAGTGGATGTGGCTGGTATGAGTTGATGTATGCCCATCCATCGACGTATTCTCCATTTCCTGCTGGTACTGCAACTGCCTGTGTTGGGGTTGCATTTGCGTCGTACGCACTTGAGAGTTTATCAGTCTTAAGGAGCAGCCCCTTATATGGAATCTGATAAGGGGTTGCATATGTCATATTGGTAATTCGGTTTGCTTCCTGCTGCTCTCCCGGTTGGGCAAACACACGGAAACCGATACCAAGAACGTTTGGGATCTTCATAGGTCTTCACTTTATATATTTTTCGATGTATACAAGCAACTTAAACTGGGCCGATGTAATTACCATTGCTGTCATAGAGCACTGGGAGATTGTATTTCATCATTAAATCGGCATCAGCTAGTCTGCTTAATGATCTACGCATTGCAGGATCGTTGCGAATGCTTCCATATTCTGAGTTGGTAGAACCGAACTGATCATCCCAGACACTTAGCACGTCATCTATGGTAATTGCGCCCGGTTTTTTACTACCATTTGGTGATCCTGCGAGATGGTCCTGAAGCGGAGCCGACATCGGAGAGTTCTTTGCAAAGTTCTCCTTGATTGACTCAAGGATTGTAATTTTCTGTTCAGTCGAAAGGCCATCTGGTACCATTGAATTTGGATCGTTGATACCGAGAGTTTTCATTTCAGCCACTAATGCATTGTATTGTTTTAAGTAGGCTTTTTCTTGGCTCTTCTTGAGATTGTCAAGTTCTCTCATCATATCAGCATACTTCTTCGCGAGTTCATCAGATGGCTGAGTAGGCTCTTCCGTCTGCACATGAGCGGTTTCACTTGCTTCAGGAGTTTTAGGCGATTGCATGGCAGCGATACGCTTTTCAACTGCATCGTTTACCAGCTTCGCAAGATCATCAACCGAGAGGGTTAGTTGTTCTGCACTTTTCGTATTCTGTTCAATGGGTGGTGCAGAAGCACTTTGCTGTGGTGGTGTATTGGTCATACCTTTTACCTGTTCTCCGAATGTCGAAAGGGTGTTATTTAGATTGCTAATTGTATTCTTGAGTTCTCCAAGTGGTTCCTGCCATGAGGGGCTTTCAGCCTTTGGGGCAGGGGTACCTTCTGGGGCTTCAAAGTAAAATCTCTGAATCATAGGCTTTTGATCTACCATTCCTGGGCGATTTGTTAAAGCAGCAGCAATAAGTTTTGCTTTACCATCTACGATCTCAATTTCTGGTGAAATGAAACAATGACCATCATTGTAACGTGATTCAAATCGCTTCACGTCATTTATAATGGATTTCTGGTAAATTCCATCTGATTTGCGAATAAATTTCTGGATTCTACCAATTGGTTCTTTACCATCGTGGATGTCGAGAAGTGGTGCCGCTTCGTTTAAGGAACTATATATGTCATCAAGCATACTGTCAGTTACATCGAGCCTTTCACCTTTAGAGTCTGTAAATTCACCCTTTAGGATAATAGGACCATCTAAAATGTAACTGGAGAATTCTTTTGTGTTTGACATTCTACCGAAATGGAAGTGATTTACCATATATAAAGGGCATGTAGATAGTATGTTTACAATATACTATGTAAAAGAAGTATAATTACTCAAAAAGGTGTGATGGGGAGCAGCCAATCACACCCAAAGAAGAATGTCCCTGCGAGTACCGAATACTCGAAATCGGCGGGGAATCTTGCTACACACGGCCCGTCATTGCCGTGTCATATTAGATGTGTTATCATTATATATAAGTTTTGATTAGGATTCATAGCCTAATGCATCGTTGATTTTTGATTGGGCACCATCTGTAGGTTGCTGGTTTGAGCTTTCTGGGGTGGTTGGATAGATAATTTTACCGTTCGAAGTAGCACCTAACTGACCACCATTATTTGGTAATTTGGATTCGTTTTCAACCTCGCGACGCTTTTCAAGTTCTTCTTTTTGTTCATCTGTTAGGGGCTTATACTTCATCATGTCACGGATTTCATCATCAGTGAAACGTCCCATTGACACCATTAATTGAGCAATCTTGGCATTTTCAAGTGGATTATTGGACATATCATAGGAGATGCTTACATCGAGTAAATCTACTGGATACTCTTTATTCATGACAAGTAACTTGCGTTTCATCGCCAGAAGGATTGCACGTGAAATCTTCTCTGCAATCTGGTTGATCTTATCATTTGTATGAGAGTAAATGACAAGTTCACTTGCATAATTACTAGATGAAACTCCTTGGACAATACTTCGAGGCATCCCAATGGCACTAAATATACTGTTAGTTGTCTGTTCAATTGCTCCATTAACATCAAGATGTGTTGCACTTGAAGGCTCCACCATTTTGACATCCGTAGTGCTCAAGGTGACGATGGGTTGATCTGGGGCAACTTCTGACATTGCTGCTGCATGAGCATTAATTGCTGCTTGAGCAGCGGCTTGTGCTTGTTCGAGTCTTGAGCGTGGTGTCCCGGTAAAATTAGAAGTATTGAACGATGCGGCATCTATCTTATGATGGGGTTTCGGAAAAGCTCTATACCTCCAAGTGGCATCTGCAGACATTAAAATGCGTCTATACCATGTGGGTATAATTGCTCGACGAAGTGGGCTTACTCCGTAAATTCCATATGTTATGCGTCCGTATCTGTCTTCAATGTATATTGGTGTATCATGATACTTAATGATCATAAATTTACCACGTGGATAAACCTTCTGGGTATCTAAGTTTTCATCCAATACAAGGTAATTTGCTTCGGTAATCAAATCAGCATATTCAGTGTTACCATAGGAGCCCGCACCCTGTATACGATCCATACGGTCAATAATTGTCACGTGATCATTTGGCAACTGTGTAAGGCTTCCATTGTCATTAATCAAGATGAATAATGTACCATGAAGTTTAAGAATGGCAGCATACTGCTCATACAGACTTTTGATGTCCTGTTCTTTACTGATGGCATTTGCAACATCAACCATTTCTTTAGCAAGGGCCTTGCCTTTTGTAAAATCGAATACATTTCCATCAATTTCAATTTTATCAGGTACATGATCGATCTCATTGTAGTTCACAATAGTGAAGAATTGGAAAGCATTACGAACCATCAATGCAAAGGAATCAATTGCAGTGGCTATTTCTGGCTCGGTTGTATATAAGTGTTCTACCAGATCATCACGACTCATCGTATGGAAGTTGCTAATCCCGTCAAGGAAGTTTACAAAATCGCAAGTATTGGTTTTTTGGGGTGCCGAACCTGCAACTGCTGGGTTTGTAAAGTATTGAGTGGGAAGTTTATTACCTATCGGAGCGCTAAAGTGGTGTGTAGAGCGCCTCTTTGGTCGTGGTTTAGGCTTTGACATTGATAGGTTGGTGCTTATTTACTATATATAAAGGAGAGGGTTTGGTTAGAATGTTGCAAAACCAGGTATGACTGGATTTGTAATTATCGAAGTTTTGTTATTTGCAAGATACCATATTAGATTGGCACAACAATCTGCAACATCTTTACTTGAATTATAAACGTGATCATACTTAATTTTACCAGATGGTAATTCTTTTTTAATCAATTGATTTGCTTCTCTTTCAAGATATTCATCATATACAATATCTAATGTATATTCACCAACATCATCATTAAGATTTACCCATGTACTGTATGCATCTTCTCCAGCAATATGCTTTACACAATTAATTCCCCATTCATTTTCTAATTTTTCAACGGTTGGGAGTATAAGATCTGTATCATATAGAAATGTATCAACGTTTAATTTAGGAATCCATTCAAATATGTAGTTTTCTATATCTGATGGATTTATATATGCTTTGTTATCATCCTTCTTTTGAAATTTATTAACACCATCGATTATTATATGGTTATCATTTACATATCCAACAGCCATACCGAATGCATCATTCCTATATGCTGGATCACATGCAAGTGTGTGACTAAAATATAATGTTTCTTCTGGTATTTCATCACATAAAAATACATTTGGTATTCGTTTATTTAATCGAACCTTTCCTGGGAATACAACCCCAGTAGATACTTCTGGTCTATTTGCAAAATCTCTCCAAAATGCATCCATTCTATACTTATATTCTTCCATTAATAATTCTTTACTTAAATTTGGATTTGCTACCCAACTTTCTAATTTATAAGTAAGTGTTGTGTCTTCAAATTGACCATTATTATACAATTCGCTCATTATACCATCAATACCTTGTAATGATGATATTGCTACCACTTTTCCTTTTTGTTTAAAGGTCTGTGTAGAGTTAACAAGCTTATCGTATACCATTCTAGCCCCCATTTTAGAATCTGTCTTTGCGAATAAGTCTAGTTCATCAAAAACCACTACTTTATTTGTAAAACCGGCAGCACTATCCATTCTACTTGCTTTAACTTGCATAAATATATTTTTTTCAGGGAGATCTATACGATCATCTCTAAATTTGAGATTTGGCCACCATTGTTCAAACCATTCATTGCCTTCCATGTAGTTTCTTGCAAGCGTGTAAACACCATCTTTAGCCTGATCTGAACTCACTGCAACACAAGTGCATGCTATTGGTTGTGATCTACCATGTCCCAAGGTCAATAATCCAAAATGTTCTGCTGGATTTTCTAATGACATTAGATAAAAAAATTCATAACATAGTATGATTGATGCTAAAACTGTCTTACCTGAATTATGAACAAGCATTCCATTAGCAACATAACAATTCCCTTCTGGGACATGTAAATCATACATATCAATTGATTTACCAAGATCTTCAATTGTTTTTACCATTACAAAAGTCTTATTTGGATCAATCAATTGATCAATAACACTAGATCCTCCTTTATATAACCATGAATAGTTGTCGATTAAGATTTGATTAGATCCTTCAATACATAAATTTTTATTTATTTGGACACAATCTATACCAATTTCAATATCTTCTAATCTTTTCCAAGTAAATATTTCACCATTATATACGTAAAATTTATGATCTTTACTACACTCTATAGAAAAACCATATTCAGTAGTAAGTTTAAAGGCATCCTTTTTACCAGCGTAAATTACTTCTTTAGGTTTTACCCATTTGTTTCCATTATATACAAGTAATCCATCGATGGAATGTTCATAAATATTACGTATACTTAAAAGTCCATGATTTGTTGCAATTAATGTTTCTCCAGACAAACATCTCTGACCAGAAATCCATACCAATTTCTTGTATTCTGGTGATCCTGGTTTATATAAGTGCCTATAAAATTCATATAAGACTTCTTTTTGTTTAGGAAAAAGAGATGTAAGGCCTAATTTTTCTTCTGCAAACCATACAGGATCGTTTCTAGCACGAGTAACATCTTTAATAAATTGAATGCGATCCTTACCACTAAGTGTTTCACCTCGTTTAATTTGTACCATGATAATCTAGATATAGAACTCTTCTATTTGTATATTTACTCAAGTAAATGTTCAACTTTTTCAAGTTTTTTCATAACTTTTTCTTGACAGACTGGGCATAAAACACCACCCTCAATAACACTATATAAAATCGTTAAATTTCCTTCAATCTTGGTAACTTTCTGGGCGTCGCCCTGACCTTTCAATCGACCTTGTAACTCCGCCATAACCTTGAGTGTTTCACGGAGCTCCTTGTTTAAAGTCGTCAGTTGCTGGATTTTAACTGAGTCGTAGTTATCCTGATCCTGATTGATGTATTCAAAACAGTCACGAATTGCTCCATAAAGCGTTCCAAGTTCATCTAGGTAGAAGTCCGGGCTCGATACCCGCTTTTTGAGGTCTCCGCTTGGGGTTTGCTGAATGCTCACCACTAACTCATGATTATTGATGTGATCCATGACCTCCTCCTCGGTCATATTGAAGTGGACAGCCAAATCACGAGCATGTACGTCAGGGCGAGTGTGGAAATCACGGGTAAATTTAATACCAAATGCTCCAGATTTGCATATAGGGCATTCAGATCGGTGTAAGTGCTTCCTGACCGCAAATTCGCTATCGTCTAATTCTATATCGTCTAATGGGAATCTACTTGGTGGCATTTATATATAACCTTCAATTATAGTGAATATACTTGTGATCAACTGTATGGGCAGTAAGCATGTCTGGTTTATCATAGGCTGTGGTTGGGTGTAGTATATTGCTTGGTGGATCTACAAACAATTCATCAGCATCATTAACTTTTAGAGGACTTGTTTCATCTGCCCCAACTAATGATTTGGTATAGTCTTCGGCTAGTTTGGTTTTCCATGCTTCTACCAGTCCCTTGTATCCATGGAATTCTAGTAAACTAGCCATCATATCTTCAATCTCTTCAAGCGTGGTTTCCTGCTTAACCTCTGGAATCATGAAAGCATTGACATCATATATTATGGTGGGATCCTTGGTTGCATGATGATTAAATATATTTTGGAGTATCTTGGTACAATCTTTCTCGGTGTCTGCTGTAAATATATACTTCTCATAATCACCAATTATGATGCAAACATCATATTTACCTGATTCTTCATTTAAAGATAATTTATAGTCATTCTGGCCCTCAAGACATAGCACATTTTTGGATTTTTTACCAAATG
>ERZ795046.950-NODE-950-length-31980-cov-8.073328_pt1 | contig 31980 bp, 33 predicted proteins | sample MGYA00375130_ERZ795046 | MGnify/ENA primary metagenome ERZ795046 (study PRJEB30175, sample SAMN05720202) | activated sludge metagenome | isolation source: anaerobic digester from wastewater treatment plant | place: Japan | collected 2015-05-15 ...
TCCTCCCTGCTTTTCACAGAGTAGCCACCCGGCTGCTCCCTGATTGTCAAATATCATAAATTAGACGACACCCTGTTCAATCGGTTTATGTCTTAAAACAGATCCTGTTCAAGATATGATTGGGCGATTAAATGGGCCTGGTTTTTTTCATGAGGAACATAAACAATGTCTATTTTATCAAACAGTTTCAACATTTCAGTGGCAATGACATGAAGTTTTTGCAGGTAAATATCTTTAACTTTGAAATTTCCGCTTAACTGTTGAATGACAAGGTTACTGTCTGCATAAACTGTAATTTTTTCAGCCCTGTGTTTCATTGCTGCAATCAATCCCAGGACCAGGCCTGTATATTCGGCAATGTTGTTTGTACCCTCGCCGATATAACGACCGGATTTTTCTATGAGCCGGGAATTTTCATCTGTGATGACATACGCGCAGGCTGCTTTACCTGGATTAGGTCGGCATGTTCCATCAAAATATAAAATGAGGTGTTTCATTCTGAAAGGATTCTGCCACAGTTTTCACACTGCACAACTTCTGTTTTCCTTTTGACTTTTTCCACAAGGTATCCTGGAATATATACGTAACAGCCATTACAAATGCTTCCATTTGAGTCATGGGTAATTCTGCATATGGCGATTCCATCTTTTTTATTTTTCCTGACCCTTGCATACAGTTCCAGCAACACCATATCAATACCTGCGGCATACTCATCTCTTGTTTTCTGGATCTGGTTTCTTTCTTCCTTTAACTGATTGATTTTACTTTCGAGTTCTTTTTGCTTTGTGGTTTTTAAGTATTTGTGTTTTTCCATTTTTTCCTGGAGTTGTTTTTCCTGTTGTTTAAATTGTTCGTCCTTTTCCATATGAACAAGAATTTCGTCTTCAAGCATAGATATCTTTTTTTTCAATGTTTCAATTTCTGTCTGGAGCGCTTGATATTCTTTATTGGTTTTTACTTCGTAAAGTTTCGACTGAAGAGTTTTAATCTGTTCCTCAATTGCCTTGAGTTCGGTTTCTTTCTGTCTTCTCTCAACCCTCATATGGGTGGATGTTTTCTGGAATTCTTCAAGATCTTTCTGAATAACAATATCTTCTTTTTCAAGGGTTTTAACCTGTCGTGGTAAATCTTCCAGAAGTGCATCAATATCTTTCAATTTTATATCAAGTTCCTGGAGTTCCAGGAGTCTGTCAAGTTCTTCTTTGAGCGTTGCCATACAATAAATTTTATCAGATTTTTTCTTTCAGTCAACCATTATGAGATGAAGATGTTTTGTGTTAAAATAAATGGAAATCATTTCTAAAAAGGAATAAGGATTATGCCAGGATATTGTAAAGCCGGTCCGCCGTGGGCACATAAACTATTTCGCGGACACGGTTTAAGATGCACCCTGCCAAGAGATGTGATTCTGAATTTTTTACTGAATACAGAGGAACATTTGAGCGCAGAAGATATTTACATCCATATTCACAAAAAGCATCCGGATATTGGGTTGACAACTGTCTACAGAACGCTGGAAGTACTCAATCGTATGGGAATTATTGAAAAGTTTGATTTTGGAGACAGACGGGCAAGATATGAAGTTGTTCATCATGTGCATGACAAAGGCCATCACCATCACATTGTTTGTAAAACCTGCGGCAGAATTCAGGACTATCAGGATTTTATGGAAGAGGAAACACAATTGATAAAAAAAATAGAAAAAAAACTTGAGCAAAAACACAATTTCAACATCACAGGACATATGATTCAGTTCTATGGGCTATGTCCAGAGTGCAGTAAGAAAATGAAAAAAGATCAGGGAAAATGAAAAATTATCATATATTGCATGAACTCAAACACCATCTTCCTTTTTCAATTTTGAGCGTCAGTTTTGGTTTGATGGGTATGGGTATTTTGAATTTTCTCGCGTATCTTGTCCAGGTTCAGGATATTTCCTTTCCATCAGTGGAACTGTTTCATATTTTTCATCCTTCGCACCTTCTTTTTTCAGCCACTGCAACAACGGCTATGTTCTGGCAACACGAGAAAAATTTTTTCAAGGCAATAGTAACTGGTTTTATTGGTTCTGTGGTGATTTGCGGTATCAGTGATATTATTATTCCTTACCTATCCGGAATTTTACTCGGTGCACACATGGAGTTTCATATCTGCATTATCGAACATCCATTGATTGTTTTACCATTTGTTGTTCTTGGTATTATTGTAGGATTTCTTGCTCCAGGAACACTGGAAAAACAGGAGGGTGTTATTTTTTCACATTCACTGCATGTTTTTGTAAGCTCTATTGCTTCAATCCTTTATCTGATTGGATATGGGCTGACGGATTGGATAGCCAAAATTGGGGCTGTTTTAGTTTTTATGGTCGTTGCAGTGGTGATTCCTTGCTGTACAAGTGATATTATTTTTCCGCTCATGGTCGCAGGCAGTGATAGAAAGGAACGCTGCTGTCATTGAAAAATTGTAGCTGTTTTTTCTTGGGCAACTCTGGCTGGCAATTGAATAAGAAAAGTTGTTCCCTCGCCAGGTTTTGATCTGACCTGAATTTTTCCATCGTGTTCCCTGACAACCTTTTGAACAATGGCAAGCCCGAATCCTGTTCCTCTTGAACCCTTGGTTGAATAGAAAAGGTCAAAAATCTTGTTCATAGCATGTTCAGGAATACCCTTTCCATTATCAGAAATTTCCAGTTCAATGATTTTCGTTTCAGGAAGATATCGTGTTGAAATTGTAATAATTCCATTTTTCCCTTCCACAGCGTCGATGGCATTGATTAAAAGATTTGAAACCATTCTATCAATACGTTCCGGGTCCACTGCTGTTTGAGGTATGGATGCGTCATAATTCTCAATAAATTTTATTTCCCTTTCTTTAAAAGATTCTTTTACGATTGCAACGGTTTCTGCCACCACGTTGTTAAAATTGCACAAATTCAATTCTGGTGCCCTATCTTTTGCATAATCAAGCATGGAAAGTACCATTGTCTTCATTCTTTGATAGCTTCTGTTCAATATGCCAGCACCTGTCTCAATTTCCTGAAAGTTTTTATCCTTTAATCCATTATTGAGCATTTCAATACCACCTTCCAGCCCGGTAAGTAAATTTTTTATGTCATGAGAAATGCTTCCTATTGTTTGTCCGAGAATGACAAGCTGTCTATCGCGAAGTATTTTTTGATTCAATTTGAAATTGCTCAGAGCAAAACTGACCATGGTGCTGCCAGCAAGGATGAGAGTGGTTTCTTCAGGTGTAAAAGTGCCACGCGAGTGTTTTCTCCCTATCAGGAAAACACCAAATTTTTCAGAGGTTGTTCTGAGGGGAGTAATAAGCAAATTGAATTTCCTGGTTCCAATTTTTGTATTTTCATATAGTTGCACTTCTCCTGCGTCAAATCTTTCCTGGGCAAAAGCATGAAATTCATCAGGAAGAGAAAAATTTTCAGGTAAAATTTTATATCCAGGGATCAACATATTTTCATTCTCGTGTTTTAAAAATCCCATAATAAGGTCAACTTTCATTACTTTTTGAATCTGGTTGCCAAGAATACTTAACAGTTCAATTTCGTTTGCAAGAGTTGCCATGCTTTCGGCAAGATTATGAATAAGAAGCACCTCGCTCAAAAATGGGTAAAAACTTTTTTCAATCGTTTTCATATTTTCCAGAAGGCCATCAACAAAGTTGTCAACATCTGAAATTTTTTCTTTTGTGGATGTTTTTTGTTCAAGATCCTTTATGAGAAGGTTGACTTTATCAGCAAGGAACTCAACCGGTTTGACAATCACCGGGTTCACCACAAATTCAATGGGTTTAATCACAGCATCCAGCGCTTCTGAAAAAGGATTTCTTTTTCTTTTTTTGCTCATTTTTGTATCTCGGTTAACATTTTTTTATTATAACTACTGTTTCCAGGAAAACATATAAAATGGACGGTGCGCCTGCCTCACTTTCTCGGCAGGCCTGCTATACGATGCTCATTATTCTTCGCATCAGCAGGGATTTGGCGCCCTCGTCTCCCACTACGACTCGGGTCGGCCCGCCCTGCCTCACCGACTCGGCAGGCCTGCCAAACAATGCTCTTTATTCATCGCATTGGCAGCCAGCCGCACAGGTTCCCGCTTACTCGAACCTAAACGTCGTCTCGCACACTGCGCTTCGGTCAGCGGGCTCACCTTCTCGCCCTTAGTGCTACACGGTGCTCGTTCTTCCTCGCACCAGCACCGCTCCATTCAAATCCTGCTTCTGTAAGAAAACGATGTGGGCGGTGCGCCTGCCTCACTTTCTCGGCAGGCCTGCTATACGATGCTCATTATTCTTCGCATCAGCAGGGATTTGGTGCCCTCGTCTCCCACTACGACTCGGGTCGGCCATCCGCACAGGTTCTCGCTTACTCGAACCTAAACGTCGTCTTGCACACTGCGCTTCGGTCAACGGGCTCACCTTCTCGCCCTTAGTGCTATACGGTGCTCGTTCTTCCTCGCACCAGCACCGCTCCATTCAAATCCTGCTTCTGTAAGAAAACGATGTGGGCGGTGCAGGATTTGAACCTGCGGCCTCCTCCGTGTGAGGGAGGCGCTCTTGCCCCTGAGCCAACCGCCCATGCTTTTTATTTTATCACATTCTAAATAGAAAAGGATATATCCCGTTTTCCAGATATTCTCTGGATGATCATTAAAGCCGCAAAGCTTATAATCATTCCAAGTACTCCTAAAGCAGATGCAATATAAGGGCCATCAGTTATTCTTCCGGCAAGCTGGTAAATTCCTTTTGCAATCGGAAAATACTGTTGTTTGTTCACCAGTATTAAACTACTTGAAACCTCCATCATAGAAAACGCAAAAGAGAATATGAACCCTGCTATAATTCCGTTTCTTAACATTGGCATTGTAATACTGACAAAGGTTTTCCATCTTGATGCACCAAGGTTAAATGCGGCTTCTTCACAGGAAATATCAATCTGTTGAAAGTTTGCGACAACCGCTCTTACTGCAAAGGGTAAACGTCTGAGAACATAAGCCACTATAAGCAGAAACATTGGAAAATTTCTCGGGTCAAAAATGGTTTCTGAGAACGCAAGGACATAGGAGAACGCGAAGACAATGCCGGGCACAGCCATTGGAAGAATGACAAAACTTTCAAGAATATTTTTCCCCTTTATTTGCGATCTGGACAGAATGAGGCCTGTTGCAACACTGATGATCATAATCAATAGCCCTGTAATAATACAATAAACCGTGCTGTTAATCAGACTGATTCTTGCAATTGGATGAAGGAATACATCTCTATAATATTGAATTGTCCATCTATCTGGAAGAATTGTGAAAAACCATTTCTGGGAAATTGAATTAAGAATGACTGATATGTGTGGAAGGAGTGAGACAAAAACTAAAAACCCGAGAAAAACCGAAATTGCTATTGATACACTTGCAGGAACGTGCAGGGGGTCCATTGTTGTCTTATATCTTGCTATGCCCACGAAAGACATTTTTCCCAGCAAATACCTGGTAAAGAAAAACAGTATCATTGCAAGAATACAGATAAATATGATGAGAACATAACCGGCTGGATTTGAATAAATGTCTGTAAGGGATTGAAATATTAAAACCGGAATCAGGTTCGGATAATCAAATACAATGGGGGTACCAAGGTCAGTGAGGGACCATATGAGCACAAGGAATGCGCCGGCGAAATATCCTGGTAAAGAAAGTGGAAAAATGATTTTTCTGAAATTTTGAAATACAGAAGCACCAAGATTTTCCGCGGCTTCAATGCAGGAACCTTCTATATTTTCAAGGGAAGAAAGAATGTTCAAATAAATAATGGGATATAGATGAAGGACCTGGAGTATGAAAATTCCTGTAAGTCCGGTTCCAAGAAAATCTACGGGTGTTGTTGTAATGCCGAGTTTCATAAGTACCAGATTGACGGGGCCAAAACGTGAGAGAATCTGTCTCATGGCTATGGCAGAAACGAAAGGTGGTGCCACAAGAGGAAGAAGAAATGCTTTTCGCCAGAAATTTTTCATGGGTATTTTTACAAAACTCATTACATAAGCCAGTGGAAAACCGATAATACTGGTTGCAATGGTCACTGAAATTGCGAGAAAAATGCTATTAATAAAACTCTGGCGTACACTGATGTTTGACCATACAACAGGAAAAAGGTGAATGGAAACATCAGCTGATTTCCAGAAAACAAATACAAGTGGATAACCTGTAAAGATGATGAAAAACAACAATAGTGCAAAAAATAAATTTTTCATTGTTCTATTTTGAACAGCAAAATGTTTTCCGGGTCAATCCCGATTACATAAATCCTGTCCTTCTGTTGATTGAATGATACAGGGGATAGTGTCGCTTTGAAAAGTATGTTGTTTTTCTTTAACAATGCATTGATGAAAGTGCCTGCGTATTCATGTGAATGAAGTTTGCATTCAATTTTGGTGGCTGTATCCTGGTGTGCCGGGAATTGGATAAATTCTGGCCTGAATCCTGCGATCACCTGTTGATTGACAGAAAATTCATGTTCCGATTTTGATTCAAGCATTCCAATGTCTGTTTCAATGTAATATGAACCATTTTTGATTTTTTTCACAACGCCACGAATTTCATTCAACTGTCCAAGAAATCTCGCGGTCTGTAAAGACGAGGGTTTTTGATAGATAGTTTCTGGCCGTCCCGTTTCAACAATTTTACCATCAAGCATTACTGCAATTGTGTCGGCAAGATACATTGCTTCCTTCTGGTCATGTGTCACGTATATTGTGGTGATTCCAAGATTTTTCTGTAGTGTTTTAATTTCCTGTCTTAATTGGTCTCTGAGGTGTGCGTCAAGGTTGCTTAACGGTTCATCAAGAAGAAGAATGTCAGGTTCAACAACCAGTGCTCTTGCAAGAGCCACGCGTTGTTGTTGTCCTCCAGAAAGTTGCTGTGGTTTTTTTGTGGAATGTTGTTGTAAATCAACCATGTCAAGCACTCTGTTGACCTTTTCCTGGATATCATTGACAGGTATTTTTCTTATTCTGAGCCCGAAGGCGACATTTTCAAAAACTGTCATATGTGGCCACAAACTATAATTTTGAAAAACCATTGCCATGTTTCTTTTGCTGGCTGGAATATATGTAATATCTTTTTCTTCAATAAGGATCTTTCCACCATCCGGGACGACAAATCCTGCAATGATTCGAAGTAGTGTTGTTTTACCACTTCCTGAAGGTCCAAGCAGGGCAAAAAATTCAGATCTATCAACCCTGATGGTTATGCTGTCAAGGATGGTTGTCTCATTATATTTTTTTATGATATTCTCAGCAGCAAGTTTTACCTTCATTTCATTTCCTCTGCATGTATTTCCACCAGGTCTCTGTCTTCAAGAACATAGTCCCTGCCTGCAATGACTGGATTTCCTGTTCCCTGCTTCCACAATCTTGCGTATTTGAAAGTTTTAACCAGGTCCTTGTGAATGGATTTTGCCAGGTCCTCAAGTGTGGAATTCGCCGCAATGGTATAAGGGTCTTTCATTTCAGGTGGTTTGCCTGGAATTTTTGTATAAACCCTGATAATATCAAGTTTTATAAATATTTGTTCTGCAAGCAAGTCAAGATTAATTTTTTGTAATACAGAAACTGGTATAATGTGATCGCCTATCGGGTAAAGTTCGGATAGCACATTTTTTATGTCTTTCCACGAAGGGATATCTATTTTATTTCCAGCCCATAGTATCTTTTTTGTGAATTCCCAGGTACCGGGTGTTTTTATGTTGAATTGTTCCAATACCTGCATGGTTTCATCCATTTTTTCAAGTATATCATCGTCAGAGAGATCAAGAAGGAGAAGAATTACATCACTTTTTCGCATCATATCGCCGAGCCAGTTTTCAGAAATTCCTGACGAAAGGGCAGGACTGTCAATTACCTGAATCTGTATATCCTGATATTGAAGCATTCCTGGTTGAGGAATTTTTGTTGTGAATGGATAATCTGCAATTTCTGGCTTTGCTTTTGTTATTGCTGCAAGAAGGCTTGATTTTCCAGTATTTGGCGGACCTGCAATGATAACCTGGCCTGCACCTTCCCTTTCAATTGTTGGAACAGGACTTCCCCTTGATATTACCTTTTTTTCAGATGCTTCCTTCCTGAGTTTTGCAATTTTTGATTTGAGTTCTTTTTGAAGTTTTTCAGTCCCTTTATGTTTTGGCATGATTGCCATCATCTCAAGGAGAATGGCAATTTTTTCTTCTGGTGTTTTTGCGTTTTTTAATTCTGCTTCTTTTGTATGATAATGTGGAGGAAGATTTGCGACCATATAAACCTCCTCACGCAACGGTTGTAATTTTCTGATAAAGTACCCTGTTTAAAAACTGTCCTGTGTACGATTTTTTATTTTTTGCGACTTCCTCAGGAGTCCCAGTACAAACAACCTGACCACCTCTGTCTCCGCCTTCAGGACCGAGGTCTATGATATAGTCGGCAGACTTTATCACTTCTATATTGTGTTCAATAACCACAACAGTGCTTCCTTTGTCCACCAATCTGTTCAACACTACCAGCAATTTTTGGATGTCATAAAGATGAAGGCCTGTTGTGGGTTCGTCAAGTATGTAGAGTGTTTTTTCGTTTCCCTTTCTGGAAAGTTCTGCGGCAAGTTTCACCCTCTGGGCTTCTCCGCCCGAAAGGGTTGTGGCTGGTTGTCCCAGTTCAAGATAGCCCAATCCGACGTCACACAGTGTCTGCAGTTTTGTTGATATAGGATGAATGTGTTTGAAAAAGTCAAGCGCTTCCTCAATTCTCATTGCCAGAATTTCTGCAATATTTTTGCCGCGATACGTAATTTCAAGGGTTTCTCTATTGTATCTTTTTCCACCACAAACATCGCAGGGAATAAAAACATCTGGAAGGAAATGCATTTCAATTTTCATGATGCCTTCTCCCTGACATGCCTGACATCTTCCATCCCTCAGATTAAAACTGAATCTGCCAGGTTTATAGCCCCTGATTCTTGATTCCTGTGTATAACTGAACAATTTTCTTATAAGGTCAAAGATGCCAGTGTAAGTGGCTGGATTTGACCTCGGGGTTCTTCCGATTGGAGATTGGTCAATGATAACAACCTTGTCGGTATTTTCTATGCCCACAATGGCTTTGTGTTTTCCTGGCAACGTTTTTGCATCATAAAGTATTTTTCGCAAGCCCTGGGTGAGAACATCGTCAATCAAACTGCTTTTTCCAGAACCACTCACGCCTGTGACACAAACAAAAAGTCCCAGGGGGATATCAACATTGATGTTTTTCAGGTTGTTGTGAGATGCACCGATAATGGAAATGTATTTGTCCTGTGGTTTACGTCTTGTTTTTGGAACAGGAATGGATAACATACCTGCCAGATATTTACCAGTAATGGACCTTTCAGAAAGCATAATTTCTTCTATGGTGCCACAACCAACAATTTCTCCTCCATTTTTCCCTGCTCCAGGACCAAGGTCTATGATATAATCAGCATTTCTCATCATTTCTTCGTCGTGTTCTATTACAATGACTGTATTGCCCAGAGAAGATAGATGTTTTAGTGTTGTTATCAATCTACTGTTGTCCCTTGGATGCAATCCTATGCTTGGTTCATCCAGAATATACAGGACACCAACCAATCCTGAACCTATCTGGGTTGCAAGTCTGATTCTTTCTGCTTCTCCGCCTGAAAGGGTATGGGTCATCCTATCAAGTGTCAGATAATCAAGTCCCACTTCTTCAAGAAAACTCGTTCTGCTTATGATTTCTTTGAGAATTTGTCTGGCGATCATTTGCTGTTTTTCCATAAGATTAAGATTCTCAAAAAATCGCTTTACAGAGGAAACACTCATTCTACACACATCCATGATGGACTTGTTTTCAACTGTTACTGCCAGTACTTCTGGTTTTAATCTATCTCCATTACAGGAAGGACATACAAGTTCCCTCATGTACTTCATGATTTCTTCACGTCTGAATTCACTTTCTGTTTGTTGAAAAAGTCGTTCAAGGTTTGGAATCACCCCTTCATAGCCCTCTTCTTCATCCCCATAAAGAATGAAATTTATTTCCCTGTCAGACAAATCGCATACACGGGTATCCAGAGTTTTCCCTATGTGACGCAACATACTTCTTAAAAGTCCCCTATAATAGAAAAATATGTGCCTGCCTCCAGTATCCTGCCATGCCTTGATGGCTCCTTCTCTGAATGTTTTATTTCTGTCTGGGATCACAAGTTCAGGGTCTATTTTCATCAAAAATCCCAATCCCTTGCACTCAGAACATGCGCCATACGGGCTATTAAATGAAAAATTTCTTGGTTCAAGCTGGTCAAAACTGATTCCACAGACAGGACATCCAAATTTCTCATTAAACAACTGGTCTGAACCGTTCTGATTGACAATAAGTAAACCTTTGCCGATTTTCAATCCCATTTCAACACTTTCAGCAATTCTCTGTCTGTCTGAGGACTTCTCAAGTTCATCAATTACGACTTCAATGGAATGGGTTTTATATCTTTTTAAAGAAATTTCGTCGTCAAGGTCAAAAATTTTTCCATCTATACGGACTTTCAAAAATCCTGATTTTCTGATTTCTTCAAGAAATTTTCTGTATTCTCCTTTTCTTCCGCGAATGATCGGTGCAAGCATCAGAAGTTTTGTTTTTTCAGGAAGCGTCATAATTTTATCAATAATCTCGCTTGATGATATGCTGGAAATTGGTCTGCGACATTCCGGACAGTGTGGTTGGCCAATTCTTGCGTAAAGCAGTCTGAGATAGTCGTAAATTTCAGTAGTCGTGGCAACAGTTGAGCGAGGATTTGAAGCCGATTTTCTTTGTTCAATTGCAATTGCAGGAGGGAGACCAAAAATATGGTCAACATCAGGTTTTTTCATCTGTTCGAGAAATTGCCTTGCATAAGCAGACAGACTTTCAATATATCTTCGCTGTCCTTCAGCATAGAGAGTGTCAAAAGCAAGGGATGACTTTCCTGACCCGGAAATGCCGGTAATCACGATAAACTTGTTCCTCGGTATCTTAACAGAAATATTCTTGAGGTTGTGTTCCCTCGCTCCCTGAACGATAATATAATGTGCGCTTTCTTCAGGTATCATGTTTTGATTTTTTATTTCCTGATCCATCGTGTTCCATACGGGGTGTCTTCAAGAACAATACCCGATTCAGCAAGTGTGTTTCTTATCTGGTCGGCAAGTGTGAAATTTTTTTCTTTTCTTGCCTGTTCCCTTTTTTTGATAAGGTTCACAATTTCTTCAGGCAATTTTTCAACCGGTTCAATAATGGCAATCACTTCATTTATTCTATCAAAAAACTCAATAATCTTTTTTGCATCACCGCCTGTAATTTTGTTTTTTTCACAAATTTCGTTGATACCGTGCATAAATTTGAATACTTCTGACATTGCCAGGGATATATTTAAATCATCGCTTAGCGCACCGACAAAACCCTCTGATGCTTCATTGATGTATTTTTCTATGTCCTGATGAACCTGGCGCGAATGTTCTTCATTTTCCAGAGCAAAAGAAATTCGTTGATAGAATGCCTGTACATGCTTTATTGTTTTTTCCGCCTGTTTAAGCGATTGCTCTGTAAAATTCAATGGGTCCCTGTAATGGGTGGTCATAAGAAGATATCTGATTTCAGACGGGTGGTAACCTTTGTTCAACAGATCTCTCAGCGTATAAAAATTTCCCTTTGATTTTGACATTTTTTCGCCGTTGACAAGAAGATGTGCACAGTGTAACCAGTAGTTTACAAACTTTTTGCCTGTCGCTGCTTCGCTCTGGGCAATTTCATTCTCATGATGTGGAAAGATATTATCAACACCACCGGTGTGAATATCAAATGTTTCACCAAGATATTTCATGCTCATCGCAGAACATTCAATATGCCAGCCAGGTCTACCCCTGCCAATTTCTGTGTCCCAGAAAAATGGTTCGTTCTTTGTGGCTTTCCACAAAGCAAAATCTCTCACCTCGTCTTTCTCATATTCGTCCGCATCAGTACTTGAAGTGAGAAGGTTTTCAAAATCATAATGAGAAAGTTTTCCATAGTTCGGAAATGTACTGATTTTATAGTATATTGAGCCATTTTTTTCATACGCATGTCCCTTTTCAATGAGTTGTTTTATCAAAGAGACCATTTCAGGGATGTGCTGGGTTGCTCTTGGAAAGTATGTTGCTTTTTTCAATTTGAGGCATTCCATATCCTCAAAAAATGCTTTGATATACCGTTCTGTATATTGATCAAGAGATACACCTTCTTTTATTGCACCAGCAATGGTTTTATCGTCAATGTCAGTGATGTTCATGACCCTGATAACTCTGTATCCTGCATATTCCAGAAATCTATGAAGAATATCTTCAAAAACATATGCTCTGAAGTTTCCTATGTGTGCATAATCATACACTGTTGGGCCACAGGTATACATTTTTATCACACCGTCTTCTATTGGTTTAAACTCTTCCTTCTGTCTTGAAAGCGTATTAAAAAACAAAATTCGGGTCATGGTTTTCTCTTTATCAAGGGGTCCGTGAAAATATCCTTTTCGTCAAAACTTGGTGAAGAGAATTCTGAAATGATTGCTCCCTGGTTCCCTGCCTGGAACCAGTGAAGGGTGTCAGGGAGCAGTGTATACTGGTCTCCGGGTTTCAGTACAATTTCGTGAAATACTGTGAAATATTCCTTTCTGAAATCAGGTACTTTTGCTTTCATCGGTGTAGTTTGCTGACCGGGAACCATTAAATAAACCTCTCCCCATCTGCATCTGAATGTTTCCATCTTTCCTGGGTTGTTTGGTCCCAGAGGGCCATGTTTATGCTCCGGGCAGGTTTGCCCCGGAAGAAGAATCAATTCTTTTGCGCAATACCTGTCGTTATTGACGTAAACGATAATTTGTAATCCAATAATTTCTGGTTTTCCAAGCCCGAGTTCAACGATTTCCATTGATGCAATTTCCTCGTCCCTTACAGCGATGCAGGCCTTTTTCAATATCTCCGTTGCCGCTTTTTTTAATTCAAGTGTTTTTGCTTTCGAAATCATCTTGTTATATATGTTAGAAATCCACCAATTCGCTTCACAGCTCGTTGTTTCCCGAGCAGTTCTATCAATTCAAACAATCCTGGTCCCTTTGTTGTTCCTGTAAGCGCAAATCTCAGAGGATGAAAAACCTCGCCTGTTTTCAAATTGTTTTCTTGACAGAATTTTCTTATCATGTCTTCAATGTTTTCTTTTTCAAATGGTTCAAGACGTTCCAGATTAGATTTCAAAGCATTGAGTATCCTCGATGTCTGGTCTGTTTTGAATTTTTTCGTCAATTCAACATCCCATGAAATATCTTCTGTGATGAAATACCCTGTTCTTTCCGCAACATCTTCAAGAGTTTTTAATTTCTCTTTTTCCATCTCAAGCGCTTTTTCAATAATATCTCTGTGCTGCTGTAAGTCGGATTCATGATAACCTGCTTTTTCAAGAAACGGTATGGAAAGATCAAGAATTTCTTTCGCTGGTTTCATGCGCAAATATTGACTGTTAATCCATAGAAGTTTTGCCGGATCAAAAATTGCATTTGAGAGATTGCATGCTTCAAGTGAAAATTCCTGTATCAATTCCTGCCGTGAAAAAATTTCCTGGTTATTTTTGCTGCTCCACCCTAAAAGAGCAAGATAATTAAACATCGCATCCGAGAGGAATCCTTTTTCTCTGTATTGCCTCACGCTTGTGGCTCCATGTCTTTTACTGAGTCGGGTTCTATCAGGTCCAAGTGTCATTGACATGTGAGCAAACATGGGAATGGTGTGACCCAGGGCTTCAAAAATCAGTATATGCTTAGGAGTGTTTGAAAGATGGTCTTCACCCCTGACTACATGTGTAATCTGCATGTGCAGGTCGTCAATGACCACCGCAAAATGAAATGTTGGGATGTCGTTTGATTTCATAATTATAAAATCATTGAGTGAACCTGGTTCAAATTTTACAATACCTCTGATGATATCGTTGACAACAATTTCTTTGTGTGGAACCTTGAATCTCAATACTGGTTTTCGTCCCTGCGTCTGAAATTCCTTAATTTGTGATTCTGTTAGGTTTCTGCAGTAATTATCGTATCCCGCAGCCCTGTCGGGTGAACCCGGCATCACCCTGTTTTCTATTTCTTCCTTTGTACACCAGCATCTGTAAGCCTTACCCTCTGACAGAAGTTTATTGGCATACTCCCTGTACAGATGTAACCGTTCAGTTTGTCTGTACGGACCAAAGGATCCACCACAATCAGGGCCTTCGTCCCATGTTAGACCAAGCCATTTCAAATCTTCTATAATGCTTTCTTCAAATTCTTGTTTTGATCTTTCTGTATCGGTGTCTTCTATTCTTAAAATGAACCTTCCATTATTCTTTCTTGCGAACAAGTAGTTAAACAGCGCTGTCCTTGCGTTTCCTATATGAAGAAACCCTGTGGGACTTGGTGCAAACCTGACCCGTATCATAGTTGCCTCCCTAAAAGATCTGGGTAGTTTAATATATTAATGTACCTGTTTTTGCGATTTATGTCAAAGGTCTGTGCTTTTTGACAATTGATGAAATATGAGTATAATCAATAGAGAGTATGAAATAGGAAAAATGACTGCGGAGGAAAGATGCCTAGAAAATATGAAGCGTGTACACTTCTTGACCCTGAACTTGATCAAAATGGTCTTGAAGCAGAAACATCAGCGATTTTGCAGGTTATAAGTTCATCTGGAGCGAATGTGGTTCATAGTGAATTGTGGGGTAGACGTGGGTTGATGTATCCGATTAAAAAGAAAAAAGAAGGATACTATTATCTTTTTTATTTTGAGTGCAATCCACAGGATTTAAGAAAAATGGAGGAGGGGCTCAAACACAGAGAAAAAATTCTCAGAATCCTTGTGATTGCAAAAAAAGAATTTCCTGAATTTGTGAAAAATGGCAAATCCGAGTCTTAATAAAGTTTTTCTGATTGGACGGCTGACAAGGGATCCTGAGATGCGATATACCCCCTCAGGCAGTGCTGTGACCAGTTTTGGCCTGGCAGTGAACAGAGAATATACAACAAAAGACGGGGATAAAAGAGAAGAACCATGCTTTGTGAATCTTGTGGTCTGGGGGAAAAGGGCAGAAATATGCTATGAGTATTTAAAAAAGGGTTCACTGATTTTTGTGGAAGGCCGGTTGAATTATCGTCAGTGGGAAACTTCTGATAAAGAAAAGAGGTCCACGCTGGAAGTAAATGTTGAAAACTTTCAATTTCTTGATAAATCATTACCCGAGATAAAAGGAGAGATGGTCAATGGAACAAAAAACGAGGGATTCAAGGAAGAAACGGACACCCAGGAAAAAGAAACGGGCGAAGGGTTGTAAGTTCTGCGAAGACAAAGTACACGACATTGATTACAAGGATATCGGTCGGATCAGAAGGTATATGAGCGGACGAGGCAAGATTCTGTCTTCAAAACTGACCGGTGTTTGTGCGCGGCATCAAAGAGCCCTTACAAAAGCAATTAAACGCGCCAGGTATATGGCTCTTCTTCCCTATATTCAGGTTTAAGGAGCAGAACAATGAAGATTATTCTTATAAAGGATATCAAGGGTCTCGGACAGGAAGGGGATGTATGCGAAGTGAAGGACGGATACGCAAGAAACTATCTTATTCCGAGAGGTTTGGCGATTGAGGCAAATGAAAAAAATATCAAGAAGGTTGAAGAAATTAAACGACTAGTGGCGCTAAAAAGGGAAAAGTTATTGAAGGAAGCAGAGGCGCTTCAGAAAAAATTGAACAAGATATCAATTACCATTGAAGCCCACGCTGGTGAAGAAGAAAAATTGTTTGGTTCTGTTACTGCTGAGGATATAGCGATTTCTTTAAAAAACCAGCATGATGTTGAGATAGACAGGCATCAAATTCATCTTGAAGAACCCATCAAAAAACTTGGCATTTATAAGATTCCGGTACACCTCATTGGAGAGATTAACGCGGAATTGAAGGTCTGGATCGTAGAGAAGCAGGAAACTTCGTAAGATAATAAACGGTTATCAAACCGGTTGATGCGAATTTGCCCCGTGGTAATGCTGGTAGGAATCATGGCTAACAAAAAGAACTTGCCCGTCAACGAACAGGCTCCACCTCAAAATATTGAGGCAGAAAAAGCACTTCTTGCGTCAATGCTTCTTGAAGAGGATGCTCTGATGCGGGGACTGGAAATTATTAGAAAAGAGTTTTTTTATGACAACCGTCATCAGTTAATTTTCAGTGCTATCCAGGACCTTTTTGAAAAAAATATCAAATGCAACATTATCACACTGACGAATTATTTCAAGGAGACAAACAAGATTGACCTGGTAGGTGGAATATCATACCTGACATCCCTTTTTGATTTTGTTCCGACTGCGGCCCACATAGATGACTATGCAAAGATTGTTCGAGAAAAGTTCATACTTCGTTCCCTGATTAATGTTTCCACCAGAATTGTTTCAGAAGCATATGCCTGTAACCAGGATGTCGACAGTTTACTCGATAGTGCTGAAGCCATGATTTTTGATGTTTCAGAACATATGAACGCAAGGGAAGCATACCCGATATCAATGCTTGTAAAAGAAAATCTTGATCTTTTTGAGAAAATTCACACACACCAGGGTCATGTGACAGGATTGCCAAGCGGATACATAGATCTTGACAATATTACATCAGGTTTTCAGAGATCTGATTTTATTATCATTGCAGCCAGACCTTCCATGGGAAAAACTGCTTTTGCCTGCAATATTGCCCAGAATCTTGCGGTTACTCAAAATATACCGGTGTTGATTTTCAGTCTTGAAATGTCAAAAGAACAACTTGTTCAGAGAATGCTGTGTTCTGAAGCCCGTATTGATTCTTCTTCCATGAGAAAAGGAATTCTTTCAGATCGTGAAATGGGTAAACTGATTCAGGCAGCAGGAATTCTTGAAAAAGCACCAATTTTTATTGATGATACTCCTGCGCTTTCCATATTTGAAATAAGAGCAAGAGCACGGAGATTGAAATCAAGAGAAAACATACAACTTGTGGTTGTTGATTATCTTCAGTTAATGAGGGGAAGGGGAAGATACGAAAACAGGCAGCAGGAAATCACAGATATTTCAGCGTCATTGAAAGCAATGGCAAAGGAACTTTCAATTCCTGTGATAGCGCTTTCACAGATGAATAGATTAATAGAAAGAAGAGAAGATAAACGGCCGATTCTTGCTGATCTCAGGGAAAGCGGTTCTATTGAACAGGATGCCGACCTTGTAATATTCATTCACAGAGAAGAGCAATACGACGAGTCAGAAGAAACAAAGGGGTTGACCGATATTATTATCGCGAAACATAGAAACGGTCCGATCGACCGTGTTCACCTGACATTTCTGAAAAACTGTTTAAGATTTGAAAACTGTTCAAAAAGGCAACCAACATGATAGGGTTGATAAATTCTCTGGGAAAACTCACCCTTGAAGCTATTTGCTATCTTGGTGAAATTACATTCATTACTACCAGCGCAATAAAAAAAATTTTTACTGATGCTTTCAGAAGAAAAAAACTACTGTTTGAGCAGATGGCAAAAATTGGGATTGATTCATTTCCTCTTGTTGGAATCATTGCCTCTTTTACGGGGATGGTGATGGTGATGGAAATCGCTTTAACATTGAAAAAATTTGGTGCCGAAAGTTATGTGGGTGGTATTGTCAGCGTTTCAATGGTAAGAGAACTCGGACCCATTATCGTGGCGCTTATTGTCGCGGGAAGGGTTGGCGCTTCAGTCGCAGCAGAAATTGGCAGCATGAAAATCACAGAACAAATTGATGCTCTTGAGGTTTTTGGGGTTGATCCTGTGTCCTATCTTGTTACTCCACGTTTGTTTGCTTCTATGGTAATGATGCCGATACTAACGATTATGGCGAACTTTTTAAGTATTATTGGGGGGTATATCATTGCTGTGTATCTTGTTCATATCACATCAGGAGTATACCTGTATCAGAGTTTTGAATACATTACACTCAAGGATATACTTGTGGGGCTTGCCAAAGCGTTCGTTTTTGGCATTCTTATCACAGTAGCATCCTGTCTTGAAGGATTAAAGACATCAGGAGGCGCAGAGGGTGTGGGTATTTCAACCACAAGAGCCGTTGTTCATGCATTCTTCCTTGTAATTCTAGCAAATCTTGTTCTCACAGCAATTTTTTATTTTTTATAAAATGGTTATAGAAATCGAAAATCTCGTTGTGCGTTTAAAGGATATGAAAATCCTGAAGGAGATCAGTTTGAATGTTGCAGAGAATGAGACAGTTGTCATTCTTGGTCCTTCTGGTTCTGGCAAAACTGTGCTGCTCAAAACCCTTCTTGGGTTGACAACGCCATCTGATGGGAAACTGATTGTGCTGGGTAAAGACATGTTTAATATTTCAAAAGAAGAACTGCTCCAATTAAGAAAAAAGACAGGAGTTGTGTTTCAGTCCGCAGCACTGTTTGATTCAATGAGTATCTGGGAAAATGTTGGTTTTCACCTTCTGGAGTTTCTGAGATTGCCTGAAGAAGAGGTGCGTAAGAAAGCAGAACAGATGCTGCTTGCAGTAGGGCTTTCAGGAATACTGGACAAAATGCCAGATGAATTGAGTGGTGGTATGCGGAAAAGGGTTGGTATCGCAAGAGCGCTGATGAGTGAACCAGAAGTTCTTTTTTACGACGAACCCACAGCAGGGCTTGATGTGATCACATCTGCCAGTATTACCAAATTAATGAAGAAAATTCACATGGAATTTCAAACGACAGACCTCATTGTAACGCATGATCTTTCAATTGCAAGATATCTTGCAGACAGAATCGCTGTGATTAAAGAAGGAAAAATTATTGAGACAGGGACATGGGAACAACTGCTTCATTCAAAGGATGAATTTGTCAAATATTTTCTAAATATTGGAGCCGCCTATGAAAACGAAAAGTTTTAATTTGCAATTCAGGGTAGGATTATTTATTTTTCTCGGACTGATCATATTTTTTGTGTTCATTTTTTCCCAGGGCAAAATTCTTCGTGGAAAAGGGTACGAATTGAAGATTGCTTTTAACTATATTGGCGGGCTTGACCCTGGAGCGCCTGTAAGGGTGAGTGGTTACAGGGTTGGAGAAGTAAGAAGTATAGATCTTGTTATGGAACAGGACCAGCCGAGAATTATTGTTACTGTTCGAATAAAACCAGAAGTACGACTTGGAAGACATAGCAGATTTATGGTGAGAAACTATGGCATTATTGGTGAAAAATATATGGAAATAATGTCAACCGGGTTGAAAGATGTTCCACTTATAGAGCCAGGGGAAACTTTGAAAGGCGAAGATCCTCTTCCTCTTGAAAAATTCCTTAGCGCAGGAGAAGATATTCTCAAAAACGTAAACAATTTGCTGGTTTCTTTGAACAATGTTACTTCAGATGAAAATTTAAAGAAACAATTACTTCAGATTGTGCAGGGAACAAACCAGGTTCTTTTGAAAGCATCATTTGCAATTGACAATATCAATGTGCTTGCCTCAAACTGGAATAAAACGTCGCTGGAACTCAACAAAACAATAGCAGGTATCAGACCCGAAATTTCTGACCTTATTACAAGCGCAAAATCAGCGTCTCAGGAAATAAACAAAATTGTTCTTTCAAATAGTGACAGAATTAACAATATTATTTCAAATCTTGATCAATCAACTGATAAACTGGAACAAACGATGTTAGAAGTTTCTACCAGCATTAAGAATGTTAGTGAAACATTTGTGAAAACAGGAACTAAAATTAATAATTTTGTTGACAAAGTAGAAAATCAGGGGCTTGTTGCCGACCTTATTTCTGACACTGAGATTGTGAACGATATCAAAATTACCATGAAAAATTTGAAGCAGACATCTTTGGATCTTGACATTGCTCTTACAAAATTGGGATATGCGAGCGAGCAGTTAGCATCTATTCTTTCAGATATCAGGGCAGGAAAAGGCACAGTTGGAAAACTGGTTGCAAAAGATGATCTTTATAATCAGATTTTTGAAATGATTCAGGATTTGAGGGCTCATCCATGGAAAATTCTTTTCAGAGGAAGGTAAAGTGACAAAAGAAAAGAAAATTTTCTCCTGCCAGGAATGTGGATATGCCACAGTGAGATGGCTTGGAAAGTGTCCATCCTGTGGGGCATGGAACTCTTTTCATCAGGAGACAATTTCTCACCACGGCCCGATGACAGAATATGAAAAACAAAAACCAGTTTCTCTGGGTGAAATAAAGGTCGGGCAAAATATCAGAATACCGATAGGGACAGGTGAGCTGGATAGAGTTCTGGGTGGTGGACTCGTTGGCGGCAGCGTTATTCTTCTTGCAGGAGAGCCAGGAATAGGAAAATCTACTCTTGTATTGCTCTCTGCCTCGAAACTTTCAGGACAGGGAAAGAAAGTACTTTATGTTTCGGCTGAAGAATCTCTTGACCAACTGGCAATGCGCGCCGATAGGCTCGGTGTCAAAAATACAGATTCCCTTTTTTTTCTTACTGAAAATGAAATAAAAACAGCAGGAGATGCCCTTGAAACAATTAAACCTGATGTTGTAATTGTTGATTCTATTCAGATGATGTATGATTCAGAATTTGATTATCCGTATGGTTCAATTTTTCAGGTGAGACGCACCGCTCAGTTTTTTATCGAATGGGCAAAAAGGCATGGGTCGCCTGTTTTTTTAATCGGACATATTACGAAAGAGGGTAATATTGCCGGACCAAAAATTCTTGAACATCTTGTTGATGTTGTTCTGTATTTTGAAGGAGATAAACTGTCAAACCTCAGGGTGTTAAGGGCTATTAAAAACAGATTTGGGTCAACCGACGAAATCGGTGTTTTCAGAATGGATGAACACGGGTTGATTGAAGTTCCTGATTCAGCCAGATTGTTTCTTTCCACCAGTTCTACAAATCAGCCAGGACTCGTTGTTTTTCCTGCTCAGGAAGGCAAACGCACAATTCTGCTTGAAATTCAAAGTTTGATTACTCCCAGTTATCTCGGTGTTCCACGCAGAACATTTACAGGTCTTGATTACAACAGGGTGAATCTTGTGCTGGCGGTGATTGAAAAAAAACTTCGCATGAATCTTGCTTCGCGTGACATCTATTTCAATGTTGCCGGAGGATTAAAAATTGCTGAACCCGGCGTGGACCTTGCCATTGCCATAGCATCAATTTCGTCATACAAGGATATCCCTGCTGTATCCAATACTGTTTTTATTGGTGAAATTGCCCTTACAGGAGAAATCAGACCTGTTCAACATATTGTATCCCGTTTGAAAGAGGCCCTTCGTCTTGGTTTCAGGCAGGCATTTATCCCCTTAGGTTCTGAAATTACCTCATTCCCGGGAATGAATATTGTTGAGGTAAGCTGGCTTGGAGATCTGCCTTCCCTTGCATTTGAAAAAGGTTGAACATTTTAACAACCTTGATGTATAATATCCCAGAACATTATTTCAGGAGGTGAACAATGGGACTTTATTTTATCAGAGCAACCTTTGTGTTGATCAGCGCTTTTGCTGGTTCTGTGTTCTGGATGGAAAACAAATTGAATGGTGTTATAGCCGGGCTTGTAGGAAGTTTAATTGTTGTTGGAATTGAACTTTTGATGCAGAAGATCCCATTTAGAAAATTTATCATGGGGGTTATCGGGCTTATAGTTGGTCTGGTCACAGCTATTTTGATTGCCAATTTTGTTCTACTTGTTCCTTTTGCTACCCCAAGACAGGAAGACGGTGTCAGGTTTGTTCTGTATTTTATTTTCAGTTATCTTGGCATCATGATTGGTATCAGGGGTGTCGGTGAGCTTGGATTTCTATTTCCGTATCTTCACCAGTTTAAGGTTGAGGCGATGAGAGCCGTGGTCATTGATAGTAGTGTGGCGATAGATGGCAGGGTATATGAACTTGCCATAAGTGGTTTTATTGAAGGTACCATTGTGATTCCCACGTTCATTATTCGCGAACTTCAGGACCTGGCTGATTCAGCAAGTGAGATGAAAAGACAGCGAGGAAGGCGGGGGCTTGATACTTTGAATAAAATGCGAAATGACAGTAATCTTGATGTAAAAATTTACGATGTTGACTATCCTGACGTAGAAGGTGTGGATGCAAAACTTGTGAAACTTGCATCTTCAATCGGCGCAAGGGTTTTGACAAATGATTTCAACCTCACAAAAGTCGCAGAGGTAAAAAACGTCAAAGTATTGAATCTGCATAACCTTGCGACCCTGATGAGGGCTAAACTGATGGCAGGCGAGACACTGCAGTTGAAGGTGATCAGGGAAGGCAAGGAACATGGGCAGGGCGTGGGTTATCTTGAAGACGGCACAATGGTTGTGATTGAAAATGGCGCAAAATATATCGGTAAGACAGTTGAAACCGTGATAGATAGTACCATTCAAACAGTGAGTGGCCGTATCATTTTTGCCAAGGTGAAATGACGGGCTGTGTGATTGTTGCTGCTGGCAGAGGGGTTCGATTCAAAAGCAATCTACCCAAGATATTATTCCCTCTGGACGGAATTCCTGTTATTGAATACAGTCTCAGAACATTTTCAATGTGTTCTTTGATAGACGAAATTGTCCTGGTTGTGAATAAACAGATGATGGAAAGTGATTATGTTTCAAAATGGAACGGTGAATTTTCCAAAATCAGGGAAATAGTTGCCGGTGGTGCGTGCAGGGAAGAATCAGTTTTTAATGGGATTTCACGGTGTTCAAAGAAGTGTGATATTATTCTTATTCACGACGGCGCAAGGCCATTCGTAACAGAATCTCTTATATCCAGTGTAATAAAGGGTACAAAAAAATACGGAGCGTGTATTCCCGCATATTCTGTAAATGGTTCGGTGAAACTTGTGAAGCGCAAGAGACTTGTCAGTACAATTGTTGAAAAAGGAATAGAAGTTGCTCAAACACCGCAGGGATTCAAAAGAGAAATACTTGAAAAAATTTTTCTAACATGCGGGAATCAATTAAATAAGTATCCCGATGAATCTTCAATGTGCGAGCAATCAGGTATTAGTGTTTACGTTGTTTCTGGTGAAATAACAAACATAAAAATTACAACCCAGGATGATGTGAAAATAGCACTTTCTTTGCTCAACACAGATTCTGTTTGAATTTTATGAAAAGGAAGAACATGAAAACAAGAACAGGTGTTTGTTTTCCAGATGGTTTCAGGGCATCAGGTATCAATTGTGGCATTAAGAAAGAAAGAAAAGACCTGGCAGTTATTATTTCTGAACAGGACTGCATTGCTGCGGCGTGCTCCACAACAAACAGGGTAAAGTCCTACTCTCTTCTGTGGGCACTGAAAAATATTAAAAATCCTGTGCGAGCAATTCTTATAAATAGTGGAAACGCAAATGTTCTTGGTGGAGATACTGGCTGGGATATAACCTGTAACATCATGAGAAAATTTGCAGACGCGATGAGAGTTGATATCAGTCAGGTTCTTTTTGCTTCAACAGGGGTGATAGGGAAATTGCTTCCCGAAGACAAAATTACTCGTAGTATTGAACAACTTGTGAATCAAGCGTCAGAAAACGGTGGCATGGATGCGGCAGAAGCGATTATGACCACAGACAGATTTCCGAAACACATAGAGATTGAAACGCAAATTCAGGCACGAAGTAAAAATACCCGTGTTCGAATTGGTGGCATGGCAAAGGGCGCAGGAATGATATGCCCCAATATGGCTACAATGCTCGGTTTTATCACAACAGATGCCGTCATTTCACAGAGTGCGTTGAAAAAAGCCCTGAAAGACGCAGTTGATAAGAGTTTCAATATGATTACAGTGGATAATGACCAGAGTACAAACGATTTTGTTGTCTGTATGGCAAACGGTATGGCTGGAAACAGAACAATACATCAGGATACTGAAGATTACGGAAAATTTGCCACAGCGTTGACAGAGGTATGTGTATTTCTTGCCAGAAAAATTGCAGAAAACGGAGAGGGTTCTGACAGATTGATTGAGGTGCATGTTTGTGGAGCATGGTCTCAGAAAGATGCCAGAAGAATTGCAAAAAAAATTGCGGGCTCAAATCTTGTGAAAGCCGCAGTGACAGGAACCTGGCCTAACTGGGGAAGAATCGCTGCTGCAGCAGGTTCTGCTTGCAGCAGGTTTGACCCGCTCAAAATGAAAATTTCTATTGGCAAATATGATGTGTTTGATGGCGCGCCGTGCGATATTGATGAAACAATTGTTCGGAAAGAATTATCAAAAAAACAGATACTTATTACGGTATCTCTTAATGCAGGCAAAGAAAGTGCGACCGCATGGGGATGTAATCTGACTGAGGAATATGTCAGAATCAATATGGAGAAAGAATAAACATGGCAGAAAAACGAGATTACTATGAGGTTCTTGGTGTCAGCAAGAATGCGACCATTGATGAAATAAAAAAGGCATACAGGGAACTAGCCCTCAAGTATCATCCAGACAGAAATCCAGGGAACAAGGAAGCAGAAGAGAAATTCAAAGAACTCACTGAGGCGTATGAAGTATTGAGTGACCCTGAGAAAAGAAAAACCTATGACCAATTTGGTCATGCAGGTTTTGGTCCCCAGGGATTTGACTGGAGACAGGATTTTGGAAGGGTCAGAATGGATTTTTCTGATCTTTTTGGTGACTTTTTCAGTGATTTCTTTTCAGATATTTTTGGTAGAGAGGAAAGACAACCTTCTAATCGCGGCGAAGATGTTGAAATGCGGATTTCAATCCCACTGAGAGACGCAGTGAAGGGAACAGAGAGAACCATCAATGTTTCTGTATACGAACACTGTCCAACATGTAATGGAACAGGTAGCAAGAGTAAAAAATCTGATCTGGAATGTTTACAATGCCACGGAACAGGTAAGGTAATGTATCAGCAGGGGTTTATCACGATTAGTCAGGTGTGTCCGAGGTGTCATGGACAAGGAACAGTCATTCCTGATCCGTGTATGAACTGTCGTGGAACAGGAAGGGTTAGAGTAATGCACAAGATCAATGTGAAAATTCCTGCTGGCATTGAACACGGAACATCTCTCAGGTTGAAGGGAATGGGAAATGCCGGTACGAGGGGGGGTAGTCGTGGAGATCTTTATGTCACTGTTTTTGTTGAACAGGATGACTTTTTCACAAGAAAAGGAAATGACCTTTTCTGTGAAGTTCCCATTACAGTAACAACAGCAGTTCTCGGTGGAGAAATAGAAATTCCAACATTAACCGGTAAAGTAAAAGCAAAAGTATCTCCTGGTACTCAGGATGGAACAATTCTGAGATTAAAAAATCTCGGTGTACCACGGGGTTCCACACATGGGCATCTTTTCGTTGTACTTCGGGTGATGATGCCCAGATCACTATCACGCGAAGAAAAACGTCTCTGGGAGCAATTGAAATCGATTGAAGATGAAAGAAATTATCCTGAAGTAACAAAGTACAAACAGAAATTATTTGGTTCTTGAAATGAATGGAAAAAATCTTCAAACTTAAATCACAGTTCACACCTGCTGGCGATCAACCCGCGGCAATCCAGAAACTGGCAAGGAATCTTAACAGCGGTGCGAAATGGCAGGTGTTACTTGGGGTCACAGGCAGTGGAAAAACATTCACAATGGCAAATGTCATTGAAAGGGTAAACAGACCTGTTCTTGTCATATCTCATAACAAAACACTTGCTGCCCAGCTGTACAGCGAATTCAGACAATTTTTCCCTGAAAATAAGGTTCGGTATTTTGTCAGTTATTACGATTACTATCAGCCAGAAGCGTACATTCCCGCCACTGATACCTATATTGAAAAGGATGCTTCAATCAATGAGGACATTGATAGATTACGGCTTGCTGCGACAAGCGCAATTTTGTCCAGCAGGGACGTTATCATTGTCGCAAGTGTTTCCTCAATATATCCGCTGGGCAGTCCCGAAGACCATCGTGCCTTAATGTTAAATCTCACATTGAATCAACGGACAGAAAGAACAGCAATTTTGAGAAGATTGGTGGAAATTCAATATGAAAGAAACGATTTTGACTTTCAGAGAGGTAGATTCAGGATTCGTGGTAACACTATAGAAATCATTCCTTCTTACGAAGAAACGGGCGTAAGAATTGTTCTTTCTGGAGAAGAAATTGCCTGTCTTGAGAGATTTGACCCTTTGACCGGCGCAACAATATCAAAAGAAGAACAAATTTCAATTTATCCTGCAAAACACTTTGTCAGCCCTTCTGACAAGATTGAAAGGGCTTTAAGAACAATCAGGGAAGAACTTCAACAACATCTTGAAAAATTCAAAAACCAGGGAAAACTTCTTGAGGCAGAAAGGCTTGAAATGCGAACAAACAACGACCTTGAAATGCTGGCAGAACTTGGATACTGTCATGGTATTGAGAATTATTCAAGGCATCTTGCCGGAAGATTGCCAGGAGAAAGACCGGAATGTTTGCTTGACTATTTTCCATCGGATTATTTAATGTTCATTGATGAGTCGCATATGACTATTCCTCAAATTCGTGGAATGCACGCAGGCGACAGGTCCCGCAAGGAAACGCTTGTTGAGTATGGTTTCAGACTTCCTTCAGCACTTGACAATAGACCCCTGACATTTGACGAATTTGAATCAATGATTAACCAGGTCATCTGTGTTTCTGCAACCCCTGGACCGTATGAACTTGAAAAAATTGGAGTGAGAAAACTTGGTGAAAAGTCTGAACTGCTTGTTGAACAGGTCATCAGACCAACAGGGCTTATTGACCCACCCATTAAAGTGCTTCCCACAAAGAATCAACTTGATGATCTTGTTGTGAGAATTCGCGAAAGAATTAACAAAAAACAGAGGGTGCTTGTTCTGACAATCAGTAAACAACTTGCAGAACAGTTAAGCGATTATTTGAAAGATTTACACCTGAAAGTGATGTATCTCCATTATGAAATTGATACCCTCCAGCGCATGGAAATTCTCAAAAAACTGAGAGAAGCAACATTTGATGTTCTTGTCGGAATCAATCTTTTGCGCGAAGGGCTTGACCTTCCTGAAGTGAGTCTCGTTGCAATTCTTGATGCTGATAAAGAAGGATTTTTAAGGTCAGAACGTTCCCTTATTCAAATAGCAGGCAGGGCGTCCAGAAGTATTGACGGAGAAGTAATTATGTATGCAGATAAAATTACAGATTCAATGAAGGCAGCAATTGATGAAACAGAAAGAAGAAGAGCGATTCAGCAAGAATATAACCGTATTCACAATATCACGCCAAAACAGGTTATCAAGCCGATATATCAGACAATAAGTGATATTATCGGAAGCAAAAGCAGGAAACAGCAGGAAATAATTGCAGATAAAGAAGAAATTTTATACGGGAAAAACCTGGCTCAACTCATCAGGGGTCTTGAAAAAAAGATGATATCATATGCGAAGCAGCTTGATTTTGAAACAGCCATTAAATACAGAGAGAAAATCAAAAGATTGAAAAATGAAAAATGAAAATTGAAAAAGCGAGGCAAAAATGAAAATAGGAAGATTCAGAAGAAATCAGGATGTTTTTACTGGAATTGTTGAAGGAAATAAAATCGGTTCCATTGGTGACATTCCTGTTGAACACATTATTGCTAATAATCTTACCGGCAGTGTCAGAGCCCTTATTTCATCATGGTTTTCCCTGGAAGAACTTGAATATGCGCCACTTATTAAGCCGTGTAAAATCATATGTCTTGGATTAAATTATAAAAGTCATGCTGAAGAAGGTGGCTGGAAATTGCCCTCAGAACCAGTGTATTTTGAAAAGTCCTCATCCTGCATTATTGCCAGCAAGGAAGCAATTCGCATTCCAGATAACATAGGAAGGATTGACCCTGAAGTGGAACTTGCTGTGATTATTGGAAAAACCTGTAAAAATGTTTCCAAACAAGAGGCGATATCATGTATTGCTGGTTATACCATTGCTAATGATGTCACAGCCCGCGCAATGCAAAAACAGGATCAGACCAATAAATATCCGTGGTTCAGATCAAAAAGCATGGACACATTTTGTCCTGTGGGTCCATGGTTTGTTACATCGGATGAAATTGATTGGCAGGAACCATTGAAAATTGAATTAAGAATTAATGGTGAAACAAAGCAGAGTTCCAGTACAGACAGGATGATTTTTCAAATACCGGATATTATCTGTTCAATTACAAGATATCTTACGCTGTATCCTGGTGACATTATTTCAACAGGAACTCCAGAAGGAATCAGTCCCATTAAAAATGGGGATATTGTGGAATGCGAGATTGAAAAGATAGGTCTTCTTTCAAATCCTGTGGTTTCATATGGCACACATAGTTAATCTTATGGAAAATTCTCAGGAAGTTGTTCTTGAGAAGGTTATGATGGCGCTGAAAAATTCAAATGTTGCAATAGTGCCCACTGATACCGTGTATGGCATCGTATGTGATGGAAAAAATGATTTTGCAAAAGAAAACCTATATATTCTCAAGAACAGACCAGAATCAAAACCCCTTATCGGTTTCACCAAAGATATGGAAATGGCAAAAAAAGTTGCCCATATCTCTGAAAATTTCCTTCCTTTTATTACAAAACGCTGGCCAGGAAGAAATACATTTATTTTTCAATCAAAAATTGAATCAAATCACATTGTGGGAAAAGATAAAACCATTGCATTGAGAATTCCTGATTACTCCTTCATCAACAATCTGTGCGACAGTTTCCCAATGCTTGCTTCAACAAGCGCCAATGTTTCGTTTTCTAAAAGTGCCTGCTGTATTGACGAGATAGATTCAGAACTTCTTGAAAAGGTTGCCATTGTAGTTGATGGTGGAAGAATTTCGGGTAGGGAATCAGCCATTTGGGATATGACAGAAAACATTCCGCGACTTGTTCGCGGGAGAGTACTTTTTGTATGTTCTGGGAATTCATGCAGAAGTCCTATGGCACAGGCATTGCTGAAAAATATTGTCGCGGATAAAAAGATAGAAGTGGCATCCGCAGGCACAGATGCAGATTTTTCTGGAAGGGCATCTCAGTCAGCAATAGACGTTTTGAAAGAGACAGGAATTAATTTTGAAGATTTTGTGACAACATCATTGAATGAACGCATTATTGAAGATGCAGACCTGATTTTTGTTATGGAAGAAAAACACAGGGAAAAGGTATTGCAAAGAAAGCCAGAAGCCCTGGACAAAATTTTCATTCTTAATGTTCCAGACCCTGCAGGAGGTAATATTTTTCAGTATCGTGAAATTCGGGATATAATCAGAGAAAGAATAAAAAAAGAAGTCCTAACAAGGATGAAAATATGAGAATAGGAATTGCAAGCGACCATGCGGGTTATGAAATGAAAAAATATCTCATTGCGTATTTGAAGAAAGAAGGATACGAAATAATGGATTTTGGACCAGATGTACTGAAAAAGGTTGATTATCCTGATTATGGAGCACGGGTAGCATCAGAATTGTCTGCGGGAAAAATTGACAGGGCAATTCTTGTTTGTGGAACCGGTATAGGTATGAGTATAGTGGCAAACAGATTTCCCCGGGTTCGTGCCGCATTATGCTATGACCCTTTTCTTGCAGAAATTGCCCGTATTCATAACGACGCAAACGCGCTTGCGCTCGGAGGAAGAATTATTGCCAATGAACTTGCCTGCGAGATTACCAGGGTTTTTCTTGAAACAAAGTTTGGCGGTGGAAGACACTTGAGAAGAATAAAAAAAATTGAAAAATTTTGTAACAGGGTACAGAAATGACTGAACATGAAATTCTGGAAATTTTCAGGGAAACAGGGGCGGTTCTTGAGGGGCACTTTCTTCTTTCATCAGGTCTTCACAGCAACAGGTACTTTCAGATGGCTCGTGTTCTCCAGTTTCCACACATTGCAAGAAATCTCGCGCAGGAACTTGTGAAAAGATATACTGGAAATAAAGTTGATGTTGTGATAGGTCCTGCTATCGGGGGAATTGTTCTCTCCTATGCGCTTGCTGAAATTCTTGGAGCAAAAAGTATTTTTGCAGAAAGAGAAAATGGCCTGATGTGTTTAAGACGAGGTTTTACAATAGATAGAGATGAAAATGTCCTTGTGTGTGAGGATGTGATCACCACAGGCGGTTCTGTTTCTGAGGTAATAGACCTTGTTAAAACGAGCGGCGCAAAAATCGCAGGGGTTTGTTGTCTTGTATTGCGGGGTCAACACTGTCTGGAAGTTCCTGTTGAATCTCTTCTAAAAATAGAAGTAAAAAATTACAGACAGGACGAGTGTCCATTGTGTGAAAAAAAAGTACCTCTGGTCAAACCAGGCAGTCGTTTGTTGAAATAAGTTCAATAACCAAGATTTCTTAATTGTTGTTCATTGAAACCAAAGTAATGTCCTATTTCGTGCAGAAGTACTTCTTCAACCTTTTTTTCAAGTTCTTTTTTATTTTTGCAAGCCCTTTCAAAAGCCCGTCTGTAAATGATAATTTTATCTGGCATCACAAGGTTATAATTGGTACGTTTGCCGAATGGTACGCCATGATACAGCCCAAGAAATCTTGTTGAGTGACCATCTTCAACAAAAAACTCAACATTTTCAAGTTTTTTCTGGAAAAACTCTGGCAATTTTTTTAATTTCTGGTAAACTATTTCTTCAAGTTCATTTTTTTCAATTTCCATAGTAAAATTTTATCATACCAGGAGCACAGATGATAATAGTGGGTGAAAGAATTAACGCAACGAGAAAAAAAATTGGTGAGGCGTTAATCAAAAAAGATGAAAAATTTTTCCTGAAAGAGGCGAAAAAACAGATTGAAGCCGGAAGCGATTTTCTTGATCTGAATGCAGGAACAGGTATAGGACATGAGACAGAAAACCTTATGTGGCTGATTAACCTTGTTCAAGCAGCATATCCTGATGTTCATCTTGCTCTTGACAGTTCAAACACCAATGTTCTTGCCGAATGTCTGCCGCTGGTAAAAAATAAACCCGTGATGCTGAACTCTGTTAACGCAGAGGAAAAGAAGTTGAAGGAGTTCTTGCCGTTGGTGAAAAATTTTCCAGATATTTACATTGTTGCGTTGACCATGGACGATTCAGGTATTCCGTCTTCTTTCGAAAAACGCATTGAGATTGCCTGCACACTTTATGAACAATTGATAAACTCCGGTGTAAAAAAGGAAAACATTTTTTACGATGCTCTGGTTCAGCCCGTTGGAACTGACATAGATGCATTCAACACATACCTGAAGGCATTGCGCGGGATTAAAGAACGATTGCCGGCAACCAGGTCAATATGCGGTCTTTCAAATGTTTCTTTTGGACTACCGAAAAGAAGTTTGATTAACAAATATGCGTTTGCTATTGCCATGCACGAAGGCCTTGACGCTGTAATCATAGACCCTGTTGATCCAGGGATTATTGAAGCAAGGTGTATCGCAGGAGTATTAACTGGCAAAGACCAGTTTTGCATGAATTACATCTCACATTTCAGAGAAGGAAAAATTTAGTGTTCGGGGCGTAGCGTAGTCCGGTTTAGCGCACCAGAATGGGGTTCTGGGGGCTGAAATCCAGTTTTTCGGATTTCAGGTGAGCGAAGTCAGGCATTGCGAGCGAGCGTAGCAATGCCAGCGAGTGGCCGACCCGAGTCGCAGTGGGAGACGAGGGCGCCCCGGTTCAAATCCGGGTTTCAAAAAGTTTGAATTTGCAAATAATCGTAATTTGAAGTAAGAATATAATAAATTTTCGATAGATTGTGTTCGGGGCGTAGCGTAGTCCGGTTTAGCGCACCAGAATGGGGTTCTGGGGGTCCCCGGTTCAAATCCGGGCGCCCCGACCACTTTCACATCACAGGATGGATAAAATGGAAACAATGGATGCGATAAGAAACAGAAGAACCATCAGGCGATTTCAGCAAAAACCGATTCCTTTTGAAATTTTGAAAGAACTGATTGATGCGGC